>Ga0210403_10003248_pt1 | contig 14382 bp, 11 predicted proteins | sample IncBWC19MmetaG_FD_150863 | JGI IMG/M metagenome (GOLD analysis project Ga0210403, IMG submission 150863) | Forest soil microbial communities from Barre Woods Harvard Forest LTER site, Petersham, Massachusetts, United States - Inc-BW-C-19-M | ecosystem: Environmental > Terrestrial > Soil >... | reverse complement strand
CAACCCGCCCTTCACCTGGTTCTGCTTCGGTGCATCTCCGCCGTTAATGAACATATGCCCTACGGTCAAGTCTCCAAGCATTTCGGTCAACAAATAGTTGAGATCCGCGCGCCCGCCGACTCCCGCAAGATATGCACGATACTTTTTCTCGGTGGCGGCCAGATTCATTCCATGCAGACTGGGGTCATAGAAAAAATCACGCTGGATGCGCCACGCTTCCCGGTACATCTGATCCCACTCCGCGCGTGGATCGGCATACACTTCCATCTCCCCAAGTTTCAGCGCGCCTTCTCCGGCTTTCGGCGCTGTGCCCGTGCCGGCGATCACCCACGACGCACTCGGCGGTGGACCCTGCCGGAAAAGCACCTTTTCCCCGTTAGCCGAAACCAAAAAGTCGCTAACTCCGCTGGTAAACGGCTCCGTCTTCCTAGTCTTCGATTCAAACTTGGCCACCGTCAGCAGGTTCGGTTCGGAAAATCTCGGCACGTCCACGATCTCGGAAAGAAACAGCACCCCAGATTTTCCGGCGTCCAGTTGCACGTAATTGGCTTCGCGAATCGGCAGCGCCACGATCCGCTGCGTGATTCCCTCAAAATCAATCGTCACCTCGGGAACGTCTTCCTTCTTCTCCCCTTCTTTTCCTTTATCCTTATCTCCCTCTTTGCCGCCATCCTTCGCTTTGTCCTTGTCTTTGTCCTTATCCTTGTCGGCGTCTTTCCCCTTTTCTTCTTTGCCTACCTTCTCTTCGTCGCTTTGCGGCTCCACCGGATTCGGATCGCCCTTCTTCAAGACAACCGCATACACGTTTCGCGTCAAGGGATGCTGAAAACTCGAAAGATCCAGCCAACCGGCCGTCAAGCCGACGTCCGTGCTGGCGGCGAAATACAAAGTCTTGCCGTCCTTGTCGAATACCGGATAGCGCGAATCAGCCGTGCCATCGGTAATCTGCGTCTCTTTCTTGCTCTCCAAAGAGTAGGCAAACACCCCGTGCAAATGGTTATCGAGATATTTGTCATACACCAGCCACTTGCTGTCCGGAGACCACACCCCGGTCGGAAATCCTCCCGGGTCCTCAAATCTCTCCGTCGAAATTTTCACCGGCGTGCCTTTGTCAACCTCCACATACCACCGGTTCAATCGCTTGTCGCTGTAGGCAATCTTCTTGCTGTCCGGCGACCACACAGGGCTGTAGAAGTAGGACGGTGGATTTCCGAGATTAATCTTCTTCACTTCCCCCAGTCCGCCCTGGTCCACCAGGTGCAGCGCATACTCACCCGATTCATCCGAAAAAAATGCAATCCATTTTCCGTCGGGCGACCACGCCGGATCGCGTTCCGCCACTCCCGTAGTCCGCGTCAGGTTCCGGACGCTCCCCTTCTCCGCCGGCACGGTCAAGATTTCTCCCCGAGCTTCAAACACCGCCCGCTGCCCAGTCGGCGAAATTCCCGCACTCTGGATTTTGTCAGCCGCTTTCAACCAGTGCGCCCGCGTCGCCGGCAAATCGCCGTTCACTCGCACGTCAATATGTTTCGCGCTGCCCGACTTTGGATCCAGCAGAAACAGTCCGCCAAACTGCTCGTACACCAGCGCATCCGGCCCAGCGGAAACCGATTTCAAATCCAGCCCCTTGTTCTCGATCACCTGTTTCACGGCTTTGGTTTTCGTGTCGTAAGAAAACAGGCTCACCGGCCCGTTGCGATCCGATAGAAAATAAACCGTGTCGCCAAACCATACCGGACTCGCATCGTTCGAATTCTCACGCGGGATTATCACCCGCTGCAGATCGCGCAGCGACACAATGTAAATTGGCGTCGTCTGTCCGCCGCGGTACCTCTTCCACGCCGCTTGCCACTTCGAATTCGGTACATACGCCATTTCGGACGCGTCCTGCGAATACGAGCCGCCATCCGCCCGCCACATCGGCAGAACTTCCGGCACCCCTCCCTCGGCAGCCACCGTGTACAGCCTCGTAAAATCGGCATAGGTCTCCGCAGCCGACTTGAACAATATCTTTTTGCCGTCCGGCGTCCAGCCCACCACCACGTCCGCGTCCGGATGCCAGGTCAGCCGCTTCGGCACGCCGCCTTCCGCCGCCATCACGTACACATCGGCGTTCCCGTCATACTCCCCGGTGAACGCGATCCATTTTCCATCCGGCGAAAATGCCGGATGCGTCTCATGTCCTCCCGTAGTCAACTGCCGCGCTTCTCCGCCCTCGCGCGGCGCGCTCCACAAATACCCGCCATACACAAACACCACTTCCGTCTTCGAAATCGTAGGCTGCTGCAGAAGCAGCGGCGATTCGGCCGCCCCAGCGAAACTAGCGAATGCCGACAGCACCACAACCATCAACCATCCAAAATATTTACGCATCCCGCCTCCCAATCCCCATCGGCCACCGTCAGGTAGCCCAGAAAGTCTTTGTAGCGGAGGGGCTCGCCCCTCCCTCCTGCTTTTGTAGCGGCCGCCTTCCGAGGCGGGCGCCTTTCGCTCTTCGCCGCGCGTGGCACAGGCATTCCTGCCTGTGCTCTTCGATCGCCCCAACCCCTCAACTTAATCCGTTACCAAACCCACCCCAACTACTTCACTCCCGGCCAAAACCCCGGCGCCGAATTCTCCTTCGCATCCTGCTTCTCCGCATACTTCTTAACCAACGGCCCGATCTCCGCCGATTTCCCCACCAGCACAAACGTCAAATTCTCCTGCGGAAAGTGTTTCGCAATCACCTGCTTCGCTGCTTCCGGCGTCACTGCATCAATCCTCTGCTCGAACTGGTTCACTTCATTGTCGTCCAGCCCCAAGAATTCATACCGCGCAATCAGGCGCGCCAGTTGCCCGGAAGTTTCAATCGTCGGAGGAAACTGCCCCTTTAGGTAGCTCTTCGCGGAACTCAACTGTTCCGCGGTAAGCCCGTTCGCATGCAGCTTCTTCAGAACTTCCAGGGCCAAATCGATCGCCTGCCCCGTAGTTTCATTCCGCGTAAAGCTAAACATCGCGAATGGCCCCGGCTCCTTCTGCATCGAGAAAAACGATGTCGCCCCGTACGACAATCCCGACTCCACCCGTAGCGCTTCATTCAGCATCGACGTAAATCGCGATCCAAACACCGTATTCACCACCTCAATCGCCACCCGGTCCGGATCCGTCGCCGTGATTCCCACATTCCCAATCACAAAATAGGTCTGTGTGGCGTCCGCCTTGTTCACCAGCAGCAACTTCTTGCCCTTCATCGGGCCGGCCGCCTCTTCTTTCAACGCCCCTGCCGCTTTCGCCGGCCACACGCCAAAAATATCCTCAAGCTTCTTCTTCATCTCCGCCGGATTAAAATCCCCGGCAACCGCCAAAATCGTATTCCCCGGGGTGTAGTAAGTCTCATAAAACTTCACGATTGCATCCCGCTGAATTTTCTTCAGCGAAACTTCATCCCCGCCCGTCGGCCGTCCGTAACCTCTTCCGTTATACAAATACCCTTCGTAATATTCGAAAATGACGTCCCGCGCGCTATCCTTGGCCGCTTTCACCCCATCCACTGACTGCGCCAGCAGCTTATCCACTTCCGTCTGCGGAAACGTCGGATGCAGCAAAGCATCCGAGACCAGCTCCAGCCCTTTCGCCGTATCCTTCGAAAGAAACTCCGCCCCGAAGCTCGAATAATCCGCCCCGGCATCCGCCTCAAAGCTCCCGCCAATAAAATCAATGTCGCCCGCAAACTGCTGCGCCGTCCGAGTCTTCGTCCCCTTCCGCAGCAATCCCGCCGTCGTAGAAGCCAGCCCCTCCTGCCCAGCCGGATCCACCAACCCTCCCGCCTTCACAATCCCCGCAACACTCACCATCGGCACACTGTGCTTTTCCAGCAGCAATACCGTCAACCCATTCTTCAACACCACCTTCTCGTGCGGTGGCATCTGCAGCTTTTGCGCTCGAACCACGGAACCCCAACCCAACCACGCAAGCGCCACGGCCAGGGCGACTGCATTCCTCTTCAGCATTCTCATGGCTTGCCCTTTTCCTCGTTCTCCGGCACCAGCGTCGCCACCGTCCGATTCTTCGCCCCGAAATACTGCTTCGCCACACGCTCGACATCTTCCTTCGTCACCGCGCTGTAATTCTTCGCCGCATCAAACAATTTCCGGTAATCCCCGAAAAACACTTCATACGTCCCAAGCGTATTCGCCCGTCCATTAATCGTCCGCACCTGCCGGTAAAATTCTGCCAGCCGGAAGTTCTTCGCCTTCTCCACCTCCCGATCCGAAACCGGCGCATTCTGCAAGCGTTCCACCTCTTCATAAATCGCTTTTTCGCAAGTTGCAGGGTCCACGCCCTCTTTCGGCTGTGCCAGGAACAACAATAACGTCGGGTCAAACGCATTGTCTGATTCCGATTCCACGTCCAGCGCAATCTGATCCTTGTCCACCAGCCGCTGGTACATCCGCGAACTCTCCCCCTGAAACAGAATCGACCTCATCACGTTCAGCGCATAAAAATCCGGATTGTTCGTTTGCGGCACATGGTAGGCAATCATCAGCAGCGGCAATTCCGCCGGCTTCCGCACCACCAGTCGCCTCTCTCCCAACTGCGGCGGCTCCGTAGTCGTCACCGGTGGAGGCGGCGCGTGCGCCGGAATCGGTTCCAGGTATTTCTCCGCCAGCGCGAACACTTCCTCTGGCGTTACATCTCCGGCAATCACCATCGTGGCATTGCTCGGCGAATACCCCATCTCAAAGTGATGTTTCAAATCCTCTATCGTCCAGTGCTCGATGTCGCTCATCCACCCCACCACCGGCCACTGGTAAGGATGCGCGATAAACGCCGACGCCCAAAGCTGCTCGTCCAGAACGCCTTCATTCTGCCCATCCACGCTGCTCCGCCGCTCGCTTGCCACCACGCCGCGCTCGCTCTCGATTTTCTTCGGGTCAAAGCTCAAATCACGGATCCGGTCGGACTCGATATCAAAAATCAGCTCCAGCGCCGTTCGCGGAAACCAGTCCTGATATACGGTCGCATTCCGTGTGGTGTACGCATTATTCGAACCGCCGTTCGATTCCATCGCCTTGTCGAGTTCTCCCGGCCCGTACTTCTTCGCGCCGTTGAACATCATGTGCTCGAAAAAATGCGACAACCCCGTCGTCCCTGGCCGCTCGTTGCGCGACCCCACTCTATAAAACGTATACAGCGCCACATTCGGAATGCTGTGGTCTGTCTGCACCAGAATCTTCATCCCGTTCTTCAGCGTCTTCGTCGCCACGGGATATTCCTGTGCCTGCGCGCCGCAAACGCACACCACCACCGCCAGAAGCACAAACAGCGGCATTCGCCTGCCCCATCTGCTTTTCATTGGTTTTTCCTTGAACGCAACCCTACTCATTGGACGCACGCCCCTCAATATAAGCTCGTCTAGCGGCGGCCTTCAGGCTTGCCCTGACGAAGGAAGGGTGGCCCCTCTTGCGCGGGTAATCGCCTTGTTAAGGCAGGGGAACGCCGGGCGTAGCCACAATCCCGGCCATCCTCAAAAGCTCCAGATATTCCGCTTCGCTGATCGGCGAGATCAACAGGCGCACATTCTTCAACAGCTTTGCTTTTCTCACCGCGGGATTCGCTCGCATCTCCACCAGCGTTACCGGCCGAGGCAATTTTTCAAACGCTCGTAAATCCGCCACCAGGTTTTTCCCTTTGTAATCGTGTGGGTCGGGATAAGGGTCTCGCGTAACTTCCGCAATTGAATAGAGCGCGCGCTCCGGCGCGGAGTGGTAGCACAGCACCCGGTCTCCACGCTTCACCTGTTTAAGCGCACGGATAGCATCGGGTTTCGAACCCGCCCCGTGCCACATTTCCTTGCCCTTAACGAAGAGCGTGTCCCAGTGATAGTGATGCGGGTCGGTGCTGAAGATCCAATAATGTCGTGTCTGAGGAGTCGCAGTCGCCATCTTCACCCAAAGCCGGGGAAAATATACACGGTCGAACAAGGAAAACCAAACAAAATGTGAGGGATAGAGGCACTCCAGTGTGCAAAACCCGAAAAAATGCGGGCACTCGCCACTCATATCGCTATAAATGGCTTAGTTTGTTTTTGTTACAGACACTTTGCTCCTGAACCAAGCCTTGCCGTCCGCTCATCCCAAATCAATAAAGATGTCTTCGCCCCGCACCTCGGTCTGGTAACAATCCACCCCGGCCGCCGGGTTTTGGACCGCCTTCCCATTCGTCACATCAAATTGCCACCCATGCCACGGGCAAGTCACCACTTTCCCCTCCAGCGAACCCTCCCCCAGCGGCCCCCCGCGGTGCAAACAGGTGTTGTTCATCGCATAAATCTTCCCATCAACGTTGGCCAACGCCACCGCTTTCCCCTCCACCTGCAGCTCCCGTATCGTCCCCACCGGCACATCCGCCACCTTAACCGTCCGAACAAACGCCATAGTCTCTGTCCCTCGCTTCTGACACAGCCATTCCTGGTTCTTCTCGCTCCCCGCTCTTCTTTCTTCCTTCCCAAATGTAGCGCGGGCTTTTACTCGTCCCGACGAAGGAGGGAAGCCAGCCCTCTTCTCCGATCTCTTCTCCGCGAACCTCTGCACACTCAGCGTCTCTGCGTTATCTTTAATTTTCCCGCAAACGCGACCTCCACCCCTCCACCCGCGCAGTATATTCCCCGGCCCTCCCTCGGTCATAACTCATCTAGGACGCTTTCACTTAATTTCCAGCGGGGTGAAACTATTTCCCTTCTTCACCGCCAGACGTATTGGCCGCGGTGGCCCATTCTTCGGCACCGTCACTTCCGCCCAAAGCTCCCCGCCCCGCGCCGTGCTCATCGGATTCTCCGCGTGCTCCGGCAGGAACAACAACACGGGCTGTGCTATCAAAACGTCCTGTTGGTTTGGCGCCTGGCATCCCGTCAGCCAAACTCCATGATCATTGTCTGTCGGTGTCGCCTCCAATTGCCCGTTCGTCGCCTGTAGCTTCCCTCTCATCGAGCAAGGATTCTTATATTCGGGCCTCGCGGATCCTGCCTTGTTTTCTCCGGTCGGCTGCACATGCACCACAAGCTGAATCGCCAAATACCGCCCACGAATCGGCAGGTCCGGGTCAAAGGATCTGACCTTGGCCCACGCCCGCGGAAACCGTGCCCGATCCAAAGCCAGCTTTGCTCCCAAACTTGCCACAATCGCCACTTGGATCGCTGCCAGTATCAATCCCTTGGTTAGTTTGCTCATGCTTCCCTTCTTTGCATCTCGCCAACGATCTGCCGTCTCAATCGCTCCAGGCTCCAACCACCCAGCAGGAACAGCACGCCCATACCAATCAGGCTCGCTGACCTGCCCAGTTTATCCATCACATCCGAAAAATAAAAAATGATCACTGTCAGCGCAAATCCCGCAATCCCCAGGTTGATCCTCTCCTTGCGCTTTTCCACAAACCCCCATGCGACCAGGCCCAGCGCCCCAAGCCCCGCCAGAATATATCCTCCCAGAGAGTTCCACGAAAAGCTGAACAGCGACCTTTCACCCGCGGAATTTGCAGAATGCAGAGTCCCAATCAGAAGCACCCACACTGCCGAAATCGCGTTCATCCACGACGCCCTGCCACGAAGGATCAGTGCTAACACTAGCGGCACGCCGATCGCAACGCACCACCCGAAAGTCCTGACGCCGTGCGGCGCCGCCGGCAGATTCCGCCCCCGCAACCAATAGTCGCTGCGTTCGACGAACGCCCACACCGCGCAAGGAATCAGTGCTATCCCACCCACCCATGCCAGCGATGCGCGTTCCTTGGAATCCTTCCGCGAATCGATTGCCGATAAATAGGTCAGCGCCAGCAGCAGCAAACCTGCCGCAACCACAAATTCTCCCAGCCGGTATTCATCCGTTCGCACTTCCCATTCCCCAACCAGCCACGACGGCACCAGAATCGCCACCAGTATGGCTTGCGACCAATGTTGCACCAGAGCCCACCCGGCCAATGCTCCGATGGCCCACATCAGAATCGCATTCGGCCAATGCTCCTGAAGGTTGAAAATCTGCGCCGCAAGAAAGATTCCGGCCCCAACGCAGATCGTCCCGATGGCATGAAACGTCAGCGACAGCGCTCGAAAGCGCTCCGCCGTCAGCGCGCCCGCCACGGGAAAGAATCCAACCAGTAGCAGCACCAATGTAAACCGCCAGCTCGGAGAGAGTTCTTCCCAATGAGCCGCTACAAACAGCAGAATCCCCGCGCACACCAGCAAGCCGCCCAGCGCAAGCGCGATGTGAACCGGCCAACGGTGGCGTTCACTTGCACTGTGCTCTGCTTCAAGTTTTCGGATTCTCTCCGCGGCAGCCCAATCGATAATCCCGGCAGACACCCAACGTTCCACCTTTTTTTCGATTCTCTCAGCCACGCGGAATTCTCCTGGACGGAATGTTGGCCGCAAACGCACCACACTTCGGGCGTAGCAGATTCGATAATTATTGAGAGAATATCCAAACGTCGGTCGGAAGCAAGGGAATACTGCAAGTCCTGTTCCCGGCCTTTAGCTCTGGACCAAACACCGACCCTACTTTTGTGTCGCGGTCAACCATACAAGCAAATATTCTTACCTTGAATTCCGACAATCATCGCCTCGGCAGCCCTGCCGTGTCTACTCCGTTCTCATCTTTTCTTCGATGGAAATCCCCTGCACCATCGCCTCGAACTGCGCCTGCAGTCCTTCGCGCTTTGCCTTCTGCTCGCCGGTTTCTTTTTGCAGCGCCGCCAGCCGGTCTTCTTGCCCGTCCAGTTCCCTCGTATAGCGCAGCAGCAGGGCCTTTTCCTCTGGGCTGCCTTTCAGCGCCTTCATGTTTTCCCGCAGTCGCGCCTGGCCTTTCTCGATCGACTCCACGTCTTGTTGCCGGGTTTTGATCTCCTGATCCACCGCTGCGATTTCACCTTTCTTGGCAATCACCTTGCGCAATTCCTGCTCTTCCAGCGCGGTAACCGCTCCCTCCACTACAAACGCCGCAAGTTGGCCGTCCGTCAGCGTGGAAATATGAATTCGCGAAACTTCCGGCCGGCTTTCTCTGACGATGAACTTATCCGTCTGCCCGGGTGCCACCTCCACCCGAAACCGGTAACGCGTGGCGCTCGACTCCTCCGGTTTCATTTCTTCCTCCAGTTTCCATCCACTCCGGAGCGGATATTCCAGAACAACCTGCCGCGTCGCTGCATCCGCGTTATGGATCACGTAGGTCGTCGAGTTGCGCTCTTCACGATGCACCACCATCACTCCCTTCACGATCGTCGTCTTCCTCACGGCGCGGGAACCTGTCGGTGTCCCTTGAACAACACGCACCGCTTTATCCGCCGCGAAAGAAATTAACCGCCGCTCTCCCGGGTGCAGCAGCTCCATAATTCCCTCTCCCGCAAAGGAGTCCTGCTCTAAAACGTTGAATGTTCCCCCATCAAGCGTGAGTCCAGAACTGTTCTTCAACCACAATGCCCGTAGCGGTATCCCTTGCAGACCGCCGTTTTCGTCCGACATAACCAATGTGATCTTCTCCGCCTCAATCGCCGATTGCACGATGGGCACCAGCGCCGACTGGTTTTTCAGCACCGTAATCCTTTCTTTCAGGTTGTACTCGAACAGGTCCCCAACCGCGGTTCCCTCTGCCGCGGCCTCTTCCTTGCTCAACAACTCGCTCACCTCTGTACTTTCTTCTACTGCATCGGGCTCCTCCGGAAATGTTCCCGGCGCCATCCCTGCACCACCAATCACGCCGCCCATCACCCCGCCAGCGGAGCCTCCCGCAACGCCCCCTGGAACGCCGCCCATGAGCGCAAGAGGTGCAATCAATTTTCCCGCCTCCATGCTCGCCTCATGCGCCTGTGGCGTCAGCATCACCGATTCCGGCAGTGGTATCACCGGCCGCCGCGCATAGTACGGCTGCGAGATGTTCTGAATGAACGACTGCGGCGTTCCGGAAACCAGCGACAGCTTCACATCGTTCCAGTCCTCTCCGACCGTGTTGTCCACGATCGCCCAGCCCTGCAGGAACGCCTTCGCCGGCGCTTTCGGCAGCACGATGCGGTACGTGCTCTTCCACACCGGAACCTCGCTGATGTAGCTCACCATCACTTCCCGTTCCCCATTCCCCGAAGCTCCAATCGTCATCCGCCGCAGGTCTTTCGATCGCGTCGTTCCCATCAGGCTCAAATAGCGGTCAATATCCCTATGAATTTCCGGATCGGCCGAGCGAACCGTCACTCCCGGGCCCATCTCGAACAAGCGCATTTCCCCGGAATCGGTCACAATCGCCAGCTGCGTCGCCTGAATCGGGTTTTCCTTGCTGCCCGCCTTTTCAATTGTCTCCACACTGAAGATTCGCCCCACGGCACTGGTCGCTCCGCTGTGCACCTCCACGCGCGTTCCCCGCAGGGCAATCAGCAGCGCCGCGCTCGTCACATCCTCCCCCAGCGGAATTTGCAGACCCCTTAGCTGCACGTCCAGCGGCGCGACCGAATTGTAATGGACCGCGTTGATCCGCCCGCCGCTCAAGTCCACCAGCGTCAGCGACTTCAACACGTCATTCAGTTGCGCGGTCGTGAACTCAATCCGCAGGTCCTGGTTTCCCCACACACGGCCGGTGTGCTCAAAATAACCCACGCCATTCTTGTACAGAACCACTTTTCTGACCGGCAGGGACGCGATCTTACCTCCCGCTGTCTCAGGGATCTGTGGGGTGACTTTTTTCTCGGAAGAAGTCTGGGCGAAAACACCCGAGGAACACAGCAAGAAAACACACAAGTAGCGTATGCGCATCTGCGAGCCTCCTGCCCAAATCAAGGGGACACTACTGGTTAGACACCGTGGATGAGGTGCAAGAGCCCGATTTTTTCTTTGTTGCAGTTGGATCTTCGATTTTCTTGGCGAGTTGCTTCCATTACACCGGCAGCCCCCATGGCCCCGCTTCTCTCGCTGCCTTACATGATCTTGACCGGGCCAAGGTCTTCTTTCATCTTCTGAAACGCCGGCGTGTTCTTCTTTGTGCCTTCCCAAGTGCTGTCCGGATAAGCGCGTTGCAGCTGGATGGTCAGAAAACTCCCCCGGATCAGGCTGGAATCGTGATTCGACCACAGCTTGCTCGTGCTCCGATCCCCGTATCGATTGATAATCACGCGCGAAAAATTCGGCGCCTCTCTCGGATCGTAGCCGCGCTCGATGACGTTCTGCAGCCCCAGTCGGTCGGCCTGATTTTCCAACTCCCGTTGGTGCCCGTTGACCACCGAAGCGATTCCCAACTCAGCCATAAACGTTCCCAGGTCACCGATGAACGCGCCCGCCGCGATCCCGGCGATCGTCAAACCTACCCGTGCGCCACGCGTCTCATCCGCTTCGCGTTTATAATGCGCCTGCAGAACGTGCGCCATCTCGTGGCTCATCACAAAGGCAAGCTGCGATTCGTTCTCCATCGCCCCAAGCAGGCCGGTGTTGATAAGAAGCGTCCCGTCCGGCAATGCAGCCGCATTGATGGACGGATCCTCAACCACGAAAAAACGAAATTCGATCGGCCGGCTGGTTCCTTCTGCCCCCGCGGGCAACAGCGAATCCCCCAGGTGCGACACATACTCCCGAACGCTTCGCTCTCCCAGCAGTTTCATTCGCCCCTGCACCTTTTTCCCTTGCCGGAATTCCAGGATATCAATGCCCGTCTGCGAATCCTTCGCCTGTACCACTTCCAAGCCATGTGGCATTTTGTAGGCATCGGCTGGTGCTGGCGGTCCCAGGTCAATTTGCTCGGCCTCCACCATTCCATCTTTGCGCCGGATGCCGGTGTATTTCACGTGGCAGGCTGCAAGCTGTCCCTGGCTGGTGCCGGCCGCTACCGCCGATGGAGCCGCCACCGCTTTCGCCACATTCCACTCCCGCTTCGTATTCGGGTCCACCTGCAGCAAGTAGCCGTCAAGCTTCAGCCGTCCTGCATCGCCGGCCGCAATTTTGCCGGCTTCCACGGGTTCTTCCTGCAGATAAGCCGTTCCGTGGATCTTCTTCTCGCTGTCCCTTAAATCAACGGTGATTTTTTCGGCAAAGAATTTATGCCTGTCCAGCCACTGCCCCTCAGCGTCAACCAGCATCCCGACGGCCAATTCCTCCGCTTTCATGGAGTGTTCACCGCTCGAGTCCTGGCCGACTACCCGGCTCGCCGTTGTGGTCTCCAGCCTGTCGTCCAGAATCAGAACCACTCTGTCGTCAACGCGGCCGGTGATATATCCGTGGAGCTTCACCTTGGAGGAGCTGGTGGCTCTCGCTGGCGCTAAAAGAGCCAGCATCATGGCCAAAGCCAGTGCTCTTTGCCTGGCTGCCCTTGTTCGCCTCCGCATCGCGGCCGTCTCCCTCATGCTTTCTTTTCCCTCTCAACCGTTTTACTTCTTTTCCGCGAACTCTTTTTTCATGTCCCTGGCAATCTGCTGTGCAGCGAATTTCGCCATCGTCTTTTCGTTCCACCTTGGATCCACCTTCACGTGCACATGGAAAACGGAAAGATTCTGCTTGTCACTGCGCCTCACTACGTCCGCATCCATCTTCAGGCTCCGTAGCCCCGCACCGAATCCGATCAGCGCGCTCTTCACCGCGCTTCCCTTTTTGTACTCGGTCACCGTTCCCGTGATGACCACGGATTTAGCCGCGTCGGCGTCGTCCACCGCTTCTCCTTCGCCGATCACCTCGCTTGCCAGCTTGGATTTGGTCAGTTCACTTCGCAATTCGGCGTAAAAATAGTCGTAGAACGCGGGCGTCAATTCGACGCCCTCCGTCCCGGTAAAATGTTTTGCTTCCGCCGTTTTGAACACTGCTGTGGTGTCCTTTGCGGCAGAGCCCCCTGCCAGTCCCAAAAACAGTAGCATCACCAACGCAGTTCGGATTCGCATTTTGCACCTCTCCATTTTTTGATCGCTGCGTGACTTTCGGAAAACTTTGCCGGCCAAGCTGCCTTCGGATCCTCTTCCGGCTCTTCGGTTTACTCTATGGGTTCGCCTCGGGCTTCTGCGCCTCATTCCCGCCCTTCCATAGCAACGCCACCGCTTCCTTCAATTGTTGGCCTCGCAGGAAATTCCGCGTAGCGTCCTTAAGAGATTCTTCCAGGTCGTCCTGCACATTTTTCTGCACGTTCTTTTTTCTCGCCGCACCTTTGGCGATGGACGTTCCCGTCGCCTTCACTTCCGCGGTCTCCCCGGTCTTTGGGTTCTTCACGATTGCGGAGTATTCCACCTTGCCAAAAAAATCCAGCCCCGAGCCTTCCGCTAACCCAAAGTGAAACAGGTACACTCGCACCGTCAGGTCTGCGGAGTTGGCGTCCGCCGCCAGCAGGTTTGCCGACTTCAGAGACTCCTCCAGCGACTCCCGGACGATTATTGTCGGCTGCCGGTCCAGAAAGATCCCGCCTCGCGATTTCAACACCAGCATCGGTTGTGGATTCCCGGAACGGTCCGTGACATCGCTGACCCAGAATTTCGGGGCGTGCTCGAATTTTTGTGGTGCCACCGGCTCCGTTAGATGGACACCGATGATATTTTCAGGCTTCGGTTTTGGTTCGTCCGCAACTGCCCTGGCATGGAATGCGAACAGGACAGTCGCAAGCACAAAATTGCCTGCCAACCTTCCAGTGATGCACATAGTGCTCTCCGCCTTCGGACTGGATGCCTGCTTATCGATCTTTTGAATGAGACGTACGAGAGAAGTCCGAAGGATCCAGTTCCCTGCTCAATCGAGTGCCGCTCGATTTTACCTGGGCAGGAGATCCGGTCGTTTTTCGTTCGCTCCGGACAGTTCAACTCTGAGGCGAGTCTAGCATCTCCCCCATTGGACGCATGGCCGATTGGCGAACTGTTTCTTGTGAGTTAACTGTACTTTATGCGCTCTGCTCACGTTTCGTTTACGTCTTTCCGCTATTTCCTCGCGTCTGGATCCTGAATCTTCTTCGCAATCGTCTTCCAATACCCCACCGGCCGTAGCCTCTGCAGAATGTCCGCCTGCTTGCAATCCCGGCCAATCAGCACCCGCGGCTCGTATTTTTCCACGCCCTTCAAAATCCGCGCCGCCGCATCCTCCGCCGTCGTGATCGCCACGCGGTCAAACCGCGAAACGCTATCCGGATATAAATTCGCTTTCGCGCGCGCCCCCAGCCTCGCACGCTTCGCAATCGCCGTCTTGATGCCTCCAGGGTGCACGCTGGTCACAAAAATGTTCGTGCCCTCTAATTCATGCCGCAGCGATTCCGTAAACCCTCTCACCGCAAACTTACTCGCGCAATATGCCGTCTGCCCGACCACTCCCACCAAACCGAACACGCTGGACGTATTCACAATGTGCGCCCGCCGCTCCTTCTTCAGCAGCGGCATGAAATAAAATACGCCGTAAATCACTCCCCAGAAATTAAT
>Ga0210403_10003247_pt1 | contig 14386 bp, 11 predicted proteins | sample IncBWC19MmetaG_FD_150863 | JGI IMG/M metagenome (GOLD analysis project Ga0210403, IMG submission 150863) | Forest soil microbial communities from Barre Woods Harvard Forest LTER site, Petersham, Massachusetts, United States - Inc-BW-C-19-M | ecosystem: Environmental > Terrestrial > Soil >... | reverse complement strand
TGGACGGTGTGTTTGCCGTCGCAGAGTTGCACGATGTCGAGGCTGGGGCCGTTGAGGCGCAGGGCGCGTTCGGGCATCAACAGGGTGCGCGGGAGTTGGGATTTTTCGTTTAGCCGCACGCCGGGTGCGAGGCGCGGCGTGGCGGTGAGTTCGGGCTTCATTCTGCAGATTCCTTGGCGGGCTGGAAGGCGCCCGGGGGCGGCCAGCCGGGATTTACGTACGCGAAATAGAGTGCGTCGAGTTGCGCCCACAGAATATCGCACTTGGCGCGAAGTGCGGCGTAGGCAAGTTCCTGCTGTTCCCGGGTGCGGGCGTGCTTGACGCAATAGGCGAGGGCGAATTCGGCGTCTTCGGGGGCTTGCGTCAGGCGGCACTTGAAATATTCTAGCGCGGGAACGAGCCAGGGGTAGTGTTCGCGCATGCGGTCCATGCGGAGGGAGATTAATGTTTTGCTGAAGAGTTCGGTGAGGGAAGAAGCAACGGCTTCGAGATGCGAGGTGCGGGAAACGAGCAGGACGTAAGCCTGCACGGCGTAGCGCGTGGCGGGCAGGATGCCTTCGCCCTGGATGGCTTGCTCGCGACGCAGGCCCGTTCCTTCGACGAGCCTGAGCCACTTTTCGATGCCGCCGGGATGTTTGCCGTCGCCGTCGTGGTCGAGGATGCGTTTGCGCCAGGCGACGCGAAAGGCGGGATCCTTGCTGCGCGCGAGAATTGCGGCGTCTTTGATAGGGATGTGCGACTGATAGTAGTAGCGATTCAAAGCCCAGGCTTGCAATTGCCTGCGGGTGAGTTTGCCTTCGTGCATCAACAGGTGAAATGGGTGCTTGTGGTGATAGCGCTCTTCGCCGATGGCGTGGAATCCGGCGATAAATTCCTTTTCACCAAGGGGGCTTTCGTTTTGGCTGGCTTTCATAGAGAGATGGTAAGGCCATCGTAGGCGATTTCGAAGCCGGCATCCAGTACCGCGCGGTGTTCGGGGGAGTCTTCATCGAGGATGGGATTGGTGTTGTTGATGTGGATGAGAATTTTGCGGCCTTTTGCATCGGCCGGAAACTGCGCGAGCAATCCGCCGGCGCCGTAGAGAGGCAGATGGCCGATTTCGCGAGCGGTTTTGTTGGTGCGCCCCGTTCGCATCAATTCGTCATCGGACCAAAAGGTGCCGTCAATCAGGGTGACGTCCGCGGAAAGCGCCAGCTTTTGCCATTCGGAGTTTTCGCCGGAAAGAGCAGTGGCGACGAAGAGTTTCTTTTCTCCCTGTTCGATTAGAAACCCGAGTGTGGCGTCCTCAGGAGCGGCGGCGCGAAGGAATTCTTCGCTGGCATAATCCGGAAACAGTCCGCCCAGCGAAATGGTGTTGCAGACAAAAGTGGGCGATTCGCCGGGGCTCGGCGAGAGGTGGCACCCCAATCGGCCGCGGTTCGCAAGCACCTGCCATTGAACGGGAGACTCACCGCGTTCCAGCATTTTGAACATGCGATTTTCGGTTTTCAGCAAGCATTGAACGGCCGGAGTAGCGAAGACGAAAAAGCTCTGGAATTCCCGCAGATGGAGCAGACCCATTACCGCGTCCACATCGGCGGAGGGTAAAAACACGCCGCCAATGGGAGTGGATCCAGGGGCGTCGGGGTTGGGAGCAAGCTCGGGAGTGGAAAGAATCTGCGCGCGCAAATCCGGTGAAGCGCCAATCAGGAACCAGATGCGATCGTCGGGAGTAAAAGCGATTTGGGTTTGGGTGCGCGGCTTGGCGTAAATTTTCCCGGTGCGCAGGCCGGAGCAGTTGCGGCAGGCGCAATTCCATTGGGGAAAACCGCCGCCGGCTGCGGAGCCGAGGATTTTAATTTTCACAGAGGGACGCTCCAGGGTGCGACGCAGACGTACAAACCAGGCTGGAGGAGAAAGGGACCCCACAAACAAAAAACGGCCCGGCCGCAACCGCGGTCGGGCCACACAGCTCAAGACTAAAGTTCAGCGTTGGCGTAGGAACTGATTTCGCAATTCAGATCGATCTCTTCGTGCTGTGGTGTGACCCATTCCATGTGGAGAGCTCCTTGAGTTCGGATCAACAGATTGGCTGAACAGATAAAAGCTAACACAGGAAAATGTGGAAGGGAATAGGGATTGAGCGGATGCAAAAGAAAGCAAACTCGCATGCGCTCCGTGCCGAAAAGACGAACAACAGGCGAAAGTCATCAAGGCTTACAATCAACTCTTGAGTTACTGATATTCGAAAAATTCCACATGATTTGCACAAATCCCGTTGAATTCCCTTGACATGTTTACCGATCGGAATAAGATGTGGCCAAGAGTGGTAGAAAGTGGTTTTCAGTAGAGTAAAGTAGGGTGGTCTAGAGGGCTGTGGTGGAATTGGGCAAACCGATTCTCCAACGAAGTGGGAAACGTGAAACTGCGGGGAAACTGTCCAGCGAAGGTGGACGAGAAGGGTCGTCTGAAGATACCCGCCGTGTTTCTCGACGCTTTGAAGGAATTTGGCAACCAGTTTTACATCACCAGTGTTACCGGCGAGACCGCCAGAATTTACCCCATGAAAGTGTGGGGTGAGATCGAAGACAAGCTTGCGAAGACGCCGAGCACGAATCAGGCGAAGCGCAAGTTCCTGATGCGAACGAGTTATTTCGGCCAGATGGTGGAATTGGATGGGCAGGGCAGGGTTCTGATTCCGGGAGTCCTGAGGGAAGCGGCGCAAGTGAAAGGCGACGTGGATGTGCTTGGCGCGCTGGACTACCTGGAAGTGATGAACCACACGCGAGTGATGGATACGCTCAAGAATGAGCCGTACACCGCGGACGACGACAAGGCTTTAGAAGATTTGGGGATATAGACGGGAAGTGGCCCGTCTTCGCCGCAAAAAGCGCGGCTACGGCGGGTTGGCTAAAGAGATTGAACGCCCCACACACGCCGGTTTTGCTGGAAGAGGTGCTCGAATGGCTGCAAATAAAGCCGGACGGAATCTACGTAGACGCAACACTGGGAGCAGGCGGGCATTCGGCGGCGATCGCGGCGCGGTTGTCGCCGGGAAAAGGCCGGTTGATCAGCCTGGACCGGGACGCACAGGCGCTGCAGATCGCACAGGAGCGGCTGAAGGAGTTTGGGAGTTTAGTGAGTTTCGTCCACTCTCCGTTCTCGAAGATTGCGGAGGCCGTACACGGGTTGGGGATAGCGAACGTGGACGGGGTCTTGGCCGACTTGGGAGTTTCGAGCATGCAGCTTGACCGCCCGGAGCGGGGATTTTCGTTCCGCGAGGCGGGGCCGTTGGATATGCGGATGAGCAGCGGGGAAGCGGAAGAAGACACGCTGACGGCAGACGAGATTGTGAATCAGTGGTCGGAGAAGGAAGTGGCCGACCTGCTCTTTCAGGAGGCGGAAGAGCACGATTCGAGAAGGATCGCCAGGGGGATAGTGAAAGCGCGGCCGATCAGGGATACGGCGCACCTGGCAACGGTTGTGGCAGGCGTCCGGAAGCAATGGGGAAGGCAGAGACTGCATCCCGCAACAAAAACGTTTCTGGCGCTGCGGATAGCGGTGAATCGAGAGATGGAGGAACTCGGGCAGTTTCTTTTTCGGACCCCTGCCACATTAAATTCAGGCGGCCGATGGGTGATGTTGACGTACCACTCGAGGGAAGACCGCCCGGTGAAGCGCGCGTTCCAGGAAGGCGAAAAAGCCGGAACGCTGAGAGTGCTCACCAAACACGTGATTGTGCCCCGCCCAGAAGAGCAGGCAGCGAACCCGAAATCGCGAAGCGCGAAACTCAGGTGCGCGGAGAAGGTGTGAGATGGCGACAGCATTTCAATGGCAGGAAGTACCGGGCGGCGATGAGTTCCTTCGGGAGCCAAGGGTTATTCGCGGTCAAGGGGGAATTCCACAACGCCTGAAGCCGGAGGCGGGCAGGATGGCGCCGCGGCTGCGCAGGGGATTCTCCGCGCGCAAGCCCGCGATGGTGGAATTTCACACGGTGAAGCGGATCGACAATTCACGGCTGGTGCGGCACGTGGAGCCGGTGAAACTGAAGAATTATTACAAGACGGCGGCGCTCGGTGGAATCGTGGCCATGTTTTGCATGCTGTACATCTACCAGCATTTCCGCTGCATTGACCTGAGCTTTCAACTGGAAGACCTGAAGGCCAAGCAAACGCAAGCGATGGCCCTGAACGGTCAGCTGAAACTGAAGATCGAGACTTGGCGGAATCCGGGCCGGATTAATCAGATCGCGCACCAATTGGGCTTGCAGAGGCCGGATGCTTCGCAGGTGCTCGAGTATTCGAATTTCGATGGTTCCCAGGTCGAGTCCGCACGCCTGGTGCGGCCGAACCACGCTCCCTAGTCTGCCGCATTGATGGCGAGCGCCAGAATCCAACGAGTTTTGAAATAGTTTTCCAACCGTCCGGAGCGCGAGCCGAGTCCCAGGAACCATGGAGCAAGAAAAAGTCCACGTCCGATTGCTGATACTGGCAGGCGTGGCGTTTCTTTGGATGACCGCGGTTTTCGGCCGGCTGACCTACCTGCAACTGATCCGTCATTCCGAATACATGTCGCGCGCCATGAGGCAGCAGCGGCGCACGATTGAGATCGATCCGAAGCGCGGCACGATTTACGACCGGAACATGCGGCCGCTGGCGATGAGCGTTCCGGTGCAATCGGCGTTTGCTATTCCTTCGGAAATAAAAGATACCGCGATGGCTGCGCGGCTGCTTACGGGCGTGCTGCGGGTTCCGCCGGATGCGCTGCGGGAAAAACTGGAATCGGGCAGCACGTTCGTATGGATCAAGCGGAAGATGGCGCAGGAAGAAGAGGAAGCCGTCCGTTCGCTGAACCTGAAGGGAATTTATTTTCAGGAAGAGAACAAGCGGTATTACCCGAAACTGGATATGGCGGCGCACGTTCTGGGCTTTGTGGACGTGGACGAGCACGGGCTGGGGGGAATCGAATACGAGTACGATAACCTGATTCGCGGCAAGGGCGAAAAAATTGTGGTGATGGCCGATGCGCGCCAGCAGAAGTTTGACGGCGGTGAGGCGCGGCAGGACCCCGGGGAAAGCGTGGTGCTGACACTGGATGAGAAGATCCAGTACATCGCAGAAAGAGAGCTGGCAGCGGTCATCCAAAAAGTTCATGCGCCGGCGGGCAGTGTGATTGTGCAGGACCCCAACACGGGAGCAATTCTGGCGCTGGCGAACTGGCCGAAGTACAACCCGAATTCGGCTACGTCGGTGCCGACGGAAGCGCGCATGGACCGGGCGGTCAGCGCGATCTACGAGCCTGGTTCGACGTTCAAGCTGGTGACATTGGCGGCTGCGTTTGACCAGAACCTGATTCGCCCCGAAGAAGTTTTCAACTGCGAGAACGGCTCGATTGTCGTGGCCGGGCACCGGATTCACGATCACAAGAAGTATGGCGAGCTTACCGTGGCGGAAATTCTGGCGAATTCGAGCGATGTGGGGGCGATCAAGATCGCCTTGAAACTGGGTCCGCCAAGATTCAACGATTACATTCACGCGTTTGGATTTGGTTCTCCGACGGGTGTGGATCTGCCGGGAGAAAGCCGCGGGCTGGTGCAGCGGCTGGAGCACTGGGGCTCGTTTTCGATTGGGTCGATTTCGATGGGGCAGGAAGTGGGCGTGACGCCGCTACAGATGGTCAACGCGGTTTCGGCCGTGGCAAATGGGGGGCTGCTGTACAAGCCGCGCGTAGTGGTCGAGATGCGCCGTGGCGAACAGGTTTTGCCGCTCGAAGGGCCTTCGGCACCGGCGGAGCCTCGGCGCGTCATACGTCCCGAGACGGCCGCGACGATGCGGCGGCTGATGGAAGGCGTGATTTTGAATGGCACCGGCAAATCGGCGCGGCTGGATGGCTGGACCGCGGGGGGAAAAACCGGGACGGCACAGAAGATTGATCCGGCGACTGGGCGATATTCCCGGACAAAAGTGATCGCGTCCTTCACAGGATTTGCACCTATTAACAATCCGGCGGTCACGATTCTGGTTTCGGTTGATTCGCCGGAAGGCTGGCCGCACGATGGAGCTTCGGTGTCGGCGCCCGTGTTTAAGCGGATTGCGGAGCAGGTGCTGGCATACCTGGATGTGCCGCGAGACGTGCCATTGAATTCGCGGCTGGTGCAAACCGCGTATCGCCAGAATCGCGAAAGCGAAGCGGTGGCGATGGAAGACGACACACCCATGGATTTTTCAGCGCCTGCGGAATTGACGGAGCAAGCCTCGAAGCTTCCAGAGGCAGCTCCGGTTCAGCAGCAGCCGCAACCGCTCAATGTGACAGTGACAATGGATGAGGGCGGCGATATTGCTGTGCCGGATTTCAAGGGCAAGACGATGCGGGAAGTGGCGGACACGTGCATGCGGCTGGGCTTGAACCCGGTTCTGGTTGGCAGCAGCCTTGCAATGCAACAAACGCCGGCGGCAGGCAGCAAGGTGCGCCGGGGAGCGAAAATTCGAGTGGAATTCGGCACGCCACCCGTGCACGCAGGTAAGACGCACTGAGAAAAAGGTTTATTGGGAGCCCATGAGCAAAGGATTGGGGATTACGGCGGAAGAAGAACGGATCGCTGGCAGACGCAGAGAGGACGCGGAAAGACAAACTGTGGCTGAACAGAGACACTCCAGGGGCGCGAGCCTGAGGTCCTTATTGGAGGGGGTTGAGTTGCGTTCGCGGGCGCCGCTACAGGAGATTCCTATCCTGAAGGTGACGCACGATTCTAGGAAAGTTCAGCCGGGCGCGCTATTTGTGGCGATTAGTGGCGTGGCCACGGATGGAACACTCTTCGCGCGTGACGCGGTTTCACGCGGGGCAATCGCTGTGGCGAGCGAAGCGCCTGTGCCCGCGGATTGGCCCACTGAAGTGGCATGGGTGCAAGTGACGGAAGCGAGGAAGGCGCTGGCAATTGCTGCGGCCAATTTTTTTGGACGGCCGGCAACAGCGCTGAAGCTGATCGGCGTAACCGGGACGAACGGGAAAACGACGACAACTTCGTTGATTGACTCCGTCTTGCGTGCTTCGGGCGCGAAGACCGGATTGTTCGGAACCATCAGCTATCACACGCCTAGCGGAGAATATCCCGCGCCGAACACCACGCCTGAATCCGTCGACCTGCAGAACTTTTTCGCAGAGATTCGCGACGGCGGCGGAACCTACGCCACGATGGAAGCGAGCTCTCACGCGCTGGCGATGGACCGGTTGTGGGGCTGCCATTTTGCGGCGGCGGTGTTCACCAACCTGACCCGCGACCACATCGATTTTCACAAGAATTTCGAAAACTATTTCGCGGCAAAGCGCCGGCTGTTTGAGGGAACGGGAGCAGGCGAGCCGGATTTCTCGATCATCAATGCTGATGATGATTGGGGCAAGAAGCTCGTCAACCTGGGAAAGATTACACTCACCTACGGTCTGCACAACGGGGCGGACCTGAAAGCCAAGAAATTTCAACTGAGTTTCAGCGGGCTGAATTTCACCGCGCAAACCCCGAAAGGGCCGATTCAGGTGGAGTCGGCGCTGGTGGGCCGCATCAATGTCTACAACATCCTCGCGGCGATTGGCGCGGGGATCGGATTGGGCATTTCGAATGACATTATTGAAACCGGGATCCGGAACCTGCACGCGGTGGCGGGAAGGTTTCAACGCATCGATCAGGGGCAGCCATTCCTTGTGGTTGTGGACTATGCGCACACGGATGATGCGTTGCAAAATCTGATTCGCACCGCGCGAGAGTTGATCACCAAGGGGCGCATCATCACTCTATTTGGCTGCGGCGGCTCGCGGGATCGGACGAAGCGACCGATCATGGGCGAGACCTCCGGCAAATTGAGCGACCTGACGATTCTGACGAGCGACAATCCGCGGCAGGAAGATCCGCTGAAAATCATCAGCGACATAGTGGTGGGGATGCAGAAGTCCGGCGGAAAATATTTGATTGAGCCGGACCGCGCGAAAGCCATTTCGCTGGCCATCGAGGAAGCGCGGCCAGGAGACATCGTGCTGCTGGCCGGCAAGGGACACGAGGACTACCAGATTTTTGCGGATCGCACGATTCATTTTGACGATCGCGAGGTGGCGCGAAAAGCGCTGAGCGATCGGGGATACACAGCAGAAATTGGAAAATAGAAAATGGAAAATGGGAAGAGGTGGCAGGCATCGGTGAGTGCTCTTTGGTTGAGAGATTTTTGAGGCGGGATTAGCGGCCCGCCCGCTGCGACGGACGGGCCCTAAGGGAGGGTCACTCTGAAAACGCGCCGAGAAGTGCCGTCTGGAAGAAGTGAACGCTTCGTCCGAACCCTGGAGAAAGCGAACCTATTGAGGCAACTATGCGGTGGACGCTTAAACAAGTGGCTGACGCGGTGGCAGGCAAGCCGGGGCACGGAGTGGATGCCGTGGCCCGGGTGGCCGGTGTCTCGATTGATTCTCGCACGATACGTCGGGGAGAATTGTTCATCGCGATACATGGTCCGCGCAACGACGGACACGACTACGTTGCCGACGTCGTGGAAAGCGGAGCGCTGGCGGCAGTGGTGGCAGGGCCGGTGGTCTCGCGTTACCCGGGCTGGATACAGGACCGCTGCATCACCGTTCCCGACACGCTCACAGCGCTCCACGAACTGGCGCGAGCAGTGCGCAAGGAATGGGGCAAGAAAATTTGCGGGATCACCGGGTCGGTCGGAAAGACCACCACGAAAGAGATCCTGGCGGCATTGCTGGGCGCGAAGCTCCGGGTCCTGAAAACCGAAGGAAATTTCAATAACGAGTACGGGCTGCCGCTTACGATTTTCCGACTGGAGGAAGAAGACGACGCGGCGGTGCTTGAGATGGGGATGTCGTTTCCCGGCGAGCTGAAGCGGCTGGCGGCGATTGCGCGGCCGGATGTGGCGATTCTTACGCGCGTGGCGCCGGCGCACCTGATGAATTTTTCTTCGGTGGAGGAGATCGCACTGGCGAAACGCGAACTGGTGGAAGGGCTGAATGGGCCAAACTCGCTGGCAGTGCTGAATTCGGATGACGTGCGTGTTGCCGCCATGGCCAAGGTGGCTCCGGGCAGAGTGATTTTTTACGGAGTGGAAACTCCGGCGGAGTTTCGCGCGGAAGGAATTGAGGACCGGGGAGCCTTGGGCTCGGCCTTCACGCTGGTTCACAAGGGCCAGCGGATGCGGCTGGAGACGTCGCTGCCGGGACGGCACGTGGTGTGGAATGCGCTGGCGGCGATCGCGGCGGCCAGCGAATGGAACGTGGGAGTGGAAGTGGCGCGTACGGTTTTACCGAATCTGCGGACGCCCTCGATGCGCGGCGAATTGATCCGGTTTACGAATGGTTTTGCGTTGATTAATGATGCGTATAACTCGAGCCCCGCGGCGCTGCAGGCGATGTGCAGCCTATTGGCGGCCACGCCGGGATTTCAGCGGCGGATATTGGCTGCGGGAGAGATGCGCGAGCTTGGGCCCGCCTCCGGGCAATTGCATCGCGAGGGCGGAGAGTTTGCGGCCCGAACGGGAAAGATTGATTTTGTTATTGGAGTGCAGGGAGACGCTTTGCAGATTGTAGAAGGGGCAATTGCCGCGGGAGTTCCGCGCGATCACACGAAATTTTTCGGCACGCCGGAGAATGCCGCGGAATTTCTGGCGGGATTTGTGAAGCCGGGCGACCTGCTGCTGGTGAAAGGTTCGCGCAGCGTGAAGATGGAACGCATCGTGGAGGCAATGCTCGGCCGGTTTGCGCCGGTGGATGCGGGCCGGAACCCGGAGGCGGGCCACTAGGATGCTTTACTACCTCCTCTACCATGTGTTGCAGAAATATTTCAGCCCGCTGAACGTTTTTCGCTACATCACGGTGCGCACGGCGTATGCGAGCCTGACGGCGATGTTTCTGGCGCTGGTGTTCGGGCCTTGGCTGATCCGCAAGCTGCGCGAATTGCAGATTGGGCAATACATCCGCGAGGAAGGGCCGCAGGAGCACAAGAAAAAAGCGGGCACGCCAACAATGGGCGGCGTGCTGATCGTGCTTTCGACCGCGGTGCCGGTATTGCTTTGGGCCGATTTGTCGAACCCTTTTATTTTGCTGGCGTTGTTTGCACTGATTGCGTTTGCGGCGATTGGATTTGTGGACGACTACGCGAAAGTGGCCAAGCGCCGGAACCTTGGATTGACGGGGAAGAAAAAACTGATCTTGCAGTTTAGCGTCAGCTTCGCCGTGGGCGTCACACTTCTGGTGCTTTCCACGCACAGCGCGTACTCGACGCAGTTGATTGTGCCGTTCCTGAAACGCTTCCGGCCGGACCTGGTAATTCATGGACTGTTACATTCGGGAACTTTTTGGCCGCTGGCGTTTCTGCCGTTTCTGGCGTTCATTGCTCTCGTGATTACGGGCAGCTCGAACGCGGTGAATCTGACCGACGGGCTGGATGGCCTGGCGATCGGCTGCACGGTGATTGCCGCAGGCGCGATGACGATTTTGACGTACGTCAGCAGCAATTATCGCTGGGCGACATATTTGGAAATTCAGTACATCCCGCGCGTCGGTGAGTTGACGGTTTTTTGCGGCGCGCTGGTTGGGGCGTCACTCGGATTCCTCTGGTACAACGCGCATCCCGCAGAAGTGTTCATGGGCGATGTGGGATCGCTGGCGCTGGGCGGAACGCTGGGAACCATTGCGGTAATCATCAAGCAGGAAGTGCTGCTGATGTTTGTCGGCGGCGTGTTCGTGCTGGAGGCGTTATCGGTGATTTTGCAGGTGGGGTCGTTCAAGCTGCGCGGGAAACGCATTTTTCGCATGGCGCCGATTCACCACCATTTTGAATTGCTGGGATGGAGTGAAAGCAAGGTGATTGTGCGGTTCTGGATTGCGGCGCTGGTGTTTGCGCTGTTCGCGCTGACGACGCTGAAGTTGCGCTGAGGAAGCGCGGAAGAGATTGGGTGTTAGCGAGATGCCAGGTTCGATGGAGTTGCGGAAGAAGCGGGTGCTGGTCGTAGGACTGGCGCGAACGGGTGTGGCCACGGCACTGTTCTGCGCGGGGCACAACGCGATCGTGACGGCCACCGAAACGCGCGGTGAGGGCCAGTTGGGAGATGCGCCGGCGAAGTTGCGGGAAGCGGGAGTTGCGCTGGAACTCGGCGGGCACACGGGAAAGACGTTTCTGGCGCAGGACTTAATCATTCCGAGTCCTGGCGTACCGGCTGACGATGCGTTTCTGGTGTTGGCGCGGTCGAAAGGCATCACGATCTGGAGTGAAATCGAACTGGGGTACCGTTTTCTGGAGGGGAAGCTGATTGGGATCACGGGTTCGAACGGGAAAACCACGACGACCACGCTGGTTCATCACATCCTGAAGGCCGCAGCAATGCAGGCCTATCTCGCCGGGAATGTGGGAACGCCGCTGATTTCGGAAGTGGAAAAGATGGATGCGGGATCAGTGGCGGTGGCGGAATTGAGCAGCTTTCAACTGGAGCTGATTGAAAAGTTCCGGCCAAATATCGGCGCGCTGCTGAATCTGACGCCAGACCATCTTGACCGGCATAAAACGATGGAAGCTTACGCGGCGGCGAAAGCGCGAATCTTTGAGAATCAGACGGAACTGGATGCGGCGATCCTGAATGCGGACGATACCGCTTCCGCGAAATACGCGCCGAAAAAGCCGCAGGTGTTCTGGTTCAGCAGGAAGAAGCAAGTGGCCCACGGCGCGTGCCTGCGCGGCGAGGAAATTGTGGTGGTGCACGATGGGAAGGAAGAGCCGGTGATGAAAGCGACGGAAATTCCGCTGGCGGGCGCGCACAACCTGGAGAACGTGCTGGCGGCGGTGATCATCGCGCGGCTGGCGGGAGTGGACTCGGCGACAATTGCGAAAGCAGTGAAAAGTTTTGCGGGTGTTGAGCACCGGCTGGAATTCGTGGCTGATATACGCGGCGTGCGCTACTACAACGATTCGAAAGCGACGAACGTGGACGCAACGCTGAAGGCGCTGGACGCATTTCCGGGAAGAATCCTGGTGATTCTCGGCGGCAAGGATAAAGGGAGCGACTACACCGTGCTGCAGAAGTCGTTGCGGGAGCGAGCAATCCTTGCGTTGCTGATCGGTGCCGCTGCGGACAAGATCGAAATGCAGATCGCGGGCAGCGTGGCCATCGAGCGCGCGGGGACGTTAGAGCGCGCGGTGGAAGCCGGAATGTTGGCGGCGCGGTCGGGCGACGTGGTGCTGCTGGCGCCAGCATGCGCGAGTTTCGATCAGTTTGAAAATTACGAGCATCGCGGGCGCGTGTTTAAGCAACTGGTACGGTCCATCCAGAAAAGTTCGGCGGGAACTTCCGCGGAGAAGGGGTGACCTGGTGGCGAGACGCTCAGAGATGGATCGCTGGTTATTTGTGGTGACGCTGGCGCTGTGCCTGCTTGGGGCAGTGATGATTTTCAGCGCGTCGGCAATTACCGCGCAGCAGATGTACGGACATTCCTACGTGTTCGTGTTGCGCCAGGTGGTTTGGCTGATCGCGGGCCTTGCGGGAATGTTCGGGCTGATGAAGCTGGACTATCACCGGCTGCGCGAGCCTGCCGTGGTGTACACGGCGCTGTGCGTTGTGGCGGTACTGCTGGTTGGAACATTTTTTCTGGATAAGTCTCACGCGACGCATCGCTGGATCAAGATTGGGCCCATCAATCTGCAGCCTTCGGAGATGACCAAGCTTGTGGTGATCCTCTATCTCGCGTGGTTTTTGGACATGAAACGCCGCGCAGTGACCCGGATGGAATTCAATAAGCAGGATTTGCTGCAGACGATTCTGCCGGCCGTGGCGCCGATTCTGGTGTGCGTTGGGTTGATTGTGCTGCAACCGGATCTGGGCACGTCAGTGGACATTTTGCTGATCATGACGGCGATTCTGTTTGTCGCGGGACTTTCGTGGAAATGGCTGGCGGTGGGAATGGCGGCGGCGTTGCCGGCGTTGATCGCCTTGATCGCGTTCGTTTCTTACCGGCAGGCGCGCATTACCGCTTTTCTCCATCCCGACTCCGATCCACAGGGCGCTGGTTTTCAACTGGTGCAATCGCTGATTGCGGTGGGTTCGGGAGGATTCAACGGCGTCGGTTTGATGGAAGGCAAGCAAAAGCTGTTCTACTTACCGGAAGCGCATACGGATTTTATTTATGCGGTGATTTGCGAGGAACTTGGATTTCTTGGCGCGGTGTTCGTGATCACGCTGTTTGCGGTTTACGGATGGCGCGGAATTCGCGCGGCGTTCAATGCGCCGGACCGGTTTGGCAGCATGCTGGCGCTTGGCGTGACGGCGATGGTGATTTTTCAATCGCTGATTAATTTTGCGGTGGTGCTGGGAATGATGCCAACAAAGGGGATTCCGCTGCCGTTTGTGAGCTATGGAGGCTCGAGCTTGCTGGTGATGCTGCTGGCCACCGGCGTGCTCCTGAATATTTCGCAGCAGGCAGGAACTCCGTCGAGTTTGCGGGCCTGAGGGCGGATGGCGTGAAACTCCTGATTGCAGGCGGTGGAACAGGCGGCCACGTCTTCCCGGCAATTGCGATTGCGCGGGAGTGGTTGTCGAGAGGAGCAGACAGAGAAGTGGTGCTGGTGGGAACACAACGCGGAATTGAAATGAAGCTGGTGCCGCAGGCCGGATTGCCCCTGGAGACGATTCGCGTGGCTGGCCTGAAGGGAAAAGGCGGAACGACCCTCTTGAAGAATCTAGCGATGCTCGGATCAGGATTGGTCGATTCCTTTGGCGTGCTGAAACGGCACAAGCCTGACGTCGCTTTTGGTGTTGGAGGCTACGCCGCGGGACCAATGCTTCTGGCGAGTTGGCTGCGCGGAATTCCCAACGTGATTTTCGAACCCAACGCGGAACCTGGTTTCACCAACCGAGTGGTCGCGCGCTTTGCGAAGCGTATCGCGACAGGCTACGAAGTCACCGCCAAGGCGTGGGGAGAAAAGGCGAAGCTGACGGGCTGCCCGGTGCGGCCGGAATTTTTTGCGATCGAGCCTCGTAAGCCCCAGAAACCGCTGCACCTCCTGATCACCGGCGGAAGCCAGGGCGCGCTGCCGGTGAATCGCGCGTTTGTGGACGCGATGGATTTGCTGGCCACGCGAAAAAATGAAATGCAGATTGTGCACCAGACCGGCGAACGCGATTATAATGCGGTAAGGACCGCGTATGCGCGGCGCGAAATTCTCGCGGAGGTGGTTCCTTTCCTGACGAACATGGCGGAACGCTTCGCCTGGGCCGACCTGCTGGTTTGCCGGGCCGGAGCGATCACTGCCGCGGAGGTAGCCGCGGCGGGCCGGGCGGCAATTTTCATCCCGTTCGGGCGCGCCACGGACAGCCACCAGCTGCGCAACGCGCAGGCCATGAGCAGCGCGCAAGCCGGGCGGCTGCTC
>Ga0210403_10003245_pt1 | contig 14394 bp, 8 predicted proteins | sample IncBWC19MmetaG_FD_150863 | JGI IMG/M metagenome (GOLD analysis project Ga0210403, IMG submission 150863) | Forest soil microbial communities from Barre Woods Harvard Forest LTER site, Petersham, Massachusetts, United States - Inc-BW-C-19-M | ecosystem: Environmental > Terrestrial > Soil >... | reverse complement strand
AGGTCAGCGTGACGGTCTCGCCCACCGCGAGATAGTCAAAACTCTTGTCCTGCGCCGAGAAGGTCCAGGCGTCCGAGCCGCCGAGGCCGGTGCCCGTGGTGTCGGTCAGCGCGCCCAGCGAGAGCCAGCCCTTCTGGGTCGCATTGTCCGGCAGGCCGGAGGTGATGCCCGAGGCGACAACGCCAGTGATCGTCACCGTGTGATGGTCGCTGAGATCGACGTCGGTGAAGGTGACCGCTCCGCTTGCCTTGTCGTTGGCGGTCGAGCCGGTCGGATTCGGCTGGCTGGGGTTGGACAGTTCGGTGATCGCGCCGGCCTGCGTGCCGCTGGTGATGACCGGCGTATCATTGGTGCCGGTAACGGTGATGGTGACCGGCTGCGTCGTAACGCCGCCATGCCCGTCGTCAACCTGCACCGTGTAGGTCAGCGTGACGGTCTCGCCCACCGCGAGATAGTCAAAACTCTTGTCCTGCGCCGAGAAGGTCCAGGCGTCGGAGCCGCCGGTGCCGGTGCCCGTGCTGTCGGTAAGCTCGCCAAGCGAGAGCCAGCTGAGGACATCGTTATGGCCCGGCAGGCCGGAGGTAACGCCCGAAGCGATAACGCCAGTCACTGACACCGTATGATGGTCGTTGAGATCGACGTCGGTGAAGGTCACCGCACCGGTCGCGGTGTCGAGCGCGGTCGAACCGGTCGGGTTCGGCTGGCTGAGGTTGGACAATTCGGTGATCACGCCGGCCTGCGTCTCACTGGTGATAGCAGGCGTATCGTTGGTGCCCGTGACGATGATCGTCACCGGTCTTGTCGTGCTGAGCCCGTGGCTGTCGGTAACCGTGACGTCGTAGATGATCGCCAGCGTCTCGCCCTCGGCCAGGAAGTCGAAGGCTTTATCCGCCGCACTGAACTTGAAACCGACCGAGTTCGTCACCGACTCCGTAAGCGAGGATTCCAGCGTACTCACGAGCCCGCTCGGCAACACGCCGCCACCCGACCAGGTCACGGAGATCAGGGTATTGCCGACGCTCTCGACATTGCTGAGATCGACACCGGTAAACGTCAGCGTGCCAGAGACGGTGTCGGGGACGTTTGAACCGGTCGGGTTCGGCTGGCTCTCGTTGGACAGTTCGCTGATCGGAAACGGGACGTCGCTGACGCCAAGGATAGTCACCGTAATTGGGGTGGACACCAGGCCGCCGTGACCGTCATCGACGCTCGCCATATAGGTCAGCGTCAGCAGATCCCCGTCGGCCAGGAACCCGAGCTTGCCGTCTGCGATGTCATACGACCATGTCACCGAGCCGTTGTTGGCGTTGGTCAGGGACGGCTTCAGCGTCAGGGCAGCTTCGACCGCGGCGACTTCAGCCTGCAGCGCCGGCGTCAGCGCGATATCGTTTCCGTGCGAGTCCTTGTAGGTGAACGAGCTGAACGCCGTACTCACCACCGGGCGGTCCGTCAGGTCGACGTCGGTGAAGGTGATCGTGCCGCCGGCGTGATCGGTCGCGCCGGAATGCTCGGCCACCGCCGCGCTTGTCGCCGCAAGCGTCGGAACGTCATTGGTGCCGTCGATCGTAATCGTGAACGAAAGGTGGCTGACCTCGTCATTCGGGGCGAAGTTGTTGTGGACATCCACCAGATAGGTCAGCGTCACGCTCTCGCCGGCGGCGAGAAAATCGAAAGCGTTGTCCGGCAGGCTGTACGTGATTGTCGCCGAACCGTTATTGTTGTTGCCGGCGGTGGGAACCGGAACGAGATTGAGTTCGATCGCCGCGATGTCAGCGAGCTGCTGCGCGCTCAGGGCCGCCGTGACGTCGACGTGCGCCGAGTTGTGGTAAGCGACCGAACCAAACTTCACCGAGGCCGTCGGAGTATCGCCGGGGTTGATGTCCGCCCAGTTGACCCTGACGGAGACGGCGTCCGGGTCAATGGTGTCATGGGTCCTGCCGGCAAGTTCGGTAATGGAAAAGCTGGTGGTAAGATGGCCGTTGACATCGACGATGGCCGCGGCCGGCGGGCCCGGAATGTGGTGAGTGGGGTCGCTCGGCCCGGTCAGAATCTGCGGAGTCGCCTTATCGGTGACGTTGATCGGGATAATGATCGGAGTCGCGCTGGTGCCGTTCTGCAGATAGATCGGCTGCAGCGACTGGGGAATGCCGAAATCGGTGAAGTGATCGAAACTCTTGGGATTGGAGTCCGTGAACTTCAGCGAGAAGACATCGGTGATCAGCTTTTGGATGTCGGGCGGCAGCGGAGCGTTGGTGATGGAGACCTGGCCCTGGCTGATGTTGATCTGCTGTCCGGCCTGATTAACCGTTGCGATCGGCGTCAGCGTGTTCTTGTCGAACAGGATGTAGGAACCGGTGGTGCCGTCCGGCTCGACCAGAACCTGGAATTTTGCGTCCGGCGCGCCGCCGGTGCCGGGCACGTTGAAGTCGATCTCGACCAGCACCGCGGTGCCGCGGATGCCCATGGTCGCGACCGGCGTGTCGACCTTCATGTCGCCGTGCTTGGCCGTCTCGCCGGCGACAAAGGAGATGGTGCCGGCCACCAGGCTGATCAGCGACGAATTGTTCGACCCGTTGGGGTCGTAGACCATTTCATTGAGCACCATTCGCGCATTCGACGAAAGGCCGAACACGGTGCCGTCGATGAAGGTGATGCCGAGCGTCGAATCGGAGCCGGACTGGACGACGTCGCCTTTTTCGACGTTGTCGCCGTTGTTCAGGATGATCGAAACGCCATTGCGGACACAGGTCGCGCTGCCCGTGAGTTTGGTGACATGGCCGATCACCAGAGCCACAGCCGCGCCGCCGGCGGCCTGGGCGTATTCGGTGTGGCCGGTCAGCGCGTTGACGAGATCGCCAGTGAGATGCGCGCCATCGGGCGACGCCAGCGCCGCGCGCTTCTCGCCCTTGAAGTAGTCGTGCAGCACCAGTTCGTGGTGGCCATGGGAAAGGACGAGGTCGACGCCTTCACGCTTGAAATCGCCGTTGAACAGCAGTTGTGCGTCCGGAACGACGATGGCGTCGGCCGGCGCATGCGTCGCATGCTTGGTCGTCGTCTCGACGTGGGCTTGCCCCTGCGGATGCGGACCCGAGCCGTCGGTCGGGAACGCGGCGTCGAATTTGCCGGCGTAATTCAAATGGAGTCACCGCAAAAGGGTTAATAACTATATGATTTTCAATTGTCTAAACTTGCATATCACCGGGGTAAGCATTGCGAAACCATCCCCTGCTTGTGCAAGTCCTGTGCAAGCCGGCCGATAGACGCGATCCCGGCCCTTTCTTCGATCGATTCCCTGAATTAAGATGTATTCGTCGAGTGGAACCGACGTATAGACTATCTATTTCTAGGTATAAATCAGGATTACCTTGGTAATTGATAGTTATAGATTAGCTATCAGATACTTGCCTAAGCTTGTAGCTGCATTGTGTTGCAGGATACTGCGCCATTTTCACAGCTAAAACTGTGATCTGGATAACATAAGGCGCAATCTGCGGCCGATTAGCCATACCTGGCGGAAATCCGCAGCCGCACAACCATCGCATGTGGATTTCGCCCTCTGCGAGCAGGTTTTGGCGACCTGCAGGAAATGCTTAAAATCTTCAGGGAATCGGCGAGACGAATTTCAGCCTGTCACGCGCTTTCCGGCCCCGGGCGCCCGGCTTTAAGCAGAATAAAACATCCCCCGCCCATCATCGCCTGCGAAACGATCCGGTCACGAGCTGGCTACTCAGCCTCGCCGATGCCCGGACCATGGGGCGTCAGATGGGATTTCCTGGTCATTCGCACGCGTGGCGTGCCGTCATACTTGCCTGCAGCATGGTCTGGTTCGGACCGGCGCCGGATCTTTCAGCCGCAACATTGATGACGCCGGGCATGTCGGAGCTGATTCGCAAATCGGCCGAGCCGTTCGGCCTGTTCGCTGCGCCGCTGTCCGAAGGCGGCGTCGCGGAAAAATGGCTGCGGGTCGAGCGCAAACTCGACGACGAAAGGGTGCAGCTGGCGCTTTGCGACGGCGACCGCGAACGCTGCGCGTCACCGGCGGCGCTTCGATTCCTCGCCATCGTGGACGATGCGCGCTCGCGCGAGGGACGCGCCCGCCTCGGCGAAATCAATCGCGCGATCAATCTTTCGATCCGGCCGATGAGCGATGAGGCCCAGTACGGCGAACCCGACGTCTGGAGCTCGCCGCTCGTCACTTTCGCCCATGGCGCCGGGGATTGCGAAGACTACGCCATTGCAAAATTCGTGGCACTGCGCATGGCCGGAATTTCGCCCGACGATTTGCGGATCGTGATCATGCGCGACACCGTTCACGGCGAGGACCACGCGGTTGCGGCCGCGCGGCTCGACGGCGATTGGCTGATGCTGGACAATCGCCGCATGGCCATGGTCGCGGACGCCAATATTAGGAACTATCGGCCGCTGTTCGTCATCAATCAGGACGGCGCCATGCGATATGCCGATGCCCCGCTGCTGGCGAACCTGCCGGGCCGGGCGACGGTGACCCCGATCGTATTGAACGCGGCCGCGCAGCCCGGGCTGGTTTCGCCCGCCAACTGAATCCGCCCGCCGCCGCGCCGGTTGCGGCGACCCGCCGGCCGGCGGGACGTCCAAATACATTGACATGTCTCCGCGCACCTCGATGATATGCCCGTAAGAGCTTTTCGGGGATTGGAGCGCGCGATGCGGGGAATGGTGCTGGCTGTCGTTGCGGTCCAGATTGGCCTCGCCTGGCCGGCCTGCGCCGAAGATCCGGCAGATTCCCGCCGATCGATCAGCGACGCGCTGCCGTTGTACGTCACGAATCATTGCGCGGTGTTGAAGGGCGAGGCCGAGCGGTTATTCTGCGGCGATCCCGAACTCAATGGCATTTCCGGAAAGCTCAAGGCCGCGATCCAGGACCGCCTCAACCGGCTCGCCAACCGCCGCCTCGCGATCGAGGAAAATGCCGAATGGATCAAGGATCGCGATTCGAGCTGCGGCATCCTGCGCAATCAAGCCATCTCGTACCAGGACGTCGCCCCCATCCAGGCCTGCCTGTTGATAGAAACACAGGAGAGAATCGGAATCCTGAGCGATCCGAATTTCGACTGTCTGGCGGCGAACACCACCGCCGGCACGCTGATATGCAGCGATCCATCGCTGGCGCTGGCCAAGGCCGAGCTCAATAACCGGGCCTTGGGACTGATAACCAAGCTGAACGAAGACGACGCCAAAGCGGCCTTTGCCGAATATGAAAGATGGAGCAGGGAGCGCGACCGGAAATGCGCACTGGTGGGCAAGGATAACGTGCCGCTGGAGGAGCTGTCGCCGTCCGCTGGCTGCCTGGAGGATTATATGCGCGCGAAGACGGCCGAGATCACGGCCGCCAAGGGCGACGCCAAAAAGGTGTTCGGACGCCGTCTCGCCTCGCCTTTGCCCGATGCCGACGCCGTCGATCTGTGCGTCGCGCAGATTCATGCGGCGAATGCCTGCGAGACCTTCCTCACCGTAAGCCGCGTCCTTCAGCTCGACAACGAGGTGGCGGACCAGAGCGCGCTGGTGACGGCCGAGGTCGAAATGATCGTGCTGTCGCCGTTTGCGGTTTGCAGTGCGATCGCTTCCAGCTGCACGGGAACGTGCTGGGATCCGAAATCCGGCAAGCCAAATCCGGCGCCGAAAAGCAGAGACAGTTTCACGGTGGCTCACCGCCTGAAGGTCGAGAAGGCGTTCGCGTTCCAGAAAGCCGATGCCGGCTGGCGCTGCAACACCACGTCGCTGCAGCCGATCGACTTCGGCGCCGCGACGAGCGGACCCTGACGCCCTCCGTCCTGATTGCATCAACGCTCAGGAGCCCGGCGACACGGCGCGAAACTCGATGCCGTGCAGATGGATGGTCGGGCAGATGCCGAAATGATTGCCACCGAACACTTCCAGGCGCCGGTCGAGCTCATCCTTGGGAATGTCGAGCGGAATGTCGCAGATCGCCCGATAGGTGCGGCGGGAATGCTTTTGGTCGCCCCATTTGACCGGAAGCGTTGGCGGCGGGCCCGGATCGGTCGCAAGCGGTTTCGCCATGCGCCAGAACAGGTGCGCGAGGTGGGCATAAGCCAGCCCCTCCAGCCCCAGCACGGAAATGCCGGAAGGAATCGGAAAGCGCGCGACGTCGACGATCGGGCCGGCATCAACCCGTTCGATCATGATATGGACGGTGGCGCCGAACTCCGTTGCCCGCTCGTAGAGCGCAAAATGCGACGGCGCCCAGCCGGGATAATCGGGCGGACCCGGATGGAAATTGATGGCGCCATAGCCGAGCTTCGCAAGAACGCTGCTTGAGACGATTTCCGGCGTCACGAACGCAATCAGCCGGGCCCGTTCAAGCAGGTCGGAATCAAGGGCAGCCAGATCGGCCGCCGTAGCGACCGATATGACCGAAAGCTGCGGATTGTACGCGCGCAGCACCGGCGGCATCGCGACCTGCTCGGCTTGACCCGCAAGCAGAATGATCGTGTCGAACATCGCTTTCTACAGGCTGCACCCACGGGAGGGTGATGATGACCGGTATCATCGGCAATCATCCTTCCGCGAAGAAGGATGATTGCGAGGCACGTTTTGCGTCGGACCGAGTCAGGTCTGGTAGTCGATCAAAAGCGCTGAGAATGATCCGCTGCTGTTGCTGCCAGCATCAGAGGTCCCAGTCGCGCTGTAGGACGACGCGGATGAGGCCGACAACGAGTCCTGCAGAGACTTGAGGAACTGCTGCAGGATATCCGCCGCGCTGGTGGAGCTCGTCGAGCTGGTGGAGCTCGTCGAACTGCTTGAGCTGTCGCTGGACGACGAGCCGTCACCGCCCGGAAGCGGGCCGCCCGGGGGCGGTCCGCCTGCGCCGCCGGGGCCACCCGGACCACCGGCTCCGCCTGGACCGCCGGATCCGCCACTGGCGAACGCGTACTGGAAAACACCCTGCAGTTCGGTGGCCTGATCGCTGGTCAGCTTGCCGCTGGATACTTCGCCCGCGATCAGGTTGTCGATTTTCGACTTCATATCTCCGGGAGCGGATTTTGTACCGCTGGACGAGTCGCTCGATCGGCTGCTCTGGAGCGAGGAGTCGATGTCGGTCAGCGCAGTAGACAGCGCGTCCTGGTCGGACGAACTGATGGTGCCGGATTTTACTTCCGTCTGCAGTTCGTCCTGCAGCTTCTGCAGGGGCGACTGGTAACTGGTGCTGGAGAGTGCGGAGATCGAGGTCATGATGGCTCCAAGGGGGTCCTGAAGGGTTCTTGCGGAACACCCCCAAGCTAAGGTTAATGGTCTTAACGAGACCTTTTTGCTGCCTTGCTGGCGTGTTGCGCTGTGTTGCCCCGTGTTGCAGTCGAGACGCCAGAAACATTCCGAAACAAAATCCCTCGCCTATTCTCCCGAATCACTGACAAAGGTCCGCATGGCCATGGCAACGCCGAACATCCTTGTCGTCGAAGACGACCGCGAGACGCGGACGCTGATCGCGAAATACCTGCGCACCAATTCGTGCAATGTGACGACCGCAAACGACGGGCGCGAAATGTCCCGGCTCATGACCGACCATCGCGTCGATCTTCTGATCCTCGACGTCATGCTGCCGGGCGAAGACGGCCTCAGCCTGTGCCGCAAGGTCCGCGCCGAATCGCAAACGCCGATCATCATGCTGACCGCGCGCGGCGAGGACGTCGACCGGATCCTCGGACTGGAGATGGGCGCGGACGACTATCTGGCCAAGCCGTTCAACCCGCGCGAATTGCTGGCCCGGATCAATGCGGTGCTGCGGCGGCAGGCGGCCGCGCAGACGGTCAGCGCCACCAATGGCGCGGTCGCGCTTCGCTTTACGGGATGGCGCATCGATTTCAGGCTGCGGGAATTACGCAATCCGGCAGGCGCGCGGGTTGCGATGACCAGTGCCGAATTCGACCTGCTGCGAACCTTCTGCGAGCGGCCCGGCCGCGTGCTGTCCCGCGACAGCCTGCTCGATCTCACACAAGGCCGCAACGCCGGCTCGTTCGAACGCAGCATCGACGTGCTGGTCAGCCGCATCCGGCGCAAGATCGAGCCCGATCCGCAGGAACCCGTCATGATCAAGACGGTGCGCTCCGGGGGCTACATGTTCACCCCTGCCGTGGAAGCGGTCGCGACGGACAGCTGATCATGAAGCCGCTCGGCTTTCTCAATCTGAAGGGAATCAGCGGGCAGATCGCGGCGCTGGTGGTCGCCTCGATCGTCGCCATTCATCTGATCATCACCGCGAGCTTGCTGATTCACCGGCCCGATCAATTCGATCCACCGTTCGGCCACGGACACAGTCAGCTTGCGGCCACGGCCCAGCTCCTGGGCACGGCGCCCCCAGCCGAACGGGCACGGCTGCTCGCCGATGCCGCGCGGGCGTTTCCGCAACTGGACATCGCAAGTCTTCCGCCGGACACCGCTTCCGCTGCGGAGGAGGCAGATGGTCCCGATCTGCATGGCCTGCGCCACCACCTCGGCAAAACCTATCGGATTTTCTCGCTGGCCCATGGATCGCACGGCCGCAGGATCGCCATCGCGCTGCCGGACGGCGCGATGATTTCCGCAGAGCTGCCGCCGGAGCAATGGGAGCGTCCGTTCTGGCGCGGACCGTGGATGACGACGCTGATGTTTGCCGTCGTCTGCGTCAGCCTGCTCGGCCTCTGGGCGGCGCGCGCCCTGACCGCGCCGCTGTCATCGTTCGCGAAGGCCGCCGAAAGCTTCAGCCTGAACGGCGCCGCCGCGCCGCTGCCCGAACGCGGCCCCGAAGAAATCCGTTCGGTCGCCAAGGCGCTCAACCGGATGCGGGAGAGGATCACGGCCCTGATCGACGACCGGACCAAGATGCTGGCCGCCATCAGCCACGATTTGAGGACACCGATCACCCGGATGCGCCTGCGCTCCGAATTCATCGAGGACGATTCGCAGCGCAGCCGGATGCTGCACGATCTCGACCAGATGCGATCCATGCTGGAGTCGGTGCTTTCCTTTCTGCGCAATGACCGCAAGCTCGAGGCGATGACGCTGGTCGATGTCGCGAGCACGCTGCAACTCGTCACCGATCAATTCGCCGATATGGGCCACAAGGTCGCTTACGACGGCCCGCAGCACGCCATGGCCATGGTCCGGCCCGACGATCTGCATCGCAGCGTTACCAACCTGACGGAGAACGCCGTGAGATTCGGCGCGGAGGCCACGATCCGCCTGCGACTGGCGTCCGACGCCATGATGATCGATGTCGAGGACGATGGTCCGGGCATCTCGGACGAGCGCAAGGACGTCATGCTGGAGCCCTTCGTGCGCGGCGACGACGCCCGCAACATGGACGATGTCACCGGTTTCGGTCTCGGGCTTTCCATCGCGCGCGCCATCGTGCTGGCGCATGGCGGCGTGCTATCGCTGCACGACCGGCAACCCCATGGATTGATCGTGCGCATCGAATTGCCGCTTCGCCAGCAGGGTCTGCAGACGGCCGCCTGAGCGGAAGATGCGCTAGCCGCCCCCGGCCGCAAACTTCCGCAACATGCCGTCGAAGGCCGATTTGATGCGCTGGACGAACGGCGCCTTGTAGGGAAATTCCATATTCTGGTCGTGGACCAGCATCGAGGCGTTGACCTCGAATACCACCAGATTTCCCGAACGATCGAGCCCGCAATCGATGCCGAAATAATCGAGGCCGATCCGCGCGCGGATTTCCTGCAACAGCAGATAGTGCGAGGGACTGAACACACCGGCGGGATCGTTCAGGAAGGCTTGTTCTTCCTGCTGCATCCATCGGTGATCGGCCATGTCGGTAGAGTCGTGGTGTACCTTCCAGTCTTCCGAGATCGCGAGGTGATAGGGCAGGATTTCGTCGGCCACGAAGATGAAACGGTATTTCCGGAAATAGCCGTCAGGCGAGCGATAGTCGATATATTCGATGAAATAGCGATCGCACTCCGTTTGTTGGGCAAGAGCGGCCGCGAGCGCGGCCGGGTCTTCGATCTTTTCAAAATCGTCGCCGCTATGGGTCCCGGCCGGCCGCACCAGAACGGTGGATGAAGACGCGAGCGCTGCCTGCAAGGGGGCGACGGCAAGTTTGGCGCCGGCCTTTTGCCGCAGGACCTTCGGGATAATGCAGCCCGGCATGCCCTCCAGCATCGCCGCCACGGCATCCCGCGTCGTGCGCTGGATCTTGCGCGGATCGTTGACGACCGGCTTGCCAAGCCGGTCGCCAAGATCGGCGGCCAGCGGCAACACGGCGTCAGCCTGGTCGGCATCCGAGATCAGATTGATGACGACCTGCACGTCCCGCTGCAGCAGCTCGACACCGAATTCGCTGGTAGCAAACAGCGCGAGCGTGTCGGTATCGTGGGCGCAATCCCGAAACAGATATCCGGGCGGTATGTTGCCGGCGAAGGGAGCAAACAGCGCCAGGACGCGAAAATCCGCCGGAAATTTTGCAGCCGGCCGGCTGACCAAAGGCTGGATGCGGGCCGCTTCGGCATAGGCGGCCTCCGCGGCGGCGGTGTCGCCGAGTTTCTGCCTGATGCCGCCGATCCAGTAGATGGGGTCGGCATCGCCGGGCTTGAGGATAGCGGCCCGCCGAAAGCATTCGAGCGCGGATTCCAGTTCATTCAGTTCAACGTAAAGCTTGCCAAGCTCATTGTGGATTCCGGCATCCTGCGGCCGCTCCTCGATCAGTTCCGTCAGCAGCAGCTTGGCCAGAAGGTATTGCCGCGTAGCCATCAGGGCCTGCACCAGATTGGTGCGCGACGGCCAATGACCTGGGCTCAGCGTCAGCGCTTGAAGATAGAGCGCGATGGCCTGGTCGGGGTTACCCGTCTTGAGCTCGATATTGCCGAGGTTGCACCAGCAGGAGGTCAAATGCGGCGCCAGCCGCAGCGCCGCCTTGTAGTTCTCGGCGGCCAATTCGAGATCGCAACGACGCATGCAGGCGTTGCCGAGATTTGAATGCAACTGTGAAACGGTCTCGACCGATACGAAACCACCCTGCCCGCTCCCGGCGACGGTGAGACCGTGTCGGTACGCGGCGATCGCGTGATCGATCCTGCCAGCGGCGTAATGCTCCAGCCCGGTGTGAAGGTACCGCGCGGCGTGCGCACCGGAGATTTCGGAACCCGGCATTCGGGTTGCTGACGCTGATGTCGTCATGAGTCCAATCTTGTTGCGGTGAATTCGATCCGACGATGTCGATGTTTGATAAACAATATCCTGCCGTGGCCGGCGCTTGCGGATTGCGAAGGCGGGAATTTTGCTTCCGGAGATTTCGAAGACCGGCGTGAGAAATATTTGGCAACATTGACCGGCATCGCGAACCATCGGAACTTCGGATTCCGGCCTGCATCCCGAATCAGCGGATCGTGCTAGGCTCGCCAGATCATCGAGATCGAATCCCCGCATCGTGACCGGACTGAAGCAGAACGCGGCGCCCCCGCCTGGAACCCACGGCGCCGATCGCGGGTGGGCGCCCCGGCTGGCGCAGGAAGCGCGGCTGAAGCGGCTCGACAACGAACTGGCACGTGACGCCGTAGACGGCACCGGCATCGATGCCGAGATCGAGCGCGCGGTTCTGCTCGGTGCGCTCAACCGGCAACAGGACGCCCAGCAGGCCTTCGTCGATATCCTGCGGCGGGCGCCGACGAATTTTTCCGCGCTCAACGAATTCGGAACGCTGCTCACGAATATGGGCGCGATCGACGCCGCCTGCCGCGTCTATTCGGAGGCGATCGCCCATCACCCCGATAATCCGATCGGGCGTGTCAACCTGGCCAACCTGCTGCTCCGCGCCAATCGCCACGCGGAAGCGCGCGCGCATTACGAAGCCGTGTTGAAGATCGATCCGGAACACGCGCCGGCGCATCAGGGCCTCGGCGCCGTGCTCGCGGATATCGGCGACCGCACCGCCGCCCGCCATCATTTCGAGAAGGGGTTTAGGGACCATGCCGTCTCGAGCCTGCCGTATCGCGGAACCGCGCCGCCGGTCGCCTTGCTGCAACTGGTCTCCTCGGGCGGCGGCAATATCCCGACCGCGCCCTTTCTCGACGATCGCGTCTTCCAGACATCGGTCATCGTTGCGGACTATTTCGATCCCGCAGGCCCGCTGCCGCCGCATCAACTGATCTTCAACGCAATCGGGGATGCGGACCTCTGTCAGCCGGCGTTGCAGGCGGCCGCGCGGCTTGTCGAGCGGACCAGCGTGCCGGTCATCAACGATCCCCGCGCGGTCATGAAAACCGGCCGCATGGGCAACGCGGAGCGGTTGCGCGCCATCCCGGGCGTGGTGACGCCGCGTACCCTGGCCATGGCCCGCCACACGCTGGCCGGTTCGGACGGCGCCGGTTCGATCGCGAACGAGGGGCTTGGATTTCCGCTGCTGCTGCGTTCGCCCGGCTATCACACCGGACGCAATTTCATCCTTGTCGAGGCGGCTGCGGGGCTCTCGGCCGCGGCGGCCGGTCTTCCCGGCGACGATCTGCTGGTGATCGAATATCTCGACGCCCGCGGCAAGGACGGCAACGCGCGCAAATACCGCGTCATGATGATCGACGGCAGGATCTATCCGTCGCACCTCGCAATATCGGGAAACTGGAAGGTGCATTACTTCACCTCGGATATGGCCGATCATCCGGTACACCGGCGCGAAGAGGCGGGCTTTCTCGGCGACATGCCCGCCACACTCGGAAGCAAGGCGATGACGGCGCTCGAACGGATAGGAGACCGCCTCGGCCTCGATTACGCCGGAGTCGATTTCGGACTCGGTCCCGACGGCGATCTGTTGTTGTTCGAAGCCAACGCGACCATGGTGATCGCGCCGCCCGCCGCTGACGAGCGCTGGGCCTATCGGCGCGTGGCTATCGACAGGATACGCGACGCCGTCGTCGCCATGATCATGACGCAATCGCGGGCCGACGGCTCATAGCGGCCTCGATCGCGTGGCGAATTTTCGTTGTTTGCCAATGTTGCGGTGCGACCGAACACACACCGCATTTCGTCTGACGAAAATACACGACATAAATTTTCTATTTTTTTCGCGTCGTCCTTCGATTGACGCCGCCTTCATCTCAGGTAGCATCCCACCAGATCCGTTAGAGATCGCTGGGAGGGAAAGATGACACGTAAGCCGCGCGTTGATTCCGCTTGCCGTTTTTTTGCTGGCACTGCCATCGGCCTTCACCGGCCGACTCGCCTCGCCGCTGTCGCCGTCACCATCGGGGTCGGCCTGGCGATATCCTTCAGTCCAACATTCGCCCAGGACGCCGCCAAGGGCACGGCCGACCATATCAAGGCCGTGACGTCGGGGATCGACAGCACCGCGATCCAGGCCAATGCGGCGACGTCGAAGGATTGGCCGACCATCGGCCTCGATTACGCCGAGACGCGTTACAGCAAACTCAATCAGATCAACACCGACAACGTCAAGAATCTCGGCCTGGCGTGGAGCTACAGCCTCGACTCCTCGCGCGGCGTCGAGGCGACGCCGGTCGTGGTCGACGGCATCATGTACCAGACGGCGTCGTGGAGCGTGGTACATGCCATCGATGCTCGCACCGGCAAGAAGATCTGGACGTTCGATCCCGGCGTCAACCGCGAGCAGGGCTACAAGGGCTGCTGCGACGTCGTCAATCGCGGCGTTGCGCTCTACAAGGGCAAGGTCTTCGTCGGCGCCTATGACGGGCGGCTGATCGCGCTCGACGCGGCCACCGGTCAGAAGATCTGGGAAAAGGACACGCTGATCGACCACGATCACTCCTACACCATCACCGGCGCGCCGCGGGTGGTCAAAGGCAAGGTGCTGATCGGCCAGGGCGGCGCGGAATACGGCGCGCGCGGTTACATCACCGCCTACGACGCCGAAACCGGCAATCAGGCGTGGCGCTGGTTCACGGTACCGGGCGATCCCTCAAAGCCATTCGAGGACGCCTCGATGGAAGCGGCGGCCAAGACCTGGGATCCCGCGGGCAAATACTGGCTCAATGGCGGCGGCGGCACGCCGTGGGACAGCATCACCTATGATCCCGATCTCAATCTGGTCTACATCGGCACCGGCAACGGCGCGCCCTGGAACCGGAACGTGCGCAGCCCCTCCGGCGGCGACAATCTGTATCTCGCCTCAATCGTGGCGCTGAACGCCGATACCGGCGAATATGTCTGGCATTATCAGGAAACGCCGGGCGATCACTGGGACTATACCTCCACCCAGCCGATGATTCTCGCCGACATCACTGTCGACGGCGCGCCGCGCAAGGTGATCCTGCATGCGCCGAAGAACGGATTCTTCTTCGTCATCGACCGCACCAACGGCAAGTTCATATCGGCGAAGAACTTCGTCGATGTTAACTGGGCGACCGGTTACGACGCCAATGGAAGGCCGATCGAAGT
>Ga0210403_10003244_pt1 | contig 14395 bp, 11 predicted proteins | sample IncBWC19MmetaG_FD_150863 | JGI IMG/M metagenome (GOLD analysis project Ga0210403, IMG submission 150863) | Forest soil microbial communities from Barre Woods Harvard Forest LTER site, Petersham, Massachusetts, United States - Inc-BW-C-19-M | ecosystem: Environmental > Terrestrial > Soil >... | reverse complement strand
AGTGCGCAAGCGCTCCATCCCCACATGGCCGAAAAACCGCACCTCCTGATCACCCGCAAGTTGCCCACGGCCGTGGAGGTGCGCGCACAGCGCGACTATCACGCCCGTCTCAATGCGACCGACGAGCCCTATGGACGGGAGGAGCTGGTCCGTGCCGCCGAAGACTCCGCGGCGATCCTCTGCACCACGACGGATCGGTTCGATGCCGCCACCATCGGCCGGCTGCCCGAGAGCGTTCGCATACTGGCGACATTCTCGGTCGGTTTCGAGCACATCGATCTCGCGGCTGCCCGCGAGCGCGGGATCGTCGTCAGCAACACACCCGACGTGCTGACCGATGCCACCGCAGACGTGGCGATGCTGCTGATCCTGGGTGCCGCCCGCCGCGCCAGCGAGGGCGAGCGGCTGATCCGAGACGACGCCTGGGGCGGCTGGGCGCCCACTCATTTGCTCGGCATCCACGTTGGCGGCAAGCGGCTGGGCATCCTCGGCATGGGACGCATCGGCCGTGCCGTGGCGGCGCGAGCGCGCGCGTTCGACATGACCGTGCACTACCATAACCGCCAGCGACTCACGCCGCAGGACGAGGCCGGGGCCACGTTCTACCCCGACGCCGAGGATCTGCTGAGGGTCGCGGACATCCTCTCGATCCATTTCCCGCTCATGCCGGAGACCCGGTACTTCCTTGACGCGCGGCGCATCGAGTTGCTGCCGGCCAATGCCATCGTGGTCAATACGGCGCGCGGCGCCGTGATCAAGGATGCCGATCTGATCGCCGCCCTGAAGTCCGGCCGGGTCGCGGGCGCCGGCCTCGATGTCTATGACGGCGAGCCCAGGCTGCATCCGGACTACCGCACGCTCCCGAACACGTTCCTGCTGCCCCACCTCGGCAGCGCCACCCGGGAGACCCGCGAGGCCATGGGGTTCCGCGCCCTCGACAATCTCGATGCCTACTTCGCAGATGGGAAACCGCGGGATCGACTCGCGTGACACGCGCCTGATTCGCGGAGATTTCCACGAGTCGGAGACGGTTTTTGAGGGTTTCCCACGAGTTTTTGCTGGTTTTCCGCGAAAGCCATTGAATCCAAGTTTGATGTATTTCAAAGGGTTGCGCCTCGCCATGGGTTCGTTTTAACAAAATTCAGGTTTCGAGCACCCGCACCCTCCATCACAAGTGCACAGCGCGTGGCGGCGGTCGGCGGTGATCTCGGCAGGAGTGCCATGGTTCTCTCGATCCAATCGTGCGGACGGTTCACCGGCCATCCCCGCATGAATCTTTCTACCCCGACAGCGTACAGGCGGTCTGAACACAAGGGAGTGCGCGGCCTAATAGAGCGCCCGGCACAATCGATCAAATGCATGGGATCTCGGCGGCAATAATTGCCGCGGGGACGGCAAAGGTTCCAGAGACCTCAATGGGTTAACTCCTGGCACGCCGCGTGCAGCGGCGCGCTTGGCCCGCCCGGGCCGCCAAGGAGCCTTTGTCATGGGATTGCCCGCACAGACGTGGCTGCTGTCCGCGCCGAGCAAGCGGCGGACCAAGCCCCCTCGCCCCGCCGCGTCGCCGGATAGCCATCAGCTGCTGCTCGCCTGGGCGCTCGCGAGCATGGCCGCCGCCGCGCAGCGCGTCGCCGAGTTGGAAGCGAGGCTCGCTTATGTCGAAGGCCTCACTGTCACGGACGAGCTCACGCGATTGCTAAATCGGCGCGGCTTTCTCTGCGAGCTGTCGCGAGCGCTGGAGACCGTCCGCGCCGGCGGCCCGCCGGGCGTGCTGATGATCTGCGATCTCGACGGGTTCAAGGACGTGAACGATCGTCACGGCCACAATGCCGGAAACCGCGTGCTGCGCGAGCTCTCGGCGAGCTTGATCCGGCAAGTGCGGCGCACCGATGCCGTGGCACGCCTGGGTGGCGACGAATTCGGCTTCCTGCTGGTCGGTGCGACCCTGACGACCGCCACCGCCAAAGCGGCACGCCTGGAGGACTCGATCGCCAATCTCGATCTCCTCATCGACGGTGCGCCGATCAGCATTAGCGCGAGTTTCGGCGTGGTCTCCTATGACGGCAGCGAAACCGAGGAAGTTCTGCTGCACCGGGCGGACATGGCGATGTACGAGGAGAAGCGCCGCCGCGTCCCCCACCTCGGCGTCGTTCGCTTGCGAACCCGCTTGGCGGGGGTTCCGGAGCCGGCATCGGCTGAATGAAACCTCCCCGCTACGGGATCACGACCCCGGCGGCAGTGCCGCTATTTCCCAGGTATGCGGCTGGTCCGCATTGGCTAGCTGCTGGCGCAAGCGGGCGACCTGGCTATCGCTCAAGGGGCCCGCGACCACGCGATGGGTGACTCTGCCGTCCACACTGGCGGTCACCACGACGATCGATCCGTCATGGCTGCTTTCCGCGAGCCGCTCGGCATTGCGGCGGTTGGCGAAGCTGCCGAGCACGAGGTAGTGATGCCGCGCGGCGATACCCTTGGCGGGTTGAGCCTCGGGCCGCAGCGTCGCGTGCTCGCCCATTTCCACGGGCGCCGGGTTGGCGCGCTGGGTGGGCTCGTCCTTGCAGATCGCCTTGCCTTTGATGATGCGGAAGAGCGCGCAATCGCGCCCCATGGCCGCGGAAATCCCGTGGTCGGTGACGCTCTTGCCGGTGCCGATATAGCTCACGCCGTCGGCGGCGTAGGAGGCGATCACGACGGCGGGCGGAAGCCCGCATCCGCCTAAGAGGGCGGGCATCACCAGCCAAAGGTACCGCTGCATCCTCGCCGCTCCCCGCCGAGATCCGGGTGAATCCCGCGACTCTCCCAGGAATCATAAAGGGTTCTGCCACAGCCTGCAAGTAGCACTCTAAATTACGCCCGGGAGTCCTTGGAAGGTGGTGGCAGCACGACGCGAATATGGAGCTCCTTGAGCCGCTCGGGCGGCACGGGCGCGGGCGCCTGCATCAGCAGATCCTCGGCCTGCTGGTTCATCGGAAAGGCCACGACTTCCCGGATGTTGGGGGTGTCGGCCAGCAGCATGACGATGCGGTCGATGCCGGGCGCTGAGCCGCCGTGGGGCGGAGCGCCGTATTTGAAGGCGTTGAGCATGCCGGCGAAGCGCGCTTCCACCTCTGCGGCAGGGTAGCCCGCGATCTCGAAGGCCTTGTACATGATCTCCGGCAGATGGTTCCGGATCGCGCCGGACGACAGCTCCACGCCGTTGCAGACGATGTCGTACTGATAGGCCTTGATGGTGAGGGGATCGCGGGTCGTGAGCGCCTCGAGACCTCCTTGCGGCATCGAGAACGGGTTGTGGCTGAAGACGATCTGACCGGTTTCCTCGTCGCGCTCGTACATCGGAAAATCGACGATCCAGCAAAACCGGTATTCGCCCTCGGCCAAGAGCCCGAGCTCGCGCCCGATCCGGGTGCGGGCGGCGCCCGCAAGCTTCGCCGCGGGCGCCGGCTTGTCGCAGACGAAGAACACCGCGTCGCCGTCCCCCACGCCTGCCACCTGCCTCAGGCGCTCGAGGCGCGGCGCATCCAGGAATTTCGCGATCGGTCCTTTGGCTGCGCCGTCGGCGAAGACGATGTAGCCGAGCCCCGGGGCGCCCTCGCCCCTCGCCCAATCATTGAGCTTGTCGAAGAAGCTGCGCGGCCGGGCCGCGGCGCCGGGTGCCGGGATCGCGCGCACGACGCTGCCTTTTTCGAGCGCGCCCGCGAACACCGAGAAGCCCGAGCCGCGGAACACCTCGGCGGCATCGCTCATCTCGATGGGGTTCCTGAGATCCGGCTTGTCGGTGCCGTATTTCAGCATCGCCTCGTCGTAGGCGATGCGCGGGAACGGCGGCTTGGTGACGGACCGGGCTTGGCCGAACTCCTCGAAAACACCGGCCAGCACCGGCTCGAGTGCAGCGAACACGTCCTCCTGCGTGACGAAGGACATCTCGAGATCCAGTTGATAGAACTCGCCCGGCGAGCGGTCGGCTCGGCTCGCCTCGTCCCGGAAGCAGGGCGCGATCTGGAAGTAGCGGTCGAAGCCCGCCACCATCAGCAGCTGCTTGAACTGCTGCGGCGCCTGCGGCAACGCGTAGAACTTGCCGGGATGCAACCGGCTCGGCACCAGGTAGTCGCGGGCACCCTCGGGCGAGCTCGCGGTCAGGATCGGCGTCTGGAACTCGGTGAAGCCCTGCTCGATCATGCGTCGGCGGATCGAGGCGATCACCTGCGAGCGCAGCACGATGTTGCGGTGGACCGCCTCGCGCCGGAGGTCGAGGAAGCGGTATTTGAGGCGCATGTCCTCGGGATATTCGGCGTCAATGTTGACCGGGAAGGGCAGCGGCTCGGCCTCCGAGCGCACCGCGATCTCGGCGATCTGCAGCTCGACCTCGCCGGTCGGCAGCTTTGGGTTGACGGTCTCGGCCGAGCGCTCGACCACGGTCCCGGTAAGCGTGACCACGCTCTCGAGCTTCAGCGCATCCGCCTGCTTGAAGAGCGGGCTGGAGACATCGATGACGGTCTGCGTTACGCCGTAGTGGTCTCGCAGGTCGATGAACAGCAACTGGCCGTGATCGCGCTTGCGATGCACCCAACCCGAGAGGCGAGCGGTTTTTCCGGCGTCGGCATGGCGCAACGCGCCGCAAGTGTGGGTGCGATAGGCGTGTATCGGCATCTTGGCTCAGCGTAAATGGCGTCGCGCGAGAGGCGGGAGAACGCACGGAATTCCGGGGCTTGTCAATGGCGGCGCCGGGCTTGCGTGGGCCTGGAATATTTCAGCCTTTCGGGCGGGTGGTCCGCCTTTCGCCTTTGGCTTTTTGCGTGTATAGCAGCGCTCGCATGAAACTCATTGCCGATACCGCGGCGCTGGCCGAGTTCTGCGAGCGGCAGGCGCGCACGGAATTCGTCACGGTCGACACCGAGTTCATGCGCGACCGGACCTACTGGCCGGACCTCTGCCTGGTCCAGGTGGCGGGACCGGAGGAAGGCGCGGTGATCGACCCCTTGAGCGCCGGGATCGACCTCGCGCCGCTCTTCAAATTGCTCGCCCAGCCTAGCGTGCTCAAGGTGTTCCACGCTGCCCGGCAGGACATCGAGATCTTCTACAAGCTGATGGGCGCGGTGCCGGAACCGCTGTTCGACACCCAGGTGGCTGCCATGGTGTGCGGCTTCGGCGAGTCCGCGAGCTACGAGACGCTCGCCGGCAAACTGGCGGGCGCCAGGATCGACAAGTCCGCGCGCTTCACGGACTGGTCGCACCGGCCGCTCACGGAGCGCCAGGTCCACTACGCGCTCTCCGATGTCGTGCCGCTGCGCACGGTTTACGAGAAGCTGAAGGCGCGTCTGCAGCGGAACGACCGCGCGGCTTGGCTCGAGGAAGAGATCAAGGTCCTGACGGATCCCGCAACCTACACCATCGACCCGCGAGAATCCTGGCGCCGCTTCAAGCTGCGTGGTGGCAGCCGCCGCACCCTCGCGCTGCTGCGGGAATTGGCGGCCTGGCGGGAGATCGCGGCGCAGCAACGCAATTTGCCGCGCAACCGGGTCCTGCGCGACGAGCAGGTGATGGAGATCGCGGCGCACGCGCCCAGCACGCCCGCCGATCTCGCGCGTACTCGCGGCCTAGGCAAGGGCTTCGCCGAGGGCAAGTTCGGCGCCGAGGTGCTGGAGGTGATCCGGCACGCCCTCGCGCTACCCGAGCATACTCATCCGGAGGCGCCGCCGCGGCGCGAGGTGCCGCCCGGGCTCGGACCGCTGGTCGAGTTGCTGCGCGTGCTCCTGAAGCTGCGCTGCGAGGAGCACGGCGTCGCCCAGAAGCTGGTGGCGAGCGCCGAGGATCTCGAGCTGATCGCCGCGGAGGACTCGGCCGACGTGCCGGCGCTCGTGGGCTGGCGGCGGGAGTTGTTCGGCGAGGACGCGCTTGCTCTCAAACAGGGCCGCCTCGCCCTCACCGCCTCCGGCAAGCAAATCCGGCTGGTGCGGCTGGACGAGCCCGCTCCGGCCGAGGCACACGGGAGTGTGTGAGGCGGGCGCCGGCTTGCCGGCCGATTGCGCTTGCCCATAGCTTGCGTCCAACTTCCGCACGAGGCGCTCATGCCCGTCATTCCCGAGATCATCGCTTACAAGGACGAGCTCACGGAGTGGCGGCGGGACATCCACGCCCACCCGGAGCTCTGCTACCAGGAGAACCGCACCTCGGACCTGGTGGCGCAGCGGCTGGAGTCGTTCGGCATCGAGGTCACCCGGGGAATCGCGCGTACCGGCGTGGTGGGGACGCTCAGGGCGGGAACCAGCGACCGCGCGCTCGGATTGCGCGCCGACATGGACGCGCTGCCGCTTCATGAGAAGAACGAGTTCGCGCACCGGTCGCGTCATGACGGGCGGATGCACGCCTGCGGTCACGACGGGCACACGACCATCCTGCTGGGCGCGGCGCGCTACCTCGCGCAAACGCGGGACTTCGACGGCACGGTCTATTTCATCTTCCAGCCAGCGGAGGAAGGCGGCGGCGGCGGCAAGCTCATGGTGGAGGAAGGCCTTTTCGAGCGGTTTCCCGCCGAGGCCGTCTATGGTCTCCACAACGCGGCGCGCTGGCCCGCGGGCAAGTTTTTTACGCGGCCCGGGCCGGTGATGGCGGCCTCAGCGAGCTTCGATTTGCAGGTGACCGGGCGGGGCACGCACGCCGCGCGGCCGGAAAGCGGCTTCGACGCCGTGGTCGCGGCCGCTCACATCGTGATGGCGCTCCAGAGTGTGGTGAGCCGGACGATCAGCCCCTTCGACGCCGCCGTCGTCAGCGTGACCCAGATCCATGGCGGCGACGCCTATAACGTCGTCCCCGAGGATGTGCAGATCCGCGGCAATTGCCGCGCTTACCGGACCGAAGTCATGGATCGGATCGAGGCCGCCGTCCGGCGCGTTGCCGAGAATGCGGCCGCCGCACACGGCGCCACGGCGCGCCTCGACTTCCGGCGCGGGTATCCGCCCTTGGTCAACCACGCCCGCGAGACCGGGATCGCTTGCGACGCGGCGGCTTTGGTGGTGGGCGAGCCGAACGTCGATCGCAACGGCGCGCCGCGCATGGCCTCGGAGGATTTCTCCTACATGCTCGAGGCGCGACCGGGGGCCTTCATCTTCCTCGGCAATGGCGACGGCGAGGGCAGCTGCGACGTGCACAACCCGCACTACGATTTCAACGACGAGATCCTGGCCGTGGGGGCGAGCTATTTCGCCCGCCTGGTCGAGATGACGCTCGCCAAGCGCTGAAGGCTCGACCCGATCATCGCCGCTTGCCACCGGCGCGGTTCGGCCCGACGCGGATGCGGGCCTCCACCCCGAGCGCGCGCGCCAGCGCCGCGAGGCGCCGCTCGACGGCCTCGCCGCCCTGAAGCGGACCCCGTCCCGGCAGCCGAAGCACCAAGCTTCCCCGCTCGAGCTTCAGCGAGGCGCGCCGCAACAGCCGAGGCACGCCGCCGGAGATGGTATAGGCGAGGCGCAGCGCCAGCCCCGTGCGACGGGCATCCGCGAGCACCTCGTCGTCGATCAGTCGCGATACCGTGTCGCGTATCGCGCTTTCGGGGCCGCCGTAGCGGGCATGCAACGCCACCGCCAGGAAGGCGCGCTCGCGATGGTTGGGGCCGGCGGCGGCCATGTAGAGCACCGTGCGAAATGCCTGCTCGGCGCGGTAGTCCGGGTGCTCCGCCCAGGCGACGTCCCCGAGCAGGGTGGCGGCGTATCGCAACCGCGCCTGCGGATCCGGGCGCGGGTAGGCGGCGGAAAGCCAGGCATGGATTTCGCCATTGCCGGTTGCAAAGCGCGGATTGCCGCGCGCCATCGCCTCACAGGCCACCAGCAACGGGTCCTGCCGGCGCTCGCGCTCCGGCAGCAGCTCGTAGATGTGACCCTCGCGCAGGCCCAGCGCCGAGAACACGATGCGCCGGGGCTCCATCACCGCGACAATGCGGCGAAGGATCTCGGCCGCCACCGGCACGACCTCGAGGCGCTTGCGCGAGACCGCGCTGATCTGCTCGAGCGAGCGCCGTGAGAGCCTCGCGATCAATCCCAGGAAATCCTCGGCGTCCCGGCGCGGGAGCGTGTAAGCCTGGATCACGTGGATCGGATAGCGGGTTTGCTCCATGTGGATGCGCGCGAGCGCGCGCCAGGCGCCACCGACCGCGTAGAACGTGTCGTCCCGCCGATGGTGCAGCCAATCCACGCGTTCGACCTGCCGCTCGATCGCCGCGCCGAGCTTGCGCTCGTCGCCTATGAGATCGGCCAGTCGAAGCGGCCCGATCGGCAAGGTCGCCCCTCTGTGGGTTCGGCCGTGGCGGACCGGCACCAGCTCGACGCTGCCGCCGCCGAGATCGCCCACCACCCCGCTGGCATCCGGAATTCCCGCGACGACGCCCAGCGCCGAGAGCCGACCCTCCGCCTCGCCCGACAGGATCTGTACGGCGACGCCGGTGCGGCGCCGAACCTCGGCGGCGAAGGCGGGGCCGTCCTCGGCATCGCGCACCGCCGCTGTTGCGAGCGCATCGAGGCGGCCGACGCCGATGGCGCGTGCGAGCGCCACGAACCGCTCGAGATGCGCGAGGGCCGACTCGACGCCCTCGGGGTTGAGCTTACCGGTCTCGCCGAGCCCACGGCCCAGTCCGCACAGGACCTTCTCGTTGAGCAGCGGCACCGGCGCGCGCGAGAGCGCGTCGTAGACGACGAGGCGGACGGAATTGGAGCCGATATCGATGACCCCGACCGGGCCTCCCTTGCCCGGTCGCCGCGCCCTGCCGCTCGCCGGCATCGGCTACTCCGATGCCGCGACCTGCTGGCCGATCGGACGGGGCCGTGGCCGACGGAGCGCGCGGCCGCGGCCGGAGAGGCTCGGGTTGGTCATGAAGTAGGTGTGCGCGCTGAAGGCATCCGGAGCCGCGGGCTCGCGCTCGTAAACGCCGCTGCCATCGAGCCGCCAGCTCTGCGCGGTATCCCGCAGGTTCGACACCATGATCTCGTCGAGCACTTGCCGGTGCACGGTCTCGTTCTCGATCGGCACCAGCGCCTCCACGCGCCAATCGAAGTTGCGCAGCATCCAATCGGCGGAGCTGATGAACACCTTGGCCTGCGGCGAGGGCAAGCGCTGACCGTTGCCGAAGCAGACGATGCGGCCATGCTCCAGAAAGCGCCCGACAATGCTCCTGACCCGGATGTTCTCGGAAAGGCCCGGCACGCCGGGGCGCAAGCAGCAGATGCCTCGCACCACGAGATCGATCTGGACACCCGCGCCCGACGCACGATAGAGCGCGTCGATCATGGCGGGATCGACGATCTGATTGAGCTTTACCCAGATCTGCGCGGGACGTCCGGCGCGGGCGTGGTCGATCTCGGCCTCGATGAGCTCGAGCAGCCGCTTCCTGAGATCGACGGGTGCAAAAGCGACCTTCTCGAGGTGCGTGGGGGTCGCGTAGCCCGTCATGTAGTTGAAGAGCCGCGCGGCATCGCGGCAGAGCGCGGGATCGCAGGTGAAGAACGAGAGGTCGGTGTAGACCTTCGCCGTGTCCGGGTGATAGTTCCCGGTGCCGAGGTGGACGTAGGAGTGCAGCTCGCCGGCCTCGCGGCGCACGACCAGCGACACCTTGGCGTGGGTCTTGAGCTCGATGAACCCATAGACGACCTGCACGCCGGCTCGCTCGAGATCGCGCGCCCAGCGGATGTTGGCCTCCTCGTCGAAGCGCGCCTTGAGCTCGATCAGCGCGGTGACGGTCTTGCCCGCCTCCGCCGCCTCGATCAGCGCCCGCACGATCGGGCTGTTGACGCTGGTGCGGTAGAGCGTCTGCTTGATCGCGACCACGGCGGGGTCGCGCGCGGCCTGGCGGACGAACTGCACCACCACGTCGAAGCTCTCGTAGGGGTGGTGGACGATGATGTCCTTCTGGCGGATGGCGGCGAAGCAATCGCCGCCGAAATCGCGGATGCGCTCGGGAAACCGCGGGTGATAGGGCTTGAAGAGGAGATCCGGGCGCTCGCCGATGATCAGCTGGCGCGTGTCGGAAAGGCCGAGGATGCCGTCGAGCGGCGAGGAATCGTCGGGCGACACATCGAGATTTTCGGCGAGGAAGCGCTGGAGGTCCTCAGGCATGCCGGCATCGACGGCGAGCCAGATCACGTTGCCGCGGCGGCGGCGCTTGAGGGCGCTCTCGAACAGGCGGACGAGATCCTCGGCCTCCTCCTCGATTTCCATCTCGCTGTCCCGCACGATCCGGAACATGCCGTGGCCCGCCACCGAGAATCCCGGAAACAACCGGTCCAGGAACAACGTCACCATCCGCTCGAGCGGCAGGAAGCGCACGTTCGCGCCGGGCATGCGGATGAACCGGCCGATGGCGCTCGGCAGCAGCAGCAGCGCCTGCATGCGCTTGCCGTCGCGGGCGCGGGTCAGCTGCAGCGCCAGCCCGATGCCGCGGTTCGCAACGAACGGAAAGGGATGCGCGGGGTCGACCGCGAGCGGTGTCAGCACGGGGAAGACCTCGGCGAGGAAGTGCGCCTCGACCCAGGCTCGATCCTCGGCCGAGAGGTCCTGCGGGCCGATCACGGAGACTCCGGCCTCGGCCAGCTGCTGGCGGAGCGCGCGCCAGATCACCTGCTGGTCGTGCATCAGCTTGTGCGCGCGCTGGTTGATCGCGGCGAGCTGCTGAGCCGGGGTCAGGCCATCCTGGCTCGGCGTCGCCACGCCCGCCAGCACCTGGCCTTTGAGCCCGGCCACGCGGACCATATAGAACTCGTCGAGGTTGCTTGCGGATATCGACAGGAAGCGGAGCCGCTCCAGGAGCGGGTGATTGGGGTTGGCCGCTTCCTCGATGACCCGCTCGTTGAAGGCGAGCCACGACAGCTCGCGGTTGATGAACCGCGCCTCGGAAGTCGGGTCTATCGATGACTGGAGAGCCGGTTGCGCCTGGGCCACGTCACCTCGCTTGCAACAATAATCACACGGTTTTCCAACGGGTTGTATATAGTCTATAACGTAATGATGACGCTGTCATGGCGCGTTTTTCGGCGGGCCGGGAGCGGCCCTTGAAGCGGCTCCTGGTGCTTCGGCACGGCGCCGCCCAGGGGAAGAGTTCGGCCGGCCAGGATCGCGACCGGGCCTTGACGCCCCAGGGACGGCGGGCCGTCGTGGCGCTCGGCCGTCGGCTGAAGTCCGATGCGATCAGCCCCGATCATGTGCTCAGCTCGCCGGCCCGGCGAGCGCGCGAGACCCTCGATGCCCTCGCGAGCGCGCTCGGTCCGCTGCCGCCTGCGGATTTTCCGGAAGATCTCTATCTCGCGGATAGTCCCACCCTGCTGGACTACCTCCGGAGCGTGCCCGCCGAGACGCGCTCCCTGCTGCTGGTCGGCCACTATCCCGGCCTCGAGGACTTGGTCCGCGGGCTCGCGGGCCCGAAGGCTGCCGAGATCGGGTCCGGCCTGCCCGCCGCGGGGCTGGCGGTCTTCGAGATTTCGGGTGCTTGGTCGTCCCTCAACCCGTCCGGTGTCCGGCTGGTGGAGTTTCTCGCTCCCTGAGCCGCTGCCCCGACGCTAACCGGGGCCCAGCACCGCCCGCGCCAGCGGAATCGTGATGCCGCGGCGATCTCGGAGCGCAGCGGCGTCGAGTTCCGCCACCAGCCGGCGCGCGGCCTCGAAGCTGCGCTCCATATGGCGCAGCAGGAACAGCACGACCTCCTCGCTCACCGCGAGCTGCCGGTCGGCAAACAGCTTGACCATCAGCGCCGCGAGCAGGGCATCGTCGGGTGCCGCGACCGCGACCACCGGCGCCGCGACCAGCCGTGAGCGCAGATCCAGGAGAAGGCCGGGCCAGCGCGCCGGCGGCTCGCGCGCCGTCAGCAGCATGCCGCCCCGGCGCTCCGCGATCAGGTTATAGAGATGGAGCAGCGGTTCGGCGCTGGCGCGGTCGGCATCGTCGACCACGCAGGCCCGAGCGCCGCCGAGCAGCTGAGGCACCGCCTCCGTGGCAAGCCGATCCGCCTCGATCATCGGAGCCTCGCTTCGCGCAGCGAAGACGCGCGCGAGGTGCGTCTTGCCGCAACCCGCGGGCCCATAGAGCGTGAGCGCGGGAGCCGGCCAGTGCGGCCAGCGGTCGAGCCACTGGATCGCCGCCTGATTGCAGGGCGTCACCAGAAAATCCGCCTCCTCGAGCGCCGGACGGTGGCCGAGATCGAGGATCAGCTGGGTCATTCGGTGCCGCGCGGCTTGCGCCTCGCCTTGGCGGGATCGTAGAGCGGACTCGCGAGATAGCGCGAGAGGCCGAACCGGACGAGCACGCCCATGATGGCGGCGATGGGCACCGCGATCAGCACGCCCAGAAGCCCGAACAGAGTGCCGAAGGACAGCAGCGCGAAAATCACCCACACCGGGTGCAACTGCACGCGCTCGCCCACCAGCTTCGGCGTGAGGATATTTCCCTCCACCGTCACACCCACGACGAACAGGACGGCGACGTAGAGCACGTAGTGCTGATCCGAGAACTGCGTCAGCGCCAAGAGCATCGCCAGGACGAAGCCGACCGCGAAACCGACATAGGGAATGAAGGCGAGAACGCCGATCAGCAAGCCGATGACCGAGCCGAAATTGAGTCCCAGCGCCGTGAGCCCGACGGCATAGTAGATGCCGAGCAACACACAGACGCTGAGTTGGCCCCGGAGATAGGCCGACAGGATCTCGTCTATCCGCGCCGCCTGTTCGCGAATGGTCGCGGCCTGGGCGCGCGGCAGCCAGCTGTCGAGCCGCGCGAGAATGCGGTTCCAGTCTCGCAGCAAAAAGTAGGAGACGACCGGCGTCACGAACACCAGCGACAGCAGGTTGGCGAGCGCGACGCCGCGGGTCACCACGTCGCGGAACACCGTACCGAGCACGGCGAACATGTCCGCGAGCTTGCTGCCCACGGCGTCGCGGAGCTTGGTGAAATCCTCGGGCGTGAGCCGCTGCTGAGCCATCTCCATCAGCGTCTCGGCCTCGCGCCTCGCCGCCGCGAGCAGGGTCGGCAGCCGGCCGGCGAGGTCCAGCACCTGCGCCTCCAGGATCGGCACCACCAGCATGATCACCAAAACCAACAAGGTGAGAAACAGCGCGAGCACCAGGAACGCGGCAAGCGCGCGCGGCACTCCGAGATGCTCCAGCCGGTTGACCAACGGATTGAGGAAGTAGGCGATCGCGATCCCCGCCACGAACGGCAGCAGGATGGCGCTCAAGAGCCAGAGCGCCAGGAAGAACAGCGCCAAGCCGATCAGCCAAAACCAGGTGTTGCGCTGGATGGCGGTCACGACGCCTGCTCTTCCAGCCCCGCGAGCACGCGCGCCCAGCGCACCAGGTACCCCGCACCGGAAGCGAGCGTCGTCGCCGCCACGGCGTAGACCAGCACTTGCATCAGCATCTCCGCGCGCAAGCCGACGCCGAGCATGGCGAGTGTCACGGCGGCCAGCGAGATCTGGCAGGCCGTGTTGAGCTTGCTGACGATCAGCGGCTCCGAGCGGATCGCGTGCGACATCGCGTGCACCAGGAGGAAGCCGCCGACGATCAGCAGATCGCGGAACACCACCAGGATCACCAGCCAAACCGGCAGGTGGCCGGCGATGCCGAGCGTCACATAGACACTCACCAGCAATGTCTTGTCGGCGATCGGGTCGAGCAGCGCGCCGAGCTCGGTCCGGCGATTGAACCGCTTGGCAATGAAGCCATCGATAGCGTCGGACACGCCAGCGGCGACGAAAACCCAGAATGCCGCCGTGTGCCTGCCTTCAGAAATGAGCCAGACGGTCAGCGGCACGGTGAGCAGCCGCGCCAGCGTAATAAGGTTCGGAAGACTCAAGGGCGGATCCGATCCTGCCGCGCTATTGGCCCGTGCTCTTGGCGCTCAGTGTCCAGTCGGCATCGCCCTGCGCCAGCACGAGATCGCGCTGCGACAGCACCAGCTGGAGCTGCTGGGGATCGCCGACATAGTGAATCTCGATGCGGGCGCCCTCCTGGCTCAGCGACAACAAGGTCGCCCGCTGGATCGCCGGCACGCTCTGCAGCCGGTCGCGCACCACCACCCAGTCCCTCAGATTGGTCATCCGGACCAACGCGATCAGCGTCGCTTCGTCGCCGGTACGCTGCAGCGTGGCCTTTTTCCAGGACTCCGACACGTCTGCGACCACGACGCCAACCGCACGCGCGAAGAACTCGTCGTCGCTCTCCTTCGGCTCGGATTTGATGGAGCTCACCCAATTCTGGTCGGAATAGCCGTCGCTGTAGCGGGCGGTCGTCACCTGAAGGACCCGCTGGTCGCCGCTGCCGGAGAGCGCCGCCTGCGTCACCAGGACGTCGGCGTTGTCATAGCGGCGCCCGAGCTCGGCGAGCGCCTCCTTGTCGCCCTTTAGCACTTGCGGCGCATCGACCGCCTG
>Ga0210403_10003242_pt1 | contig 14398 bp, 15 predicted proteins | sample IncBWC19MmetaG_FD_150863 | JGI IMG/M metagenome (GOLD analysis project Ga0210403, IMG submission 150863) | Forest soil microbial communities from Barre Woods Harvard Forest LTER site, Petersham, Massachusetts, United States - Inc-BW-C-19-M | ecosystem: Environmental > Terrestrial > Soil >... | reverse complement strand
CTTAAGTCGGTTAAGTTCTTCCTAAAATCTAATGTGTGAGCCGCTTGTGCGTCTCAACAAATTTCAAAAAAGTAATTTGCAACGCCATTTTCATCACCTAAACTTCACCCATGAAAAACGGATCGGTCATCTATTTTCTGTTGTTATTAACTCAACCAACAGTCGCGCAAACTAAAATTATCGAAGAGCAAATCATCCGTGATTTGCGCAAGGCATCCAATCTCGCGCTGGCAAAAAAAGACATCGCAGGGCTTTCAAAATTCTGGCTTAATGATTTTGTTCAGGTGCGGGGCAATGGAAGTTACCTCGCAGGCAGGGATACAATCATCAAGGTTTGGCAGGACACGTTCAGGACAAAGCCGGAAACTTCCTTCATTCGCACCCCGACTGAAGTGGCAGTCAACGATGTTGACGGGATGATCGCCTGGGAGAAGGGGACATGGCAGGGAATTAACACCTACAGCAAAGGAGGAAGTTACAGTGCCATGTGGAGAAAGAAAGGCGGTGAATGGAAAATCCAGGCAGAGTTGTTTGTAGCACTGCATTAGATGGTTGCAAAAACATGACCGACTTCTTTTTCGCCGCCCATGAATTTTCAATCCTTGATGCACCTTACCGATAATCCAACGTCCTTGTAGTTCGCCATCCTGGTTACTTTGCCCTCATTAAATATGAGATTGCGAACCCAGGCACTTCTGAGGTCGCTTTCTGTGGAACTCCACCAGGCGCCAACTTTTCCGAGGGAACTCCATTGGCCATTGGGGAAACGATAACCTCCCGGCATACCGGCAAACCCACTGTTGTTGTTACCGTTTCCATCATTTTCCCATCCATAATTACTTTTAATTCTGGTACCTGCCGCTATTTCTCCACCCAAAGCGCTGGATAGCGCTGTCCATTCTGCATCGCTGGGAATATGCCACCCCTTTGGAGCAAGACCTCTGGGGTCGTTCAATGCATACCAGTTATAAACCTTCCCATAGATTCGGCCTATCACAGGATCATTGTTATAGTAGCTCCATGCCGGCTGATGATTTGCGCTGGCGTTTTCCCATTCTTGAGCAGTTTCTGCCTCCGGAATAAGGTCGCCATTGTTGAAACGACCGACATTTAAATTCTTGCCCAACCAAACCTGTGAGCCTACGGTGAGCGTAGGAGCATCGCCTGGTCCGTAGCCATAGTCAAACGGAGCAGTAGTACTTCGCTTGGCAGTTATCCCATTGGTAAAATAAAAATCACCACCAATGGAATTGTCTTCCACGGAAGGAAGTTGTTGTTCTCCTGACTCCGCATATACCTGCTGCTTCACTCTCTTGAATACTTCCGTGATATTCAAATTTGGTTCGTCAATCACGTTCATCAACTTGGAAGTAAACAGCCCGTTTTGGCCGGTGCCATCAGAAGCTACCTTTCCTGCCTGAGCCGCAAAGACTATAATTGATCCTTGTGGTGCTTCCATCCTGGTAAGACCCTGATCAGTATCGCGCGTAAACGAAGGTAAAGACCGGCACGCATCCAGGAGTAAAATATTAAGGGATTTGTTTGCTGATTTCAATACTGCCATCACCGTGTTCATCTTCACGCATTGGTCTTCCAAATCACCAGGATTCTGAAGTGAGGCCGTGGTCGGAATAATATAATTATCGCCCTCATACTGCATACCGTGACCTGCATAGAAAATCAAACCCACCGCGCCTACCTGGTCTCTCATCGCGTTATAGTAGCGGGTGATTGCATCTCTCACTTCTTTCTTTGTTCGTGGGTCATACAAGGCCTCGACCTGAAATCCCTTCGACTTCAACTTGGTAGTCATAGCCATGGCATCATTTAGGGGATGCCGCAAGGGAGGGAGGGATGAATAGTTTTGAGCGCCAATAACCAATGCAATTCGATTTGAAGTGGCTGGTTGGCCATGGGAAACGCAAGCCATTCCAACGAACAAGGTTGCCATTACAATCCGGGTATTCATGGATTGAAAGTTTTGACAATGAAGTTAACGAAAAACAAAATGAGAATGAATGGCTGGAATGCTGGAAAAAAACCGCAGTAAACTGGGGAAAATACGGGGGTGGGGAAAGTCCCATTGCCAGCAATAAGAAAGTTAATTTACCTTGGCATGAATGTGATCAATAGATGACAGCAGATGCTAAATTTTGGGACAAAGGCGTTTTCTAGTGACGATTGAATATTGCGGGTTAAAGGCAAGTATATTTTCGGTAGGCCAAGAATTTATAGAAATCTATTATCATCCCAACGAGAACAGGATCAAGAAAATTAAGGAGGTCAAGATGACCTTAAAAAATATCTGAACCGGATAGGATTTGCCAACCTAGCTCGCCGATTGAAACGCGTTTCTGAGTATTAAACCCCCATAAGCTCCAACCAGCCCAATTATAAAAACGAGTAACGTTCCGTAGTTACCGTGATTGATAATCCCGAATAACGGAATCCAAAAGCAGGTGGCGATAGCGCAAATATAAGGTCGCTTTGGGTTGACAAAGCTTATCAGTCCGGTGCTTGCTAAAATCATTGCCGCAGTAATCCCGGTATCGTCCCAATGGGGTTGAGAATCAATTCTCCAGATTACCAAGCCGACGGCCATTGAAGCTAGAATCGTGAATAGGGCCTTCATTTTAGTTTGGATTAATTTCCAAGGTTAATTTCAGCCTGATGTAAATTTAAGATTTTTGCTGTTCTGGCCCTTGGATATTTTGGTATTACTTTGAGGAAAAGGGATGCAATTTTATCATTGACCATTGGCGAAAACCTACATTCATTTTACAATTTGACATTCTTTCAGCAAGGATTGGTGATTCGTTAACTGCTTTTTTGAGATCCGAAAATCTCCTCAACCAGCTTGTGCAGCATGACAGGTATCGTGTCTGGAATAATTTGTTATGCTTTGACGACAAAGCTGAAACCTATAAATTAAAGTGGGAATTGGATGTTGTGGAACGGACTTTCTAATAAGTGCTGAAGATCTGGGCACAACTTCTCTCGACTTGAGGTATTTTGAAGGTGAACCTGGAAATGACACGGCAACTGCAATGCGCAGTAAAGGCAGAGGATATCTGCTGTTAACTAATGGGATTGATTAGTAAAATACCAATAGGCCAGCTGTGGGTGCCAGTTAAAGCGAAGTTAATTTTCTTAATTTAGTTTTACCTGGTGAAAAAAGACGCACTTGGTAAAAAATGTAATTATTTCGAAACCAGTAAAAAAGATTTAACCCTATGAAACCGATCCGATTTCTTTTCCTGCTTACCTCATTGACCAAGATTGTATGGGCACAACCATCGGCCATTCCGGTGGCCGGCAATCTGGTTACCGAGGGTATTCCGGCATTGTCCACCAACCTGATTACTGATGTAAAAAACTATACCGAATCCAGGGGCGCCTCCCTGATGACATGGCATCCTTTGAAGAAGGAGATGATCATCGCCACCCGATTTGGTAACAGCAACCAGTTGCATTATGTAAAAATGCCCGGAGGAGATCGTAAACAAATTACCTTCTTCGATGAGCCGATCGGGTTCGCCTCGTTTGAACCCACGAAAGGAGACTACTTTTTATTTTACAAAGACATCGGTGGAAATGAATTCTCACAGATTTACCGATACGATCTGTCGACGAAGGGAGTAACACTTCTTACGGATGGAAAAAGATCGCAGAACGGAGGAGTTCGCTGGAGCAACAAGGGGGATCGGATCGCCTACGGTTCCACCAAGCGAAACGGACAAGACAGGGACATCTACGTCCTTAATCCCCTTGATCCTGCTGTTGACAGGAGAATTGCCGAGAATAGTGGCGGAGGGTGGGGCGTAGTAGACTGGTCAGGGGATGATTCCAAACTCCTTTTGGCAGAAGGGATTTCAGTCAATGAATCCCGCCTGTATTTACTCGACCTGACGAATGGAAATAAAACCAGGTTACTTCCGGAGAACGATGAGCGCACCGCCTTTACGGGAATTTCGTTCTCAAGGGATGGCAAAGGTATTTATCTAATCACCACCAAAGACAGCGAATTCAGCAGGCTTGCCTATTATGATATTGCTACCAGGAAACTGAGCTATATTTCTTCACCAATCCCATGGGATGTGGAGGATGCTGACCTTTCTCACGATGGAACCCAGCTTGCCTTTGTCACCAATGAAAACGGTCTCTCAAAACTTTATATGCTTTCCACGACTACAAACCAATATGCGCCTGTTCCCAATCTCCCCACGGGTATCATCGGGGGAATCAGTTGGTCGGGAGATTCAAAGTCCATTGGGATCACTTTTGTTACCTATAATTCTTCCGCTGATGTATATGAGTACAACACGGCAACCAAAGAATTTCTACGCTGGACGGAAAGTGAGCTGGGTGGCATGGACGTATCCACCTTACAGCCGCCGCAATTAATTTCATGGAAGTCGTTCGATGGAAAAACCATTTCCGGGTATTTGTATAGAGCTTCCTCTAAGTTCTCCGGGAAACGGCCCCTGATCATCAACATCCATGGAGGACCGGAAGGCCAATCGCGGCCATCCTTTCAGGGCCGATCCAATTATTATCTCAACGAACTCGGGATTTCAATTATTTATCCGAATGTAAGAGGTTCGACAGGTTACGGAAAATCGTTTGTCGACCTCGACAATGGAATAAAACGAGAGGAATCCGTAAAAGACATCGGAGCGTTGATGGACTGGGCGGCGCAACAACCTGACCTTGACAAGGACCGGATCATGATCACCGGAGGAAGCTACGGGGGCTATATGACCTTAGCGGCGTCTTATTTGTTCAGCGACAAGATCCGGTGTTCGCTGGATGTCGTTGGGATTTCAAACTTCAATACGTTTATGAAAAATACGGAGGCTTACCGAAGGGACTTGCGAAGAGTGGAATATGGTGATGAACGGGATCCGAAAATAGCAGCCTACTTTGAAGCCATTGCCCCCCTGAACCATACGGACAAAATCAAAAAACCTTTATTTATTGTGCAGGGTGGCAATGATCCGCGGGTACCGTTCACCGAATCCATACAGATGAAAGACAAAATCAAACAAAACGGAGGAACGGTCTGGTTCCTGATGGCCAAAGACGAGGGACACGGATTCAGAAAAAAGAATAATGTAGATTTTCAATTCTATGCTACAATAGAATATATCAAACAGTTTTTACTTAACTAAAATGACTTTGACTTCCTGCGTAAAGCGTAAATTTGTAAATCGTTTTCGATAATGCGGGATTTACCAGACATCAAAAATCAGTTAAGCGTCAAAGATTTGTTTGATGCCTTTAAGATGCAATTGGTAAAAGATTTTGAACAAAGTAATTTCCCATCTGATTTTGTAAAAGCGCTGGAGCCCGGTTACGACAGCGTTCATACAACCCTGGTATCTGAACTGCAGCGCAACGGTAAAAAAACCGATCTTAATTTAATGACCTTGCTTAACCGGATTGATATTGGCGAAGCCCAATTAAAAAAGTATTTAAACGAAAATAAAAGCGAAAATCATTTTAAGGTGATTGCAGAATTAATTATCAAACGCGTATTGCAAAAGGTGGTGATCAAACGCTTTTATAAAAGCAAATGAAATTCGTAAAGGCAAAAGGTCGAAATTTTACGAATTCAGGTTAATGAATTTTACGGGTAAATCGTACCATTATGTTGAACAGCGTATTGGCCAGTTTTTATGAAAGGGACATCCGCAAGCTGATAGAAGAAGTCAACTTATTCAACAGCGAAGAAAACTTGTGGAGAACTCAAGGGTCGGTGAAGAATACCGGCGGCAACCTGGTCTTGCATATCCTCGGTGGCACGAATTACCTTATCGGCGCTACCCTTGCAAAAACAGGCTATGTACGAAACCGTGAAGAGGAATTCAGCAAGAAAGGTGTGGATAGAAAAATTCTCGTAGCTCAGTTGGAAGCACTTATTCCGATGGTCAGCGAAACGGTGAATGCAACGCCGTTGGAGGCGGATTACCCGCTGATGTTCGACGATGCGAAACGCTCTAATGGCTATGTATTGATGCAGTTGTTAGCTCATTTAAATTATCACCTTGGGCAGGTAAATTATCTCCGCCGCGTTCTTGAATAGGGTGGCAAGATGGTTGCTCATTGACTGAGCAAGCTGTGACAAGGTGTTACAGCGGGAAGACTAAAAATGACGATCTGTTTCCTTAATTTCGTTTCAGGGAAATTTCAGCAGGCAAAGAAGCAGCTTCAAAATTGCGCCTGTATAAACACAAGTGTTAAGACTATTATTACAGAGATAATAACATGAAAGCCGCCATCCGTTCAAGATATGGCTCGTCAGGAGTGTTGAGCGTTGAAGATGTAGCAACGCCTACACCTAACGACAATGAAGTACTGATAAGAATATATGCAGCCAGCGTAAACCGATCCGACGATCACGTGCTCAGGGGCATGCCATGGGTCATGCGGTTGTTTACCGGATTGCTTAAACCCAGATTAACAACTACCGGATCTGACTTTGCCGGGCAAATTGAAGCGACAGGAAAAAATGTAACCTTATTCAAAACCGGCGATAAGGTGATGGGGTTTGGTGGTGGTTTCGGCATCGGCTCGCATGCCCAGTACGTAACCATTTCGGAAACGAAAAGAATCGTGCTGATGCCCGGCAACATCACCTATGAGCAAGCCGCCGCCTGCCTGGAAGGTGCCTACTATGCCGCCAACGGCATCTTACAGGTAAAGCCTTCTGCCGGACAAAAAGCATTGGTGTATGGGGCAACCGGTGCCATCGGTTCAGCTTATGTACAGTATTTTAAGTATTATGGCGTATATGTTACGGCCGTATGTGGTGGTGAAAACTTCGACCTGGTACGATCATGGGGAGTGGATAAACTCATTGATTTCAAAACAGAGGATTTTACGAAAGACAATGAACGCTATGATTTTGTAATTGATGCGGTGGGCAAGAGCACTTTTGTCAAATGCAGACCACTGCTAAAGCATAATGGCGTTTATGCTCCGAGCGGCGGAATGGAAAATTTGCTTTGGGTGCTGATTACACCAATCACAGGCGGGAAAAAAGTTTTATTTCCCAAAGACTACAAGGGGAGCCTGACATTTATCAAGGAGCTGATTGAAAAAGGAAACTTCAAGGCCGTGATCGACAGAACTTATCCGTTGGAAAAGATCGCAGAAGCATTTGCCTACGTAGCCACCGGACAAAAAATAGGCAATGTGATCATTACGATGCACGCGTAACCAAAAATCATTTATGGAAAAAGTAATTTCTAATGGCTGTCTTTCCTTTGGAATCTTCCTCGGAGCTTCGGTGTTGCTGACAGCCCATGCCCAGAGCGTGACACACCGGGTTCCTATGTTTGAAAACGCCCAGGTAAAGGTGTGGAAGACGATCATCATTCCCAACTCGCCACTTTCCATGCATCGGCATGAGCATGGAAGGACCATCGTTGTGCTTAAGGGCGGAACGTTAACCATCCAGCAGGATACCGGCGAGAAAAAAACCATTGAATGGAAAACCGGGCAGGCTTACTGGCTGGACGCCGACCCTCCTGGCAAAAAACAACATGCTGATGTGAACGAAACCAATGATACTATCGAAGTCATGGTCATAGAAGATAAGAGGGATAAATAAGTTTCGCCTGAGGCGCTAGCGCGTCTCACTCCATGACCGAAGCCCAGGTCCGGATCACCTTACCCAGCTTGTATCATTCTTTAAATTAAACCAGTTAATGTGTTGGCTGATTTTGATTGTGAAACGGAAAAGGTATTTTAGGGAACAATAAAGAACTAAGCGCCAAAATCCGACGCACAAATGACAACCAGCGAATCTAAAATAACGATACATATGGTTTCCAGTCTTGACGGTATCATTGCCAAAAAAGACAATAGCGTTTCGTGGTTTGAAACCACCGACTACTATGAGAAGGGTGTTACCGGAGAAGATGCAGCGGAATTTCTTAAAACCATCGACTGCTATGTAATGGGTTCTCGCACCTATGAACACGCTTTGGAGCTTTCAAAATCTTATGGATGGGCCTACGGAGACACGCCAACAATTGTATTAACGCACAGAAAACAGCCGATTGACAAACCAAACATTGAAACTTATTCAGGCGACCTCAACAAACTTGTGAATGAACGGCTAAAACTAAATTACAAAAAAGTCTGGCTTGTAGGGGGTGCGATGCTAGCCAAAGAATTCATTCGTTTAAAATTGGCCGATGAAATAAGACTATCCGTTTTGCCGATTATTTTGGGTGACGGAACATTGTTCTTTGACCAGATCGGACTGGAACAGGCATTACACCTGAAAGAGGTGACCCCCTACAAAAGCGGAATGGTGGAACTGTGGTATGAGGTAAAAAAAGAATAAAGAGAATGTTCTCAGAAACTATGCGATGACGTGCTCTACACGCGGTGGTGGCCACTAAAGACGAATCTAAAAACTGACGAATATGCTGGCAGATAAAGAACTTAAGGCATTCGTGCCAACGACAAAACCAAACAAAGCAAAATCTTTTTACAAAAACATTTTAGGATTAAAGTTATTGGCTGAAGACAACTATGCTTTAGAGTTTGATGCTAATGGGACGCCCTTGAGGGTGATCATTGTTCAGGAAATAAACCCCCGGGAATTTACCGCATTAGGTTGGAATGTTGACAACATCGCTGCAACCATAAAATTGCTTAACAAAAAGGGAGTCTATTGCGAGAAATATGAATTTCTTGACCAAGACAATTCGGGTATTTGGATATCACCCGGGGGCTCAAAAGTAGCATGGTTTAAAGGATCCTGACGGAAATGTTCTTTCACTTACTGAATAATGATTGGAACATATTTTGAATTCATGCAAAGGTATGGCGCGTACTGATCATGGTTTCGCGATGATGAAAACAGTTCAAGGAATTACTTGAATCTGTCATTAAGAAAATAAAATAGTACTTAACATAGAAAGATAAGCCAGCAGCCCCGCCTGGAATGCTGGCTTACTAACCCTAAAATCCAATTAATAAATCGGACTACAAAGAAGAGAACTTTGATGCTATGGGGCTGTAATTATTTCAAGGTTTCGCGTGTCATAAAACGAATTACTTGTGAAATGAGCCGCCGGTATTCAGGGGCAAATCAAAACCAAGGCAAGGTTAAATTGGGGTTTTTCCCAGTATCCATACGGGGAAAATACCCTTGATTACCGCCTGATTAATCCATTATTTTAAACGGACTTTTGTCTATCAACCATCGTAAAAACTAATTGTTATGAAGAAGCTACTTTGTTTACTGTCGATTTTGTTTTGCATCAGTAAAAGCCACGCGCAATCCAATGAGCTCAGTGATGTCATCGCGCAAATTGAAATGGCACTGGCCAATGCCAATGCGGAGATTGGGATGAAAGGAGGAACCTTGCTCAAAATAAAATCAGCGGACTTAACACTTGAAACAACCGTCTCCAGTAAAGGCAGAGCCAAGTTCAAGTTACTAGTTATTTCTTTTGGTAAATCCATTTCCAAAGAACGTTCTCAGCAGATAAGGGTATCGTTGGTTCCAAAACCTAATAACAAAATGACCATCCTGCCAGACAGCAGTTTCAGGAAAGAATTGCAGTCATTGATTGTGGAGACCAGCAAGGGTTTACAGAATAGCGAAAATGGGATGTATCCATTAAGTGTGAAACAAGTTACCGTTGAATTGAGCTTCATCTTAAAAAGTGACGGCGACGCTGGCGTAAACTTCAAGATCGTTCCGGTTACCCTCGAACTCGCTGGGGATTTATCAAACGAAAGTGTTCATAGGGTCAAACTCACATTTTGATAATTTATCACGTCAATAATTTTCGCCCGTTGACAATGATTTGATTTCTATCCAAACCATACACTATTGATGTAGAATCAGATTCAAAAGGCAATTTCCTTTGTAAGGCCGGCTCCAAATCAAATTCCGTCGGCACAATGTCGGGAAATTTATTGATGGAGTCGGCCTGTAACAAACGTTTATATCAGCGTGGTCTTAGTTAACCCTACTCCACAAATCTTTATGGTAGGCTTCCACCTGTGCAACTCTTCCGTCCTTTTTAATAAACTTCAACGGGAAGGCCTTCTTCTTGTTATAGAACTCCAGATCTGAGATGGGGAAGAAATTAATCTGCGCACCATCCCAAAGTTGTTTTAGTAATAATCCATCTTCGGTAGGGGTGACTTCCATATAGACCACATTTCCTTCGTACGGAAGAGAATATTTTCCCTCAAAGGCCTTCAGGTTTTCGGAGCTAAGGGCGACCATTTGTTTTTCCCGGGGCTTAGGTCCTTTGGTCCAAAGTTTTCCATCGCGTGCGGTAAGTTGCGTGATCTGGCCGTTCTCGCCCTTCGTGAAGGTAAATGTGAGCATGGAAGCTTTGGAGAAAAATTCTAATTCCGAAACCGGAAAAAAATTGGCCTCCGCATCATCCCAAAGCTGTTTCACCAATATTTCATTGCCCTTCGCCGTAATTTGCATGCAATATTCTTTATTCTCCTGCTGGAAGTAATACCCCTCGGTGATCTCTAGTTGTTGAGCGGTGAGTTCAACTTCTTTTTTCTTGATGGGTTTGTACTCCTTCACTTTGTCCAACCAATCCCTGTTTAACACTAATAATTGAGTGATCGCTCCAGCTGCATTTTTGATGAACTTAATAGGAATGCCCTCTTTGGAAATAAATTCCAGGCTAGACTTAGCAGTGAAAACAAATTCTTTGTTGTCCCATAATTGAATTCCTACTAAATTTTTTCCACGCACCACAATTTGAGCGAACGCCTCTTTGCGGTTTTGATACTGGTAGTATCCGGCAAAGGCGTTGAGCTGTTGCTGGGTGAATACAATTTCTTCCTGGGGTTCCGCATCGATTTTGTCCCACAGGTCGCGCTGAAAAGCAAGCATTTGTGCAATCGTTCCGTTTTTGCCTTTGATGAATTTGATGGGGAAATCTTGATTTTTGGCCTTAAATTCTAATTCGGATTGTGGTTCAAAAATGATTTCCTGGTTGTCCCAAAGCTGCTTCAGCACCAGTTCATTTCCCTTTGCCGTGATCTGAAGGAAGAACGCTTTGGTTCCGTTAGACATCCTATATTTTCCTTCGAGGGATTTTAGTTGCTGTTGTTGGTTTTTCGTTAGCGACAAACCCTGCGCAAAGCCCGGATGGATAACAAGGTAACTGGCAAAAATCAACGGAAGTACAATTGTGTATTTGTACAAGTGGGCGAGTGATTTTCTTTTGGAGTTCATCATTTTGATTCGGAGTTTAAGTTTGGAAGAATTGAATAGATTAGTAAGGGGATAGGTTTCCGTATGTAAACACGTCTGGAGAATACTAAACTGATAACTTTTTCTGTCGATACCGGCATCCAGCACATGCTCATCCGCCAGGTATTCCAGGTTGATTTTTACATATTGTTTGAAGAATATCATGATCGGATTGATCCATAGAAGGAGGTGAACAATTTCGGCGGCAAGGATGTCGACCGTATGGAATTGTTTGATGTGGACTTTTTCATGCAGAACGATCTGGCGAAGTTGTTCAGGATTGTATTGCGATTTGTTAATAACAAGGTGATGGAAAAACGAAAAGGGTGATAGCTCCTCATCGTGCTCGCAGTAATGGATGCCATCCGTTACCTTCGTTTTGGTCTTTCGTATCAAGATGAATAGATGGAGCAATTGAAAAACAAAGCGGATCAATAGTATAAGTGTGACCAGTGCATAGAGTCCAAATAATATTTCTTTTGCCGTCAGTGCCGATATAAAATTATAAGGAGATGAAACTGCCTGATGAGGATCATGGACTGCACTTGCATTATTGATGTTGGTGTTGGATACAATGCTGAAATTGCTATATAAGCTGTGGAGTGGATTTAACCTGGTGACTCCCCGCTGTAATTGATGAAGGCCTGGTGTATTAAAAGCAGGCAGGATGGGCATAAGCAAAGCAAGCACCAATGACCCTATCAGGAACACTCTGTTCAGGGTGAAAAACTTTTCATTCTTGAGCAGAAGAAAATAAGTCAGGAACAGGATTGAAACAACCGTGTTGACTTTTAACCAGTATATCGCCAGCGTTTCCATATTTATTTGTCTTTGTCTTCAATCATTTTGATAATTTCCTTGAGTTCCTGAACGGATATTTCGTCTTCCTCCGCGAAAAAGCTCACCACATTCTTAATGGAGTTTCCAAAGAGACCCGTCAGCAAGGGTTTGACAAACCGGTTGGTGTATTCTTTTTTGGAAATGGCGGCGGAATACCGGTAGGCGGCTCCGAAGTCCTCATACTTAAGAAAACCTTTGTCGGCCAGTCTTTTCATCGTTGTCGCGACTGTATTAATATGGGGCCTGGGGTTAGGCAGCCCCTCCCTGACCTCTTTGGCAAAGGCTTTTTTTAGTCTCCAGATGATTTTCATCAGGGACTCTTCTTTTTCACTGAGTCGTTTCATGTGTTAATTTTAGCGTTTCACGGAACAATGATACAACTATAATTGTAATTCACAAACTACAAGTGTAGTTTATTTAATTTTCTCTGATTTTACCCTGGGGTGTTGATTTTTAACGCAATTCGAATGGGAGCTGTTCCCAGGTCCTTTCTTGCTTCTTGACAGACTTTGGTTGATTTCTGAGTTTAAAAAAATATAATTAGAAAAATAGTTGTATGACTATATATATAGTTATACATTTGGTTCATGGTACACGGGGAACTGACCAGAGCGGAAGAACAGGTAATGCAAATCCTTTGGAGACTCAACAAGGGTTTCTTAAAGGACATTGTTGAAAGTTTCCCGCCACCAAGGCCGGCGTACACTACCGTTTCCACGGTAATACGTGTGCTGGTCAAAAAGAAGTTCATCGGATTCAAGACCTATGGGAAGATTAATGAGTACTATCCGGTTATTTCCAAAGTGGATCATTTTAAGAGCAAACTGAAACCGATTATTACCAATTACTTTGACGGATCAAAACGCGATATGGCTTCATTTTTTGCTAGCACTCATCTAAACCTTTCCGAACTGGAGGAGGTAAAATTGCTTATCGAAGAAAAGATTAAGAAACTAAAAGAGAGGAAATAGAATCATGATGAGTTTATACTTGATTAAGTCGTGTGTGTATATAATAGCGTTTTACATACCATTTATGATAGTTCTTAAGCGTACTACCTTCTTTAACGTCAATAGGGTGTACCTCGTATCAGGTCTGTTATTTTCATTCGTTCTGCCCCTGTACACTGGGTCCGAGACAATTTCGCAATACGCGCCAAAAGATTTGTCACTTATGGAGCCCATTGTTGCGCAGACTCAATTGGTCATTTCGCCGACCAAAGAATCCACAGGTCCGGTAAGCACAGGCACTCTTCTCTTTATTTTTTACTTGGTCGGAATTATTGTTCGATTGATTATGCTGGCGCTTTCAATCGCGGACATTCTAAAACTCAAAAAACAGGGAGAGATTTTGGTATATCGGGACTTGACTGTTTTTAAAACCAATTCGCCTGTTCCATTTACTTTTTTCAATTATGTGTTTCTTCCAAGATCTCTGGAGGAACCGGGAATTTTACAGCACGAAGGAGCTCATGTTCGCCAATATCATTGGATCGATTTGTTGATTGTGGAATTGGCGTCCGTCATTCTTTGGTTTAACCCGGTGATGACTGTCTACAAAAGATCCTTAAAGCAACAGCATGAATATTTGGCAGACAGGACGGCAATTAATGGCGGAATTGACATAGGGGAATATTTGACAACGATCAAGCAACAAATTGAACTCGCAACTTCACCTCCGCTAACCAGTGAATTTTATTTTCAATCCATCAAAAACCGAATCAATATGATGACAAGAAGAAGTACCTCCGTCTATGGGTTGGCCGCTTACACTATCGTGCTTCCGTTTATCGTGTGCCTTCTTATGGCTTTTTCGCCACGGAGACATTTCCAAATCCTGAATCATGATGAGCGAGACTCCCTTCAAGAGCAACTATCGTTATGCCTTCCTATTGATAAAAAGAATGGTTTCCTGTTGGAGAGTGGCTACGGCGAAAGGATGCATCCCATCCTTGGTGTTGTGCGAATGCATACGGGAATTGATTTGTCGACGGAAGAAGGCGCTCCCGTCGTTTCTACGCAGGAGGGCATTGTCGTGAAGGCAGAATTGGTCGAAGACTGGGGAAACATAATTATCGTTCAGCACGACGGCGGATACTCGACGTCCTATTCTCACCTGAAGTCGATGAACGTGAAAGAAGGCGACAAGGTGCAGAAGGGAGAGAAGATTGGATTAGTTGGGCACACCGGGCTTTCCACCAAGGACCACCTGCACTTTGAACTTCTTAAAAATGGTAAGGCAATAGACCCGATCGAGTATTTGCCAAAAATAAAGTAGCGGGGGCTGGCATCTTTGCCGGTT
>Ga0210403_10003241_pt1 | contig 14398 bp, 12 predicted proteins | sample IncBWC19MmetaG_FD_150863 | JGI IMG/M metagenome (GOLD analysis project Ga0210403, IMG submission 150863) | Forest soil microbial communities from Barre Woods Harvard Forest LTER site, Petersham, Massachusetts, United States - Inc-BW-C-19-M | ecosystem: Environmental > Terrestrial > Soil >... | reverse complement strand
CTGAGAACCCTTGGCTTCGCCGAAGACAGTCGGGAGGGTTCGCCCCTCTGCCGGTGGCAGCATGGCGAACTGGTGCTCGACGTGATGCCGCTCGATGCTTCTATCCTTGGATTCTCAAACCGCTGGCGTGCAGACGCGCTCCGCACGGCGGTTGAGGCCACGCTGCCCAGTGGTCTTAGGCTCAAGGCCATCACCGCGCCGTACTTTCTTGGCACCAAGATCGAAGCTTTCCGGGGACGCGGACACGGAGACTACTTTGGCAGCCATGACCTTGAGGACCTCATCACGGTTATCGACGGACGCCCCTCCCTACTGCAACGAGGTTGAGGAATCCTCGCCAGACCTTCGAGCCTTTCTTGCAGAGGCCGTGCGCAGCCTTCTCGCAGCCTCTCGGTTTCTCGATGCCCTGCCTGGGCATCTCTCTTCCGATGCGGCGAGCCAAGCTCGCATTGTGTCGCTCTCGGTGAAGCTCGATGCCCTGAGCTAGATCGGCTGCGGGAGCCGACTGAAGTAGTCCTGAGGAGCGCGCTGCGAGGCGCGCAAACGCAGTCCTGAATCCCATTCGGTGCTCCACAAATCTTCAGCTAGATTGCCGCAATCTCGGAACGCTACCGCTGCTCCGGGGTCCACCATGCGGGCACAATCTTCGGGATGCGCAGTTTGCGAGCGATCGGCACCCACTGCGGCGCAAACTCCCGGGCTACATTCTGCAGCGCGAGCCCCAAAAACTCTGTTCCCGTACGCTCCCCGGCATGGGTTACGTCATTGAAGCCGGCGGGCAGATACGCCATGCCGACAAAGCCTCCCGCCGCCGCGCTGGCGAAGTTGGCGTACGCTAGTTCGCTGTGGCCGGAGTCGCTGCGGTCGACGAAGGTGAAGGCAATCGCATGCACGACGCGTGCGCCGGTGCTCGCGCCCTCTGGAGCCGGCAAATAGCGGGGATCCTCGTGCAGCGCCGCTCCAACCACAAACTTGGCCGTGCGCTTGGTCGTCTGGGTCGCCAGGGCGCTGCCGTACAGCCTGCCAAAGGCGCCGCCGCCGTCGGTCCAGTCGCTCGGATAGCCGGTGGGGGGATGCGCCATCCGGATGCCTGCGCCGAACGCCGGAAAGATGAGCGCATGCGGCCCAAACGCCTGATGCTCATAGATCCTGAACTTTTCATTTAGAGTGAGCGGCGTGCCTGTCATTGCCGGTGGCAAAAAACCCAGCAGCCCTCCCATTCTCGAATCGCTCGCCGGTCTCCCCTGCATTCCGGATGCGGCATTCTGTGTGCTGGAAAAAGACGGGGCATCGGGCAGACCGGAGACGTCCGCGATCTCCGCGGCTGGCTGGCTTGTGCTGACTTGCTGCGCCAGAGCGGATGCGCTCAGGCAAAGGGATAATGCAAAGGCAATTCTTACCATCAAAACGTGCAAACTCCGGGGCCGACTTGCGACCAACTACAGCCAAATTGTCGCATAGAGTCGGGTGTGACAATCTGCGAGCAGACGCTCGAAACCGGGCGAATGGCGCCTTCCCGCAACTCGCGACGCGAAAACGATCACCGCCGTGCACAAACCAAACGCGTTCAAGCAACCGAGCGCGATACATACCCCGTCGTCGCCGCTCTGCCTCTGCCGGGCGCTCGCTCAAGCGAGCTGCGATCCCATCGGGCCAGATCCGCGGCTGCGCTGTACGTGCTCTCGAGAAACAGCATCAGGTCGTCATCCGGCGAGGCCGATCGGCGCATGTCCTCATACTCATAAATAAACTCCCCCAGCTCGGAGTTATACCCGGCCTCCGGCGGACGGATCGTTGCCGCCTCCAGGCCGCTCGGCGCCGGGGCCGCATAGCAGTAGAAGGCCGCCTTCCCGAAGCCGCCATTGCCCGGCCAGAAGCCCGCGCTGATCACCTCATGCGAGTAGGCCTCGCGCGTAATCAGATCGGCGTCCGGGCGCACCGGAGCCGGCCGCCCTGAAAAACGAGTCACCGCCAGGTCAAAGCTCCCCCAGAAGAAATGCACCGGGCTGACCTTTCCCACGAAGCCCGAGGAGAACCTCAGGAAGATCTGCTCCACCCGCAGCAGCACACGCCAGAAGCGGTGCGCCGCCTCCGCGTCATAGTCGGCGTGGACCACATCCTCGGCAAAGGGAATCGGGTTCTTCACCTCCGCCGGCACAGGATTAATCTTGACCGCGACTCCGATCGCCGCCAAGCTACGCTGATACTCCGCATAGAACTCCGCCACCGACTGCGGTCGCAGCGGCGTCGCGAGGCTCGCGCCCGTACTCAGCCGATAGCGCAGCATGTGGCTGACGAAATCGAATTCAATCTCCAGAAACTCCGCCCCGTAAGGCGTAGCAGACGTCGTCAGACCGCGCGCGCTGACGTACAGCGGCACGTTCCACCAATGCGCCTGCAGCGGGCTCAGAGCGAGTCGCGTCTTGCCTACGATCTGCGTCCACATATGCAGCGTCTCGGCGGTCTTCTGCCAATCCGCCCACCTCAACTCCGGCCAGTCGCTTCCCGTCGTCTGCTGCTGCACAAGCTCCATCGCAAGCCTCCCCGCATCTCCGATGGCCGAGCGTGCGCCGAACTCGCGGCGACCGGAAAAACGAAAGCAGCGGAACCCAACCCGAGGGGCCGGTCCGCTGCTCCGTTTTGTTGCTCCCATCCTACTGCAGTTCGTCCGTCGTGCAACTGCAGGTCAGTCGTTTCGTTTTACTGCAACTGCACCGTCTGCTTCAGATCAAGCGCCTCGGACGACCCGCCCACCAGGATGGTGTAGCCTCCCGGCAACAGCTTCCAGCCGTTCTGCGCCACGTCGTAGATCGACAGGTACTTCGGATCGATGCTTACGCTGACCTCCTTGCTCTCGCCCGGATTCAGCTGCACCTTGCTCCATCCCACCAGCCGCTTCGGCGGCTCGCCCGAGCCCGCCGGCAGCGCCGCGTAGATCTCCGCAACCTCAGCGCCCGCGCGGCTTCCCGTGTTCTTCACCGTGAAGCGAACGGTCGGCTCATGGCCTCCGGTCACCCGCAGATCGGAGTAGCCATAGGTCGTATACGACAGCCCGTAGCCGAACGGAAACAGCACCGGCTTGTTCTCCGCGTCGTACCACTTGTAGCCCACCTTCAGGCCGTCGTCGTACTTCACCGAGAAGGTCGGCTTGGCCTCGCCCGTGCGCATCACCGCCTCCTTGCCCTGAGCTCCGGGCGGCGGCACCACCAGTGACGGATGCGGCAGGTCGGCGTCGCTGCGGGGGAAGGTCATGGGCAGCTTCGCGCTCGGATTCACGTCGCCGAACAGCACATTCGCCACCGCATCGGCGCCCTTGCTGCCGGCATACCATGCCTCCACCACGCCCGAGACCTGATCCACCCACGGCATGGTCACCGCCGTGCCCGTCTCCAGCACCACAATCGTCTTCGGATTCGCCTTGGCCACGGCTGCAATCAGAGCATCCTGACCATCCGGCAGCGACAGATTTGGCAGATCCATGCCCTCGCTCGTCCACTGGTACGCGAACACCAGCGCCACATCCGACCGCTTGGCCAGCGCCGCAGCCTCCTCCACATTCTTGCCGGAAGCGAAGCTCACCTGCGCGCCCGGAGCCTTCGCCTCCACCGCCTTCAGCGGCGAGGTCGGGAACCACACATGATCCTGCCACTTGCCTGCCGGACGTCCCGGAGGATCCACCTGCGCCGAACCGCCGCCCGACATCATCCCCATATCCGCGTTTGCGCCAATCACCGCAATCGAGTGGATCTGCGTGCGATCGAGCGGCAGCACCGCATGCGTATTCTTGAGCAGCACCGTGCTCCGCTCCGCGATCCGGCGCGACGTCTCGAGGCCGCCCTCCACGTCCACCACGCTCTTCTTGATCGGATCGTCGACGATGCCGCTGGCGAACTCGCCGCGCAGCATATGCCGCACATGCTCATCCAGCTCCGCCATTGGGATCACTCCGCTCTGGACCGCCTCCTTCAGCTTTGCGCCATAGAAGTCATCGAGCGGCTCCTCGTTGTCGAGGCCGGCATGCGACGCCTTCACCGTGCTGTGCGTCCCGCCCCAGTCCGAGAGCACGAAGCCTTTGAAGTGGAAGTCATCGCGCAGCACCTCAGTCAGCAGATACCGGTTCTCGCAGGCAAAATCGCCATTCACCGCGTTGTACGAACACATCACCGCGGCCGGATCGCCCAGCTTGATGCCGATCTCGAACGCCAGCAGGTCGCCCTCGCGCATCGCGCGCTTGTCGATGATCGAGTTCACCTCGTTGCGGCCGCTCTCCTGGTCGTTCACCGCGTAGTGCTTGATGTCGCCTACGACATGCTGCGCCTGCTCGCACTTGATGCGATTGCCGTCCAGCGTCCCGGCCAGCACCGGGTCCTCGCCCAGATACTCGAACGTCCGCCCGTTGCGCGGCTCGCGCGTCAGGTTGGTGCCGCCGCCCAGCGTCATGTTGTAGCCCTGCGCGCGCAGCTCCCGGCCAATCAGCGCGCCGTAGTCGCACGCCGCCTGCGGATCCCAACTCGCCGCCGAGGCCAGGTTCGAGGGCAGTGCCGTCGAGTAGCGTCCATTCTCCGCGCTCGACCGCACCCCGTACGCCGCATCGCTCATCTGGATGAACGGCAGCCCCAGCCGCGGAATCCCCAGCACAAAGCCGGCGCCGCCATTGCCCAGGTACGCATTCGGCTGCGGCGCTCCCCAACCCGGCATTCCGTTGCCGTGCAGCAGCTCGATCTTCTCGTCGAGCGTCATCTCCTTCAGCACCATGGCCGCGCGCTCATCCGCCGACAGCGCCGGGTTCTGCCACGGCAGACTCGCTGCCGCCACTGCGGCCTTCCCGTTGTGCAACACATGCTGCGCCAGCGCAGAGCAACCACTCGCGGCAACCACGGCACCGCAAACCGTCATCGAGGCTGCGGCAAGCGTCAGGCTTCTTCGAACTTTCTTCGTCATCAAAGGGATCGTCCCGTTCTGTTTGATTACTGGAAAAACCGACTCCTGCCCGCGCAGGTATCGCAACAAAATCGATTTTTCTGGCACAGCGAAAATACACTGCGAAAACCAATTAAGTCACCTGCCAACTTCTGCACACAAAAAAATGGCGGCGGCGAGAACCTCTCGCCGCGCCATTTTTACCTGATTCCGATTACTTTTCCACTCCGAAACGAAACACCGTAGTGCTGTGCATCGTCTCCCCCGGCTTCAGCTCCGTGCTGGGAAACGACGGGTGATTTGGCGAATCGGGGAAGTGCTGGGTCTCCAGACACAGCGCCATGTTCTTGCTGTACACCACGCCCGACCGGCCCTTGAACAGGCCCGGCAGCGAGTTGCCGGTGTAGAACTGCACCCCTGGCTCCGTCGTCGCCACCGTCATCGTGCGCCCGCTCGCCGGGTCGATCACCTCGGCCGCCGGCCGCAGCTCGCCAGCCTTGCCCCGCACGACGAAGTTATGGTCGTAGCCGCCGCCATACTTCAGCTGCTGATTGTCCTCCCCAATGCGCCCCCCAATCACGGTCAGCTGGGTGAAGTCGAACGGCGTTCCCTTCACCGGAGCAACTCCGGTCGGAATCAGCCCCGCATCCACCGGCGTATACGCATCGGCGTCGAGCTTCACCTTCTCACCCAGAATCGTACCCAGGGTCGTGCCCTCTCCCTCGCCCCCCAAATTGAAGTAGGTGTGGTTGGTCAGGTTCAGCACCGTCGGCTTGTCCGTGGTCGCGCTGTAGTCGATGCGCAGCGTCTTCGGCGCATGCACCGTGTACTTCACATGCACGGTCAGCGTCCCCGGATAGCCCTGATCGCCGTCCGGGCTCACCAGCGTAAACTCCACCCCGCCCGGAACCTCCTTCGCCTGCCAGAGATGCCGATCGAAGCCCACTGTCCCGCCATGCAGCGAGTTCGGCCCATTGTTCAAGGGCACATGGTACTGCTTGCCCTCGACCGAGAACGTGCCGTGCGCGATCCGGTTCCCATACCGGCCCACGATCGATCCCAGGTAGGTCTTGTTGTCCGCCACATAGCCGTCGATCGTGTCGTAGCCCAGCGCCACATCCGCCACCTTGCCCGAGCGGTCCGGCGTTCGGATCGAGACGATGCGCGCCCCGAAGTTGGTCACCCGCACCTCCAGGCCCTCCGCCTTCAAGGTGTAGATATCCACCGCCGTCCCATCCGGCAACTTACCGAAGGAGGCCTTCATGACCGCGCCATGCGCGGCCAGTGCTGTCGTCATGCTCATCAGTAAAAGAACCCCCGCGAATCCTTGTGTGAATCTCGGTCTGAATCTCCGCTTCCATCCTGTTGCCAATTCGTCTGCCAATCGCCCTACCAATCCGTCTGCCAACCTTCGTCCGAATCTCATGTACGTGCGTCCTCGGCACTGCTCATTTTTGCGCGCTGCCCGCACCCTAGCTCCGAGGACGAAGCCCAAGGTGCTTGAAGTCGCGGCATTGCCACTATACGTGATGCCTCCCTCAGGAGGGAAAACCGCGCACTCGCATCTCATCCTTCCGCGCGTCGGGAGAATCCGCCTTCGCTTTGGCCCAGCAACGCGTGATGCGTCCCCAGCAGACCTACAACCACCCCACGAAGACGTCATCCCGACCGAAGCGAAACCGCCCTCCCCACGAAGACGTCATCTCGACCGGAGTGGCGGACAGCTTCACCGTCCGCCGCGCAGTGGAGAGACCCTGTATTTCGCCTTTGCCCTTGCCGCTGTCTGTTCTTGCCGCTGCCTGTTCTTGCCGTTGCCTGAGCGCAGCGAAGGACCCGGTACCGCGTCCATCACCCATAACGCTCGCACCTTTCAACCCGTGCCCCCATCCCCGCCCCCCGGTCGCCTGCTGATCCCTGGGCCCTGTCTCTCCTGATGGCAACCCCCAAGATCAACCCAAACACGCAAATCCCCAATAGAGACGCGAGGTTTAGACCAAAAGAAACTTGGCGCAAAGGCTCCCTCCAACCTGTCAATAGAAGATAGGGAACAAAAAAAGCCCCAGCAACTCGCCGGGGCCTTGTGTAATGCTCTAACTTGTTTGTTTTCTGATTTTTAGCCGTAACTCCATTGGATTCAATATGTTACCGCCGGAAATCGCCACTAAAGTATTGAATCAAAGACACTTACCGCCGGGCAATAGTAGGGGGGGTACCGACTACTTCTGCAGCGATTTCATATCGATGACGAAGCGGTATTTCACATCCGACTTCAGCACCCGCTCGTAGGCCTCGTTCACCTTGTCGACCGAGGTCAGCTCGATGTCCGAGACGATATCGTGCTCGGCGCAGTAGTCGAGCATCTCCTGGGTTTCTGCAATGCCGCCGATCATCGAGCCCGACAGCGAGCGGCGATTGAGAACCAGCGAGAAGGACGCCACCTCGGACGGAACCTCGGGCAGACCGACCAGGCACATGGTGCCGTCGCGGCGCAGCAGGTTCAGGTACTGGTTCAGATCGTGCGGCGCCGAGACGCAGTCCAGAATGAAGTCGAAGGTGTTGGCGTGCTTGGCCAGCTCGTCCGCGTTCTTGGTGATGATCACCTCGTGCGCGCCCAGCTTCTTGGCATCCGCAACCTTGCTCTCGGACGTCGTGAACTGTACGACATGTGCGCCGAAGGAGTGCGCGAACTTCAGCGCCATATGACCCAGACCGCCGAGACCAACGATGCCGACCTTCTTGCCCGGGCCCACCTTCCAGTGGCGCAGCGGCGAGTAGGTGGTGATGCCGGCGCAGAGCAGCGGAGCCGTCGCCGCCATGTCCAGCTTGGGCGAGAGCGTAAAGGCATAGTCCGCACGCACCACGATGTGCTTGGCATAGCCGCCGTAGGTCGGGGTTCCGTCGTAGTCCTTGCCGTTGTACGTCGGCACCATACCCTTGTCGCAGTACGACTCGGTGCCCGCCTTGCAGTTGTCGCACTCGCGGCAGGAGTTGACCATCACGCCGACAGCGGCGCGATCGCCAACCTTGAACTTGGTCACGTTGGCGCCGACCTTGATCACGTGGCCGACGATCTCGTGACCGGGAACCATGGGATAGATCGATCCGCCCCACTCGTCGCGCGCCTGGTGGATGTCGGAGTGGCAGATGCCGGAGTAGGCGATCTCGATGGCGATATCGTCCGCGCCTGGATCGCGATGCTCGAAATCAAAGGGGACAAGCGGGGACTTGGGGTCATGCGCGGCATAGCCGTAAGACTTCATTATTCGGTTCTCTCCTGTTGCAGTACTAACAAATAGATGCGGGAGCAGACCGCTGCGATGCGGCCCGCTCCCGCGGAAACATGCCGTATTTATTGGTTATTTCGTTTCGTTATCGATTCTTCGCGTAGTTGTCGCGCCGCTTATTCGCTGTAGTGCAGCAGGCTCAACACGTCGTACTCCTGGAACTTGGCGCGCCCCTTCAGGAAATCCAGTTCGACCGCAAATCCCAGACCGACGATCTCGCCGCCCAGCTGCTGCACCAACCGCACGGTCGCCTGCATGGTTCCGCCGGTCGCGAGCAGGTCGTCCACGATGATGACGCGCTGTCCGGGCTGAATCGCATCGAGATGGATCTCGAGCGAATCGGTGCCGTACTCCAGCTCGTAGCTCACCCGGGCCACCTGTGCCGGCAGTTTCTTCGGCTTGCGCACCGGCACAAAGCCGGCGTTCAGACGATAGGCCAGCGCCGGTCCGAAGATGAAGCCGCGCGCCTCAATGCCCAGCACCAGGTCGATCTCCTTGCCGATGAAGTGCGCGGCAAACGCGTCGATCAGCTGCGCGAATCCCGTCTTGTCCTTCAGCAGCGTGGTGATGTCGTAAAACAAAATCCCCGGTTTGGGAAAGTCCGGAACCGTTCTCACCAGCTCCTTGAGCGGTTCACAATCGATCGCTTTCTTCAGCATCCTCTACCAAGCTCCTTCAATCTCAAATGCTCCCAGCGCAGCGCCTTCGCTCTCCGCCAGTTCATGTTCCACAACCGCATCGACGCGGCTGCCTCGCGATCCCCGCTCGAGCGCGGCCTTCAACTCGGCCAGCTCCTGCGCGCTTCCCGATGCGATCAGCTCCACCTGTCCATCGGACGTGTTCCGCACCCAGCCTCGCAAGCCAAGCTCCGCCGCCTCCCGCTGCACAAACCAGCGGAAGCCGACGCCCTGCACCCGGCCGCGAACCATGTAGTGACGCACCATGAACCTCAAGTGTCGCAGGTATCTCTATCGCCATGCAAGGAGCGCGCCGCCAGGCAAAAGGGCAGAGCCCCTACAGGCTCTGCCCTCTCACAAATAGATATTCGTACGGGAACGATTACGCGCGGCTCATGTAGGAGCCTTCCGAGGTATCCACGCGGATCTTCTCGCCTTCGTTGATGAACGGAGGCACCTGCACCACCAGACCGGTCTCGGTCTTGGCCGGCTTGGTCACCGACGACGCGGTTGCCGACTTGATTCCAGGCTCAGTCTCCATCACGGTCATCTCCACCACCGCCGGCAGCTCAATACCCACCGCCTTGCCGTCGTGGAAGCTCACGCTGATCGACAGATTCGGGGTCAGATACTCCACCGCATCGCCCAACGTCTCGCGCTTCAGCATGGTCTGCTCGAAGCCCTCGTCCATGAAGTAGTAATCGTCCCCGTCGTTGTACAGGAACTCCATCTTCACCTCATCGACCACCACGCGATCGATCGGGTCGGGCGAGCGGAAGCGCTCGATGAACATGGCGCCCGTACGCACATTGCGCAACTTGGCTTGAATGAAGGCGCGCAGGTTGCCGGGGGTCCGGTGTTCCACCGAGAAGACCAGGTGCAGGTCGTTGTTGTGCTTGATGATCATGCCCGGGCGCATCTGCGTTGCGGGAATCGACATAAATGAAAACCCCTAATCTCTTTTGATCAAAAGTATGTAGCTTGTGCCCCGTACTGTCTCGCACAGTCTACGGTCCTTGCCGGTTGCGTCGGGCATCGCCCAGACGTGTTCTGAATCTTTTAATTGTAGCTCAGCCGTATTGCTGCGCTCGTCACCAGAGAGTGCTGCCGAGTCTCTCCTCGCCAGTCTGGCGCCACGATGCGAAGGCGGGACGCGCCCTACAAAAACCGCTTGAAGAAGTGTCCCAGCCGGTGGAAGAGGCCTGGTTTGGCGGGTGGAGGAGGAGCCGGCGCACGCGGTACCTCGGAGAACGGAATCGGCGGCTCGGTCGCACTGGGCAGAGACGCCTCGGCCGCGCCATCTCCCGAATAACTCAGCGATGTCGACACCTGCGCATGCACGACGCCGGCAGGGGCTTGCGGCACCGGATCAGGAGGCGCCAGGCCTTGGCTGATGGCAGCGGGAAACGGATGCTGCGCCGCGGCATCGGCGCCCGGCCCGAAGACCCCACCCTCAGCGATCGCCGACGGCGGCTCCGCAGGACAGCCGCACGGCGAACTCTCCTCATCCACAACCTGGTGGAGATCGCCATGTTCGAACAGCACGTGCTGCCCCGGCCTCAGGTCATAGCTGTCATCGCCAAACAGGCTGGTGACATTGACCGTCATCCCCCTGGTATTGGGATTGCCATCTGAATCAGAGGTCTTCGCGGCTGTCTGGGTAACCACTGGAGCGGCTCGCTGCACGCTATGGTTCTCGACGCAGGTGTCGCCATTCGGGGTCACACGCACGCGCAGATCGAGCCGACCGTCCTGCTTGACCGCCATGCGCAGGTCGGGCGTCATCACAATATCGCTGCTGCCCGCCTCCATCCGAATCTCCATCGCGCCGCGGTCGAGGGAGAGCATCAAGGGGGGAGTACCCGTCCCGCTTGAGCTTCCCGCCGTCAGGTGAAGACCGCTGGTGGAGCAGACCTCGACCGTGCCGCCGCGCGCCAGCTTCACCTCGGCGGCGTGGTCCTTCGCGGTGACGGTCGCATTGCCCACCAGAAGCGCCTGGCCGTTGGTATTCGAAGCCGTCGGAGCCGAAGCGGTCCCGGTCACCACTACGTCCTTAAGGGCGACGCTGCCAAGCGGCTGCTGCTGGGCGCATGCGGGCTGGCGGAGGGCGAGCGGCGTCGCGAGGGTAAGCAGCAGCAGGCGTGGCGTCATCGCTGGTCTCATCGGCCTCGATTACATCTTCAGGAAGTTGGCGATGATCTGCTTTCCGTGCGCGGTCAGAACGCTTTCGGGATGAAACTGTACGCCTTCGATGGGCAGTTCTCGGTGGCGCAAGGCCATGATGGTGCCCGCTCCCTCACCAGACGCGGTCGTGCGGGCTGACACCTCAAGCTCCGCGGGAAAATTCTTATCCTCGACGATGAGCGAATGGTAGCGAGTGCAGGTCATCGCCGAGGGGATGTTCGCAAAGATGGTCCGGCCGTCATGTTCGACCTCGCTGGTCTTGCCGTGCATCAATTTTGGTGCACGAATCACATTGCCGCCAAAGGCCGCACCGATCGCCTGGTGGCCGAGGCAGACGCCCAGGATGGGGGTGCGTGGGGCCCCCGGGCGGGCGAAGTGGCGGATCAGCGCAATGCTGATGCCGGCGTCCTGCGGCGTGCACGGCCCGGGCGAGATGAGGATGCGGTCGGGATGCATGGCTTCGACCTCAGCGGGGGTGAGCTCGTCGTTGCGGCGAATGACCATCTCCGCGCCAAGCTCGCCCATGTACTGGACCAGATTGTAGGTAAACGAGTCGTAGTTATCGAGGACGAACACCATATTAGTTCAGATTCTACGCCCTCAGCCTCGCCGCGCCACCCACTCTCGTCCCCGTCGAGTAGTGTCACCGCGCGCGTTGAGTCGGGCTCACCCCGCCTGAGGCAGTTCCTTGTTGTAGAGATAGACCCAGCAGCGCCGGCGGCGGCCGTTCGCGAGTGTCACCATCCGTTTCGCGCGGATGAACAAGCTGTTCTGAGGATCGGCCGGCCGGAACTCTTCATATTCGTCGAGGCTCGCCAGAGCCTCCGGGTCGTCCGGCAGGGCAAAGACGGAGCCGGCAATCTTCTGGCGCCTGCCTCGATCCACGACAACCGCGGGATATTCGCCGAGGTCATGGAGTCTTCCCCGGATGGTTCCCTCTCCAACCGGACGCAGCCTGCTTACGACGCCCGCGATCTCCTCGGGCGTCCGCTCAGGATGGAGTGTACCGTAGATAAAGAGCTCGTCCGTCTTACCTCTGCCTCGTTCCTCCATCGTCGTCTTTTCTCCTCTACTCCATCTGATCCAGCGGCTTTCGGGCGAAGTAGTAGAGGCTGAAGGCGAGCAGGGCGAACATCAGCACGCTGACCCAATCATGGTGGACGGGGTTGTGGTCGCTGAAGCGGGGGAAGGTGCGTTCGGTGGCAGCCTCGTAGAGCCGGATGCAGACGCCCAGCAGGCCGACGATGCCACCCGCCGCGATCAGGCCGGAGGCGTAGAGGCTGCCGGGCGAGATCTCCTCCGACTCCGGCAGGATGCCCGGGGCTGTGCTCTCGGAGTCGGGGGCCTCCTTGGCGCGCTGCCGGGCCATGGCGCGGTCGACCATCCAGCGCATAACGCCGCCGACGAAGATGGCCAGCGTGGTCGCAATCGACAGGTAGGCACCCACGGCGAAGGTCAGCGAGCGGACGCCGAGCAGCTCGACCACCACCACCAGCGCGACGCCCAGCAGCACCAGCGTCCAAGGCAGTTTACGGCTGAGGATGCCGTTGATGACGGTGGCCATCAGGCGGCCCTGCGGAGCGGCGGCCTTCTCACTGCCGATGCCCTGAATCCACTGGATCTCGATGGCATGGGTGGAGGGGTTGTAGAGGTACTTGCCGTCGGCGAGCGTGGCCGAGCCGATGGCGTTGAGCAGAATGTACTGCCGGGCGTTGGCGAGCTCCTGCCGGGCGGCGTTGTCGGCGCTGCGGGAGCTGAGGCTAACCCGATCGCGGGTGAAGTTCCCCTGGTTCTGCACCCCGTCGGGCAGGTGGGCAAGCGAGAGAGCGACCGGCTGCGGCAGCCGCTGGAAGCTCTCGAGCCCCTTGTTCATGGCGTTCAGCGTGGCGCCAATCGAGAAGATGCTGACGATGACGCCGACCATGATGGCGACCTGCTGCTTCCAGGGCGTGGCCCCGATCAGAAAGCCGGTCTTCAGGTCCTGGCTGGTGTCGCCCGAGTTGGCGGCCGCGATGCAGACCACGCCGCCGATGGTGATGGCCAGGGCCCCAAACGCCGGAGCCGTCCAGCCCTTGACCAGAAAGATCGCGGCGGTCGCCATCAGCGTCGCGATGGTCATGCCCGAGACCGGCGAAGCGGAGCTGCCCACGATGCCCACGATGCGCGAGCTGACGGTAACGAATAGGAAGCCGAAGACCACCACCAGCAGCGCGGCGGCAAGGTTCGCCAAGGGACCGACATAGGCCCCGGGGATCGGCTTGAACTGCAGGAACAGGAACATCAACAGGATGAGCAGGGCGGAGCCGCCGAAGACGACGACGGGCGGCAGGTCACGCTCCGTGCGAGGTGTACTCGCGGCACCGGCGGAGGCCTCGCGCGGTCCGCGCCGGAAGCCCTGGGTTAGGGCGCTGGCGATGGTCGGCAGCGTGCGCAGCAGCGTGATGAGCCCGGCGGCGGCGACCGCTCCGGCGCCCATGGGGCGGACGTAGGTGCGCCACAGGTCCGACGGCGACATCTGCGTGATCAGCACCGTCCCCGGATACAGCGGCGCGCTCAGGTGCGAGCCGAAGAAGTAGATGGCCGGCATCAGCACCAGCCAGGAGAAGACGCCGCCCGCGAGCATGATCGCGGCCACGCGCAGGCCGATGATGTAGCCGACGCCCAGGTACTCGGGGGTACAGTCGGCGCGGATCGCCGCCCCCTTGAGCAGGTGCTGCGGGCCGAAGTCCGGCTGGTAGTCGGGCTGGCTGGGCCAGAGGGCGAAGAGATTGTCGTTTTGGAAGAGGGTGTAGAGTCCGCCGAGACCGAGGCCCAGGAAGACGCGGGAGGCAAACGACCCGCCGCGTTCGCCCGCCATCAGCACGTCGGCGCAGGCGGTGCCCTCGGGGTAGACCAGGGCGTGGTGCTCCTCGACGATGAGCTGGCGGCGCAGCGGGATCATGAACAGCACGCCCAGCCAGCCGCCAAACAGCGCAAGCGCGAAGATGCGCGAGGCCTCGAGGTCGAAGCCCAAAAAGATCAACGCGGGCAGGGTGAAGATGACGCCCGAGGCGATCGACTGCCCGGCGTTTCCGGTCGACTGGACGATGTTGTTCTCGAGCACCGAGGCCTTGCCGAAGGCACGCAGGATCGAGATCGACAGCACCGAGATGGGGATGGAGGCGGCCACGGTCAGACCGGCGCGCAGGCCCACGTAGACCGTGACGGCTCCGAAGAGGACGCCGAACAGCGCACCGAGGACCAGGGCGCGGGCGGAGAGCTCGGGGCGGGTCTCGCAGGCGGGAACAAAGGGCTTGAAGGCGGGCGTCGCTTGCATGGGGACGCCGGTGGGCG
>Ga0210403_10003236_pt1 | contig 14403 bp, 12 predicted proteins | sample IncBWC19MmetaG_FD_150863 | JGI IMG/M metagenome (GOLD analysis project Ga0210403, IMG submission 150863) | Forest soil microbial communities from Barre Woods Harvard Forest LTER site, Petersham, Massachusetts, United States - Inc-BW-C-19-M | ecosystem: Environmental > Terrestrial > Soil >... | reverse complement strand
AGCATGGGCCTCGCCTTGCTCGCGGGACTTTCGATCGGAGGTGCGGGACTCTTCCTGCACGCATGGGGCATTTATCTGGCAATGTTCTTGCTTTGGGGCACCAGCTTGATTGACGACTTGAAGACTCTGCCCCCCGCAACCCGGCTGGTGGTTCATTGTATCGCCGGCCTATTGGTGGCAAATACTCAATGGTGCCTGACGTTATTTGGCAATCCTGTGCTGGACGCAGCTGTTACATGTATTTTCGTAATGTTATTCGTGAATGCGTTTAACTTTTTTGACGGAGCCGACGGGCTCGCTTCCGGAGGCGCTGCGCTTGTAGGCCTCGGTTACATTTTGTTGTACACCTCGAGAGCGCCCTCGGTGGGTGCCTCGGCGGCTTGGAGCATGTTTGGAACGTGCCTGGGGTTCTTGCTCTTCAATTTTCCGCCCGCAAAGATATTCATGGGCGATTCCGGCAGTACGGTGCTTGGATTTCTCATCGCCTTTCTAGGCTTGGATTTCTACCGCGTTCACCATGCAGTTGGAACTCACCTGCTGTTACCCCTGGTTTTCGCGGGCATTCCGCTCCTTGATCTCGTGCTTGCGGTATTCCGGCGGCTGAAGAAACGAGTCTCGCCCCTAGCAGGAGACCGTCAACACTATTACGACCTGCTCCAGCAGCGTGGTTGGGCCGCGCGCCCGATTGCGATTGGCTCTTATGTGGCGACGACAGGGCTGATCATGATTGGACTTCTTTGTGATCGACTGAATCCCGGTTTGGCGTTTGCGGCGCTCAGTCTGACGTTTGCCTCTTTGTTTATTACCGCGGTCCGGCTGGGATCGCTGCGTTGAAACCAATTTAAGATCCGGTGCTTGATTGAATGATTCTTTGGGAAAAGAAGGATGCCCAAGTCCACTTTAGGATCGCCCTCACAGGCGATTACCTGCCTTCCGCGGGCTTTGGGGTGACGGCAAAATGCGACTGGAAATGCCAGTCGGCGAAGCTTGCCCCATATTTCGAGAACATTGACCTGGCGATAGCGAATCTTGAATGCCCGGTGGACGTAGAGGGATGTGCGGCGCGCCCGAAGATTGGCCTGGGTGAGAACTTTTCCACGCCATCGGAGTCACTTGAGTACCTTTCCGGACTTCGCATAAAGCTGGTGGGAATCGCCAACAATCATATCTACGATTACGGGGCTGAAGGTTTGCGTCATACGCGCGAGGCAATTGAGCGCTGGGGATTCAGTGCCATTGGCAGCGGGCGTTCATTATCGGAATTGCCAGAGGTTTTCGCCGCCGAGACTCCATTTGCCACGCGGATTGGTTTCTGGGCAGCTGCCCGAAATTTGCCGGAGCTCGCTACGAGGAAGCGTGCCGGCGTTGAACCAGCCACCACGAGGCGAGCCAGGGCCGCCATCGCGGAACTTCAGCGCCGGAAGACAAGCTTGAACATCGCATTTCTGCACGCCGGGATTGAACACACAAACCGGCCCGACCCGGACGATGTCGAGTTTATGGACGAACTGATAGCATTCGGGTTCGACGTTGTTGCCGCTTCGCACTCTCACCGCATCGCGGGCTATCGAATGGCAAAGGGAAAGGACGGCCACCCGGGTTTCTGTTTTTACGGGCTTGGTAGCTTGTCTTCGGGTATCAAGTATTCCACGCTCGAACAGGAAGGACTAATGGTGGTGCTCGGCCTCGATATGCTGGGAGAGATCGCCCGGCTGGAAGTGAAGCCTCTCCTGCTTTCGGGAGAAGGCTGGGGAATGATTCCAGATTGGGCGACTGCGAAAAAGGTCCTCGACCGTTTCATGATGTTGTCGCTGGAAATCGCCGACGGCGTTTACAGCCAGAGATTTTACGAGGATACCGGGAAAGATCTGGTCAGGCGGCAACTTCGAAATCTTCGAGCTGCTTATGACAGGGGAGGGCTACTGGGCTTGCTTCAAATTCTGTCTCGCGTCCGGATGCGGCATCTCAACCGTGCTCTCCACAAAGCGTTCTGAGCTACTCAGCGAACCCATGCATGCGCGAACCAACATTACGAGTGCTGTTCGTTATCCGCCGGCGGTATCCCGCGATCGTGCGTTTACCTTCCGCTGGTTTTACGCACGACACCACGCGCGGCGGTTCGAATGGATGAGAGAACAAATTGCGTCGCGCCACAAGCGGTCAATTTCCATAATCGAACTTGGCTGTTACGACGCCCGCTCCCTGAGCTACGTTCCTGTCGATGTCCATCGATACATGGGGCTGGACGCGGGCTGGCAAAGCGGATGGAATGGCGAGACGCCTTTCGGGCTGGAAGCTGGGCTGATTCGATTGAAAGATAACGAGAGCTTCGAGGCGCGAAAATCGAACTCGCCGCAGGATATCGAGCAAATCAAGGAAACGTTTGATATCGCACTGGTGCTCGAAACTTTTGAATACCTGGATCCGCCTGCGCTGGAGCCCTATATCGCTGCACTGGCGGAAAAAGTCTCGGACAGTGGCTGCCTGCTGACTACCATGCCCAACGAGAAAGGACTACCGCTGTTGGCGAAGGCCCTGGGAGCAAAGCTCGCCGGAATCCACCGCAGCGAATACACCGCCACGGAGTTCGTTCACGCAGTGCTAGGCCAGCTAGATCGCGTGCCTCGCGGGATCCACGGCAGGAAAGGCTTCGATTATGGCCACATCGCGCGACTCCTGGCGAAATACTTCCCTGTTTTGGAATTGCAGGGCGTCGGCCTGATGAAATTGCCGCCGCACCTGAGCACAAACATTGGGATCGTGGCCTCGAAAAGGCCTGTCGCACGCACGACGGAGCCCCCGATAGCCCCAAAGGAACGGAGGTAATGATGGCGCGCGTTATTGTGATCGCAGGAATCGTCCTACTTAACTGTGTCTTCGCAGGGCCCGTGAATCGCTCCTACGCCCAGGAAACCCGCCAGCAGAACCAGCAGCAGAATTCGCAGCAACCCCAGTACCGCGAACAGGCGCAAAACAGCTCCGAGGGTCAGGAGCAACAAAATCTCCGATCTTTCCGGGGAAAGATTTCCCAGAAGGAAAATGATTTTTTCTTTGAAGAGCAACTCCACCACACTCCCTATCGCCTGTCGGATACCTGGAACGTCAAGCGTTTCGTCGGAAAGACAGTTCGAGTGACGGGCTGGGTTGACCAGGATCAAAAAACTATTCACGTAAAATCCATGACCATCGTTCCTTGATCCGCCATGACTAACATGAAAAGGAAACTCTTCCTGCTGTCTGCGTTGTTTCTTGCTGAGTGCACGCTTGTTCAAGGTGCGAACTACTATGTTGATTCGTCCAAAGGGGACGATGCGAACAACGGCCTTTCCGAAGCTTCTCCGTGGAAGACCCTGGCCAAAATCAACTCCTCAAAATTTGCAACCGGAGACATTATTCTGCTGCGAAGAGGAGCTACTTGGCGAGAGCAACTAAACTTTCCGTCCTCTGGCTCCCCGGGCGCGCCGATCGTAATTGGTTCCTATGGTTCGGGGGAAATTCCGGTGATCAGTGGTGCGGACGTAGTTCCGCCTGAATCATGGTCCCCTTGCCAGCCATGCGGCACGAACATTTGGGAAGCGCCGGTTAAGGCGAAGGCAAACGTGGTGATATTTGACGGTACGAAGGGAAACAGAAAATCGACAAGCACGGAATTATCGAATCCCGGGGATTGGTTTTGGGATTCGGGCACGCTCTACATATTTTCAAATGAGCAGCCTTCGGCATTCCGGCATCCGGGAATTGAAAGCGGTGTGCGTCCCTCGGGCTTGAACCTTACAGGCATCTCTAACGTTGTGGTGAAAGATATTTCCGTCAGCGGAGCAAATGCAGTGCCCTACGGTGAAGGCGCCGGGATCTTTGCAATAACCGTGCACTTGGCTGGCCCGACGCCCGAGGGACTTACCCTATCTCACGTGATCGTAAGCAATGGAGCCGGCGACGGGATCCACATTGAGAATGCGGGTCGATGTTCGGTGGATGCCGTGCTTGTGCACGACAACGACGGCGCGGGGATCGAGGTGTACCACAGCAACGGGAAATTTCCGATCGACTCCGGCAGCATTACCAACAGCGAGGTTCATCACAATGGATTCAATGGGATTTTCCTTGTCGGATGCCCGCGGGCGGAGCGCTGCCGCTCTGTTGTGTACCCCGACGGCCTGACCATTACGAATTTTCAAATCACCGGGAACAAAGTCCACGACAATGGAGCGGGAATATACCTGCACGAAACCAACGGCTCCCTGATTTCCGGGAATGTGGCGTACTCAAATACCAATACGACCCGAAAAGGCGAAGGCTATTGCGTCGGCATCTCCGGCTCAAGCTCGAACATTGTGGAGAAAAATGACTGTTACAAAGCGCGTCTAGCCGGAATCGAACTATCCATCGATACCGGGCGTCCGCCCTTTGGTTCCAGCGACAACATAATTCGCTACAACGTGGTGCACGACGACGGCACGCACGGGATTTTCACCAACTACGATCCAAGCCAGCACAATCAAATCGTGCACAACCTGATCTACAACCACCCGCAGGGCGCGTGCATCATGGCGAATTTCATCCGGCACGAAATTGAAAACAATACGTGTTTCAATAGCCGGATTGGCATCCATCTTTATGTCAGTTCGACAACGCGGAAAACCGGAAGCATCATCGCCAAGAACAACATTATCGTGAACAGTTCGCTGCACCATATCCTGATCGAAAAGGGAGTGGACGGCCCGTTCGATTTTTCGGGCAATGATTATTTCCCCGATGGTCCCGCCGCTTTCAACTTGAGGGGTACGCCGCTCAATTTTGCCGGCTGGCGAAGCAGCTCGGGGCAGGATGCGCAATCAATCCTGGAAGATCCCGCATTTAAGGCGCAGGTTCCGGGCCAGCCTCTCGATTTTATACTTCGGCCTAACTCGCCCGCGCTGGGCAAAGGTGCAAATTTGAACGGAGAATTTGGCGCCAATTCCACCAATTCCACCGTGGGCCAGCGACAACAGTAAGATCCTTTATTTCCCACCGGATTGGGCGCGTCCTGCGCCCTCCTTCTCTCCACTCCCTATTCTGTCCTCCCTGTAAAACTCAACGGTCCGAATGTTTTGAGCCGGCCTCTTCACTTTTAAGAAGTAGGGGCGTCTTCGGGCGGACATTCGCCGCACCTTTCTTGGAGAACTCCCTCCGATTCCGGACAACACAACGTTCCCTTGGAATCCCCGCAGCTGCGCTCGGCAGGAGTCTTGACGTGGCACAAAGAACAGGAGAAACGCTTGCCCTTTTTTGTACTTCGAGACAGGTAACATTCCTTGCCGCGCGTCGCTATATTGCGTCCATAATTCGCCGGCGTTCAAACTACCCTGTTCTGAATTTCTTCTTCTCTCGCTTCCCGGCCCGGAGAGATTATGTCCTGGATACAAGTCTCGAATGTTGTTGCAGCTCTTTTTCTTATTCCTTTCCTCGCCGGCTGCGGTGGAAGCGCTTCACTTCCGGCAATTCCCTCAACTCTGAAGATCACCAGTTTCAATCTCCCATCGGGTACCGCGGAATTGGCATACTCTTACACCCTTGGCGCGGAAGGTGGCGAGATGCCTTACACGTGGGAGTTGGTTTCGGGATCCCTGCCCATTGGCCTGGCGCTGGAATCCACCAGCGGGAGGATAACCGGCAAGCCCGCCATCGCGGCCGATTCGGCTGTGACCATTCAAGTGAGAGACGCCGCGCAGGCTACGGCGGAGCAATCGTTTGCGCTGTCTGTGAACCCGGGCAGTTCCACTTCTGCGACCAATGCGAACTTTTACGTCGACTCTCTGGCAGGCAACGACGGCAACCCCGGAACTTCTTCCGCCACCCCCTGGCGGACGATTGCCAAGGTTAACGCGACGCGGTTCACCGCGGGCGACCATATCCTCTTCAAACGCGGTGGCACATGGCGGGAACTTCTACAGCCCTCTTCTTCCGGGGAGGCGGGAAATCCGATCGTGATCGACGCTTACGGCACCGGGGCCGCGCCAATCGTCAGCGGCGCCGACCTTGTGCCGCAAAGCGCCTGGACACTGTGTTCCAGTTGCAAAAGCGGTGTGTGGCGGGCGGCAATCTCGACGCAACCGAATATCGTCCTGTTCAACGGATCGCAGGGGCCAAAGCAGACGTCGACTTCCGGCTTGGTCCAGGCGGGCGACTGGTATTGGGATGCCGGCGTTCTCTACGTTTGGTCTTCGATGAATCCTGGGTCTTATTACGGGGCCCCTGGAGTCGAGGCTGGGAAAAGAGTCCTGGCCGCAGATCTTTCCGCATTGGCGTACATGACTGTTCAGAATCTGCAGTTCACGGGTGCAAACGGGATCCCAACGAACGCGGTAATTTACGCTCAAACCCAAAACGGCGCCCAATCTCATGATTTGACCCTGAATAACCTGGTAGTCAGCAATGGAGCGGGCCACGGGGTGCATCTGGAAGATTGCAACAACTGCGTCGTCCAGGGGCTAAACGTCTCGGGAATGGCATCCGACGGGATTCGACTGGTGTCGCTGAGCACGTCCCTTCCAATCACTTCGGCCTCGATCGTGGGCAACACGGTAACAAACAGCCATCACGACGGCATAGCCACTTACGGTTGCGCAATTGGAGGGGCCTGTCAGGGTATTTTTTCCCCCAGTGGAGTATTCCTCTCAGGAGTCTCCATTTCAGGAAATGTTGTGCATGATAACGGTGAAGGAATTTACCTCGAGTGGACCAATCACTCCTCCGTTGCCGCCAACACCGTTTACCACAACACGGAAACATCGGACCCGGCCGCCGAAGGCGGCGGCATTGAACTGGAGGCCTCCAGCTACAACATCATTCAGAAGAATCTGGTGTACCTGAATCGTGGGAACGGGGTGGAGATGTCTAACGATGCAGGCGCGGGTACCACGCTCACCGGCGCGTCCCACAACACGATCGAATACAACGCAATTCATGATAATGGCGCGCACGGATTATTCACCGACGACGCGCCTTCACAATCCAATCAATTTCAATACAACCTGGTGTGGAACCACGTGAATGGCGAGTGCTTTCTCGCCAACGGGTTCGGTCACACCTTCTACGGAAACACGTGCTGGCACAACTCGACTGGCATTGATCTCTACACCTCCGGCTCTACGCCGGTAACCGGTGGCATCCTCATTAAAAACAATATTATCGGCAATAGCATCAAGCGCGCGGTTCATATTGAATCTGGTGTCAGCGTGGGGACATTGGCCTTCGATCACAACAACTATGATTTCGGCTCCGGAGATGAATTCATGTTGGTGGACACTGCATATTCGTTGGCGGGGTGGCGAACTGCCAGTGGTCTGGATATGCATTCGTTCATCGCTAACCCGGATTTTGTTTCCTCAACACCTTCGGCTCCATCCGATTTTGTTATCCAATCTGGATCTCCCAATGTGGGCAGCGGCGTTGCTCTCGGCTCGCCCCTTGCCACGGGATTGAGCGCGGGCTCGTCTTGGCCAGCCAAAGTCACGACGACCACTCAAACAGCAGCCTGGGACGTCGGTGCCTTCGTCCTCCCCTAGCCATGTAAGCCAACTCGTGGAGAGTTCCGGACCGACTCTGCCGAATGGCTTGCTTCCTACCCCTTCCACCCAAATTCAACCTGGCAAGACTCCCGCACTGTTGCGTTCATCCTGACCGCGGCCGGAGTTGGCGGCACTTCCCTGCAGGCAGGCTGAAGGCATTGCTTGGATCTTCGTTTTAATATGCCTTGACACGTATATGCTCCATGGGGTATATAGAGCCTATGGACTCCGCGTTCCAAATCATTGCAGAACCGAACCGCCGGGCGATACTGAGCCTGCTGGTCTCCTCCCAACAGTCGGTGGGAGAGATCGAGCGGCAGCTTCGTATGTCGCAGCCGACCGTGTCGAAGCACCTGCGCGTGTTACGAGAAGCCGGTTTTGTGGAATCCACGGTTGATGCACAGCGCCGCCTTTACCGGCTGAGACCTGAATCACTTCAGGAGGTGGATGCCTGGCTGGCCCAGTTCCGCCGGTTCTGGTCGGCTCACTTGGATTCTCTCGAACGGCATCTCGACCGCATGGATCAATCACCGACGAAAAGTCAGGCAACATCCACGAAAAGGAAGACAAGGAGAAAACGGGGCGGTCCAAACCGCGAACATAACAGAGGAGGAACAAAATGAAAATCAAACTGACAAGCGTGTACGTGGACGACCAGAGCAAGGCCCTGCGCTTCTATACGGAGGTACTGGGCTTTGCCAAGAAGACCGATTTCAGTCAAGGCCCCTATCGCTGGCTGACCGTGGCCTCCCCCGAGGAGCCGGACGGCACTGAGCTGCAACTGGCGCTGAACAACAACCCGGCAGCCCAGACGTATCAGCAGGCGATGTTTCAACAGCGCCTGCCCGCTGTCATGTTCTTCACCGACGACATCAAGCGCGACTTCGAGCGGATAAAGGCCCACGGCGCCGAGTTCACTATGCCGCCCACCGCTGTGACCGGCTCGACTATCGCGATGCTGAACGACACCTGCGGTAACCTCATTCAGCTGACCCAACTGGCACGTTATTCAGGCTGAGGAGAAGATAGATGCTGGAACGCGAGCAGTACACACCGGGTCCGGCTTGCGGGGCCCAGGTGCGAAAGGATGGAGACAAGTGGACGCTGGTTCTTGTGAGAGAGCTGCGCCACTCTCCGAACAAAGTCTGGCAGGCGCTTACTGAGCCTGCGCATCTGCGGGAGTGGGCGCCCTTTGAAGCCGACGAGAGCTTGGGTACGGTTGGAGCCACCGCTAAGCTCACCACGGTGGGTGCACCCAGATTGCGCGTTACCGAAACAAGAGTGACGCGAGCCGACGCTCCAAAGGTGCTTGAATATAAGTGGGGTGACTTCGATATGCGGTGGGAGCTCGAAGACTTGGGTGGCGGCACGCGCCTGACGCTGTGGACTAACATCGGTCACCGCTTCATTGCAATGGGTGCTGCAGGGTGGCACATCTGCTTCGACGTGCTGGATCACCTTCTGAGCGGAACGCCCATCGGCCGCATCGTCGGCCCAGAGGCAATGAAGTTCGACTGGCAGCGGCTGAACGCGGAATACGCCAAGCAGTTCGGTGTGGAGACGCCCGACTGGCCGTCTCAGAAGGGGAGGACGGATAAATCATGAAAGAAGTCACCAAACGTTCGATCAATCGCTGGATTCACATTATCTTTGGCATTCCCATACTCGGTTACATTTATGATTCCCCTTCGGACACTCCAAACTACGCCTTCATTGTTCGCTATGTCATTCTTCCTGTTTTGCTTCTTTCGGGGCTTTGGATGTGGAAAGGCCATGTGCTTCGACGACTTATATCGAAAAGATCGGCCAATGAAGGTGCATCAGTTAACCCTAGCCACCCTGGATAAAACCATGTCAAACGCAACCGTTTCAAAAGAACAATACGGAGAATTACTTGGAGTATTGAAAGTCCGATTTGAGAAGAACATGGGCCGCCATAAAGGTCTTGAATGGGCTAATGTACAAGCAAAACTGGAAGCTAATTTTCAAAAACTGCGGTCACTTAATGAGATGGAAAGAACCGGTGGCGAACCGGATGTAGTTGGTCACGATACGAAGACAGGCGAATACATTTTTTACGACTGTTCAGCGGAAAGTCCTAAAGCCCGCAGAAGTGTTTGCTACGATCGCGAGGCGCTGGAGTCAAGGAAAGAACATAAGCCAGGAGATAACGCGATTGATATGGCAGCCGCGATGGGCATTGAAATTTTAACGGAAGAACAGTATCGAGAGTTGCAGAAACTTGGCAATTTCGATACGAAAACGTCGAGCTGGGTGAAAACACCTTCCGTTATTAGAAAACTCGGTGGCGCCCTCTTTTGCGATCGTCGCTTCGACACTGTTTTCGTGTATCACAACGGTGCGGAATCTTACTATGCCGCTAGGGCATTTCGCGGCTTGCTAAGGGTCTAAATCGAAAGGACGGTCCCGATGGAAACCGCCTCTACATTCATCGACGCGAAGATCAAGGAACTTGGGGACTGGCGCGGCGAGACGCTGGCAAAAGTGCGCGGAATCATACACGAAGCCGACCCGGAGATCGTTGAAGAGTGGAAGTGGATGGGAACTCCCGTCTTCTCCCACAGCGGCATCGTCTGCACGGGTGAGACGTACAAGAACGTCGTCAAGCTGACGTTTGCCAAGGGCGCCACGTTGAAAGACCCCGCAGGTCTATTCAACTCCAGCCTCGACGGGAATGTCCGTCGCGCCATCGACATCCACGAAGGCGAGAAGATCAATGAGTCGGCCTTGAAGAATCTCATCCGCGCTGCAGTCGCGCTCAACCTCCATGCACTCAAGGGCAAGAGCAAAGCGAAGCCCCGGCGGGCGAGCAGTAAGCAGGCCAGGTAGCATCGTCCCAGTTCCAGGGCCTATCGGGTGCCTGGTAGTCTTGCCTCCACTACAAACACCAATCAAAAAAACGGACCGAGGCCCCAGCCTAACGCGCCGAGGGGATCGTGGAGTCGCGCGACTGAGCCGTCGGCTTGTAGGAGCGTGCGGTTCAGCCGGAGAAGATTGAAAGAGTAATTTATGCGAACGGAGGCCCCGAGGATGGGGAGTGTCCAGCGAAGTTCGAGGCCTGTGGTGCTGTGGATTAGGCCGTTTGTGGATTGGATTAAGGTGGGGCGCGTAGGACCCAACCAGTTGGGGAGGAGGAAACCGGAGCCGGCGTCCAAAAAAGTTGCGGCTTCGACAGAGTGAGTAAGCGGAACGCGGTATTCGAGATTTGAGACGGCGATGAGGTTGGCCCCGCTTGCGACGGTGGAGTAGGTTGTTGCGCCGGAGGGCGAGACGGTAGCGAGAGTCTGGTAGGGGCCGAGCTCACCGGGGCGGAGGCCGCGGACGAAATCGTCGCCGGAGAAAAAACGAGCGTAGATCGGCATGTCGCCGTCGTAGCTGCCGGCGGCGGTGACGGTGGTGCGGAAAGCCCAGGCGTTGCGATGGTTGAAGAGTTCCTCGGGGAAGATCTGGCCGTATTCGGCTTTCGATTTGAGTAGATTTTCGTTGCCGCCGAGCCAGCCGCCGGAGACGGAATCGCTGAGTTGGATTTTTTGCGCGCCGGTGTCGTGAGTCCATCCGATTCCGAACGAGTGGCTGGAGGTTTTGCTTTGCAGATCGATGGGCTGAGTATTTGCCCCCGTTGCAGGCTGACTGACCGTATATTCCGTGACGGAGCGAGAGATTCCGAAGTTGACGCCGACTGCGTCTACGTCAGAGGCGGTGTAAGTCCATCCAAGGTTTACACCTTGGGACTGTGAACGCTGAAATGGACCTTGTACGCCTGGCGTCAGGCGCGGGCGAATAAATGTGTCGAAGGCGGACAGTGCCAGGGTGCCGCGCGAGCCGAGGAAGCCTTCCTTTGCGAAACTGATGGCCAGTTGCAGCGACTCCGGGCCACCGTCGAATTGCGTGGAAAGAAACTCATCCAGCCCGAGGAGATTGAAAACACTATAGGCGACCCCCGCGGTGCTTCCGAATTGCTGGCGTCCACCCGAAAAGGTGACGCGTTGTTTGCCCTTTTCATGAACGTGAATGATGACGTCGGCGGTGTGGTCTGCCGCGTGAGTATCAATCTGGACGTCTTCTTTTTGAAAGGGTTGGAAGTATCCGGTGCGAGCAATCCGCGCAAGACCTTCTTCAATTGCGTATTCATCGAGAGGGTGGCCTTCACTGAGGGGAATGCGGCGGCGAAGATATTTGTCCGGGAAACGCTGATTGCCCCGGAACTCAAGACGGCGGACTGTGTAAGGCAGTGCGGGATCGAGATCGAACTTTGTGGTGGCGATATGCGTGGCGTAGTCGAATGTGGAAGTGGCTCGCAGGCGGTACTCTCCAGTTCCCTTCTGGTGTCGCACAGTTCGGTGAAGCCGGATTTCCAGGTCGCGGCGGAGAGATTCGACGGCGTGTTCAGAAAAAGGACGGCCCGGATTGAGATCGGGAGAGAGCCGATCACCTTTTTTCAGTGCGTGCAGCCGCTGCCGAAGCGGACCGCTGATTTCGGAGGGACCGAAAGTGTAGAAATTGCCGGAGTCGACGGGCAGGGAGACCTTCAGACCTGGTTGGGCGGGACGAGAGGGCCAGGGAGAAGAGGGGTTGTAGAGAGCATTTACGACGGTAATTTGAGGAGCGCCCACACGGGCTTGTGGGAATCCGTGATTCTGCAGATAGGCGACGAGATTACCTCGGTCCTGGTCGCATTTTTCCGGTGTGTATACATTTTTATTGCGGAGTCCGGCGAGCCACGCATCGGGTGCGACCTGGCGCATTTGTTTACGAAGGAGATTGGAGGGAACTTGCGGATCGCCAGAGAAACTTATCTGTGTGACGGGCAGGCGCGGGCCATCGCGGATTTGAAACTCGATTTTTGCCCGCTGGCCAGGAAGATTTTGTTGTTTGATTATGGCTTTCGCCTCGGGGTGGCCAGCTAAAGCGAGTTCGGATTGAATGGCTAGCGCGGCGCGATGCAATTGGACTGGGTCGGCAGGAGCGCCCAACTGCGGGTAAAGGTGATTGTCGCTGAGGCGTTTCTTGATTTGTTGCTGAGATAGAAGCTTTGATCCAGTAAAAACAATGGCGAAAACATAGGGATATTCGGCGACATGGAACTGGAGTTGAACGGAATAGGAACCATCTGTTGATTCGAGCTGATGAGATGAGGGCGCTGCTTTGACGGAAACATCATCAAACCACCCTGCATGGCTCAGCAGGTGAACGCCGGTTGCGATTTGCGTTGGGTCGAATTCTTCGCCCGGGTGGATCGAGAGCCGCGACATCGCCGTTGCCGCTGGAATGCGGTGCAGACCGACAAAATTGATTTCGTCAATTACGGCATGAGGAGGAAGGCCGGAGGAAGCAAGAGAATCCTTCCCAACCGTGGAATCGGCCTGAGGACTCGCATGCACGGGAGCGGCAACGAACAGCCCGAGAAACGACACAACTAGGGGAGCACAACCGCACTTCATTTGCTGCACCTGGCCCTGCACCTGAAAACCAACTGAAAACCATCTGAAAAGATGGATGAAAGGGTCAGGTTGAAGGTTGCCCATGGCGCAGCGAATCAAGCGGATTTCGCCGCGAGCGCCTACGACGGATAGGCAGGACCCCACTGTGCCGAATGCACTCTTTGACGAAGTTCTTCAATGGAAACTTGAGAGGCAACGCCATCCTTTTGAGCTGCAATGCCAACGGCGATGGCGATTTCCGCTGCCACTCGCCGGATGTCCGTCAGAGGCGGCAACAAGGATGCGGAGGAATCCTTGAGTGCCGGTGAATTTTCGGCGAGAGCGCGCGCCGCAGCAAGCATCATCGCGCTGGTAACACGACGGGCGCCGGAGGCAACCAGGCCGAGCCCCATGGCAGGAAAGATGAAGACATTGTTGCACTGGGCGATCGGAATCGTTTTGCCTGCAAAATGGACGGGCGGGAAAGGCGAACCGGTGGCAACGAGAGCGCGGCCATCGGTCCAACGAATTAGGTCGTCGGGTTTCGCTTCCGATTTGATGGTCGGATTGGAAAGCGGAAAGATGATGGGTCGCTGCACCTTGCTAGCCATCTCGCGAACAATCGGTTCGGAAAACGCACCGCCAACTGTGGAAAGACCGATCAGGATAGTGGCGTCGATTTTTCCGATCAGGTCGGCGAGCCCCACGTGGCCACCGGAAGTTCGGGGCCAACCGGACAAGCGTTCCTGCGGCTGAGCGTAAACCGCCTGTTCGGAGCTGAGATCGGTGCGGCCGGAATGCAGGAGACCGTCTCTGTCAACGAACCAGAAGTGGCTGCGGGCTTCCTGTTCCGAAAGGCCTTCGCTGACCATCGCTGCGCGTAAACCATCGGCAACGCCGATGCCAGCAGAGCCCGCGCCGAGCATAACAATCTGCTGATCCTGCAAATTTTTCCCCGTAACTTTAACCGCGCTCAGAGCCGCGGCCACAGTGACGGATGCGGTTCCCTGAATGTCGTCATTGAACGTCAACAATTGATCGCGATAGCGCTGGAGAATCGGCCGCGCGTGCGGGGTTGCGAAGTCTTCCCATTGCAGGCAAGTCCCGGGGAGTTCCTGCTTGACGGCTTGGACGAATTGCTCGATGAAGTCGAAATAGGGTTGGCCGGTAACGCGTTCGTGCCGCCATCCGAGGTATTCAGGATCATTGAGTCGTTCGGAATTATTGGTTCCGACGTCCAGCACGATGGGCAGCGTGCGTTCCGGGCGGATCCCACCGATCAACGTGTACAAAGACAATTTGCCAATGGGGATGCCGAGTCCGCCGGCCCCTTGATCGCCGATGCCAAGAATGCGTTCGCCGTCCGTAACGACAATCACGTCGACTTCGCTGTGGGGGCGATTGCGCAACAG
>Ga0210403_10003235_pt1 | contig 14404 bp, 15 predicted proteins | sample IncBWC19MmetaG_FD_150863 | JGI IMG/M metagenome (GOLD analysis project Ga0210403, IMG submission 150863) | Forest soil microbial communities from Barre Woods Harvard Forest LTER site, Petersham, Massachusetts, United States - Inc-BW-C-19-M | ecosystem: Environmental > Terrestrial > Soil >... | reverse complement strand
GTCGTCGCCAGTCCGCGGCCCTTCATCAAGACCAAGACCTATTTTGGCCCGGACCGCAGGCGCAACACCAACAACGCCTATATCGGCCCGGAACGCCGCACCGGCGGCGAGGTCGAAGTGCTGCAGCAGCCGTCGCTGCTCGACAAGGCCCGTTCCGGCGCCTGAGGACACTTTCATGCGGAAAGAGAAGCCTGCTGACATCAAGGTCAAAACCTTCTCGACCCACAAGGTCATCACCCAGCCCAATCCGCTGCGCAAGGTGCTGCGCCGCGTCGACGAGCGGGACCTTGACGATCCCGTGGCGCGCGCCGAGCAGGCGCTCGCTGACCTTGCCGGCGAGTTCAAGGACTGGATGCTGATCGAGGCCGACCGGCTCTCCGCCGCGCACGCCGCGATCCTCAAACATGGCCTTTCCGACAAGGCGAGTGAAGAGCTGTTTCGCGCCGCCCACGACATCAAAGGCGATGCCGCGACCTTCGGTTACCCGTCCGCGGCCGCCGCGGCCGAAAGCCTGTGCCGGATCATCGAGCACGCGCCCGACCTCGACAAGGTGCCGGCCGAGCTGATCAAGCACCACATCAACGCCATCCAGGCCATCGTGCGCGATCACACCAGGCTGGATAGCCTGAAAGTCTCCACCGAATTGAGCCGCAAGCTGCGCGGTGTGGCCGACGAATATCTGATGCACGTCAACCGCGACCGCCCCGAGCATCTCGAGGCGATCCTCGCGCCGAGCATCGTGCCGGGGGAGTGAACCCCGCGCGAGGCGAGAAAATTGTAGGGTGGGCCAAGGCGCGCGAGCGCGGTGCCCACCAACCCATTCAAAAGTTTGCTGGAAATGGCGGGCTCGCGGAGCCTGTCATCGGGCGCGCGTTCGCGCGACCCGTTGGCTTAGCCCACCCTGCGAAAATGCTACGCCGCAATCAGACCCTGATGCAGCGGCGCGATCGCCTCTTCGGCCATCAGCTCGTTGCAGAACAGGCGCGCCTCTTCCCGCGCCGATTCCGTCGCAAACCGCCGCAGCAGGATCAAGAGCGGCTCGGTGGCGCCGCGGTCGGTCTCGCAATGGGTCAGCACGCGCTCGACCATGCGCCGGCGCAAGCGGGCCGCGCTGCCGACGTCATCGACAAATCCGGCCTCGTGCAGGGCTTCCAGCGCGACGCGGAACGCGGCGAAGGTGGATTCCGGCAGTCCGGCGCGCCTGAGCAGCGCCTGCAGGCCGGCCGCGCCGCGGTCGTGCAGCAGCGCGGAGACGCGCGCCTGCGGCAGGTCGGAGAGTTCGGCCAGCGACGCATCGAATAATTCGAGATTGCCCGAGAGCAGCGCGCGCAGGATCAGACCGGCATTGAGCTGGGAGGTCACGCGCAGATGGGCGACCAGGCCGCGCATGTCCTCGCCGCGCGAACGCGCCGCGATGTTGAGGGTCGAGCGGTCGCGCGCCTCGCTGGTGATCCGCCCTGCCCGCTCTGCGTTCAGCCAGTTGCGCGCCACAACGAACTGCGCCAGCGTCTCGGAGAGCTTGGCCACCAGCGCCGCGCGCGTTGCGGCGGGCAGATCTTCCAGCACCAGCATCGATTCCCGGATCGCGGCGAGATGGCCGTGGCGCTCGACGATGCGATCCCAGGAGAACGGCGCGAGCTCCGCATAGGCGTTCTCGATCAATTCCAGCGCGGCCGCAGCAGAGCCGACTTCGGCGATCGCCGCGGAGACGGACGCAGGCAGCTTGATGCGGCGGGCAATCGCGCATTGCATATCGCTACTGCCGGTCGCGACGATGTCGACAAGATCGGCATCGATCAGAAGCGGAGAATATTCGAGCACGGGCAGCGCGACCGAGGGCTGGTCGAGGGAGAGCGCCTGCACGATCGCGGCCGGTGCCTCGGTGCTGCGAGCGAACACTTCGGCCATCGCCTGCCGCACCAGCGGCGACGGATCGTCGAGCAGCATCAACAGCGCGCCTTCCGCTGCCGCGCGGTCGTCTTCCGAAAGATCCGAAATGAGCCAGGCCCGCGCCAACGACCGCGTGGCCTCCGCCCGCTCACCGGCAGGCGCGCTCCTGATCCAATTGATGAACTGCCGAACGATCATGGTCCTGCCGGCTTACGCAACCAAAAACGACACCTTGTCGTCACTGAAATACAAAATAAACCACGACGCTTAACAAAGCGTTCACCATAACTGGCTGGTTTTATTGACGTTTTGTTAAGGGTGCGGGGCCGCGGCTTAAAGTGCGTGGACGCACAAGTGAACTACCACACCCTTGCGGTCCAAAACCTCGAGCGGAATCAGGCCGCCTCCGCACGTGGCGCGCGATGCCGGCGGCCATAACGCATTGCTAGCTGGAGAACGCGCCGTCGCGGTCGCTGAAGAGGTCGAGCGGCCGCGGCGCACCGGCACTGCTCGCCTGCGGAGCCGCATCCGCCGTCAGCGACGACGACCTGCCCCACAATTCGTGCACCGTCGCGGAAACCGGCTGCGACTGACCGTCGACCTGGAACAGTGAACGGAAGATCGGATCGGGTGCAGGCGAATTGTTGCCGGCATCCGATGCGGACGCGACCGGCGTGGCGGTGCGGACGTCGGGAAATTGCGAGAGATAGGTCGCAGTATCGAGGCTGGCTGCAGCCTGCGCGGGCCTCGTGGCCGGCGCAGCGCTCGCTACCTGTGTGCCCGGCGGCGACGCGCCATACATCGCGAGTGCCGTCTGCGTGGCGGAAGATCCTGAGGCGATGGCATAGCGCGTGGTCAGCACCGAATAGACTTCGGAGACACTGCGCGCGTTGCCCTTTGGATCGTAGAAGATCGGGCGGTTCGCGGCGGCCGCATTTGGAAACATCTTTGGCGCCGAGGCCTGCGGATCGTCCACGGCGCTGTTGATCAGTTTCGCCGCGCCACCGACGCCCATGAAATGCGCCATATAGAGCTCGGGATCGGTCGGCCGGCGGCCGATCTTGCCGGTGAGCTGAAAGCTGTTGGACTGGGTCAGCACGCCCGCCATCGCGGAGCTTGCCGCGGGATCGTCGCGCAGCTTCATGATCGAGCGGTACATCGAGGGATCGCTCACGGTGTAGTCGCCGGACGACGTCCTGGTGATGGCGTCGGCATATTGGCTGTAGCCGAGCTGGCCGCCCGCTTCCTTCACCGTCCCAAGCCAGGTCTGGTCGATGAACTGATAGAGCCCGTGCGCCGAGCTGCTGGATGCTCCCGCGCTCGGGTTGAAGTCGGATTCCATCTTCGCGGTGGTGAGCAGATATTGGAAGCTGGCGCCGGTGTTGTTGGCAGCCTGCTTGATCGCGCCGGTCACCCGGGCGCGCGCGGGATCGACACCTGCGAGAGCCGTGGCGTTTGACGTGTCGACCGACATTTTCGGTGCCCTGCTCCCCGGACACGATCATCTGGCTCGTGGAACGCTCTTTCTCCCGAAAAGCGCTCCCGCCTCCGGCCACAGTGCGGCGGTTATGGTTAATGGGACGTTAAAACGTCACTTGCGGTAGACGGCGCCCGGATCGAACAGCCGCTCGGCGTCGACGAAGGCGAGTTTCGCGCCGCCCTCGACCTTGCGATAGAAGCAGGACTTGCGCCCGGTATGGCAGGCGGCACCGACCTGCTCGACCCGGATCCAGACCGCATCCTGGTCGCAATCGACGCGCATCTCGACCACGCGCTGGGTTTGACCCGAGGTCTCACCTTTTCGCCACAAGGCGTTGCGCGAGCGGCTGAAGTACCAGGCTTCGCCGGTGGCAACGGTTTTGCGCAGCGCCTCGTCATTCATATGAGCGACCATCAGCACCTCGCCGGTGGCCGCATCGGTCGCGACGCAGGTCACCAGCCCGGACGCGTCGAATTTGGGCTCAAAGCTGAGCCCTTCTTCGCGGTTGGTATCTGCTGATGTGGACACGGGATAGCCCTCGCTCTTGAGAGCGAGGGTTGAGCAGCTAGCGCTGCGTCCCTCGCACCATGGACAGGAAACGCGCCTGCTCCGCGGGGTTGTCGCGGAACATGCCGGTGAAGCGGCTGGTGAAAGTCATCGCGCCATGCTTGGCGACGCCGCGCACCGACATGCAGGTATGCTCTGCTTCGATCATCACCGCAACGCCGCGCGGTTTGAGGATCTCGTCGATTGCCGCTGCGATCTGCGCGGTGAGATGCTCCTGGGTCTGCAGCCGCCGCGCAAAGATATCGGTCAACCGCGCCAGTTTCGACAGGCCCACAACCCGCTCGACCGGCGTATAGGCGATATGGGCCTTGCCGTAGAACGGCATCATGTGGTGCTCGCATTGCGAGGTGAATTCGATGTCGCGGACCAGCACGAAGTCGTCATAGCCGGCGGTCTCGCCGAAGGTGCGGTCGAGCACCTCGGCGGGGCACTGATGGTAGCCTTGATAGAGCTCGTCAAAGGCCTCGACCACGCGGCGGGGCGTGTCGAGCAGGCCCTCGCGGTAGGGGTTCTCGCCGATATAGCTCAAGAGCGTCTGCACCGCGGATTCGGCCTCGGCGCGCGACGGGCGCGGCTGATCTGCGCGGACGGCAGCGGCGAGGAATTCGGAAGGATCGAGCTCGGCCGGGCGGGTTTCCGCGGGTTTGCCAGCGCGAAGGGGTTTGATCAAGGCGCCATCCATGTCGTCTACTCCGTTCGACCGGTCGAAAATGACCGGAGTGTCACCGGCAGACGGGGCGGAGCCAAAGCCGCCGGACGCCTGAGGAACCAGCCGGACTGTATTTCGTCCGGGTGCACCCATATATAGGGCCATCACACTCGGCCGCCAAGGCCGTCCCGGCGGGACCTCCATCATATGCTGAACGACATTTACAACAAGCGCATCATCGAGTTGGCCGGGAACATCCCGCGGCTCGGCCGTCTTCCCGACCCCGACGCCAGCGCCACCGCGCATTCAAAGCTCTGCGGCTCGACCGTGAAGGTCGACCTCAAGATGGACGGCTGCGTGGTCACGGACTTCGCCCATGACGTGAAGGCCTGCGCGCTCGGACAGGCTTCCTCCTCGATCATGGCGCGCCATGTGATCGGCTCGACCGCGAGTGAATTGCGGGAGTTACGCGAAACCGTTCGCAAGATGCTGAAGGAGAACGGCAGCCCTCCTCCGGCGGACCACAAATGGGCCGACGTCGCACTGCTCGAGCCAGTACGGGACTACAAGGCGCGCCACGCCTCGACCATGCTGACCTTCGATGCGGTGGTGGATGCGATCGGCCAGATCGAGGCCGGGAACAAGGATACGTCCAAGCAGCCCGCGGCGGCGCAGGGCTGATCCGCCGTCACTTCGCGGGCGTCGCGACGCCGCCGGTCGGAACCACGGCTTCCGCAGTCTTGGTCGCCTTCACGGCCTGTGCATCCGTCTCGTTCACGCTGCTCGGAAAACGCTCCTGTACGGATTTCGGCGCCAGTCCGGCCATCGGCACGGAGACGTCGGCGCGCGGCAAGACCTCGGCTACCTTCGCGGTCGTGACAAGGTTGGTCAGCCGCAGCTCGGCCGGCGTCAGTTCGTGCAACTCTTCCCAGGGCGCCACGCTTAGCGACAACGACAACAGATCGCCCGCCCCACCCATGTCGAACGTGTATTTGGCGAGCCGGCCGATGTCGCGCTCGACGATGGTCATGTCCTGCGCGGTATAGGTCGCGGCCCGCGCGTCGTCGGCGCGATCGCCCATCCAGATCTGGTGCACCCGGACATGGGCCTGCTCCGGCACATAGCGCGTCTTGCCTGACAGCAACAGGAACACACACATCGACTCGCAATAGGCTTCCGGCGAAACGCTGCCCCGCTCGCCCTGCGTGCCACGATTCAGCACGCTGACGCCGACGGTGGTCAGCATGCCGAGATCGCGGAAGCGGCGGCCGAGCGCGATGGAATCATTGACGGAGCCGCCGCTGGAATCCAGCACCACGGTCGCGCCGGCAAGATCGCGGCCGCGGGCGAAATCTTCGAAATCCCTCGGACTGTCGGCGGTGACCACGCCCACCGCGCTGACCCAGCCACGGCAGTTAGGCTCGCAGGCCACCCAGCCGAACTTCATCGGCAGCTTGCGCTCCTCAAGACTGCCGCCGGCGCGTGCCGAACTGCCGAGCGTCGTGGTCGCGCCCGACAATGCGAGACAGATTGCGGCAGCGCAGAACAGCGCCCAACCGCGAAGATCATGCGACTTCAAAAGCCTCAAACTGGTTCCTTCCCCAAGCCCCAAACGAAGCGACGGTAAGCCCCAACTCAAACCCCGAAAACGATTCTATCATGCCGGCGTCATAAAATGGTATCCGGGGGAATACGCATCGTCCATAGGGACTTGCTGCGCTGCTACCAAAAGCTCATCTAAAATTGGAACAGTGTGGCGCAATTGCCTGATTGCGCAGGTTCCCTGCTCCGGAACCGCGCAAAATCGCGCACAGGATCGCAGCACCTCGCCCATGAATAACTCAGAGCGAAATTCACCGCCGCAAGGTTCCACGACGGGCCGCGCGCTGCTGCGGCTGCCGCGCCAGGCCGGACGCGCGCTGATCTGGGTCTACCGGCACACGCTGTCGCCGCTGGTCGGCTACAACTGCCGTCATCTGCCGACCTGCTCGGTCTACGGCGACGAGGCGATTGAACGTTTCGGATTGTGGGCCGGCGGATGGATGACGCTGGCACGGCTGCTCCGCTGCCATCCCTTCGGGACGTCCGGGATTGATCTGGTGCCGGCGAGCTTGCCTGCGCGCGCACGCTGGTATCTGCCATGGCGCTACGGACGCTGGCACGGCGTCAACGCGCCGCCATGAGGGTCGATTGCTGCGCCGCTTCCTCGCGGACCATGGCGCCTTGCCGCCGCCCAACAGCACCGCGTTGATCGAGCCAAGCCAAAACGTTCGCTGGTAGACGCCCGGCTTGCGCTAGCGCCCGAACCAGAAGAAGCCAAGCCCAGGCCGCGGCACAGGCGCGGGCTTGGGCTTCTTGGGACGCGGTTTTGGCGCTGGCTCGTCGGTGGAAGCCGTCGCATCCGCGGACGGTGCCTCATCCGGGCCGAGCCTCACCGACAACAGCAGATTCGAGTCATGGGTTCGCCAGCGATAGCCGATGCCGAAATCCATCGGCTGCGCGCGGCGAAACAGCTCGGCATAGGACTGCTGATATCGTCCCGTGAATTCGCTGATCGGACCGGCATAGTGGCCGAACGGGAAGAAGCGCCATTTCTTCGAATTGTAATTGCCGAGCGGAATGCCGGAATCGTCCTGGATGATGGTGGCGCTGTTGGCGAGCAGGAAGTCGCGCGCGACCGTGAAGCTGCCGGAGTGCAGGAGATAGGATGCGCTCTTGATCAGGCTGTTGCCGGGCGCGAGCGTTTCGCAGAACTTCAGGAATCCGCTCGACTTCGCGCCGGTGTTGGAGAGATCGGTCGAGAAATAATACAGCGTCTTCTCCACGCCGTCCTTGCCGGCGAAGAGAATGCGCACGCCGCGCGGCGCGTTCGCCTTGACGCCTTCGCTGCCGGTGCGCACCTTGCCTTCTTCATCGAGCGTGATCGGCGTGACCTCGCGGATGCTTTTTCCCGAGCGCTCCATGAACACGAACAAGAGCGGCAGCGCGCCGGAAATCTGGCCGACATGCAGGTCCGTCTTCATGTGCTTGGTGATGAAGAAGCTGAAATTCAGGATGGAGCCGAGCGAGTGCTCGATATTGGCCAGCGCCGAGTCGATACTGCCGTGCGGCATCCTGGCGAGATCGGGCACCGAGCCCGGCGGCTCCAGCGCCGCCATCACATAGGTGTTCGCCCTCGAATAGAACGCGTCGGCGTAGAGGAAGTCCGGCCCCGAAAAGAAATAGAACATGGTCGGCTTGGGCGCGGCGAGATTGGCATCGGCCCAGGCACGCACCTTGGAGAGCTGGCGCTGCTCGAGCTGCGCAAAGGCGCTGTCGAAGAACCTGGCGTGATGCTGCCAGGTCGGGTCCCGGGTCAGCGGCGCCAGCGGCGAGCCTTCCGATGGCTGCATGCCTGCGAGGAAACGTGCGGTGTCGTCAACGGTCGCGGTATCGGCGGCATGCGCGCCAAGCGTGGCGGCGAGGATAAAGCCCGCGGCTACGGCGGCCATTTTCATTGAGCGGAGCATGTTTCGTGGCGGCCCTAGGCTGAAGTCGCGGCGTCCGGATCGGCCCGCTTGTGGAAGATAGCGTAGATCAGAAGACCCGAGATCATGATCAACATGCCGAGAAACGCCTGCAGCGGCCGCTCCGTCAGCAGATAGTACATCATGAATCCGGTCACGAGCAGGAAAACCAGCGGCGTGATCGGGTATCCCCAGGCGCGATACGGCCGCGGCAGGTCGGGATGCGTGATGCGCAGCTTGATCACGCCGAGCACGGTGAAGAACGAGCAGAACAGAAGCGAGAACTGGATGAAGTCCAGCACCGCCTCGAACGAACGGGTCAGCATCATCAGCGTCGCGGCGACAAGCTGGAACAGGATGGCATAGACCGGCGCGCCACTGCCCGATTTGCGGGCAAACAGCTTGATCGCCGGGATGTCCTCGCCCATGGTCATCATCACCCGCGGGCCGATCCACATCATCGCCGAGATCGAGGAGATCAGCCCGATGCAGATCATCGCCGCGACAATGCGCCCGCCGACATCGCCGAAGATGTAGCGGCCGGAGATGGAGGCGACATCAAGCTGGCCGGCGAGCTTGTCGATCGGCGCGGTGTGCAGGAACACGGCATTGAGCGCGACGTAGAGCACCATCACGATCAGCGTGCCCGTGAGCAGCGCGCGTGGCAGGCTCTGTTGAGGCGTATCCATCTCGCCGATGATATAGGTCGCGGCATTCCAGCCCGAGAATGAATACATCACGAAGACGAGGCTGATCGCGAACGGCGCACTCATGACCTGCGCAAAGGCCGAAGCCGACGGCGCGAACGAAACCGGCTGCGGCGTGCCGATGACAAATCCGGCCGCGAGGAACGCCACGATCAGCACGACCTTCAGCACGGTCGAGATCAACTGGAAGGTCGAGGAGTGTTTGACGCCGGTAAGCTGGATCAGCGACACGATCCAGACCATGCCGAGCGCGAGCGCCATCGGCGACGCGCCGGGCAGAACCGATTTGGCATATTCGCCGAACGCCATTGCCGCGAGCGCAACGGGCGCGGCGAAGCCGACCGTGGCGGACACCCAGCCCGCGAGAAAGCCAAAGGCCGGGTGGTAGGCGCGGCTCAGGAAATTGTACTCGCCGCTCGAGCGCGGAAACATCGCGCCCAGCTCGCTGTAGGAAAACACCCCGCACAGCGCGACCAGGCCGCCGACAACCCAGAGCAGCAGGATGGAGAAGCCGGAGGGGATGTCCTTGACCTGGAAGCCGAGGCTCGTAAAAACGCCGACCCCGATCATGTCGGCGACAACGATTGCGGTCGCCACGATGACGGAAACCGAACGGCCGCCTTCGAGCAGGCGGCCCGGCGGCAGTACCGCGCTCCCCGTTTCTGATGCCGTCATGTCGGGTCCTTCGGCATTCCGCCGCAGCGTTCATGGTGCAAGGTGACGTTCCCCAATTCAAGCAAGGTTAACGAGTTCTGAAGAAACATGGTTAATGATGGTATCAAATTACCTCGACCTTCCCCGGCATTGCCAAAGCCGCGCGCCTCTCCCACAATCACGACACGATTTCGTGTTGATCTTGAGGCTTGTAGTCGAAGTTCGTTCAATGGCTTTCGGATGGGGAAGTTTTTCCGAAAGCTTAACGTCGCATAAACGTCCGGCAGGCTCTGATGAGGCTGTTTGCCGGGTCGACCTGGGACAGTGGGTGGATGGTCGGAGCCAATCCGAAGAACCATGTGGATGATATTGCGCGCCGGATCGCGTTCCCGGGTGCGATAGGCTTTGGCTGGCGCTGGGCCATACTCGCGTGTGTGTTTGTGCCGCTCTCGCTGGTCCTGGTTCAATGCGGCCGCGCGCCGAACCCCGGTGCGCTCGCCGCCAACGCTTCCGCAATATCAAACACTCAGACTGCATCTGGCGACAGTTTCGACGACCGTTTCCCCAAGCCCGAATTCCGCGAGCGCTTCCCCTCCGAGAGCGAAGCGCTTCCGCTCCGTCAGCTCGCCGACTTCGCACCGAAACGCGTGCAGACCCAAAGCTACCGCGTCGCCTCGCTCGAGCCGACGGCGCCCTACAAGCGCGCGCCCCAGCCCGCCGCGGATGAGGTGACCACGCTGGTCAGCATGAAGTCTTCCGCTTTCCCCTACTACGGCAACAATCCCGGTTCCGAAGCGCCGTTCCTCAACATCGCCTCCGGCAGCCGCAAAGGCCACCGCAGTTATTCCGGCCACGTCTACTGGCAGGACCAGACCTACAACGACAACCGCGTGCTGGTGCACATCCCCGAGAACTTCGACGCGCAGAAGCCCGGCGTGATCGTCGTGTTCTTCCATGGCAACGGCGCGACGCTGGAGCGCGACGTGCGCGACCGGCAGTTGGTGCCGCAGCAGATCTCCGACTCCGGCGTCAACGCCGTGCTGCTTGCGCCGCAGATGGCCGTCGACGCCGCCGATTCCTCGGCCGGCAAGTTCTGGCAGCCCGGCGGCTTCAAGCGTTTCATGGACGAGTCGGTCGGCAGCCTTGCCAAGCTCTATGGCGATCCCGCGAGCGCCAAGGCGTTCGAGAAAATGCCGATCGTCATCGTCGGCTACAGCGGCGGCTTCCTGCCGACCGCCTGGAGCCTCGAGGTCGGCGGCATCAGCGACCGCGTTCGCGGCGTGATCCTGCTCGATGCGGTCTATGGCGAACTCGACAAATTCGCCTCCTGGATCGAGACCCATCGCAACGGCTTCTTCGTCAGTTCCTACACGCACTACACCTCGCCCCGCGACCACGAGCTGATGTCGGTGTTGCGCGGCAAGGGCATCTCGGTTTCCGAGAGCATGGACGGACCGCTGCGCCCGGGCAGCGTGGTCTTCGTCAAAACCGGCGAAGGCATTACCCATCGCGACTACGTCACGCAGGCCTGGACGAAAAATCCGATCGAACAGGTGCTGGTGAAGATGGCTGCACCCTCGATGCGGGTTGCAACCAGCACGGTCTCGTCCTCGAGCCGATAATCTTCGGCTGTCAGTTCCCTTCCCCGTTTCGGCGACCGCGCTAGAGTTCCTTCAGCGCGACGTCCGATCGCTGATCAAAATGTGATGTTGATGGCGGCGCGAATTTCGGCCAGCCGCCATTGTTCGCCCGGGTAGCGGGCCCTAAGGTGCAACCGATGGGAATTGCAACCACCGGGGAAACAATTGCAGGAAGGCTTATACAAGGTTGAATTTCATACCGTTCATGGCACAGGCAGCGGCGTGATTTACGCCCATTCGGGAAAACTTCGCGGCGGCAATTCCGCCTTCGCCTTCGTCGGCAGTTATCGCGACGAAGGCAGTAGGATCAGCGTCAAGGTCTCGACCGAGCGCCACAACGCCGATCCCGCGTTCAGGCCGCTGTTTGGAACCGACCGGATCACGCTGACGCTGAAGGGCAAGGACAATGGCAACATGGTCGACTTCGAAGGCTCCGCACTGCAATTGCCTGGCGTCGCCTTCAGGGCGATCCTGACCCGTATCAGCGACTAGCTAGAACATGCGATATGCGGGGCTTTGTTCCCCGGATGTCGCTTCGCTCACCCGGGGCTACGAAGGCCATTCAACTTAGTCCCATCAGGACTTCGGCAGTTTCGGCATGCTGTCGACAAAGCCGTTGTAGCAGGCAAGCCGCTCGTCCTCTTCCTTGGTGAACTTGCAGTCCATCACGGTCTTGGCCGCGCCTGCCTTCGGCTTCGGCGCCGGCGCGATCACCTCGTCGTAGCAGTTCAGCCGTTCCTTGGTTCCGTCGTCGATGTCCTGGCACGTTTGCAGGCGGACCGCGATCGATCCCTTGGCTGGCGCCTTCGCCTTGGCCTGCTTGGCGGGCTTGGCCCCGGCAGCCGGCTGGTCCGCCGGCGGCGCGCTGGTCTGAGCGAGTGCCGCGGCTGAATAAAGGACCGCGACGAATGCCAACATCACTCTCATGTCAGTTCACTCTCGTTTTGTCTGTAATCGGAGAAACAGAAAGCCGGTTCCGGCGTCTTTGCGGCTTGCGCTTTAACGCGGTCGCGGCCGGTTGGCCAGCCCCTGCGGGGCGTGGATCGGATAGACCGCCGAGGCCGGTCGAGGCTGGCTCGTGATCACCAGCATCACCGCCAGCGCCACGAAGGCCATCGCGACAAAACCGAGGCCATACAGGAGTTCGCGCGCATGAAACAGGCCACCAACGAATGAGCCGATCGCCTGCCCGACATAGAGCACGGAGGTGTTGAGCGCGACCGAGGCGGGAGCAGGCGGGAGCAGGCGGGAGAATGCGAGCGGCGCTTATTTCTCTGTGCGGTCGCGCGAGGCGGTGGTCTGTGACGGCGTCGCACGTCTCGACGGCGGACAGGAAGCGATCAGACTATCCAGCGCGCCCGGCAATCCGTCGCTGGAGAGTTTCATGGATTGTCGAACACGGTGTCCGTCCGCGGCAATCGACGACTCCGTGAACTCGACTTGTGACAGACCGAGAAGCGACTGCACCGAGGCCCTCGTCATCCGCATGCCCCACACTTCGAAGCCCGACGCCTTGGCCGGCGGATAGGAGAAGTAGAGCGGCTTCGCGCCGTCTCCGACAATCGCAACCGAGGAAAAGGTCGGATTCGCTGTTGCCGGGCGCTGAACATCCAGCTCGAAGCGGTCGCTGTCGAAGCAGATCAGCCGCCACTGCATCAGCCGGAAGGATTTCTCGCCGGGATTGCGTTGAACCGCGACCTTGTGCAGGGTGCTGGGCCCGTTGTTTTCGAACGACCACGACGTCTCGACGAATTCGCGGGGATCGATCCCGAAGCGGACGATCTCCTCGCGCGTGAGCAGGTGCATGTCCTCGAACCGGACGGTCCTGGAGAGATCGAGCAGCGCGGCATCCGCCCCTATCTTGGCGAAATAGCCCGCGAGCAGGCGATCGCCACGGTCGCGGCCGCGTTCGGTCGCCGCCGCCACCATCGATGGCGTCGGCTTGCCGACGCCGAGGAAGGAGAGCACGACCTTGGGCGAGTGAACGGCGAGCGCCGCATCCGGCGCGATTTCGCGGGTGGCAGCACCAAGGATCAGATAGGGACACGCGGAGGCGCATATCGCGTTACGCGTGAAGAGATCGCCGTGAAGCTCGCGCGCGGACTGTTTCAGCTTGATGCAGGCCTCGCTGTCCTGCGCCTCGAAACCGCATTCCCGCACCACGGTTCGCGCGACCCGGGCCACGGTGGGTTTTTCGCGCAGCATGCTGCCCATCGCAACCGCCTGGTCGAGATTGCCGCCGGGCGAATAGAAGTAGATCGGCAACGTGCGATCGCGCTGCTGCGACAGGAATTTTTTGAAGCGCGCGGCGGCGTTGGAGTCCACCTGCCCTTCCACTGCGATCCAGCGGTCGCAGCCGCGGCCGCAGGCGTCCGCCGCACCCCTGACCACATAGAACGTCATCGGCGCCGCGGCGGCGAGGCCCGGCGCTGCGCGCGCGCCAAACGAAGCCGCCAACGCCGGACCGCAGACAAGGAGGAGAGCTGCGACCAGAGCGAAGCGCGGATACATGGGAACGGCCGGAACAGGCAGAGGGAGGACTTCGGTGAATTTAGCAAGCCGACGGCGGCAAGTCCATGCGCCGGCAACCACGCGCTGTGAAGTGTGGCATTGGTGTCAGCCTGCTGAAATGGCCGTCATTTGCGGATTTTCCCCGACGGCACCGATTGCTTTGCCCGATTCGCCTGCTATATGGCTCCCGTTCCCGCTTACCTGCGCTCGTTCGCAGGAGTGAGCCTCAGGAGACCAATATGACCGACCGCAAATCCGAATCCGGATTCCAGTACTCGCTTTCGAATCTGAGGCCCGTCGAGCCGGTCCACAAGATCACCCTCACCTTCCCCGACGGCGCCGCGCGCGAATTTCCCAAGGACACCACCGGCCTTGAGATCGCCAAGGGCATTTCGCCCTCGCTTGCCAAACGCACGGTGGCGATGGCGCTCGACGGCGAGCTCGCCGATCTCAACGATCCCATCACGCAGGATGCGAAGATCGAGTTCGTCAACCGCGACGAGCCGCGCGCGCTGGAACTGATCCGCCACGACGCCGCGCATGTGCTGGCGGAAGCCGTGCAGTCGCTGTGGCCGGGCACGCAGGTGACGATCGGCCCCGTGATCGAGAACGGTTTCTACTACGACTTCTTCCGCAACGAGCCGTTCACGCCGGAAGACTTTGCCGCCATCGAGAAGAAGATGCGCGAGATCATCGCGCGCGACAAACCCTTCACCAAGGAAGTCTGGGATCGCGAAAAGACCAAGCAGGTATTCCGCGACAAGGGCGAGAATTTCAAGGTCGATCTGGTCGACGCCATT
>Ga0210403_10003234_pt1 | contig 14412 bp, 21 predicted proteins | sample IncBWC19MmetaG_FD_150863 | JGI IMG/M metagenome (GOLD analysis project Ga0210403, IMG submission 150863) | Forest soil microbial communities from Barre Woods Harvard Forest LTER site, Petersham, Massachusetts, United States - Inc-BW-C-19-M | ecosystem: Environmental > Terrestrial > Soil >... | reverse complement strand
ACGATGACCACGAGGTCGGGGCGGAGGCGGGCGAGGCGGTTTTTGCGGGGGCGGACGATGTAGGCGTTCCCGGCGATGGAGTTGTCGACCTCCATGCGGGCGAGGAGGTCGCTGGTGCGGCCGCCGGGCCAGGGGTGCTCGAGGACTTTGAGCTCGTCGGTGCCGAACAGGTCACCGGGCTGGGAGCCGCTGAAGCGCGTCCACTGGAACCGGACCTGGCTGAAGGCCTGGACGCGGGCGGCGACGAGGGCGAAGATCGCGACGTTGTTGTGGTGGGCGCCGATCGCGGTGGTGAAGATCCGTTCCCGGTCGATGGAGCCCATGGTGGTCTGGATGAGGGGGTAGCCGACGCCGCCGTAGGTGAAGATCGACGCCCAGTCGTCGAGGGACAGGCCGTAGCCGGTGTCGCGCTGGGTGGGTGGCTGGCCAGTGAGGTAGGCGGCGAGGTTCGCTCTACCCCGTTCGAGGAGCCCCACGGGCCACCCCGGTCTTCTGGGCCTTCTGCGCTTCCCGCCATCCTTCGCGGATCATCAGCGCGGACCACACGACGCCGAGCCACACGCGGGCGGTGACCCAGCCGATGGCGAAGAACACCGCGGCGATGAGGGTGAGGACGGTGACCGTGAACTTGACCTGCCGGGCCTCAGTGCTGATCCGGTCAAGGTCGACCCGGGTGCTGATGGTGGTCACGGACCGGCCTCCTCGGTCGCGGTAGCGGCCTGGCGGGCGAGTTCGTCGGCGTCAGCCCAGTCCTCAGCCAGGACGTCACTAGCCGACGGCGTCCAGGGCACGAAGTCACCTTGGACGGTGTGGAGCATCAGGTACGGCCGGAACGCCATGACCGTGCCCTCGGGGATGCCCGTCGACCGTGAGGTGTTCGCGTTGATCGCGATGCCGTCCGGGTAGGCGGCCTGGTAGGCGACGTACTGCCCCGGGCCGTTCCAGCCGTGCCGGGTGACGCGGCCGCCGTTCTTGAGGCACCGGATGGCGTCACCGAAATCCACGAGAGCCTCCACCAGCCACACGAGTCACACCTGTCTGCTGGTCAGGCTACAACCACCAGACGCCGATCAGCCGTGTGACGTGCCGTGCCCGGGGCGCCGCCGTCGGGCGGTCACCTTGATCACGGTCAGTGCTGAGACGGCGGCGGCCATAGCGAGGCCGTCGATTTCCCACCAGCCCCAGCCGGCCGCCATCAGGTTAGACGCCGCCACCCCGCAGACCGCTCCGGTCAGCACGGCCAGGAGGCTGTAGCGGCGGGCTGTCAGCCACGCTGGGAGCCGCATGAAGCCGATCCTAGCGCCGACGTCACGGATACAGCGTCTTCGCCCATTCGGCGTCAAGTTCGTCCACGCACACCGCTGGGCGCACGGCGACAGCGGCGGCCAGCGCGAGCGTGGCATGGACCTGAGCGGCGGCCGTGCATGCCACGTCGAGGGGCGTTCCGCGTTTGTCCCCGGCGCAGACCGTCAGCAGCCGTTCGGCTTCCTGGTAGTGCCCGGGGCCCGTCATGAGACGCGCTCGGGCTTGAAGTAGAAAGCGTAGTCATCTTCGACGGGCTGGCGGAGGACGTAACCGCCATCGTGGAGGGCCTGAAGGTGATCAGCGAACTCGCGGGCTTTCACCGCCGCTTCAGCGAGGGTGGCGGCGCCGTCGATCGTCCACTTCGCGCGGATGGTCTCATCCTGCGGGCCGTCCTCGTCGTCGTCGGCCAGGCTGTCAGCGTTGGCTTCTATGGCGTCCAGGTCGGCCAGGGCCGCCGACTCCGCCGCGCTGATGTCTGTCATGCCTGTCACCTTTCAGTCGTTGGCGGCCAGCGCGTCGAGTGCGGGGCCGTAGCGTTCCCGGGCCCGCGCTGTCATCCCGTCGGCGACGCGCTGGCGGCCGGGGCCGTCGAGGAAGTCGCGGACCAGGCCGACGACGAGGTCGTTCGCTGACGTGCCGCAGAACAGCACGTACTCGCGGAGCTGCTGGTGCAGGTCGTCTGGCAGCCGGACGGTTATCGCCCTCTGCTGCGTCATGACAGCATGCTACCAGGCAGGCGGATTGGCGCCGTGGACGATAACGGCGATCAGTTCGGGGCTGCACCCAACCGCCGCGGCGAGCGCCTTGTACGTCCACTTGGCGGGGGCTTCCGCGCGGAGCTTGCGGACCAGGGTGTCCCGCTGGACCCGGTGCTGGGCGGCCTGGGCGGTGAGCCCAGCGGAGACACGGTGATGTTCCCTGGCCTGCTGGGCGCGGGCGTCGGACGGCACGGCTCAGATCGCTCCCCGCGCGAAATCAGCGAGCAGCGTGGGCACGGCGGCGTCGAAGCCCGACACGTCGAGGGAGCCTGGGTCGGCGGGGTCGGCGATGGTGAACTCGGTGGGGGTGAGCGCGACCACGGCGAGGCGGGCGGGGATGCCGGTCTTCTGCCGGTACTCCTCGAGTGCCTGGTGGGGGTGGATGTCACCGAACCAGGTTTCGTTGTCGGTGATGATCTCGAACACGTCGATCTCAGCGCGTTCGGTGAGGGCCCACTGCATCGGCGCGGCGCAGTTGGTGCCGCCCATGGGGACGCGGCGGATGGTGTTCATGACGTCGTCGAGCCGCTGCCGCGGGCTGATGTTCAGTGGTGTGAGACCCGACCCGACACCATGGGTGATCCGCGACGGGTACGGCCCGTCGGTGAAGCCGGTGATCATGTGGTTTGGTTCGGTCGCGGCGGTCACCAAGGCGAGCGCCGCCGCGGCTTCCCGGCATGACAGGGGCGTCCCGGCCGCCGGATCACCCATGGATCCGGACACGTCGACGGCGCTCATGACGCGCTTCCCGGATGGTTCGACCGACCCGTAGGCGAGGTAGAACGCGGCGTCGAGCGCGTCAGTGACCTTCGCCACCGGCGTCCACGTGGAGTCACCCCTGGCGCTGTGACCGGACGCGTAGGTCCGCAGCGCGAGCAGCACCGCGATGGGGTGAACACGGGCCTTGGTGAGCCGCTCCTGGTCTGTCAGCTGGGCGCACACCGCGGCCAGGGTGGGGCTCATGGGCGCGAGGACCCCGAGGCGGGTGAGGCGGGGCAGCTGGCGGATCAGCGCCGTCTGCGGCATCCCCGCGGCGATCAGCGCCTCCCACACCAGCGGGTGGGACAGCGCCTCGGTGGGGAGCATCTCGTGGGTGAGGTCCGGGTGGGTTTCGATGAGCTTCGCCCATGCCCGCGCCCGCTGCCCCGGGTTCGTGGGCGTGTCCGGGGCAGGGGTGGCGATGGCCTGCGCTTCCAGGAACGCGGAGACGAGCGGCAGGTCCATGAGGTCCGCGTCGCGGCCGCAGGCGAAGTCGAACAGGGCCCGGTGCTGGCCGGTGCCGGCGGGGTGGGCCTGGCGGAGCAGGTCCCGGTGGGTCCAGCCTTCCCGCTGCCGGTACTTCAGCATCTGGTACGCCAGCCGCCCCGGGTCCTGGGTGAGGTACCAGCCGCCGACACCACGCCGGAGCCCGCGTCCCCAGCCGCGGAAGTTCTGGGCGTAGCCGCAGAAGATGAACAGGTGGGTGGCGGTGCGGGCGACGAGCGGCAGCGCGTCGAGCGCGGCCCGCTTCCCCGCCGGGTCACCCAGCGACGCGGCGGCGGCGAGGGCGAACAGCGCCGGGTTGTTCCGGGGTGCCCGTCCCGCCTGGGAGACCGCGACGGTCTCACGGACCAGGGTGGCGGTGTCGCCGCGCGCCATGTCGAGGATCACCTTGGCGTTGGCTTCGGTGATGGCTTGCTCGGTGGCGTAGAACGTGCCGCCGGTGGTGCCGAGGGTCAGGAAACGCCGCAGCCGGGTGACGTGGTCCACCTGGAAGCCGTAGCCGCCGGCGCTGTTGCGTGCCTGCCGGGTGTCAGCGGGGCGGGACTGGGGTGTGCGGCGGGGGCTGATGGCCGCGAGCGGGTCAGGCATGGTGTGGTGCCTTCCTGTGGCCCGTCCCCGGGCCAGGCTCGCGGGCGTGTGTGTGGCCGCCGGGCCAGTTCCCGAATGAAGGTAACCGTCAGCCGTCCGGCCCGCGAGGCCGGGAGAACCGGGGAGATGGATGTGTTTGGCACGTGCCGGGTTGGGTTCCAGTGCTCTTCCAGGCTGAGCTACCCCCGCCAGGGGCGGGAGGCGGGATTTGAACCCGCGACCAATGGATTAAGAGAACCGGCTCGTTTCGACCCGTCTCCGGGTCATGTTCAGTTAGGTGGCGGGCGTGGGACGCGGACGGGGATCTTCGCAAGGTAACCCGTTCCGCTTCGGCCCACCGATCCAGAACTGTAACCCACTACTCGCAGGTGAGCAAGCTAGTTCCAGCGGCGCCGCCGGCACCAGGCGCGGCCGCAGTCGATTAGGTCCGGGTCGCAGTGGTCGGGTATCTCGCCTCCGGCGTCCTCCCACACGCGGCGGACCGCGCCTGGGTTGATCCCGGCGGCTTCCTCCAGCTCCGCGACCCGCAGCGGCGGCAGCGGCCGGTCGTGAACATCGCCGCGCCGCGCCAGCAGGTGGAGCAGGGCGCGGATCACTCTGGGCCGCCGGTGAGGAGAAACGGTGCCGGCGGGGTCTTCTTGCCGAAGACGCTGAGCCCCTGAATGGCCAAGGTCACGCTCACCAGCGGGGTGATGTCCGCGCCAGTGGAGTCCCACGCCCACGCCTGCGCGACGTTGCGGGACCGGGCGGCCTCGGCGGCGTCGTTGAGGGGCTTCTGGTCTGGGTGGCGGAACGCGCCGTTCGCGGCGGCGTTCGCCAGCGCCCCGCACGCCTGCGCGTAGTCGCGGGCCGACAGCAGATGCAGCCGCTGCGCGCCCAGCGGTGTCGGCTTGTCCGGGGCGGCGGTGACGAACCCGGCGTTGCGGAGATGCTTCTCAAACGCCCCCGCCGGCCCAGCCGGGTCAAGCGCGACGACACAGGGGTGGCGGCGGCCGCAGATGCCCAGGAGCCGGTCCATCAGCCACCCCGTGCCAGGCAGATGCTCCGCGAGCTCGCCGTGGGGAAGGTCGTCGTCACGCCACCCGGCGACAGCGATCGCCGCCATCGACGAGTCGGGGGCGACGTCGATCGCGACAGCCAGCGGTGACCCGGCGCGGACGGCCGACTGGGGGTCGGCGCACGCCAGCCACGACGACAAGGGCATCGGCGACGTGCCGTCGGTGGGGTGGTCATGCCAGCCCATCCGCTCACGGCGGAACTCACTCACCGGCAGCGCCTGCCTCTCAGCGGCGATGTAGTCGATGGTGATGCGTTTCCCGATCGCCGGGTTCGCTTTCAGCCACAGGTCTGGCTTGTCGCAGCCGCAGCCGACCGCGGTTTTCGCGTGGGTGCATTTGCCGCCCGCTTCGCAGGCTTCCTCCGGCGGCGGCGCGCACCACTCCAGATACCCGAGCCGGGGCGTGTCACCAGCGCGCCCGCGGGCGACGACATCACGCAGGACGTCGGAATCCTCAAGCGCGGCGCTGGAGCCGTACAGCAGCTGGGGGTCCGGCTGGGCGCTCATGGTCGGGACGAGGGCACCCATGTGCTTGGGTTTCAGAGCGAAACCCTCGTCGAGGATCACCTTCCGCCCGGACAGGCCACGGCCACCGCCGGAAGTGCGTGTCTTGAAGATCAGCCGCGCCCCCGACTTGAGCTCGATGGCTTCCTCACCGTGGTTGCGGATGACCCGTTTCACCTCGCGGCGGAGATAATCGGAGCCGGTTACCAGCTGCTCGCAGTCACGGAACATCTCCATCGCGGTGTTGTGCGTTGGGATGAAGCCGCGGCCGGCGAGGAAACAGCCGGACTCATGGGCGACGGTGAGACACCGGGTGGGACGCGTCAGGACAGGCTCAATCGCCACGATGGCGTTGTAGGCCGAACGTGTCTTCCGCAGCCGCTTGATAGCGGATGACTTGCGGGGCATCCCGAACGGGCTGCCCTCATCGGGGGCGAACTGAACCCGCCACTTGAACGCGCCGCTATTCCGGTAAGTGCCCTGGCCGACTTTGAACCGGCGCAGTGTCGCGCGGTAGCCGAGGGAACGAACCAGACAGAGGATGTCCTCCATGAGATCGGGCCGGACCATAGTCACCGCGAGCTGATGCGCGGAGACCGTCCCGTCAGTGTCCATGATTCCGGCGAGCAGCTCACGCCGCTGCGCCTCGGACGCGCGCAGGTACATCTCCGGAATGCGCTTGTCGGTCAGGGCCCCCGTGCGCCGCAGCCGGGGCACCAGCCCGTAGACGAAGACGTCCGTCACCCTGTCCGGCCAGCGCGGGTCAGGCACGAGACGGTAGGTCTCACCCAGCCGGTCAATGCGGTTCAGGATGTAGGGCAGTTCAGCGGCGCCGGCCGTGATCTGATTCTTGTTCCTGGTGCCATCTCCCAGCCACGCGCCGAACAGCCATGGGTCAACCGGCAGTTCAGCGTCAGGGAGCCGCGGTGGCTTTGGCAGGTCTACGCGCCACCGCCAGACACGTCGTGCCCGGGTACGCCGCCGGCCGTTCGGCGGACTGACATGAGCGACCCCGGCGGCGTGCATCTCACGCGTGCTCACCACCCGTTCCGCGCGCCAGTACGCCCACGGGCCGATCTCCGTCACTTGCCACAGGTGCTGCGCACCAGCTACCAGTGACTGGCCGTCCGCGAAGCTCACGCGGTAGCAGTCGCTGGTGACCTGGATGGGGTGGGCGATCGTCACCTTCGTCGGCTGCCCATCGGGGCCGAACACCTCATCACCAGGCGCCAGGCCGCCCATGGTGGTCCAGCCGCGGTTGGCGGTGAACATGGGCGTATCAAGATCCAGGTCGCCGAACTCATGAGCCGAGTACACTACGAGCCTTTCGTCGAAAAGATACAGCCACCCAAGCGCGGCCATCTTAAATGAACTCGACTTAATATTCTGGCGGCCAACGATAATGGCGCCCTCGAAAACGGCGGAAAGGCCATCAGCGCGGCGTGCGAAGATCATGTCCAGCGCGAGACGCTGCTCAGCATCCGGCGGGTAGTCCGCCAGGTCGCACAGGTCGGCCACCTCGGGCCCGAACGTCTTGACGTAATCGGGGATATGGAAATGGGCAGGCCTCACCAGGCCTGGGCGGTCCGCGAAGGCGTCAGTCACGCCTCGCGCCGCATCTTGCCGTCCCGGCGCTTGCGCAGTTCGTCGATCGGGCTCTCGGCCGCTGGGCCTTCACCTGGTTTGCGGTCGAGGGCGAGGAGAGCGGAGCGGCGTTCCGCGAACTGGATCAAACGGCCCTGCGCTTTCAGCGCCAGCTCCGGATCAGCGCTCCGGCCGCAGTGAGCGCACGCCGGGGCTGACGCGGTCGCCAAGATGGTCTGCGCTGAGCGGACCAGGCGGTCAAGGCGTTCGAGTTCAAGGGCGACGAGGAGGTCTTTGCGTGAATCAGGAAGCTTCGACGCGGCTTCAAGGGCGCGGGTGACGTCCATGGCGACCTGCCGCGCGGAACGCCGTGGCAGTCCCTGCTCGGCTTCCCGGTCGGCGATCTGCTGGTCCGACAGGCCAGCGGCGCGGAGCCCGAGGACACGCAGCCGGCGTTCCGCTACCTGGTCTTCGCCGCCGCCGCTCATGGGCTCATCGTAGAACCCGCCGGCTGAACAGGGCAAAGACGCCATCAGGAAAGCAATGTAGAATTGACAGATGCGTAAAGACGACGAGCAATCTATTCGCGTGCTTACGATCGCGCAGCCCTGGGCGTGGTGTGTGTTCCACGCGGGGAAAGATGTGGAGAACCGCGGTTGGCGGCCCTCCGCCCCGCGTACGGTCCTGATCCACGCTGGGCAGCGGTTCGACCCGGACGCGGCCAGGTTCCTGAAGCGTCTCGGTGTCGAGGCCCCACCCGAGGACGAGCTGCCCCGGGGGGTCATCATCGGCCAGGTCCGCATCACTGGCTGGTCTGAGGACTCCCCGTCCAGGTGGGCGTTCCGCGAACCGGGTGTGTGGCACTGGCAGCTCACCGGGCCAGTCCTCGCGAGCAAGCTGATCCCGTACCGGGGGATGCCCGGGTTCTGCCCGCCGCCCGCCCGGTGGAAGCGGGCGTTCCGGTGACCGCGGCGGGACATCCAGCCCACCCTCAGCTAGGCAGCGGCGCTGTGTACTCGAACGACCGTGTTCCCAGCGACCGCGGGTCCATCTTCCGCCGCATCATGCCCTTATGCGTGGTGGGGGCACTCGCCAGCGTCCGCGACGTCGACCCAAGGTCACGCCACCGGGGTGAACGGGCGAGCATCGCGATCATCGCCGGATGCGCCACCACATAATGCAGCCGCAGCTTCTGGTCATACAGGTGCTGGCCGAGCCAGTCACACAGCCGGCCGGCGATGCCGAGGCCCTGCCAGTCAGGCAGGACGACGAGGCGGTGACCCATGCGGATCGTCTTCGTATGGGGATGGGGGAAATTCAGGTAGCTGGTGAACGCCACCGGGCGCCCTTCCACATACGCGGCGAAACACGTGGCGCCGTTCGCGATCCGCGCGCTCAGATAATGGTGATCTTTGTAACGGGCCCACTCGTCACGTTCGACGGGGAAGACGTCGAGCTCGACCGGCGGGTGGGGTTGAAGCCGCCTCCACGAGAATTGACCCAGCGGCATCTCCAGCACCCAGTCCGGCTGCAGCCAGTCGATCACGTCGAAGTGACATGTCACCGCGACCAGCTGGCGCCCCGCTTTGCGGATGGTCTTCTGCAGGGCGTGCGACGCGACCTTCGCGACCTGGCGGTCAACGGTGGACGTGAACTCATCCACCACGGCGACGGAACCCTCCGGGGTTTCAGCGAGCAGCCGCGCCATGTCCGCGCGGAACGACTCCCCCATGCTCAGCACCGAATACGGCTTCACCCACGCCGGAACCGATCCGAGCCCAACCGCGGACAGCAGCCCCGTGATCTCCCGCGCCCCAGACGACTCGGGGAAGTTGTCGACCAGCGCCAGATCAGGCGCCCAGGTGTGGTTCATGAACGAATCCGGCCACAGTTCCCGCGCCGTCAGGGACTTCCCCGCACCCGACGCCCCCGTGATCAGGCCGATGTTCCACGGCCTGTCCTCCACCGGCAGGTCCACGTCAATGTCGACGGCGAGTTTCCTGTCCAGCGGGAGGTCCATCATCCCAGCGACCTGCAGCACCCGCGGGCTCCGCTGAATCTCAGACGAACGGTGAACCGACGCCCTCACGCGGGCTGGCCCACACGGTGTTTCGCGACTTCCTCATCGCCGCGCCGGCACGCCGCCTGCCTGCACCGCTCGCTCACGTTCAGGCCCAGCAGCAGCGTCGCCGCGCTATACCAGCGGAGCTGCTCGGCGTCGCTCAGCGCCGGATCGGGTGCCAGGTGCCTCGCTGAGTCCCACGGCGCCGGCTCAGGATCAGCCGGCGGCTTCATGCGCGTCTTATCGTCGTAGCTCATGAGCGTGACACTACCGGCGCTACGTCATTATCGCTCTCACGGCCAGCCCCTGACCGGCTAGTTCACCTAGCAGGCGCACCTGCTCACCTTCCGACGAGCACTCCACGATCACACCCCACCGCGCCACCCCCGGATCAACGGGGGCGTCCCCCGGCGGCGGCATGATCTCCTCACCGTTAAGCCGCGACACGTCCTCCGCGGTGAACCCCGTTCCCACGAGGTCGCCCTCCATCGCGTCAAGCAAGGCGGCGAGCCGTTCCGGGTCGTCCCTGGCCTTGTCGGACAGCCGGTTGTCCGACACGTTCACCCGGCGGGCCTCCTGGTCGGTGTACTCCCACACCTCCACCTGCGCCTCGGTGTAGATCACGTTCCCATCGTCATCCCGGACGGATTCCATCGCGTCAAACGTGCCGTTCCCCGCGACGATCACAAGCTGCCCATCGGGCATCCGCCGGCACAGCAGCGACTTGTACTGGCCGAGACGCACCGACTCGCGGATCTCCGCGTCGGCGTGAACACGGGCGTTCCCCGGGAACCGCTCCAGCTCGCTCAACGGCACCGTGATCGTCTCCAGGTACCTCACCCAGCCACCACCGCCGGCGACACAGCCACCCGCAGCCACGGCGTCGTCACCCGGCCACGTTCATCCACCCACGCCCGGCACTCCCCACCGCAGCCACTGTCACACTCGACGAGCTCATAGTGAGCCAGATCGGGCCCCCACGCGACCACGCCCGTACCCCAGTGATCACAGCCAGCATGTGGGCACTCACCCAGCACCGGCGCCGGGCCATAACCCGAGAACCAGGTCACCTCGCCGGGATGATCAAGCTGGACGTAGCTCACGGCACGACCCTACCGCCCGCATGTAGAAGCGGCTCATATCCTGGGGCCCATGACTGACTGGGCTGGGCTCACCGACTGGAAACCCTGCGGCTGGCTCCTCGTCGGCGACGACGACGCCCAGAAACCCTGGCGGCTCGTCCCCAACGAGCCCACCATCGAGGCCCCCGGCCAGCCACCGTTCAGCCTCGGCAACCCCGACCCCGCGACGCCCGCCAACCTCCTATCGCCCTACATCCGCCACTGCGCCAAATGCGACCGCTGGGACGACCACTGCGAACGCGTCCCATGCCCACCCGGCTGCCGCTGCTGCGCCCGCATGGCCACCGAACCAGCCCAGGCACCACGGTGAACGGCACCGAGCGCAGCGACTTCGACGTCATCCGGGACTTCCTGCTCACACTCGACCCCGAAACCCGCCACCAGGTCATCGCCTCGATGAGACTCATCCGCGACCTGCCCGCGCCCGCCGCCGTGCGGATCATGATAAACGCCGCGTGGCGCGACCAGGCACGCGGATACGGGCAGCCACTCGTAAGCCTCGCGTCGCCCTTCTAACTTCCCGCACAAGTCCAGCTTCATCGCGTCTTCCCCGTTGAGGCGGTCGCGTGGCGCTCACGCCACCTGCGGACCCGTGCCGCCGTAGAGCAGCGACGGGAGCAGTGCCGTGAATCACGCCGGCCGCCCTCACCCCGGTAGAACGTGCCGCCGCAGTTGGCGCAGATCTGAGGCGGCGGCAGGATAGCCCGGCAAACGGGACAGCGTTCGGGGCTCATGACGCCAGTGTAACGGTGTAGTCGCGCCGCGACGCCGTTACGGAAAGGTAGACTGCGGACATGACGCCGCCCCCCGAAGGCCGCACGGCTCTCTACCGGCTCCACGACGCTGAGGGCGCGCTGCTCTACGTCGGCATCACCCACGACCCAGACGCGCGCTTCGCGGCGCACGCCAGCGACAAGCCCTGGTGGCCCGACGTGGCGCGCAAGACCATCGAGTGGTACGCGCGACGTGAACACGCCCTGGCAGCGGAGGAAGCGGCCATCAAAGCCAAGAGTCCCCGTCACAACGTGGTCCACTGTCCATGCCCGCCAGAACACGTGACGGTAACCCTGGATCAGGCGACCGTACGCGGCCTGGCCATCCTGCACCGGCAGGTAAAGGCGCGGGTATCAGGCGTCCCCGAGGACTTCCCGCTTCCCGACCTGAGCCCGGCCGGAGTCATCACGTTCCTGCTCGAACGCGAACTCAGGGCGCGTGGACTCTTCGGAGACGCTCCCTGCTGGCACGACAGCTTGGTGGGATGGCCCGACGGCGTCGCCGTCCAGACCGACGAGTGCAACTGCGGGAAAGCCATCGAACCAGACGGCCACTTCATCCACCGCGCGTGCCGCGACCGTATCCGGGGCGAGCACGACGGGCAGCAGTCCACCGTGACAGCCCCGAACCCACTACCAGTCCTGGGTCGCTGACCAGCCACTATGCCGCGGCACAGGCGGCAGCTTCGACATATTGCAAAACGCGTGCGACCACCCCAGATACTCACCCGGCGCACCACCATCCACATGATCCAAATGGATATCCGACCCCGCCGCCATCAGCCGGCCACAACGCGCGCACGGAGTGCCATAAGCAGCAGCACGCTCCCTGTTCCGCCGCTGAACATGCTTCCACCCATACCGCGTCTCACGGTCCGTCCGGCACCCCGGGCAACACGCCGCCGGACGCCCCGGACCCTGCCAGAACGAACCACCACACCGCTCACACACGAGCCTGGCCACACCACGATTCTCGCCGCCAACACCAAAAACGGCGCCGCCGACTTGACTTTTCGCCACGGCGCGGAGGGAGAAACATAAATCGCGAGTGGGTCAGCCGCCGCCGGGCGGCGGTGGCGGACGTCCCCCCCGGGTGCGGCGTGGGCGGGGGGGGTGTGGCTGGTGGCGCGCCAGCTGCGCGGCGCGCCGGCGGGCGGTTCCACGTGAAACCCGGGCGGGGGCAATGGGGCATGGGTGGGCATGGGTGCCGGCACCCTGCGCTGTAGCGCGCGGGTGCCGGCGGGTGGGGGTCAGGCCTTGGCCCAGCGGCCGGCGCGGCAGAGGTAGTAGCGGCCGCCGCCCTGCTGCTTGCCCCAGACGGCGTTGCCGTCCTCGCGGACGGTGATCCACTGGCCGGAGTGGGCGAGTGGGGTATGGCAGGTGGGCTGTAGGTGGGCGGTGTGGGTGGCGCTGATACCGCAGGCGCTCATGGTAAGCGCTGCCAGCGCGGCGGCGGAAGCTCGTCTTATGGTGGTGGTGGTGGTCATGACACGGTGACCCATCGTCCGTCGACCGCGCAGACCGCGACGTGAGTCCCTTCCACGGTGGTCATGACAGCGGTTTCGTAGACGGTCGCTCCGCACGCGCACTGTCCTTTGCGGACGGTGGTGGTCATTGGGTCCTCCTGGTGGTGGTCGGTGAGTCCAAGTCTACGCGCGTTACCATGATCACCGGCGGTTTGGTGGTTGGGTGACGGTGTGAGATGCGTCACGTTTTGCCTGGTCACAGCGTCACGCACGCGGTTTGGTGACTGTGAGCGACTACCTTCCACGCGTCCCTGTAAGCGACGCTGACGGGTCCGACCCCCGTCCGGGTACGGTCACCCGTCCGGGTAGCTGGTAGGGATTCCGCGACGTCAGCGCGGGTGTGGTGGACACGGTTGCGGTCGCGCGGTTGGACACGTCAGCGACCCTAGACGCGACGCGACCCCCGACCGTGACGCTTGGTCGGGGGTCGCGGGGTGGGTGCTTTCCGGGTGTGGTGGTTGGTCAGTTCTGACGGTACGCGCGGTTCCATGGATGAGCGGCGGTTTGGGGGTGTGACATGCGTCACGTTAACGCGCGAAGCGACCCCCGACCGAACCGGTTCGGGGGTCGCTTCGCGGTTGGGGGTGACTACGCGGTCCGCTTGAGTCCGCGACCACCCGGGTGCTCGCGCTCCGGGAGACGCGCGTCCCACTCGCACTCCGGGAGGTAGCTGAGGTACTTATTGATCATCGCGGTCGCTTCCTCTTGCGAGATGACCTCCGTCAGCTTCGCGGTAGTCCACTTCGCTGCGAGGTCCGCGCCGGCCTTGACCAGCAGCGTCGCGACGAGCTGACGCGCGGGGGTCTTGGACGGTGCGCGCTCCTTGACCAGACGGACCTTGGTCGCGGGGGTCGCGGTTGGGGTCGCCGGCTTGCGACCGGTCTTCGCTGACGCTGCCGGCTTGGTGGGGGTCTTGCGACCGGTCTTCGCGGGGGTCGCCGGCTTGGTGGTCGCCGGCGTCGCGGTGTGGTGACCGTGTCCGTTGTCACCGGTCGCGCTCTTACCAGCGGACGTGATCGCGACCACGTTGGTTCCCTTCGCTTGCGCGAGACTCCCCTTCAGGAGCGCGGTGAGGTCGGACGCGTCCGCCGGCGTCGCCGGCTTGGCCGCGGGTGTGGTCTTCGCGTTCTGTGCCGCGGCGCGGTTCGCGCGTGACGTGCGGGTAGCCGGCTTGGTGGGTGTGGTGGTGGTCATTGTCGGTCACTCCTTGTGGTGGTTGGTTGCTACGTCCCAACGTATCATGGCAGGTCACGGGGGCGCGCACCGATTCGTGTGAGCTGTATCACACCACGGGCTGTGACCGCCTTGGTGACTGTGCGGGCATGGGTCGCCCGCGTTCGGCTCCGGTCCGCTGACACGCGTGACACGGGTCCGCGTACGGTCACCCGCACCGTGTCCCGGACGGGTCACACGCGCTAGCGGACACGCGTGTGTGACCACACAAGGAAGCGACCCCCAACCGTGTCCGATCGGGGGTCGCTTCGCTCGGTGGGGGTTACTCGCAGACACGTGACCAGCGCGCGGTGCCGGGTCCGGTGACGTACTCACGCTGGCACCGCGGACCAGGATGAGACGTCAGCGTCACAGCGGCCACGGTCGGCACGATGACCATCGCGAAGATGATCGCGAGTGAGCGGATAGCGGCGCGGCGGCCGGACCGGCCGGGGGTGACGTGCCGGTCACACGCGCATGGTTCGGGGCGGCCGGCGGACGCTTCGCGGTACAGCGCGCGGAGCAGACCAGGGCGCCGCCACACGATGATCACGGCGGCGAGGATGAACAGGGTTTCGTCGGCGCCGAAGTCGACCGGCAGGCACTTGACCGCGGCGGCGAGGGCGAGCAGCGGCCAC
>Ga0210403_10003233_pt1 | contig 14419 bp, 11 predicted proteins | sample IncBWC19MmetaG_FD_150863 | JGI IMG/M metagenome (GOLD analysis project Ga0210403, IMG submission 150863) | Forest soil microbial communities from Barre Woods Harvard Forest LTER site, Petersham, Massachusetts, United States - Inc-BW-C-19-M | ecosystem: Environmental > Terrestrial > Soil >... | reverse complement strand
CCTCCTACTGCATAACGCGCGGCACCCCCTCCTCGATCGCAACTTAAAAGCCAAGGGAGCGACCGTAGTCCCCATCACCGTGGAACTCGAAGGCCCCCGCCGCCAACTCATTATCACCGGCCCCAACACTGGCGGCAAAACCGTCACCCTCAAGACCGTCGGCCTGCTCGCCCTGATGGCGCAATCCGGCCTCCCCGTCCCCGCTGACCGCGCCGAGCTTCCCGCGTTCGACGCCGTGCTCGCCGACATTGGCGACTACCAGTCGATCGAACAAAATCTCTCCACCTTCTCCGCCCACGTCACCAACATTGATTTCATCTCGCGCACCGCAACCGCGCAGTCGCTGGTATTGCTGGATGAGCTTGGCTCCGCTACCGATCCCGAAGAAGGCGCGGCACTCGCGGTTGCGATTGCCGAACATTTCGGGGCTCTCGGCTCCATGACGGTCATTTCCACCCACCACACCTCGCTCAAGGTTTACGCCGCCAACACGCCCGGAGTGCTCAACGCCTCGGTCGGCTTCGACGAGGCAACGCTTCAGCCGACCTATGAATTGAAAGTAGGCGTGCCGGGAGCATCGGCCGGGATCAACATCGCGCGCCGCCTCGGCTTGAATCCCAAGATCATCGACAGCGCTCGCTCTCGCCTCGGCACTCAGGCCCGCGACGTCGGCCAATTCCTCGACAAACTTCACGCCGACCTCCGCGAAGCCGCAAACGAACGCCTACGACTGAAAGCGCGCGAACAGGAGTTGGAGCGCGAGAAAGCCCACCTCGCCGCCGAAGGCAAAAAAGAGCAGCAGGTAAAAATCCGAGAGATGGAGAAGAAACTCGAAAGCCTTCTACGCGATTTCGAGTATCACGCCCGCGAAGCCGTCAGCGCCGTGCAGGATCGCGCCGCCGCCCAGAAGCTTTCCAAAGACGCTGAGAGAAGAATCGCGAAGTTGCGCCGCGAGTTCCGCGAGCAATTCGATTCCACGGTAGTCGCCCACTCCACCGGCGCCGACAAGAATGACCCGCACGCCCAGCCGCAAGTAGTGAAGCACGTCGCTGAAGGCGACACCGTCAAGCTGAAGTCTACCGGCCGCTCAGCGAGAGTCGTGCGCAAAGTCGACGACAGTCATTTCGAAGTGCAGATGGGCGCGATGAAAATGAAGATCGCGCGCGACGACATCGCCGAGGTTCTCGCCAGCGCACAAGCCCCTGGCGACACGCCCGTGAAAGCCGCCCGCGCCCGCGGAATTTCCGTGTCACTCGAAAATGAAGGCGCAACCGCGCCCAGCGAGATCAACGTGATCGGCCGAACGGTGGACGAAGCCTCCCGCGAAGTCGAGAAGTTCGTCGACCGCGCTTTCCTCGCCGGACTCCCGCGCGTTCGCGTAGTTCACGGCAGCGGCATGGGCATCCTGCGCAAAGCCCTGCGCCAATTACTGCACCAGCATCCCCACGTAACCTCCGTCGCCGAGGCCCCTCAAAACGAAGGTGGTGGTGGCGCGACGCTGGTGGAATTGAATGTCTGAAGTGGGTGTCAAGTCTTAGGTAATTCGGTCTTACAGCTCTAGAAATAAATCGAGAACCTGTCGAACCCCTGACCTCTGACCTCTGACCCCTGACCCCTGACCCCTGACCCCCTTGACCCCTTACCACAGCATCTTCTTCCAGTTCTCCTCGTAGAGCGCATCCCGCGCCGCGGTTGCAATCGCCTTCTTCTCGCTCGCAGACAGATCGTTGGAGAGAATATTATCCGCGTTCGCAGGATCGGCAACCACCTCCTGCTCGAATCGATGCGAAAGATAACGCAGCACGGTAAGAACATTGTCCGCCAGTTGTCCAAAGCGCTCGCTGCTGAGCGCATGCAGCACAGTGGATTCAAGATAGAGAGAAGGAAAGTCCAGCGACCGGCGCTCGCGCCAGATCTTGAGGGCGCAAATTTCCTGCTGCCGTCCGGAATTCGCCACCAGATGAATGTGCCGCGCTATGTCGGTCCGCACTGCCTGCCCCGACCGCTTATTGAACAGACTTAGAAGCGCGTTGCCCAAGCTTTCGCCCTCCCGGCAAGCCGGAATCACATCCACATTAAATCCCCCCGACCGCAGTCGAATCGAAACATCCCGCGTGTGCGGATGCAGATCCTGATCGCTCAGATACTTGAACAGGTTCCAGTAGATGGTCTTCATGTCCATGTCCGCGATCGGGCTCAGCGAGACCAGAACGTCCACATCCGACGAGAGTGTGATGGCAGTGTTCTTGGCGTAGGCGCCCGAAAGCGTCAGCCCCAGCAGATGCTGTTTCCCCCATTGCTTAAGCACCGGAATCACATTCGCCGCCCGGTGCGAAGTAGAATTCGAATCCGGAACCACCCGGTATTTCTCAACAATCGAAGCGGCATATTGATCCGTAGTAATCACGACGCGGCACACCCCTCTGCAACTCTATCGGCGGATTCGCGCAGCGGTTGAGAGGGCGGTAGCCATGCCCCAGTCTCGCGGGTGTCCAGAAGGCAGGAATCCGGAGGGGCGAACGAACTTAGCCCAGCGCTTCAGCGCTGGGTAAAGCGGGAGCACAGAACCGGTCCCGACGGGACAGCACAAATTCTCACCCACACCCGTTAGCCCCTGCAGCGGGGCGATCATGGGCGGAGAATCGATGTCTCGCCCGACTTGATGCCCAAGTTTTCCGTACCTGTCAACTGCTAACCCCCGATTCCCACAGATTCTCCACAGCAATCGCATTCCGGTATATTCCATTCAGCCTCTTTCTAGCTGACAATTCCAACGGAGAACTCTGTCCTCGAGTAAAAATGTCCAACCCCGGCGATTTCGCGTACACGGTCAAGCAGCAGGCGGATATCGTCCGCATCGTCGGCGACTACATCAAGCTGAAGAAGTCTGGGGCGCAGAACTATTCGGGGCTTTGTCCGTTTCACGGGGAAAAGACTGCGTCGTTTAACGTGCACGCTACGAAACAGTTTTACTACTGTTTCGGCTGCCACGAGAAAGGCGACGTGTTCAGCTTCATTCAGAAAGTCGAGAACATCACCTTCCCCGAATCCGTCCGCCTGGTGGCCCAGAAGCTTGGCATTCCCCTCCCCAAAGCGAGCTATTCGACCCCCGGCGAAGCCAAAGAAGCGCGCCTGCGCGGCGAGTTGCTCGACGTGCACGAGCGCGCGGTCGCATTCTTTCAGGAATGCCTGCGCCGCCCCGAAGGCGCCCGCGCCCGCGAATATCTGATAGGCCGCGGCCTTGATCAGGAGATGATCGCAAAGTTCCGCATCGGCTACGCCCCCGATTCCGGATTCCTCCTCCGCGACCGCCTGAAATCTGAATTCGGCGAAGACCTATTGCGCGAAAGCGGATTATTTTCCTGGAAGCAGGACGACGGACGGCAGACCTCGGACCTCGGACCTCAGCCGACCCCGATTCCTCGATCCGCTCGGAATGACAAAGGGGAGGAAGATCCGTCGGAGGCCGAGGTCCAAGGTCCAAGGTCCGACGTCCGACCTTCCGCCATGTACTCCAAATTCCGCAACCGCGTAATGTTCCCCATCTCCAGCGAAGCGGGAAAGGTAATCGCATTCACCGGCCGCACCCTCGCCGCCGACGAAAAATCCGGCCCCAAATATTTGAATTCACCGGAGACCCCGATCTATTCCAAAGGCAAAGTTCTCTTCAATCTGGACCTGGCCAAGGAGTGGATCAAGAAGTTCGACTACGCCATCCTGGTCGAAGGCCAAATGGACTGCATCTCGGTCTACGCCGCCGGATTCCACAACGTGATCGCCAGCTCCGGCACGGCCTTCACTGAACTGCAGGCCAAGCTACTCGGGCGCTTCTCCAAGAAAGTCGTCGTCAACTTTGATCCGGACACGGCTGGGGCAAAAGCTGCGGAGCGGACACTTAGTCTGCTGGTCGAAGAAGAATTTCAGATCCAGGATGGCATCAAGGTGTTGACTCTGGAGCAGGGCTTCGACCCTGATTTGTACATCCGCCGCAAAGGACGCGACGCGTATGCCGCCGCGCTCAAGACTTCGCAAAACTACTTCGACTACTTGATTGATCGGGCGCGTTCGCAGTTCCATGTGACCAGCGCGGAGGGCAAAAGGAAAGCTGTGAACTATCTACTTCCTCACGTCCAACGCGTGCCCAGCCGGATTGTGCGCGACGAACTCGCGCAGGAGATTGCGCAAAAACTCGGGATTGATTCCGCCGTGCTCCGCCAGGAATTGAGGCACGTGGCAACAACACGATCAACTGGGGCCGTGAAAGCCCCGGCAGAGGCCCAAGTGACCGACGCGGAAAAAGTCCTAATCCGCGCCCTGGCCTCAGCGCGCCAGATCCAGTCCGGCGAGGATCACATTTCCGCGCGCGACGGCGCAGAAGAAGACTTTGACCCAGCCCGTCAGGCCCGCTTCGTCCTGCAAAATGAAAGCCTGCATCGCGGCCTGGCGACCGAAGCTCTGGCCGAGTCCCTCATCAATGCCGGCACCGAACTTGTCGATGTTCTTGAAGTCCCAGCCACCGAAAGCGATCGCCGCATGCTCGCCCTAATCCTGCTAAAGGAAGACGAAGATCTCACCGCCGAGGTTCTCGAGGCCGCAGTCCGCGCTCTGCGCCGCATTCATTTACGCCGCCGTCAAGAGGAAGTCCAGCAGGATCTCAAGAAGCCCGGCCTCGCCGGCGACAATCCACGCCTGCGCGAATTGCTCACCGAACTGGAGCGCATCAGCCGCGCCCTCCGCGATCCCAGCCTCGCCGAAGACGGCCTCAGAAGCGCCGGAAAGCAGAAAAGCGCGTGAAACAAAAAAGCCTCCGCTGCCATCTAAGTATTAAGCAGAATTGAAGATAGCGGCGGGCCGGTGGTTCTCAGGCGGAATGTAAGGCGGGCAACCGATAGACGGCACAGCACTTATGTGCTAAACTCTGAAAGTTTGTGCTATGCACATCCCGCAAGACCCACATACCCACCCTTGTAAGGAAATTATCACACGCTCCCGTGGAGCGTAAATGCAGTTTGAGGACACACCTAATTGGCTCTTGACGACAAGTTCGAAGACATTAAAAAGCTGATCGACACAGGCAAAGAGAAGGGATATCTCACCTACGACCAGGTGAACGATTTAATCCCGCACGATGTGCATTCTCCTGAAGACCTGGACGATCTGCTGACTACGATTGGTACGCAGGGAATCGATGTGCTGGAAGGGCCCAAGCTGCCTTCGTCCACGCTCGATAAGAAATTTGAAGATAACGAAGAGGGCGAGGACGTTGAACTCGACCTGACTCCGGGGGCTCTGGAAAAAACCAACGATCCCGTCCGCATGTATCTGCGCGAGATGGGAACTGTGCCGCTGCTCACGCGCGAAGGCGAAGTCGAAATCGCTAAGAGGATTGAGCGTGGGCAGTTGCGCGTGCTGAAAGCTCTGTCGCGGTCACCCATTGTGATCCGCGAATTGCTGGCCATGGGCGAGGACCTGAAGAAGGGGGTGCGCTCGATCAAGGAAGTGGTCACCTTCGATGAAGAAGAGATCACCGACGAAATTCTTCAGAATCGCCTGAACGAGTTCACTGGCAAGATCGACGACATGGCCAAGCTGTACAAAAAGGCCCAGTTGCTCGAGGAGAAGTATCTCGAAGTATCGAAAACCAAGAAGCCGAAAGATCATCGCCGCGCCCGCCGTAAGCTCGCCCGCGCCATCGTCGCCACCTCGAAGGCGATGCGTAAACTCGGCTTCACCAACGCCGAGCGCAAGCGACTGATCGAACGCCTGAATAAGACGGTCGACGGCATGCGTTCGCTCGACCGCCAGACGCAAAACCTCGAACGCAAGGCCGACGCCACCCGCAGCGAGGATCAGAAAAAAGAATATCGCCGGCAGGCGCGGGCGATCCGCGGCGAAGTCGAAAAACTCGAACTCGAAACCGGCGTCTCGTTCGCCGAGCTCAAGCGCACCCAGCGCGAGATTATCTCCGGCGACATGGACGCGGAGCAGGCCAAGCGCGAGTTGATCGAGGCTAACTTGCGTCTAGTGGTTTCGATCGCCAAGAAATACACCAACCGCGGCCTGCAGTTTCTCGACCTGATTCAGGAAGGCAACATCGGCCTGATGAAGGCGGTCGACAAATTCGAATACCGCCGCGGCTACAAGTTTTCCACCTATGCCACGTGGTGGATTCGGCAGGCCATCACGCGCGCCATCGCCGATCAGGCGCGTACGATTCGCATCCCGGTGCACATGATCGAGACCATCAACAAGCTGATCCGCACCTCGCGGCAGCTGGTGCAGGAACTGGGACGCGAGCCGACGTCGGAAGAAATCGCCAAGCGCATGGACATTCCGGTCGCGAAAGTTCGGAAAGTCCTGAAGATCGCGCAGGAACCGATCTCACTCGAAACTCCGATCGGTGAAGAGGAAGATTCGCATCTCGGCGACTTCATCGAAGACCGCGGCGTGGTTTCTCCGGCCGAAGCGGTGATCAACGTGAACCTGAAGGACCAGACCGGACAAGTCCTGCGCACGCTGACCCCGCGCGAAGAAAAAGTAATCAAGATGCGCTTCGGCCTGGAAGATGGCAGCGAACACACCCTCGAAGAAGTCGGGCAGTCGTTCGCGGTAACCCGCGAACGCATCCGCCAGATCGAAGCCAAAGCGCTGCGCAAGCTGCGGCATCCGTCGAGGTCGCGGAAGTTGCGGGCGTTTATGGATGGGGTGAGGGACTAGCCGGCCTTCTGCACACGCTTGTCATTCCGAATTGGGCCGGAGGCCCGATGAGGAACCTGCTTTTTCGGGTGGTAAGCGAATGCCGTTGAAATCGCCATCTTGACTGGTACGATTGAACTTGGCAGGCGTCGTCCAGCATCAAGCAAGTGTTTGGCGGACAGCGTTAGAAGCAAAAGCCCCGAATGAATCTCGGGGCTTTTGCTTTTGCTCCACGATGTGCCCGCACTTCGCAAAGAACGCGAAGGATGGAGCCCTCAGTGGAGTAGTGTCGACGAGTTCAAAAGATTACTGAAGCCCATATTGATTTCATACGCTGTTTACACGGGGCTGAGGCGCCGCTTTTCCACGAATCCCCAGCAGCTGAAGCCGGATGATTTACCCTCGGCGGATTCAAAAGGATACGGGCGGGTCGCCGCCGAAAAGGGTGGGCTCATATCGTATCTTCCGGCTCCGGCGCGGTCTTCGGTGCCGTGCGCAGAAACTTCATCAGGCCTGCTCCGGTAGCTTTTCCCGCGCGCTTTTTGAAGAAGTCGGCTGCGGTTTCCACGACTCCCACCTTTTGGGCGACCGCCGAGGCGATCCATTGGTTTAAGGAGACGCCATCTTCTTTCGCCAGGCGCTCCGCAGCTTTCTTGATCGAGACTGGCAGCTTTAGGGGATAGGTTGCTTTACTCATGATTTCACCATCTTCAACAATTCCGGTGGGCGCAGAATTGCAATTTCAAATCGTTCTCCAGCTTCCGCAAAATCGGCCACGTTGTATGTAACTACAGCGTCGGCCCGGCCGTTGATTGCGGCTTCCAGAACCATCTCGTCATTTGGATCACGGGTTTGTGGCCGCCATTGAAAATGAACTTCCACGGGTTCGATCAAGGCAGCCAGTTCCGCCAGGAACTCGTCAATTTCAAACGGCGTCAAACCGTGAGCCAAGCGGTGCTCAGGGCGCTTCAGTACATCTTCATACTCCAGGAAGAGCGGTGGTGTCGCCAGGAGCCTTATCCTCCCCTCAGCTACCAGGCGCAAAACCGCATTTCCTGCTCCCAGACGCGTACGTAGTCCGGCGACGACGACCGACGTATCGAGCACAATTCTCAGCAAGACATCCTATATGATATCACATCCTATAGGATGTCTAACATTGGGTGGAAGCCCTGAGATGTCTGTTTTGAGCGGTTTTCCGTCGAATTGCCGAAATCTTGTCAAGCCCCTAAACCAGGCCATTTTTCTCTAACCCATTGATCCCGCTCCAAATATAAAGTTTGGAAAATGTCCGGTTTACCCCTTTCGATTTGATATTCTGAATCACTGCTGTCCGGCTAACGCAGGAAGTGAGTAAGGCAAGTGATGGATCGGTAAGGAGTTGAGGCTGTTTTTGGCTTGCCGCGATTTGACGGCGGCGAGACAGGTTTGGGGCGGTGGGACGGCGCACAATGGCTCATGAATCAAGGGCGCGCAGTCTTCTCGCAGTTAATCAGTTTCCTTCCCGATCGAGAGTTTCGCCGTTGTGTTGAGCGTTATCAAGGCGACAGCCGGCTGCGCGGGTTTTCCTGCTGGGACCAGTATCTGTCCATGGCTTTCGCACAACTCACCTATCGAGAAAGTCTTCGTGACATCGAGGCGTGTCTGCATTCGGTCGGAGGCAAGCTGTACCATCTGGGATTCCGCGGCAAGGTGGCGCGTTCGACGCTGGCCGATGCGAATGAGTCGCATGATTGGAGGATCTTTGCGGATTTCGCGCAGGTATTGATTCGCATTGCACGGCCGCTATACGCTCACGACGAAATTGGTGTCGATCTCGATCAGAGTCTGTACGCTCTGGATTCCACGACCATCGATCTGTGTCTATCGTTATTCCCGTGGGCGAAGTTTCGTCAGCGCAAGGCCGCCGTCAAGATGCATACTCTGTTAGACCTGCACGGCAACATTCCTACGTTCATCCGCGTCACCAGTGGTGATGTGCACGATGTGAATATCCTAGACGAGATCATGCCAGAGGCGGGCGCCTTCTACGTCATGGACCGAGCCTACATCGATTTTCAGAGGCTCTTCGTTTTTACCCTCAGCTCCGCTTTCTTCGTTGTCCGAACCAAGTCGAATGTGCTGATCCAGAGACGCTACTCGCATCCTGTAGACAAGACGACGGGCGTGCGCTCAGATCAGACTGTAATTCTGACGTCGTTCGAATCGGCGTCAGCATATCCCGATGCACTGCGGCGCGTCCATTATCTCGATAAGGAGACCCACAAGCGGCTGAAATTCCTGACTAACAATTTTGTGCTTCCCGCATTTACCATCGCGCAAATCTACAAGTGCCGCTGGCAAGTCGAATTGTTTTTCAAGTGGATCAAGCAGCATCTACGCATTAAGGCCTTCTACGGCACCAGCGAGAATGCGGTGAAGACACAGATCTGGATCGCGGTGTCAATTTATGTGCTGGTTGCAATCGTACGGAAGCGGCTGGGCCTGGCAGCCAGCCTTTACCAAACGCTACAGATTCTGAGCGTCACACTTTTTGAGAAAACGCCCATTTTGTGCGCTCTTCAGGCTTCCGACGCAGACGCCGAATTCGCTGAAAACGTTAACCAATTGATTCTCTTCGACATTTAGCCGGACAGTAGTGATTCTGAATATATAGAGTAAAAACAACGGCGCAGGCCCTATAGGGCATGCGCCGTTCGTGTTTCCGGGGCGATGTCGGGGATTTCTTCTTTCGGGCCAGGTAAATGAAAAAAAGGAAAACGATCATCAGCAACAAGAAACTAAGGGGAGAGTGGGCGGAGCTATGCTTCATGGTGCGCGCGGTCGAGTATGGCTTGCAGATCAGCAAGCCTTGGGGAGAGATGCGTACCTATGACTTCGTTCTCGGTCGCCCACGCTGTTTTGTGGCCGTTCAGGTCAAATCGACAATCTGCGAACAAGGCGCCGGATACTGTTGCACGATCCGCGGTGGGCACACCGCTTACCCTGCTGGTTCGTTTGATTTTCTGGCGGCCTATGTTGCCTTGGAGGACGCCTGGTACATCATTCCCGAAGCCGAGATCGACGGCAAGGAGTCCATCGCCCTCTACCCCGAAAGCAACAGCGGCAAGTACGAACAGTATAGGGAAGCGTGGCACCTCTTAAAAGACGGGCTCGACGACGCACCCAAAAAATTGGACCGCATCCAAGCTTGCGCCCTGGAGGTGCCCTTGTTCTGGGTCGAGGCTGTTCAAGCGCCACTCCGCACTTGACTCTATACTCCGGTATAGGGTTGAGGATAACAGTATGCGTATTGGCGAGCTGGCGGCGAAGGCTGGGGTGAATATTCAGTCGGTGCGATTTTATGAGCGGCGGCGGATTTTGCGGGAGCCGGCGCGGACGGCTGCGGGATATCGCGTGTATGGCAAGAGCGATCTGGACGACATCTGTTTTATCAAGCAGTGTCAGGAACTGGGATTCACGCTGAAGGAGATTCAGCCGCTGCTGAATCTGCATCGCGCCGCGGCGCGGCTGACGGCTTCGGGGGTGCTGCGTCCGGCGGAGTTTCGCGATATTGCGCAGCTGGCGCGGGTGAAACTCGAGCAGATTAATGAAAAGATGCGCGCGCTGAAGTCGATGCGGATGCGGTTGCTGGGGATGGTGGACCGGATTGAGACGGTGAGTTCGGTGGGGTGTCCGGGGGCGGCGGTGGCTGCGCAGAAAGCGCGCGAGCGGTAGCTCGTTGTCGCGGGCATTGTGCGAATGTGTTGCGATGCCGCTGCATTCTTGACTGTAGGGATTCTTCGACTCCGCGCGTCGCTCGCCGGCGTGCTCCGCTCAGAATCACAGGGCGTTCCACACTTTTTTCCTAGCTTTCGTTCTAACTTTCTTCGCTCCCGATTGATCCCGCTCGACGTCCGCTCGGCTTATGTAACTTCCTCTTGACTCTTTATCTTGGTACAGGCTGCAGACTCTTTTCGATGGGGGATCGACAAGGAGATTGCGATGAACGCGAACGCTGTTTCGGTCAAGAGCGGGCGTCCGGTGTGGGTTTTCATCCTGGCGGCTCTGGCGGTGTTGAGTCTGGTATTTGTGTGGAGCGGTGCGGGGAGGATGATGCGGATGCAAACTCAGGCGGCGAGTCATAGCGAATTCCTGCAACTGAAACCGCAGGACAGCGCCAAGATTGTGGTGGAAGTTACGGAGGCGTCCGAGGCACGCATTCATGGGAACCTTCTCGAGAAGCAGGATGAGACGCACTATGCGCGCACTGGGAATGCAGCCGAGGTAGCGTGGGGCAAAGACACGGCGCTGGTGATGGGCAAGGCGGAGGACATTCGTGCGGGCGCGATTGTTCATGTGACCGGCAAAGTGGCGGCGGATCGTAGCGTACAGGCGCAGCAGATCGTGATTCTGACGGGATACGTGCAGGTGAAGTAAGGGCGGTTGGGCCCTGACTGGTTTTACTTCACATGATTCTCTACTTCATCGGAGGGCTCGCGGGACGCGTTGCAACCGTGCTGTGCGGACTGGTGATCGCGCTGCCGTATTTACTGCGCCGCAATCGGGTGAGCCGCGGGCTGGGACTGGCGCAAGAGCATGACGTACCGTATTTGCGCCGGCTGTGGCCACACTTCTGGGTGGGATATCTCATCCTCGCGCTGTCAACGGTTCATGCCGGGACGGTGATGGGCGCCATGGGGCGCGCGAATGGCGCGGGAGTTTGGGCGGCGACGGCGGCGTTCTTCCTGCTGGTCTTTGAGATTGTGCTGGGGCTGAACTTGAAGGAGGAGAGACCGCCGGTAAGGCGTCCGCTGCGGCGGCTTCATTTTTGGACGATGGGCGCGTTTGTTGGGGCTTTAGGATTGCATTTGTGGTTGAACGGGTAGGCAGTACAGCAACTTACGTTCGTGGTGCTGGTTGCCCGGCTGCGCCCTCGCAGGCGGCCGAAGGGCGGCCGTCGCCACATGAGCAGGCGACGGCGCACAATATCTTCACAGCGGGTAAGTTATTGAAAGTGCGAGTGCGCGTATCCACAGGGAAAATTAATTCTTAGTTTTCCTCGGGCTTCCACAGGGAAGTCTCATCGTCCACAGTTTCTGCACAAGGGAGGAAGTTTTTTGTGTTGCGGGACGCAACAATCTGTTTGAGAGTGGGTTCAGCGAAACGTGAGCGTTCCTGAGCTTGCCGGATGATTGCGGCAGAGCCAGCGGCAGCCGGCGATTCTCGAGGGTGAATCGGCGGCGGACACTCCAGAAACGCGCGCAAGCGCGACTGGTTGCCCGGGCGTTGCGGCCTCCTCCCCCACTTGCTCTGGCCGTTAAAGGTACGGAGCAGGAACAGGGCCTCTGGCGGTCGCAATGGTTGCGGGTTCGTGATCGTAAGATCGCGAATCGGCAGCTAGCTTCGGCAAACGCGGCACGCCTGGCTCGAAAGGGCGGGGCTGCTGTCGGGCTGAAGCGGTCATCCGCCGCCATGCGGTGACAGAGGCAGCACAGGAAACCACGAACGATGCGGCTGGGGTGGCTGGCCCCGGCCGCATTTGTTTTTTGCCGAGAAAATTCGCCGCGGATTTGCGCGGATTGACGCGGATAACCCAATCACTCTTTTGAGGGCGCGAATTTTGTGATTGTGACCTGTTTTCGCAGGCCTTCCACAGGATAGTGAGTGACCTTCACAGCTTCTGCACAATTCATTTTGCGTTTCGCTTTATATTCGCTTATGCTGGGCTCGGGAATGCGACAAAGTTCTATCGGAGCTTTCTCCCAGGCAACCATGGCAACCACCGATTACAGCATCAGCACGCTTCCGGCGAACGTAGAGGCGGAGCGCTCGATTCTGGGCGCGATCCTGCTCGACAACTTTGCTTATAACCAGGCTGCGGAGCATTTGCGGATTGAGGATTTCTCGCTCGACTCGCACCGGCGGATTTATTCGCGGATGGTCGATCTGGCGGAGTCGTCGCGGCCGATTGACATGATTACGCTGATCGAGGAACTCGATCGGCACAAGGATCTGCAGCCGATTGGCGATGTGGCTTATGTGTCGAGCCTGGTCGATGGTGTGCCCGACCGGCCGAGCATTGAACACTACGTCAAGATTGTGCGCGATAAGGCGCTACTGCGCGGGCTGATTTCCGCGGCCACGACGGCGATTGCGCGGGCGTCAGATCAGTCGGATTTGGCCGAGGAAGTTTTGAGCGACGCCGAGGCCGCGATTTTTCAGTTGTCGGAAAAGCGCATTGGGCGCGGCTTCATGGGCGTGCAGGAAATCGTCCGCGAATCTTTTGGATCGGTGGATGCGCTGCTGCAGCGCGGGCAACGCATTACGGGACTGGCGACCCACTACGTCGACTTGGATGAAATGACTTCCGGATTGCAGCGCTCCGATCTGGTGATTATTGCGGCGAGGCCGTCGATGGGCAAGACCGCGTTCGTGATGAACATTGCGGAGAATGCGGCGATCGAAGATTCGCAGGTGGTGGGCGTGTTCTCGCTGGAAATGTCGCGCGAGGCGCTGCTGATGCGGTTGTTGTGTTCGCAGGCCCGGGTGGATGCGCATAAGATGCGCACGGGTTCGCTGTGGCAGGATGATACGAAAAAAGTTGTTCGCGCCATGGAACAGCTGGCGCATGCGCCGATTTTTATTGATGACACTCCCGGAATTTCTTTGAGCGAGATGCGGGCCAAGGCGCGGCGCTTGAAACAGGCGCAGGGCGGGAAGCTCGACCTGATCATCGTCGACTACCTGCAGCTAATGTCGGGCGGGAGCAAGCGTTTTGAGAATCGTACACAGGAAGTGTCTGCGATTTCGCGCGGGCTGAAAGCGCTGGCCAAGGAACTCAGCGTGCCGGTGATTGCGTTGTCGCAGTTGAGCCGCGCTCCGGAGAGCCGCGGCGGAGATCATCGTCCGCAACTTGCAGACTTGCGCGAATCGGGATCGATTGAGCAGGACGCCGACCTGGTGATGTTTATTTTCCGGGAAGAAATTTACAAGCCGGACGACGCCGAGTTGCAGGGCAAGGCGGAAATCATTATTGCGAAACAGCGCAACGGGCCCATCGGGCGAGTGAAGATGGCGTTCCTGAAAAGCAGCACGCGGTTTGAGTCGCTGGCGGAGGGTGGAGTGGGGGACGATGAGTAGGATCGGGGCGCGGCGTTTTTGTTTAAATGTTTTTTCGCCCGAAGAAGGCGGACCTCAGGCGCTGAAGCGCGGGTGGGTGGTAGGAAACTTAATGGCACGAGTGGAACTCGTGCCCTTCCCGAAATCCACTCGGAGTAATACGAGTGGAACTCGTGGCTCCTCGAATTCGCGCGGTTGAGGTGTTAAGAGACTTAATGGCACGAGTGAACTTGCGCCGTCCTAGGTTCGGTCCGAACCGTTTTTTCAGAGAGGTGCCAGGCGGAAGAAGCGCGCGGGCGAGGTACAGGAATCACAGTAGATGTCTCCGGGTAAGTCCTGTAGGAAGTTAGGTTTGCGGCAGTGGGCAGAGAATGCGGTTGGCCTGTGGAAAAGCTTGTGGAATTGAAAACCGTTTTCGAGATTTCTTTCAGCAAAGACCGAGCGGTCGGTTTTGGGAATACTTGGTCTCGCCGTTTAAAGCCATGAATAGTAACCAGTTATGCAATTCATTTGCCATTAACATGACCCGGGGCTGGAGGTCGCCGGTTTTCTTCCGGATTTGAGATTTGCACATTTTGGGGTCAGTGTACTTTCGTTTTCGGCCCGATTTTAGAGGTTTTCC
>Ga0210403_10003232_pt1 | contig 14423 bp, 10 predicted proteins | sample IncBWC19MmetaG_FD_150863 | JGI IMG/M metagenome (GOLD analysis project Ga0210403, IMG submission 150863) | Forest soil microbial communities from Barre Woods Harvard Forest LTER site, Petersham, Massachusetts, United States - Inc-BW-C-19-M | ecosystem: Environmental > Terrestrial > Soil >... | reverse complement strand
GGCACGATTGGCGAAATCACCCAAGAAAACCAGGCCTGACAAAGACCCCGAAGCTCGCTCCCATGCGGCGATCGATCGGCGCAGCTTTCTCGCCTCGAGCGCGGCGGCCGGTGCCGTCGCCACGACCGCGCTGCCGGCGCAATCCGCGCAAGCGGCCGACGGGCTCAGCTGGGACCATGAGGTGGACGTCGTGGTCATCGGCGCCGGCGCCGGCGGGCTGACCTCGGCCATCGCGGCGCGCGAGAAGGGTGCCTCGGTGCTGATCGTCGAGAAGAATTTCGACATCGGCGGGCGCGCCATGATGAGCTTCGGCGGCCTCTATATCGGCGGCGGCAACCGGATGCAGAAGGCGATCGGCGCGCAGGATTCGCCCGATCAGGTGTTCGCGGATTGGTCGCGCCCCGAGAAGCCGATGGGCCGGTTCAGCGACCGGGAGCTTGTGCGCACCTATGCGGACAACAATCTCGAGCTGTTCGACTGGCTGGAAAAGCATGGGATCAAATGGGACTCCTACCGGCCCGCTCCGGATCGTCTCGACCGCTCGCGCACGCGGCTCAATGTCGTGCCCTGGCCCGACGAGGTCACCAATCCGGCGCGCGGTTCGGGATTCGTGCGGCCGCTGGCCAAGACCGCCCGGCAGATGGGCGTCGAGATCCTGCTGCAGCACCAGATGACGAAAATTCATCGCGAGGGCCCCTTGGCGGGCCGGGTTATCGGCATCACCGCCATGGAGGTCGATAACTGGTACCAGCCGAAATTCCGCACCGTGAATATCCGCGCCCGCAAGGGCATCATCGTGGCCACCGGCGGCAGCGCCGGCAATCCGGTCTTTCGCACCATGTTCGACGTGCGGCTGACCGCGGAATATCAGGCGGAAAACAGCGAATGGACGCAGCGCACCGCCGACGGCGAGATCGCCGCCATGGAGATCGGGGCGGCATTGGGGGCGACCGCCTGCCAGACCACGCAGGACGACAACCTGATCAGCAAGGGCCGCATGGGCAAGAAGTCCAACGGCTCCGCCACGCAGATTTATCCGACCGCCCCGCATTTCTTTCGCGCCGGCGCCGTCGGGCTCACCGTCAAGGACTATCAGAACGTGATCCTGGTGAAGGAGAACGGGCTGCGCTTCTACAGCGAGATCACGCGCAACCAGGACTACGAATATTTCGCGGCGGCGCTGGCCTGGACCGGGGATCCCAGGAAGCTCAACGGCGGCGGACCGATCTGGGCCATCTTCGATGCCGACGCGGTGGCGCGCGAGAAGTGGCAGGTCAAGCCGCCCTACGTGGATCCTTACGGCTATTTCTTCAGCGCCGATACGCTCGAGGAACTGGCTGCCCGGATTGTCAACGAATACCAGTGGCGCCCCATGCCGCCTGCGACGCTGCGCCAGACGGTGGAAAAATACAATTCCTTCGTCGATACGGGCGTCGATGCCGATTTCAAGAAGCCGAGGCCCATGCACAAGATCGCCACGCCGCCGTTCTATGCGGCTTGGCATACGCCCGCGCTGCACGATTCCTATACCGGCATCCGCATCAACACTATCGGCCAGGTGATCGACCTGCAGGGCGAGGTCATCCCCGGCCTCTATGCTTGCGGCGATTCAGCCGGCGGGTTCGGCCAGCACGGCATCTGCCGGGCCGCTACCTTCGGCCGCCTCGCCGGCATGCATGCGGCCCAACTGCCCGCGTGAACGCGGTACTCGTCCCGGCCCTGAGCCGGGACCGTTCCAGACTCTGGCGCTTGGAATGGTCCCGGCTCATGGCCGGGGCAAGTGCGGCCATGTGATACCCATGCGAACTGCCACGAAAGGGCGCTGGTGCAAATGAAGAACATGCTCAACGGGGCTCAGGTCATCGTCGACTATCTCGTTCGCGAGAAGGTGCCGCAGGTCTTCGGCCTGTGCGGCCACGGCAATATTCAATTCATCGATGCGCTCTATGAGCGATCCCACGACATCAAGACATTGTCGGTGCATCACGAGACGGTGGCCGGCTTCATGGCCGATGTGTATTACCGCGTGTCCGGCCGGCCGACCGCGACCTTCACGTCCTGTGGTCCCGGCTCGGCCAATCTGCCCATCGCGCTCGGCAACGCCTTTTTGGATTCAGTGCCGTTTCTGGCCGTGACCGGCAATGTGCCGACCAGCCAGTTCAATCGCGGCGCCTTCCAGGAGCTCTACCGGCACTATCAGGCCGATTTTCCCTCGACCGTCCGGGCCTATTGCAAGCGCGTGTTTCAGCCGACCCGCGGCGAGATGGTGCCGCTCGCCATCCGGCAAGCCTGGAAGACCATGACCACCGGACGGCCGGGGCCGGTCGTGCTTGACGTGCCGTTCGATGTCTTTCTGGAAGCTGCCGCCGAGGAAACGCCGCGGCCGGAGGACTGGAACGCCAACATCTCCTGCCGCTGCGGCGCCGATCCTGACGGCGTGCGCAAGGCCGTGGACATGCTGCTGTCGGCGCGCCGGCCGGTGATCCTGGTGGGGCAGGGGATGCGCTACGGCCGCGCCGGCGCCGATCTGCTGGCGGTGGCAGAGCGCCTGCAGATTCCGATCGCGTCCTCATCGAGCGGGCTCGGGGCGGTGAGCAGCGAGCATCCGCTGGCCTTGGGGCTGGTCGCCCGCAATGGCCCCTATCAGGCCAACCATGCGACCCGGCAGGCCGACGTGCTGCTGGCTCTGGGCGTGCGGTTCGATGATCGCACCTCGAGCTCCTGGCTGCCCGGCTACTCCTTCACCATCCCGCCCACCAAGCTGATCCACGTCGACATCGATCCGGAGGAGATCGGCCGCAATTATCCGGTGGCGCTCGGCCTGATGGCGGACGTGCGCACGTTTCTGCGCCAGGTGCTGGCCGAGCTGGAGACGCGCCGCAACCTCGATACGGTGGCGCAGGCCAACAAGAAATGGCTCGCGGAGATCGACACCTACCGGGCGCAATGGAACGCCTTTATCGCGCCCGGCTTCTCCGACGACAGCAGCCCGATCCATCCGCAACGCGCCGCGGCCGTCATCGATTCCGTGCTGCCCAAGGATGCGATCGTGGTCAGCGATATCGGGGTGCACCACAATTGGCTCATCGAATTCTGCAAGCCGACGCGTCCCGACTCGCTCATCGGCTCCATGGGTTTCGGGCCGATGGGGTTCGGGGTCGCCGGCGTGCTCGGCGCCAAGGTCGCGGCGCCCGATCGGCCCTGTGTCTCGGTGTGCGGCGATGGTGCGTTCATGATGCACGCCAGCGTGCTGGCGACGGCGGTCGAGTACGACCTGCCGGCGGTGTGGGTGGTCTGGAACAATTACGCCTATGCCTCGATCCGCGGCCTGCAACGCGGCTATCTGGGCGGGCGCGAGCTGGCGACCGATTTCCACGATCCAAGGACCGGCGCGCGCTACAATCCCGATTTCGCCGCCATGGCGCGCTCGGCTGGCGTCGAAGGCGTGCGGGTCGACCGGGCGGCCGATCTGGGAGACGCCATCAAGGCCGCGGTCAACGCCAACCGGCCGTTCCTGATCGACGCCGACATCGGCGCCGACAAGAATCCCGGTGGTTCCGGTGTCTGGGAGCTTCCCGGTCTGGGCCAAAGCCAGCCGGCTTTCGGCGGCAGATATCAGCCGTGACGTACTAAGCCGGCCATGGCTTGGGCGGGGCGAATGACGTCGCGGTGAACGAGATTTCCGTGATCGCCTTCAGGCTGCGCGCGCCGTAACGGAACGGAACGATCAGGCGAAGCGGGGCGCCGTGTTGCGGCGGGATGGGTTCATCGTTGAGCAGCCAGGCGAGGATGACCTGCGGGTGCATGAGCGTCTTCATGTCCTCGTCGATGAAGTAGGCGTCCGAACCCACCAGCCGGCCGTAATAGGCGAAGCTCTGCACGCCCATCGCCTGAGCGAAATCGGAGAAGCGCACTCCCGTCCACTTCACGATGCCATGGGGCGTCGGCGCGCCGCACTGCAGCAACGTCACGTAAGAACGCCGCGGCAGCTTCTCGAGATCCGCGAAAGTCAGCGTGCCGGAGAGCCTAGCGGTGCCGCGCGCGTCGAGCTTGATCTTCATCTTGCGGTAATCGAACTCGATGTCGGGCGTCTGGTTTTTCGTGCGCCACAGCACGCCCGTAATGGTTCCCGCCTCCTGGGGCGCGTATTCGACCGCCGAGCCGTCGGGCATGAGCGCCAGTTGAGCCGCGCCTCGCAATTTCGTGTCGACCAGACCCTCGGATTGCGGCTGCGCGGCTTGGGCCGCCGCCGACGTCGGCTTCGCGGCTCCCAGCGACAATCCCGCAAGAGCGGCGGTGGAAAGTCGGATGGCCTCGCGCCGAGACATACTCAGGTTGTCCATCGGGCGTCTCCGCTGTTGTGCTGCGACGCCAAGGCTAGCCCTTCGGCGCCCCCGCTGCCATAGCGTGACGGCCATTTGCCGCGCGAGTTTTGAGTAGGGACGAAAGCCGAAACGGCCTATCCTTGCGGATGCCACGACCATGTGCCGTTCACACCGGGAGCCGGACATGATCAACAGCCCTACCTGCATCGCCATTTTCGCTGCATCTGCACTCGGTCTGCTCGCCGATTCCGCCTCCGCTTCGGCGCAGGGCTGGCCGAGCCGGCCGATGACCATGGTGGTTCCGTTCGCGGCCGGCGGCGGGGCCGACACTATGGGGCGGATTCTGGCGGCGCGGCTGTCCGAAATCCTGGGGCAACAGGTGATCGTCGAGAATGTGGGCGGCGCCGGCGGCATGACGGGGGCCTACCGGATCGTGAAGGCCGCGCCCGACGGCTATCAATTCGTGCTCGGCACCAACGGCACCCACGCGCAGAATCAATCCCTCTACAAGAACCCGCTCTACAACGCGGCGACCGATTTCGCGCCGGTCGCGCTGATCGGCGAGCAGCCGATCGCGCTCATGACGCGCAAGGACTTGCCCGCCGACAATCTGCAGCAATTCATCGCTTACGCGAAGGCGAACCAGGCCGGTATGAAATACGGCTCGGCCGGGGCTGGCTCCGCGGTCCAGCTCTCCTGCGTGCTGCTCAATTCCGCCAATGGGCTCACCGTAACCCATGTCCCGTATCGCGGCAGCGCGCCCGCCATGCAGGATTTGATCGCCGGCCGCATTGACTATCAGTGCGCCAACCTGGCCCCTGCGCTCGGTCAGATCGAGGACCATCAGGTGAAGGCGATCGCGGCCCTCGGCCGGCACCGCTCTGCGCTCATGCCGGCTTTGCCGACCGCCGACGAGCAGGGTTTAGCTGGGTTCGATGCCGTCCTCTGGTACGGCATCTTCCTGCCCAAGGGCACGCCCGCGGAGATCGTCCAAAAGCTCAACGCCGCCGTCATCGCCACCCTGGACACGCCGTCCTTGCAGGAGCGCTTGAAGCAGATCGGCGCTGAGCTTGCCGCGCCCGACCAGCGCTCGAGCGAATATCTCGGCAAGCTGGTCGAGAGCGAGATCGTGAAATGGGCCGGCCCGATCAAGGCAAGCGGCGTGACGGCGGATTGACTTGAAGCACTGCGCGGACGCAAGCGCTTCCCCGGATCAAGTCCGGGAAGGGCGACAAACGCTGTCACGTCATTTTTGGCTGGCCGAAGTTAGAGCGAGGGCTGCGCCATGGTCTCGACCAGCAGTCCGACGTCGTCGGTTTCTTCGATCGCCCACAATCCGCGCGCCAGTTCGGCGGTGCCGGCGGCGCCGAGAGCGGGCGCGACGAGCTCGTGGAACTTGGCTTGCAGGCCCTGATCGTCGAGCGGCACCAGCCGTGAGCCGAGCGCCTCGTCGGCCTGGCGCGTGAAGGTGCCGTGCGCCGTGGTGAGCGTCACCCGGGCCGGACGCAATTGCGGATAGAGCCGGTCGATCGCGGGCGGCGCCGTGACATGGACTTTGGCGGCAAGCGCGGCGAGCAACCGGTCGCGGCGGTGCTGTTCGCCAAAATGTTCCAGCTTGATCGCGCGGAACTTGAGCGCCAGCGCCATCAGGTAAGGGAAGCTGAGTTGGGCGCTGGCAAAATCATCCCAGCCGGTCTCGGCATGCTCGGCGGCGATGCGGTAGGTCTCGGTGTCGATGCGGGTGATCTCTTCGGTCGCGATGTTCTCATCCGTGAGCAGGCCGATCAGCGCCTCCACGGCCGGCTGGATGTGGCGGCAGCACGGATAGGGCTTGATGTAGCAATCGGTGATGCCGAACGGCACCGCAGGCGGCAGTTCGATGCTGCGCGCCCGGCCGGCACGGCCGAACGCAAAGGCCTGCATGAAGCCGTCGCGCGCCTCAAGCACATTGGGCGGTCCGTCGATGCCTTGTCCTGCCAGCAGCGCCGCCTGCAGCCCCTCGCGGGCGGCGTGGCCGGCGTGCAGCCGCTTGATATCGGCGCCGCCATTGACGAAGGCAAACAGTCCGGCAGCGCTGCTCGCCGCCAGCCCCAGCGCGTTGGCCAGCTGCGGGGCGGAAAGGCCGCGCAGCTTGCCGGCCGCCATGGCGGCTCCCAGCACCGCCACCGCACCGGTGGGATGGAAGCCGCGCTGGCGCAGGTCGGGATGGCAGGCACGGCCGATGGCGGTCACGGTCTCGTAGCCCGCCACCAGCGCCTCGATGAGTGCCCTGCCGGACGTCTTCGGGCCATTTTTGCGACCTTGGGCGAGGGCGAGCAATGCCGGCACCACGGTGCAGCCCGGATGCACCGAGCCCTGCCGGTAGCCGTCGTCGAGCTCGATGCCGTGGGCCGCGGTGCCGCCCAGGAAGGCGGCGTCCAGGAGATCGGCACGCCGCGCGCGTCCCGGCACCGCCACGCTGCCGGCCGGCCGTACCGACGCCAGCATCGCCTCGGCGCGCGTGGCCACGTCGCCGCCGGCGCCCGCGATCATCACCCCGACGGTGTCCATGAGATGGCGCTTGGCGTAATGACGGACCTCCTGGCCGAGCTCTCCAAAGCGCAGCCCGCTCACGAAGCCGACCAGCGCGTCGGTTGCGCCACCGCCTGGATCAACCGCGTGCAGGACTTCGGCGGACGACATGGAATTCTCCAATCAACGCGGCTCCTTGGGCCGATGCCTGAAGCTTACACCATAAGCTTTACCAGCGTGTCGACCGCGACCACGCCGAGTCCTGCCGGCCGGACGATCAACGGATTGATCTCGGCCTCCAGGATGGCGGGGCCGTCCATCACGGCGAGCCGCGACAGCGCGACGATCGCCTGCGCCAGTGCGGCGAGATCGCCCGCCGGCAGGCCGCGATAGCCGGCGAGCCGCGTGAGGGCGCGCACCTCGGAGATCATCTGGTGCGCGGTGGCGAGGTCGACCGGCGCCAGGCGCAGGCTGCGGTCGCGATCGATTTCGGTGAAGATGCCGCCGGCCGCCGCCATGATGAGAGGCCCGACGTCGCGATCCACCCGGTAGCCGATGAGGACCTCGCCGAGGCCGGAGATCATGGGCTGCACCAGTACCCGATCCACGGTGGTGCCGGGCTGGCGTTCCGCAACGCTCGCGCGGATTTGGCGGATCGCCGCCAGCAGCGCTTCGTCGTCCAGTACCCCGAGCACGATCCCGCCGATGTCGGTCTTGTGCGCGATCCCGGCCAACTTGACGGCGACCGGATAAGGGAAGGGAAGGACCGGGACGCGCGTCAGGTTGACATGGATCGCGATCGTCGGTGCACGGGCGATCCCGAGGCGATCGAGCAGCCCGGGAGTTTCGAGCTCATCGCTCCAGCCGCCGTCGTCGCCCGCGCTGGCCCCATCGCCGAGATCCGCAGACCGGGTCGGCGCGGTGAGCAACCGAGGCTCTCGACGCCTCAGCGCGGCCGCGATGGCGTCGGCGCAGGCCTCAGGCGTGCGGAAATTCGGCACGCCGGCCCGGCTCAGTGCCGCCAGAGCGGCGGGAGCATCCGGGACCAGGAAGGCGGCAAGCGGCTTGGCGGAGCCCGCACAGTCGATGATCGGCTTGACAGCGAGGTCGGGATGAAACCGCGCCGAGGAGCCGACGACCGCCAGCACGAGATCGAATTCCGGTGCTGTTACAATGACATCGAGGGCGGCCTTCATGCTCTCGTAGCGGGTTCCCGCCAGCGTGAGATCAATGAGCCGCGTCGGCTTGACCGCAATGCCGGCGGCGGCGAGCCGCGCCAAGGTGGCGGCGCTGGGTGGCTCGATCCGCACGCCGCGCACCGCCAGCGGGTCGACCACCATGGTGGCGCCGCCGGCCGTGGTGGTGACCACGCCGACCCGGGGCGGCCGCGCGCCTTCCGCCACTCGCGCGCGCGCCGGCACGCGGGCGAGCAGCAGCAGTCCCTCGATCAGGCCGTCCAGGGTATCGACCCGCGCTATGCCGCAATCGGCCAGGAACGCTGCCGCCACATCGTCCTCGCCGGCCAGCGCGCCGGTGTGGGAGACCGCGAGCTCGCGCGCCTCGAACGAACGCCCAAGCTTGTAGACCAGGATCGGCTTGCTGCATCGTGCGGCCGCGAGCGCAAAGGCGCGCAGCGTATCGGCATGGCGCAGCGATTCGAGGAACAGCATATAGCCCTCGATCGCCGGATCTTCGAGCGTTGCCGCGCAGATCTCGCCGAGCGAAAGATCGACCTCGTTGCCGACCGAGATAAGGCCGGCAAAACCGATGCCGCGCGCCAGGCCGCGCGACAGCAGCGCCCCGATCATCCCGCCGCTATGGGAAGCGGCGAAGATGCGGCCGGCCGGGAGCGGGTGCTCGTCGAAAGCTGCGTTGGCGGTCAGCATCACCTTGGCGCGCAGGTTCACCACGCCGAGGCTCGATGGCCCGACGATGCGCAGCCCGGTGCGGGCGGTGACGTCGCGCAACTGCGCCACGCGCGCCGCGCCCGCGGCGCCCGCCTCGGTGAAGCCGTCGGCGAGCACGGTCGCGATTTTCACCCCGAGCCGGCCGCAGTCCTGCACGGCTTCGACCGCGTCTTGCGTTCCGGTCACGATATAGACGTGCTCCGGCACCTCCGGCAGCGCCGCGAGCGAGGGCCAGGCGCGCTCGCCCAGCACCGTTTCGCGCCGCCCGTTCACCGGATAGATGCGTCCCGCATAGCCGGCCTGCCGCAAATATTTGAGCGGCCGGCCGGCGGTCTTGCCGGCGTCGTTTGATTGGCCGACGATGGCGACCGAGCGCGGCGCCAGCAGCGCCTGCGCCAAGCCGCCCGCGTTGGTCTCATTCGGCGGCGTCAGCATGGCGTTTGCGCTGATCGAAGCGGCGATCGAAGATGTGCTCGGCGATGCGGTTCTTCAGAATCTCGATCGAGCCGCCGGCGATCATCCAGCCGCGCGTGCGCCGCATGCAATACTCGACCAGCGTCTCGTGGCTGTAGCCGAGCGCGCCCATGACCTGGATGGAATCGTTGGCCACCTCGAAGCCGGTCTGGTTGCAGGCCGCCTTGGCGAGCGCGGTCTCGTAGGCCGAGGGCAGGCCACGGTCCGCATTGACGGCCGCCCGATAGAGCAGGAGCTGCGCGCTTTCGAGCCTGATCGCCATCTCGGCGAACTTCCATTGCAAGCCCTGGAATTCGCACAGCGGCCGGCCGAATTGCTCGCGGGTCAACGCGTAGGCGCGTGCCGCATGGTAGGCATAGCGCCCGAGCGCCAGCGCCCGCGCCGCGTTGCCAAGGCGCTCGACGTTGAAGCTCGACATCTGCTTCTTGAAGCCGCCCGGCCCGAGCAGGACGTTCTCGGCCGGCACCCGGCAGTTCTCGAAGTGCAGCTCGCACCACTCTTCCCCGCTCATGAAGCTCGACGGCTGGCCGATCGAAAATCCGGGCGTGCCGCGCTCGACGATGAGCGAGCCGATGCCGCCCAGGCCGGGCCCGTAGCGCACATAGACGAGAAAGATCGCCGCGTCCGGGCTGAAGGTGGAGAACACCTTGGTGCCGTTGACGAGGTAGCCCGATCCGTCCGGCCGCGCGCTGGTGGCGAGGTCGGTCACCGCCGAGCCGGCGTCGGGCTCGGTCATGGCGAGGCTCAAAACCATGCGGCCGGCCAGGAGATCGGGCAGCCAGCGTTGCTTCTGGGCGGGCGTGCCATATTCCGCGACGGTGCGGATCGGGCCGAAATTGCCGAACTGGACGACGTCGGCGCTGCGCGGGCACACTGCCGCGATCTGCTCGATGGCAATGATGGCATCCATGAGCGTTCCGCCCTGGCCGCCGTCAGCTTGCGCCAGGGTGATGCCCATGAGTCCCTGGGCGCTCATCAGCTTGGCCACGTCGAACGGGAAGCCGGACGCGTGCGCGCGCTTGAGCGCATCCTGCTCGAGCTGCGCCAACGCGAAGCGGCGCACCTGGTCGGCGAACAGCTTCTGCTCCTCGGTGAATTCGAAATTCATGCAGCCCTCTTGATCAGTGTATCACGCGTTGGCGCTCAGGCATGCTCCCATCATTTCATCTGCCCGCCGCGAGGCGGATGTCCTTGATGATCATGAACAGGTGCCGCGCATCGGTCGGGGACGGTGTGAAGCCGAAGTGCCGGTAGAACGCAGCGGCTCGGTCGTCCTTGGCGTGGACGGCGAGCGCGCGCACGCCGATCATGTCGGCGACCTGGAGCGTGCGCCCGAGTGCGTCGAGTAGCAACCCGGCACCAATGCCGTGGCCTTGTGCCTCGGTATGGACAGCCAGGCGCGCGAGCACCAGCAGCGGGATTGGATGGCGGGGCATGCCCTTGACGACGCGCTCGGGAGCTTCCGCGTGCTGAACCTCGCCGGCGACGATCGTGTAGAAGCCGACGACCTCGTTGTCGCGCAAGGCAACATAGGTCTGCGACGAGTTCGCCTGTTGGGCTTGCAGCGCGTGACGTATGAGGAAGCGGTCAAGCTCGGGTTGCCCGCAGGTAAATTTTTCGACGGCGTGGGTGCGATGCAATTTCTCGATATGGAGCAATGCGTCACGGTTCGCTTTTAGGGTCGAACACGGAAGGCTCGCGAAACAACCGCTCGAGGCGCGCATGACGGCGCGGCGGCGCGTCGAGCGCGGCCACGTAAGCATCCCAGCTCTTGGCATCGAGCATGAAGACGCGCCGATCTGCTAAACGCTCTTCGGCCTCGCTCAGCGCCGTGTCGAGAACGAATTCACTCACGGACTTGCGCTGGGCAGCTGCGGCCGCCTGCAAGGTCCGTTTTGCGGCCCGGGTCAGCCGCAGATCAAGCTTCTCCGTCCGATTGCTACGTTGAGGCATATAAATAGAGTAACACAATTCGCCAGACAATGTCACGACAATTCGCGAGGCACATACCCTGGCGCGCCCGCCCGAAAGGGTGGGCCTCTCATTCCGCCTTGGCACCCGACTTCCGCACGATGGCCGACCATTTGGTCTCCTCGCGATCGATGTCGGCGGCGTACTCGTCAGGGGTGCTGGGCAGCGGCTCGGTGCCGTCCGCGGCCATGCGCTCCCTGGTGTCCGCCGCATTGAGCGCGTCGCGCAGCGCCCCATTGAGCTTGTCGATGACCTGCCGCGGCGTGCCGGTGGGCGCCACGATCCCGTAATGCAGCACCGATTCATAGCCCGGCAGCCCCGCTTCGGCGACCGTCGGCAGGTCCGCGAGCACGCCGGAACGCTGTGCGCCGGTCACCGCCAATGCCCGCACCTTGCCGTCGCGGGCGAGCCCGATCGCGGGCGGCAGCGAGCTGAAATAGACCGCCACATGGCCGCCCATCAGATCGGTGAGCGCGGGCGCGCTGCCGCGGTAGGGGACATGGGTGAGCGTGATGTCGGCCATCTGCTCGAACAGCACGGTGCCGAGATGGATGCCGCTGCCGACACCGGCCGATGCGTAGTTGAGCCTGCCCGGCTCGCGCTTGGCGAGATCGATCAGTTCGCTGATAGAGCGCACCGGCAGGCCCGGGTAAACGAGCACGACGAGCGCGCTGGTGCCGATCAGGCCGACCGCGGCGAAATCCTTGCGCGGGTCGTAGCCGACATTGTTGTAGAGCGTCGGATTGACGCCGAGCGTGCCGGTTCCGCCGATGACGAGCGTGTAGCCGTCCGGCGCGCTCCTCGCCACCTGGCGGGTCGCGTTGCTGCCGCCGGCGCCTGCCCGGTTCTCGATGACGATCTGCTGGCCGAGCGTCCGGCTCATCTTCTCCGCCACCACACGCGCCATCACGTCGTTGCCGCCGCCGGCCGCATAGGGGACGACCAGCGTGATGGGCCGGGTCGGATAGTCCTGCGCGTTCGCGCCAACGGCCCAGCAGGCGAGGGCTGCAGCCAGTATCGCCCGCACCCCCACCCTGGCCGTCCCCCGCTTGCAGGGGAGGGAACGGGAGGGGGCCTGCGCTCTCGTCGCCATCCCGCCTACTCGCCCTTCAAGCCGAGCGCGTTCACGACTTTCGACCAGCTCGTCTCCTCCCGGTCGATGTCGGCTGCATATTCTTCCGGCGTGCTCGGCAAGACTTCGGTGCCATCGGTGGCAAGCCGCTGGCGCACATCCTCCGCGGCGAGCGCCAGGCGCAGCTCCTTGTTCAGCCGCTCGACGATCGCCCGCGGAGTTCCGCCCGGCGCCACCAGCCCATAGCGCAATGCCGCCTCGTATCCGGGCAGGCCGGATTCGGCCACCGTGGGCAAATCGGGGAGGAGGCTCGAGCGCCGCGCGCTGGTCACCGCGAGCGCCCGCAGCAGTCCGCTTTCGGCTTGGCCATGGGCGGTCGGGATCGGGGTGAACATCATCGGGATGTGGCCGCCCAGGAGGTCGGTAATGGCAGGCCCGGTTCCCTTGTAGGGAACGTGGGTGAGCTTGAGCCCCGCCGTGGTGGCGAAGAGCTCTCCGGCGAGATGCCCGACGGTGCCGATGCCGGCCGAGCCGTAGTTGATCTCGCCCGGATGCTCCCTTGCATAGGCGATCAGCTCGGCGACCGAGTGCACGGGAAGGCTCGGATGCAACACCAGCATTGTGGGTGCCGATCCGATGCGGCCGATGGCGGCGAAGTCCTTGCGCGGCTCGAAGCCCGCGTTGGCATAGAGACTCGGGCCGATCGCCAGCGTGCCGGTATAGCCGAGCAGCAGCGTGTAGCCGTCGGCCGCGCTCTTGGCCACGTAGCGCGCCCCGATCGTGCCGCCGGCGCCGCCGCGATTCTCCACGACGACTGACTGGCCGAGCGTCTCGCTCATCTTCTCGGCCACGATGCGCGCGACCAGCGAGACGCTGCCGCCGGGCGGGAACGGCGAGACCAGCACGATCGAACGGGCCGGATAATCCTGTGCGGACGCCGCGACCGGGGCGGCAAGCGCCAGCAGGACCGCCGCCATCCACCGTGACATTTTCGCGAGCCTGCTCATACGTTGCCTCGGATGCCCATGATGAAGCCGCAGAAGTTCCATGCTATCTTTCTCCTGCGGGCAAAGTAAGGGACGCTGGCGGGCGGTTGATCGCCGTGATCGACCACCGCGCTGGCGAAGCCCGCGCTTCCAAAGCTCGACCAGAGGGGTGACGAAGATTGCCTCTTGACCCGGTTCTGCTGTCGCGCGTTCAATTCGCCTGGGTCGTCGGCTGGCACGTCCTGTTGCCCGCTTTCACGATCGGTCTTGCCTCCTTTATTGCCTTTCTCGAAGGCGGTTACGCCTTGACCAAGCGTCCCATTTTTCTCGACCTGTCCCAATTCTGGTTGCGGATCTTCGCGATCTCCTTCGGCATGGGGGTGGTGACCGGCATCGTCATGCCGTTCCAGTTGGGCACCAACTGGAGCCGCTTTGCCGACGACACCGGCAATGTGATCTCTCCCCTATTGGGTTACGAGGGCTTGACCGCATTCTTCCTCGAAGCGACGTTCCTAGGGGTGCTCCTATTCGGCCGCAAGCTGGTGCCCCCATTCATGCATTTCGTCGCCGCCGTGCTGGTGGCGGTGGGCACGCTGTCCTCTTCGTTCTGGATTCTCGCGACCAACAGCTGGATGCAAACTCCTGTCGGGCACGAGATCATCGACGGTCGATTTTTCCCGCAGGATTGGCTGGAGATCGTTTTCAATCCGTCGTTCCCGTACCGGTTGGCGCATACGGTGAGCGCCTTCTATGTGACCACGGCCTTTGTGGTGTTGGGGGTCGGCGCCTACACGCTGCGGCGCCGCCGACCGGTCGAGCACGGGCGCCTGATGCTGCGGCTCGCTCTGTGGTTCCTCGCGATCTTCGTGCCCGTGCAAGTCATCATCGGAGATTTGCACGGCCTCAATACGCTGGCCTACCAGCCCGCCAAGCTCGCCGCCATCGAGGGCTTGTGGGACGGCGGAAGCGGGGTTCCGGCCTCCATCATCGGCTGGCCCGACCAAACGGCGGAACGCAATCTCGGCGAGATCGCGATCCCGCGGTTGGGCAGCCTCTATCTCACCCACTCCTGGGATGGCGCGGTCAAAGGCCTCAAGGACTTCCCGGCCGATCAGCGCCCTCCGGTTGTGATCGTCTATTTCACGTTCCGGATCATGGTCGGGATCGCGCTACTGAT
>Ga0210403_10003231_pt1 | contig 14424 bp, 18 predicted proteins | sample IncBWC19MmetaG_FD_150863 | JGI IMG/M metagenome (GOLD analysis project Ga0210403, IMG submission 150863) | Forest soil microbial communities from Barre Woods Harvard Forest LTER site, Petersham, Massachusetts, United States - Inc-BW-C-19-M | ecosystem: Environmental > Terrestrial > Soil >... | reverse complement strand
GAGGAGCGGCACTCTTGCCGAGTCCTTCCAATTATCTTGTTAATACGGAAATGGTAATTGATAGCTGGGTTCTGGTTTGGCGGCGCAAGACAATCCGCGAACTCGCGGCAAAGTACCCTGAGCTGATGGGGAATGCGTTGCTAGTTGCATTCGACTATATGACCTTATTTGTGGCGGCCCATGTTGCGTTGGTTTCTCACAGTGCCAGGGAGAGGCTAGCTGGGGTATTGGTCAGCCTCGCCGACGGCTTTGGGAAAGACGTGTCTGGAGGCGTAAAGCTTGTGATCACAAATGAGGAACTGGCCAATGCAGCTAACGTCACGTCCTTTACCGCGAGCCGTCTCCTAAGCGAGTGGCAGCGAAACGGCGCTGTTGTGAAGAGCCGCGGTGGCGTCGTGCTTCGCGCTCCCCATAAACTTTTGTTGCATAAGGTGTGAACTTCCCTCCTTCAGCTCCGATGGGTTTTCTAGTTGCTCCGCAGCAACCAAGAACCTGTCTTTGAGCAACGACGAAGGCGCTATCTCCCGATACTTTTTAAAAGCTATGAACTTTCTAGAACCTGGGGTCTTGACCATTGAGGCTCCCTGGCAGAGGCAAGACGATTTGGAAACAGCATTAGTGCGTATTCTAGTGGTAGATGATTTTCTGCCTTTCCGAAGTCATACGGTTTCGGCCCTGCGAAAACGACCCGGATTTCGGGTCGTGGAAGAGGCATTTGACGGCGAAGAGGCTGTTCAGAAAGCTAATGAACTAAAGCCAGATCTCGTGGTCCTGGACATCGGCCTTCCTGTACTGAACGGGATCGAAGCTGCTCGACAGATTCGGTGTGTTTCGCCCGATTCCAAAATACTATTTTTAACCTGCAACAACCATCCCGAGATTGCACGCGCGGCTTTCGACGCGGGTGGCGTCGGTTATGTCGTTAAGCATGATGCCGCAGGCGAGCTGATTGCCGCGGTGGAAGCGGTCCTCCAGGGACGGCGATATGTCAGCAAACAGCTAGCTGGCCGTGGCGTGATCGAAGAGCTGTAAATCGGGTCGCACTGCCGGGCGGTTCCTTGCCATTTCCCACAAACAGAAAAGGAAGAATGGAGCAATCGTTTGCTGAACCGCCGCAAATTGGAAAAGGAAAAGATTGATGGCGGACGTCATTAAGCCTGGGGACAAAGCATTGTTTTCCGGCATTTACCAAGTCATTCACGGAAAGAACCATGCAGAGCCTCACCTGGTGACGGTGCTTTACGGGGAAGTGTTTCCAGTCTGCCTAATATGCGCGGACAAAGTCCAATTTGAGCTGGCTATGTCTGCGGTGTATGTAAAAGCACACCGTCACTTCAAGCGGGACTAACTGCGACCACTCGCAATTCACGCCTAAGGCAGCCGGGCTGGCGATTGATCTTTTACCGGCGGTCGCGGCTCATCACCCAAATATTTGACGAGCAGCACTTCATTCCCCTTTTCACCATAAACGAGCTCATCGACTAGGTGTTTTGCGAGCAGAACACCGAAGCCGCCGGGACGCATGCCGAGCGATTCACGATACTCCACATGACGCACCGGGTCGTCGTCCGGATTAGCTACCGCGGCGTGGGGAATGTTATCCATCGCAAAGCCTTCTCCCGGGTCAGTGATTAGGCAGGTCACCATGTGGCGAGCGCGCAGGTACGCGATCTCAACTTGCTGGTTGGGATCAAGACCCCCTCCGTGCTCGATTGCGTTGGTCAGCATCTCCCGGAAAGCTGTACCCACATCAGTTCTCTCGGGGTTTGGCAGATCGGCAATCTCATCAAAGAATTGGAGGACTCGCTCCGCCGTCTTAAAGTCGCAGCGGGCGCGAAGACGAATCCACTCGGGCGTTGCCGAGATCACATCGATTCCGTCGTCCCAGCACGGCTCCTCGATTGCGTGCTGGATCATAACGCCAAGCGCTTCGGGTGAGAAGGGCATGGAAAAATAGCTGAAAGCGCGTTCGCGCATCGAGGTGATGGCGTCCGCAGGCGTGCTTTCGTCAGCCAAAATGATCAAGCGCGTATGAGGTCGTATGCGCCGGATCTTGCGAAGTAGTTCAACGTCCTCCTTGCCCGAGGTTTTCGCACTGGTTAGAATCAGATCGAATCCTTTTCGCGTTGCCAGGGCGAGAGCCGCAGCATTGTCAGCTGCTTGCTGGATCGCCCATGCGTCGGCTCCGAGGATGCTCCGCAATTGCGCATCAATCGCGGGATCCGCACCCACTACGAGTGCGTTTCGGACCGGGAATGGACGCATTTCAATCGTTGGAAGCGCACTCATACGGTTTCCTTGTCTAGCCAACGTGGGCTGGCTCGGGAGGCATTCGGTGAATGTCCACTTCCTCGGCTTCCGTGGATTCCAGAGCGTTTCTAGCCTTTATCGCATCCGTTTCCGTTCCGTGCAAAATTAGCAGAAACTTGCCCGCTTTTATCGAACTCTCATACTTCAAGGCCTTGTCTTTGGAAATACCGAGGCTCACCAGGCCGGCTCCCAATGCACTCACTCCGCCGACGAAAACAGCTCCTTGCAGAGCGCTGACAATCCACGCCGCTACCGGTCCGGCAATAACCACGAGACCGATTCCGGGTACAATCAAAAAGGCTGATCCCGCCAAAAGGCCCCACATACCACCCCAAAACGCACCCATCGTTCCCCAATACTTCATGCGGCCGCCGGCGCCATAAATTCCCACTACATTGTCTTCGCTCTGGAAGTCTTTTCCGAGGACGGAAAGCTTCGTGATGTCGAAACACGAATTCTTCAGCGCCTTTATGGCATTTTCGGCACCGGATTGGTCACTGAAGACCGCAACAGCCGAACTCTGATCTTCTTGTGCCTTGTTTTCCATTAGCCCCTCCTTTTCAAGGGATGGACCGCTCCGCGGGGAAGTATGGCGAGCCAGCGGATAATTCTCAACTAGCAGAACTGACAGGCAAGAAAATGAAAAAATCGCAGGCGGCTCGTGAGACCAAGCGGCTCACAAACGCCCCACGGCAAGCGCAATCGAGAGAAAAATAAGAGCGACGGAACGCAGGCCGGCGAACAAACCCCTGGCGAAAGTTGGCTTAGGAATTACCGAGTCCAACATCACCAACTGGGAGTCAATCCGAACAGATTGGCGGTGATGGGTTGGAAGGTACTCGCGATAATCTGTAGGCGAGTCGAGGTATTGAATTTCCGCCCACACGAAGCAATCGCCAACGTGAGCTGTTATCCCGCCAATGTGCTCGCCGTAACTCGGCTGTCTCATAAAGAATATATATCTTCGGGTTCCCTTTTCTTATAAGTCAGATTGTCGAAATCGAGAACTGGCAACGTTGACAGTTTTGTGCAGAAAAAAACCGAGGCTCATCCTCGTGATTGCCAGTCCAAGGCCCAATCCGGGGACTTTTGATCGGCATAAATCTCGTGACAACGGGGTGTCCAACTCTGACGCTACAGCGCTTTAGGCTGGTTCTAAGTCGACGATGTGGCAGGCTAAAGGCTTCTCGTGATTGGCGGCGAAAAACGACAGCCGAGCGCCGATGCGCTCTACAGGATCAGAAGGTTGGGTCAATTCTGATCACTCGCGAAAACTCACGAGGCGATCACGTGATTTCTGATTGCATACTGGACCAGTTGAGCATTGCTCTTGGCGTTCAACAGTTCCATGATCCGGTATTTATGAAAGGCAACTGTCCTTGTCGTCAGGCTCAAGACGTTGGCGACTTCTTTCATAGACTTTCCCTCGGCGAGCAGCTGCAGCACTTCCCGCTGCCGCTCGGTGAGCCTCTTTCCCTCTTCAATCAATTCCTTACCCTGCCGCAAAATAAAATCAACGGTATCTTTGGCAATTACCGGAGACAGGTAGGATTTGCCCTTAAGAACTTCCCGAACCGCGATCGCAAGTTCGGACGCAGCACAAGTCTTCAACAGGTAAGCTGAAGCTCCCCGGCGGAATGCCTCAGCTGCCAGATCAGCATCCTGATTCATAGTGAGGTAGACCAATTTTACTGATCTTAGCAACTGTTTGATCTGCTGACCTGCGTCCAGGCCGTTCAGGAGCGGCATGCCAACGTCGATGATGATTACTTGCGGCTTGAGCGTGGCGGCCACACGAACCAGGGCACGGCCATCGCCGACGGTCGCTACAACGTCGTAGTCGGCCTCGAGCAATTTCTTGCACGCCTCGGCGACAAGCATGTGATCGTCGGCAATCATGATCCTAGGACGGTTTCGTTCCATGCTTCGACCCTCGCTTTACGTCACTGCGGACGGCTCCAGGTGGACGTGACTACTTTCGCATGAAAAAACCAAAAGAATTTGTGACGGCAGTAGAAATCCCGACGAGAAAGAATGCTACTGCCAAAACTACTAGTTCGCTATTTGTTCGTGGAGTCTCGAACAATCTCAATCCTCGCCGAATCCAATTGCCGTTCTTGAGATGTGTATGCCAGAAGCACGTTGCCAGCCTGGCTAGCTGATTTTCTACCGCGACCTGCCAGTTTTGACAGTGTCCGTGACAATACCCGGCTGCTAGAAATGCCCAATCAGAACCCCTGGAGACTCGCGGACCCAATTGATTGGAAAGGGACAACGGGCGTGAACTAGGCTTTCGGTGCTTTCTTGTAAACACCTTGGATTCGGACCATGTCCCTGGACGAGGCAACCGCCAGGGAGAGCCAAAATGAACCGCCAGGCGAAAACAGATCGTGTCAGTTGTGCAGTCAAAGTTCAAGGAGAACGATTCTAATAGGCTGCACAACATTTTCTTGGAACGACTTCGGTTAGCGAAACAGGATGGGAATGAAGCATCTGCAGCGTTCTATGAGGGAATTATGTGATGCCGGATGGCGTACTGAAGCAGTTCGGCTGTTGTCTTTAGTCCCAGGCTTTCCATGATCCTGTATTTATGGAAAGCGACGGTGCCAGGCTTGAGATTCAGAACACCTGCGATTTCCTTCATTGACATTCCTTCCGCTAGGAGCTGCAAGACTTCGCTCTGCCGCGCCGTAATTCGCTTCTCTTCGTCATAAGCTTTCCCACTCTGTAGAAGGAATTTGACCGTGTCTTTGGTGATCGACGAGGACAGGTATGATTCTCCTTTGAGCGCTCGCCGGACGGCGGTCAAAAGCTCTTCGGCAGCGGAGTTCTTCAGCACGTATCCCGATGCCCCTCGACGAAAAGCCTCGGCGGCTACTTCGGGCTCAAGGTTCATGGTGAGATACACAAGTTTGATCGATGGAATTTGATGCTTCAGTTGTTCGCCGGCGTCCAGGCCGTTCAATTGGGGCATGGCAATATCGATAATTACCAGTTCGGGCTTCAGTTCGGAGGCTGCCTGAAGCAAAGCCCGCCCATTGCTCACGATGGCGACTACTTCAAATTCCGGCTCAAGAAGGCTCTTACAGGCTTCCGCCAATAGGATGTGGTCATCCGCAATTAATAGGCGAGCTCGGTTGCGACGTTCCATGGCGACACTTGCTTTTCCGCCAAACTACCGCCCGGAGACTGTCACGCGTCGCGGGGGTTGCGCGTGCATTTCCCGGTTTCACACTACCGATGATAGCCAAAATGCTATTGGCACGTCCTGGCCGTTGTAACTGTCACTTTTGTCAGTAGTTGTGCATATCGGCCACTAGGCAGTACCGGGAAGGACACTTCCGCTCGTCGTTTCTGCAGCTGAAACAGACCCCGGCAGCCTCCTGATTCGACATTGAACAATAAGCGGGAAGCAGGGTACCATCGGAGCCGCGATCGGTTGCTCCGCCAGCGGTCACCAACAAATGATTGCATGGATTCGATTGGGGTGGAGCGCATCTATGAGGATTGTTGGAATTTACGCACGATTCGAGAAGTTCGTTGTGGTGGTTCTGCTGGTTCTGTTGATGGCAGTAATTCTCTTTGCGACTCTGCAATTCGCTTCCGCAGTTTTTCTTAGTTTGGGCGAACACATCTGGCACCACTTGTTCCGCAGAAACATCCAGGAAGTATCAGCGCAAATTGATTTGGTCCACGATGTGTTTGCTCAATTCCTACTTATATTGATTGGTATTGAGTTAATGAAGACTGTCATGATGTACCTTGACGAACATGTAATCCACGTAGAAGTCGTACTCACGGTGGCGATCATCGCCATCGCTAGGCATGCGATCGACATTAATTACCGTGACGCTAGTCCACTTTCCATCATTGCAATGGGCGTGGTTGTTCTATCCCTAACTCTCGGCTATTACTTTTTCAAGAAGGCCGGCACGTCCTGAATCAACTCTCTCTGCGAAGTCCCATCCATCAACCGTGTGGCAATTATCTAGACAAGACACTAACCACTTCTACCAGCTGAACTGTGCCTTTTGACAGTCGTGCGCTTTCCTGCCACCCGATACAAGTAAATCATTAGTTGGATTCAACACTTCTGTTGAGAACCGCGAAGTATGCCGCTCGGCAAGAGCTTCGATTTTTGAAATACGGCAGGGAGCGTTAGAAACTCGCAGTGGAATTAGCTCGCGTAATCAAATTTACATAATTAAGGAGAGAAAATCGTGAAGATAACAAAATCAATTGTATTCGGCGCTGTTTTACTTTTTGGGTTGAGCGCTCTGGCCCAGGATTACCCGAAGATTGAGGTGGCGGCGGACTACAGCTATGCTCGTTATGCCGGCAGCCACACCTACATATAGTCTCAACGGGGGTGGTGGCGCGGTTGACTTCAACTTCACCCAGCATCTTGGCATCAAGATGGACCTGCAGGGCTATGGCAGCAACACGCAAAGGTTTACTGCCGCTCCTGGAAGTGCGATTTGCCCGCTGGGCTGCAGTGCGAATGTCCAGGGCAACGTCTTCACCTATTTGTTTGGTCCGCAGATTGGGATCCGAACCGGGAAAGTCCGGCCGTACGGCCAAGTCCTCCTGGGTGGAGCGCACAGCAACGTGTATGGTAACGTGGCGACGATACCAGGTGCTGTGTTTTCCAAGGCTCCCTCCGGCAATTCCTTTGCGCTCGCGGCTGGCGGAGGCGTGGACATCGCAATAAACCATTCGGGTACAATCGCGTTCCGGCCGGCCGAGATCGATTATCTTTAGACTCGCTTCAACAACTCCGCGAGCAGCGGTCAGAACAGTTTCCAGTATAAGGCGGGAGTCGTATTCAACTTCTAACCGGATCTGTTTAGCCAGAGGGGACTGTCCGCAGTCACCTCCGGCTGCTGATTACGTTGCAACAACCCTTAAGGCTTGTGTATAAACATGCGTTCGACAAGCCGCCGTTATAAATGTAAAAGAGAAATGTGGGGCAGAGGTCTTAAACGCTCGCGGTGCTTTCTTTGAGCAGCCGCAATTCGGTCTGTGGAATGTCGAATTCCGTACACCCGCAATTCAAGCAGACCACGATGACGGGAAACAACAAGACTGCGGGTTGGTCCGTCCCCTTTGCTCCACGAATATGAAGATTCATCTCCGCGGCAAATTCTCTCTCATCGTTTGAAGCGCATGATTTGCACGCCATAACTTCTTCTCGATTCCAAGCCGCTTTCGCTTCTGAGCTACCCAGTAGGCATAGTGAAGCATATCATTGTTAATAGAACATGAATTGTGAACAGCGAGAGTCCTCAACTGAGGAAAACCATAGCAGATTGGCATCAGTGGTGACAATGCACTAAAAATACTAACTGGGATGTTAACCTTGCTACTCACCGAATTGAGTGCTCGGCTAACGGGGGTTTGACGAAGGCAGGCTCGGTACGTCGAGTTGCGAGTTGCTATCCGGTAGCCCGCATTGCGTCGCGACTTGCGCTGAGAGGAACGCTGGCGTGGATTCTCGTACCTCTTTTTGGTTGTGATTCGATTGAAAGCGCGCCCTGGACCAATTGCAGCCGCTCATGCATGCTCACCAGGCCCAGTCCCCAGTTGGTCATCGCGGTTTTAGGGTCGAAGCCCATTCCCGAGTCGCTCACCGTCAGCTCGACTCGGTCCGATGCTCCGCGCAGACTCACCTGGAACCGACGCACGCCGCTGTGCTTGAGCGCATTCTGCAGCGCTTCCTGTAGGACTCGAAACAGGCAAAGTGAAATCTCCTTGGGCACAGAACGGGGGACGTCCTTGTGCATGAAGATGGCTTTCACTTTCTGCCTGCCGCTAAATTCCGCGCAGAAATCCTTCATGGCAGCCACGATACCGAGATATTCCAATTTCGGGGAGTGGAGCCCATGAGACAGGGTTTGTACTTCAGTTGCCATCAGCGATGTTTGTGTTCGTATTTCGTCGATCTGGCTAAGGAATTCAACTGTAGGACTGGGGAGGTCTGCCTTCAATTGTTCGAGCTGGATCGCCAGCAATGCGACGCGTTGACTAATATGATCATGCAGGTCTCTGGCGACACGAGTACGTTCCTGCTCTTGTGCCTCGATCAACCTGCGTCCCCAGCTGGAAAGGGCTTCGTTCGCATTCTTACGTTCAGTAATATCTTGGACGGTGCCTCGCAGTTGCACGACGCGCCCGGAGGAGTCGCGACTAGCTTCCCCCCGGCCGATCAGCCATCTTCGGGTACCATCGGCACGAATCATCTCCAGATCGAGCTCGTAAGGTTTCCCGGTTTGCAGTGCTTCCTCGACGGCTCTCCGCAGTTTCTCCCAACTCTCAGCGGTGTAGAGAGTTGAATGTTCCTTGTAACTGACTGCCGGAAGACTGGGGTCGCGACCAGCAATGAGATAAAGCTCTCGTGACCAGGTGACGGTATCTGTCTGTGGATCCCATTGCCAGCTGCCAACCTTTGCTAACCGCTGCGCCTCCGAAAGGTCTGCTTCTCTTTGCCGCAGCGATGTTTCCGCCCTCTTGCGTTCGGTGATGTCTTCCACGAGTGCAAAAACCAACGGAGAACTTCCGTTGCCGTTTTTCAAGAGAGAGACATTCAATCGTCCCCAAACCTTGACGCCATCTTTTCTTGAGTAGGATTTTTCCAGCGAGTAATTTTCGATGGCACCGGAGCGCAGTTGTTGAAACAGCGCCCAATCTTTATTGGCATCGTCGCCGTCAGCAAACTGTGAGCAATTCATTCCCTGGAGTTCCTTTTCCTCGTACCCCAATATGGAAGCCAGAGCCGGATTGGCAAGGACGATCCTTCCTTCGAGGTCCTCCAGCGCGATCCCCAGAGACACGTGCTCGAAAAGATAGCGGAAGAGCTCTTCACTTGCCGCGGGCAGCGCTTGCAACGACATGACGACTCCAAAAGTGCGAAACCTGCTCAATAGGAATTTACAGCCAGAACACCTCGCGGAAAAGCCAAGTACGCGCCATTGTGCAGGTGCGGAATGTCCCGCTGCATCGGATCCCTACTCTTTGCCAGGAGACCCATCTATTCTTTTTTTGGAATGACTCCCAGCAAAAGGAAGCTGGCGCCGCGGCCCTTCGTCGCTGGCGGGTCTCGACACTGACCTCGATATGCTATACCTGACCTCCGAATTGCGGAAGAAATTTATGAGGCACCGGCGGATGTCCGCGCAACATCTGTGAATCAGTTGGGTTCAGGTGAGGATAGATGGCACACCGGAGCCGCTTGCTGGCACCAGAGGGCCATTTCATTCAGATTGATAGAGGAATAATCTCACTATAAATCGGTTAAACAAGACGCAATTTGGGCCAGGTGCCGAAAGGGAAACTTTTCAGTCCAAGGGAACAATTCTTAACGGTGTGCAAAACCCCATATCAAATAGAGTGGAGTCTTCCAGCAAATATATGTACGTTGCGGACGAAATAGCGATTGAACCGATCCGCGTCATTGTCGCTGACGACTTCCCATCGATGTTGGAAGCTGTGGGCAAGTGTCTTGCTCCCTGCTGCGAAATCATCGAAAAAGTAACTGACGGAATGGCTCTTGTGGAATCCGCCTTCAGGTTACAGCCCGACCTCCTGGTAACTGACATTTCCATGTCGAAGCTCAATGGAATTGAGGCCGTTCGCCAACTGCGCAGCAGGGGTCTTCAGACACCAGTGATTGTTCTCACAATCATTGAAGATAAAGATATCGCGAACGAGGCGCTCTCGGCCGGGGCACAAGGCTTCGTCTTGAAATCCCGGATGGGAAGCGAATTGCCCTTAGCAGTTCGGGAGGTGCTCGCGGGAAGGACTTACACGTCGGAGACTCGATGCAAGAAGGCTTCAAACGGACATAAGATCACGGGGCGTTGAGATCGCCAGCCTATTGCAGGATTCAAGCGTCCACAAATCGTCTTCCTAAGATACTTTCGAAGGTTCCACAGAACTCGAGGGGCGATTCATCACAAGTCGGGCAAAGTGCCTCGGACACCGTTCTCGCGCAATGAATCGAAACGAACGATTCGCATTTGTCACAGTGCCAGAGTGTTCCCTTAACTTGTGGACCGGTAACTGCATAATCGGTTGTTCCCATGATGTACATAGGACTCCTTTAGTAACGCGATGTTGACTGTATCGTCAGATCCGAAGAGTCCGGAACTGTTAGGTTTTACAGGGGACGGACCGCACGAGAGGTTCCGGTTCAGGGAAAATACTCTCTAGCAAGTCAGACGACTGGCAAAACTGTCAGTGGTGGGGCGAAGCCGGCTACGAAGCGAAACAATGTCTGTAACTACTTAGGGATTCTAACTGCGTCGAAGCATATGGACCGCAACTAGCACTCTTGGTAGTTCCCCAAATGAATTGGAATGTTCTAAGCTGACTTACTTCATACGTTTCTCTCCGCCGTTAGGCAGCGGCGGAAACCACGCTCCCGAAGCCGCAGAAACACGGTCTGCGGCTTCGTTTTCTTGCTGAGCGAGAGCTAGGTCCCCCACCATCGCCAGACTAATCGTTATCTTCTTTGGACTTCACAATCCATGTCCAGACGACAATGACAGTGGATACGGCGACGATAAGCTCCGCCCAAATAAATGAAATGTAATCACTGAATACTCCTACTGGGGGAACGCCGGGCTGCACGTTATTGCGCAGGGCCGGTAAGCCAAAAATGAGTGACACCGACAACGAGAGCGGCAGGAGGGTGGAATGACTTCCGACCCCTGTCGCTTTCAGGACCATGGCCAGCAGGCTCACCGCCAAGCTCATCATAATAAGCATCACGCTTATCGAGACAACTATCACGCCGTCGGCGCGCCTCATGTTCAAATCGACCCCGACGAGATCCCGGCCCTCAGTCCTGGCAATCTTTCCACTGAACTTGTCTCCGGGAATGGACGCTTGCAGATCAATTGAAACGGGCACTGTATCATTTTGCTCCAGGGCCGCGTGCTCGACCATGAGATCTGAGACCGGCAGCGCAGTGCCGACCGGGGCTGAAATGTTCGTCTCGGTTTCGGTTCGATCTGTGTCCGCCGCTTCTGTTTGATAGTGCACTCTCGGCTTGTTCGTGGATTTTTTCGCCGCGGAGGTTTTTGAACCGCCGGGGGTCGCCTGATCCGGTGGTCGACCGCGACTAGGCGTAGTCAGCAGGAGCCACAAGGTCGTCTGATGGTGGTCGAAAGGGTACAGGTTCGCGTCCCCATCAAGCGAGAATTGAGCTTCGATTGGATTCACGCGCTCCCCGGCGGGGAAATCGATCTCCTGAGTTCCCCGGACGGAATTGAGAAACAGCTTCAAATCGCGCGCGGGAGTAACTGAGTCTTTCGCAAAATTCCCAACCGGTCGAAGACGTATAAAGGCTCTGATTTCTGAACGGTCTATGTCTGCTTCTACTACTTTGATGCTTACGTTGACGTTATTCCCGGTGCTTGTCTCGCGAAGACTCAACGAGCTTTGCTCGGTTTCGTGGAGATTCCGAATCAGGATACCAACGTACAGCAAACCAACTAAAAGCATGATCAAGATTCGAACTCTTGATGCCCGAAAACGCATTTTTCGCCCTCCGAGGGGCCAGATAAGCTAGATTTGGCGGCGCGCCGGTTCTCCAAAGAATCATCACGTTTTGCACCTTTCTAGTGATGCTTTGGATAGTCGCGGAACATCTTCACCACTGCCTTCTCGATGATCTCCAGGGATTTTTCCTGCTGGTCGGGATCCAGCTTGGCTTTGGCGGTGCCTCGCCATTTCAGCTGTTTTGCCCGACGATCCGCGAGATCGACCACTAGAGTTCCCTTATCTACATACACCGACGTGCTGGTGGCCGACACCGGAACACCATACGCCCACGTGATCGGCGAGTCTACATTCGGAAGTGCGTAGCCGTCCACGGCGTACGCAACGTTTATCCCTTCGTCCAGTGAGCCGTAAGCGTTTACCGATAAATCTCCGGCACTGTCCACTTTCTTCAATCCCTTAGCCTTCAACTGAAGGTCAATGGCTCCCACGATGTCTTCTTGGACAAACGGGTGGTTCGTCGCCGACAACTTCATCCACGAATAAGTCTTGTATGGAGTGAAGTCAACCTTCGGGTCGTATTCGACTTTGACATTTTGGGCTTGGACCAAAATTCCTACCAGCAAGAACAGACCCACCGACGCGCAACTGCGTTTTCTTTCCATTATGCTCACTCCGATCGAGGGTTTCAGACTACTACCGAGATCGGTGGAAGGAACTAGCAGAACTGACAGCTTGTCTTTCCGACACTCTCGGTGATTGAAAGAATGTGTTAAAACTACGGGGTCAAGGTGTGGCTGATGCCGTTGAAGGGGGCTTACATGAAATGCTTTCTGCGCAAATTTGCAATTCTGCTTCTTTTGACTGTTCCAGCGATTGGTCAGGAAGCTGCGACCCCAACACAGCAAACCGCTCATCACGGTGTCGCACGTCGGCCATCGCTTTCCGCGGACGAAATTTGGGCGGATTTAATGCGAGGCAACGAGCGATTCGTCGAAGGCAAGCCACGGACTTATGGGTCGGTCAGCCTTCGTACCACGCTTACCAAAGGACAGAACCCGAAAGTGGTCGTGCTCGCCTGCTCGGATAGCCGCGTAGCCCCGGAGCTGGTGTTTGATAAGAATCTCGGCGATTTGTTCGTCGTGCGCTCAGCCGGCAATATCGCGGGTCCGATCGGCGTCGGCAGTATCGAGTATGCGGTTGAACATCTCGGGAGCAGCGTCCTTGTGGTGTTGGGTCACACAAAATGTGGTGCGGTAACGGCAGCTTGCTCGGGAGAGAAAATGCCGAGTCCGGACCTGCAAGAGATCGTTGACAAGATCAATCCCGCGGTTCTAGAGGCCAGAAAATCAAACGCCAAGGATGACGCATTAGTCGAGGCGGCCATCAAGGAGAACATCCACCAAAGCGCAAAGGACGTACTCGCCAACAGCGAGATCCTTCGTCATTTTGTCGAAGAGAAAAAGCTGACAGTCTTTGAAGCTGAATACCAGCTGGACACTGGGAAAGTAATCCGGCTGAAGGGCGGGCAGTAATCGGGGCGAGATTTCGCGACCAAAGATGCCGCTTCGCAGCTAGTATGCCCAGTAAGGCGTCTGGCCTCCGGGCGCGGTAGTCCCTTGAATCGATGTGTACACGTTGCGTCCGTAGAAAAACGGTAGTCCGAAATCGAAAGTATTCGGGTTAGGGCCGGCCGTACCATTAACTGCGGCGTTACTACCGGCTACCAGTTGATCGAAATTCCCCACGCTGAAACTGAGCGCATGCGGAGAGCCGCCTGTCGCTTGGTTACTTACATTGAACGGAGTTGTTGAGGCAGGGCAGTACCAGAAAGAAGTATCTGTACAGATCGGCATTCCTGTCGTGGCTGCGTCGAGGAAGAATATACCGTTCGAGCCGCTATCGATAAAGCTCCCGGTATAGGCAACATTGTTGAATGTGGTCGTAAATCCACCGTTCGAATCCAGAGGGAAAACGGTTGCGCTTCCCAGAGCGTTGTCCGCCTGGGTGCCAATTCCAAAAATCATGGAACCCGTTACGCTGGGCTGCGGACTCGTCACCGCGGGTAATTCAATAATCACGCCGTTATTGTCGGAGGCGAACAGGCCGACTGGGTTTTGTACCTGCTGGGTCAAACTGACAAGAGTTGGGACGCATCCGGACGCAGGACACTGATAATAGGCCGCAGTTGGGGGAGCCCCTGTCGAACATGCAGTTCCGCAATCTTGCTGGAAATTCCCAACCCCCAAGACCCCGTTCGCGCCCAAGGCGGCGAGAGTGTCATCATCCGGACCACCGGTGGAACAAGTGCTTGGGACCGCGGGAAAACTGGTATCCCCAACTATGTGAACGGGCACCGAACTTGCCTGTTCGCCAGCAATCTTTACGTCCGCGGTAGCAACCGGACCCCAAATAAATGAAGTGTCAACAAATTGAATGCATTCGCCGATCGGACTTCCGCTAATGCTCGTGGTCGGAAGGGCTAGAGTCAGCTCGCCACCAGAGGAGGACGACAACAGTCTCAGACCGAAGGAGCCGGTATCCACCAAAACGCCGTCGATAGTTTGACAACTGGTAGCGCTACCGGGAACACACACGGTGACGCTGGTAAAT
>Ga0210403_10003229_pt1 | contig 14429 bp, 18 predicted proteins | sample IncBWC19MmetaG_FD_150863 | JGI IMG/M metagenome (GOLD analysis project Ga0210403, IMG submission 150863) | Forest soil microbial communities from Barre Woods Harvard Forest LTER site, Petersham, Massachusetts, United States - Inc-BW-C-19-M | ecosystem: Environmental > Terrestrial > Soil >... | reverse complement strand
GTAAGGACATTCTGCCGTTTCCGAAGCAGCCCGGATCTTTCTATCACCTTTCGAAAGTGCATGACAGCCACAACATCATGTTTGCCTGCAAGATTTGGGGGCTGCGCGCCACGGACTTGAACCAGGGCGTGGTGTACGGGACGATGACCGACGAAACGGCGATGGATGAGGCGCTGATCAACCGGTTCGACTACGACGACGTTTTTGGCACAGTGCTGAACCGTTTCTGCATTCAAGCAGCCATAGGGCAACCGCTGACGGTTTACGGCAAGGGCGGGCAGACGCGAGGGTTCCTTGATATTCGCGACACGGTGCGGTGTATTGAAATTGCCTGTGAAAATCCTGCTGCGCGCGGCGAATGCCGCGTATACAACCAGTTCACCGAGCAATTCTCGGTGCGCGATCTCGCGAAGATGACCGTGGCCGCCGGCAAAAAGCTTGGCTTAACCGTCGAGGTCGACCACTTGCAGGATCCGCGGGTCGAGGCCGAGGAGCACTACTACAACGCGAAGCATTCCAAACTGATCGATCTGGGCTTGCAGCCGCACCTGCTCTCGGATTCTTTGCTGGACTCGCTGATGAACATTGCGATTAAGTATCGCGACCGGGCGGACGCTTCGTTGATGCTGCCGCAGGTGAATTGGCGCGAACCGCGTAACGACCGGCGCCTGCAGATGAGCAAGACGGCCAGGAACTCGTTGGGCGCGTCTCGAGTGCAGATGGCAAGCGAACCGGTCGAAAAAACGAAAAAACACACGCACCGGTAGTACTTTCCCTTACGGCATTTTCAACGCGGAATGACTGCGGCTCTTAACCGAGAGCCGCAGTTTCATTTGCGATCCGTTGCGCAAAATCCAAATCGAAAGGAAAGTCAGCGCCTTCGAGCGAAGCTTCTACTTTGGCGACGAAGCGCTGAATGATCGGCTCCTTATTCGCCAGAAGATCGATGAACGCCGCGCGGGAGTTCCGCTTTTCCAGCCAAACACAACGTTCATCCGGCTGCTCGTAACCGCAGCGAATCTCTTGCAAGGTGGACTTAGGGGCTGCATAGGCGCGGATGGCGAGCAGATGTGATCCCAGATTGTCCATCGCAGGCATGCCTGTATGATCTGGCCTATTTAAGAAGAAGTGCCCGCCGAAGCGAAGGCCACTACCGGGATGGAAATCTCTGCGCCAGCGTTCGACCTCTTCCAACAGGCAATACTCGAAGTGAACGGCAATCAGACGGCGAAGCGCTTTAGCCCTGGCGATGAGCGAGGCGGTGATGAGTGGCGGGGCTTGCCAGGGCTTTTCTACGACCACGTGCAGGTTGGCATCAAGTGCGGCGTCGATTAGGAAGGGCACGTGAGGTCCAGGCAGCACGCAGAGCCAGGCGATTTGCGCTTTGCTCGCTGTCATCGCAGCGGCAAGTCGCGATCTGTAGGCGTCGTCTGTTTCACCCGACGCACGGCGCGTGGCGGGGACGTCGGCAACAATGCGGCCCTCCGACGTCAGGATGCCATGCATCCTGGCGGCCCAGCGGCCACGGCCGAGGATCACGTACGCGGGGACTTCAGCCATTTCGTGTGCCCGCCACCATTTCGCAAACGAGTCGAGCCGCTTTCACGGCGCTGACCACCTTGCCGGAAAAGATATGAATTTCACCCGGAGCGCCTTCGCGAACGTAGAGAACTCTGCGGTCGTGGTCGGGATTATCTTCCACCACACGAATCGTGAATCGTGAGCCGATATAAAGTGCGTCTTTCGCAGCGGGGACGGTGAGGCAGCAATCGGCGCGCATGGCGGCGAAACGAGTGAAGGGAACAGGCTCAAACTCAGGCTTGTTCAGTATTCCAGCGTAGGGCTCCGGGATAGGCGCGTCGGGGTTTGTCGTTGTCCAGTGATTCGTGTTTTTTGCTGAGCCGAAGAGAGAGCGTGTCGAACTGCCGTAGGGATCGAAGGCGGTGAACGGCCCATCGACGACGACCAACGCAACGCCGTGCAACTGAGGCGGTAGTTCGATCAACATTTTTTCAGCTACCTGGTATTTTGCGGCTTTAAATAGCCCCCGGCTTGGACCCAAGCCGTATGTAGCCCAGATCACGAAGTCGTAGTCGGGGCGCATTTCGTGCGTGAATTCGCGCCGTTGCAGGCGAATCCCGTTTGCTTGCAGGCGAGCTTCGACAAGGCTTCGCAGGACATCCGGATCATAGATGTTTTCCTGGACTTCGTAGCACTTGTCGATGAAATCGAAATTCATCCAGTCCGGGCAGCACGCTTTGAGCGGGAGTCCGTGCTGGTGCATCACGGCCTCATACAAATCCGGTGGAGTGAGCGAATTCTCTTTGGGAATTGCATAGTAGTGCCGGCTGTTAGTTACGATCGCGTCTGCGAAGGCCTGGGTAAATTCCGCGCGCGCTTCCGCTATTTCGCTGATTGTTTCTGAACTCCGGGGATAGTGATAGCCGGCGTGAACGCGGTACTGGTTGATCGCGGAAGCTGCACGCAGCACACCGAGCGGGTCGAACAACTGGACCTGGTGTCCGTGCTCAGCCAGACGGATGGCAACGGTGGCGCCGTAAATGCCGGCTCCCGCTACAGCGATCTTGGCTCCCATGATCCTCTTTCGATTTTTCCTGGCCGCTAAAAAACCAGTACATCAGACATTCGGAGAGTGGACACATGCGGACCCGCCAACATCTACTTTTGCGCGGCAGGCCGGACTATGGGCACGAGCAAGCCTTCGCGAATGCGATAGTCAATGTCCCGCCAGCGAATGCTCCGGCGGCCGAAACTCAGCAGCCAGATCAACAAAGCCCACGCATCCCAGACTGGCACGAGAGCCATTTTTTTCCATATTCCCTTTTGCTTCATGCCCCAAACACCGATCAGCCAGGTCATGGCGATGCGCATACACAGGTATCCGCCAAGGTAAAGCAAGGCGACTCGAAGAGTGGGATGAATCGCGACTGCGGCCACAGACCACGCCAAACCTTGCGTGAAAATTAGCCCAAGATGGCCCCAAGGGCGCATGTGGCGCATTACGGTCATCCAACGCAGGCGCTTGAAGAAAAATTCACGCAATGATTTGAAATCAGCCACGGTCTCGACCGCATACGGCAACAGTTCTACTTCAAATCCCTGCTCGGCAACCAATCGCCCTACCAGCAAATCATCCGCTGGGCGGTTCTGGATAGCGCTGTAGCCTCCGAAACCAGCGAGATGCGTTCGCGTGGTAACAATGGTTTGGCCAAAGGCGAATTTGACTCCGTCCAACTCCCAGGCGACCAGTATGCCGGGATAGAAGTCGCAAATCATGCCGATGGACTGAAGCCTTTGCAGGAGCGAGTGTTCTTGCGTGGAGACGTAGAGGCATGTGACTGCGCCCACCTTGGGATTTTGGAGTGGCGCGACCACGGAACGCAGATAGTCCGGACGAACACGGACGTCGCTGTCGTTGATCACAAGAACTTCATTTTGTGCTTCGCTGACCAGGCGTGCCAGCTTTACGACTTTGTCGTTGGGAGCCGTGTGGCCGGAGATGTGAACGACTCGAATGCGGCGCTGGGGAAATTCGCGCTTCAATCTTTCGATGACTTCAGCGACGGCCTCGTCGCCGTCGCCAATGCCGAAAAGCAATTCGTAATCGGGATAATCCTGGTTGCAGTAGCTTGCGAAGTTTTCATAGGCTTCGGCGTCGAGGCCACGAATCGGTTTCAGATTGCTGATGGGAGGAGTGAAGTCGGAAGGCTGGATCCACTTTCGGGCTTGCCGGAAAAAGCGCCAGGAGCTGTAAAGAGCCAGAAAATAATAGATGAAAGGAATGGCCGCGACGCCCAGGAATACGTAGAGGAGGCCGCTCTCCGTCATTTCGGGCCCCGCCGGGGAAAAGGTAAGTGGCAATTTCTAGAGGATTCAGAAAGGGCATGTCCGCCGTCGGGCATGTTGCCAATTTGAATGTGTAGAACCGGAAAGTCAGACCACTGTATCAGGGCGGCGATCATTCTTTTCTAAGCAGCCGTTCCTTTCCGAATAATTGCGGAGTGTACTGCGAGCCACAAAAGAATAGCAAATTGTGAGAAATTTCACGTTGCCAAAACGGCCCATGCGGGTCATCTGGCAGTTTTGACAGACAGCTGCGATTGAGCGGCGGCTATGCGAAGTGAATATGATCGAGACGAAGGGCGGCCGTTGGGGCGCCTGCGAAAATCATGCAATAATGAAGAAGAAGGGCTTCCTAGAGTGTTCGAGTCTATTCGCATGATGACTTTATTTCGTCCCTCACTGTCGCCAATGTCCTCGAAACTCGGTCCCAAGGTTTCCATAAGTTTAGATAGGGTACCCACTCTTCCGTCTGGCGCGCCTTCCGCATGAGTTCGTCTTCGGGCCTGCACTTTAAAACCTATTGCATGCTTTTGATCATGGTCGTTTTCGCGCCGCTCGGGAATGTGCTTCTCGGCAAAGGAATGAAAAATGTCGGCGGGGCTGTCACGTGGGCGCCTTCACGTTTGCCGCAAATCGCCTCGATGGTTTTGTCTTCGGGATACATCTGGATGGGTATCGCGTCACTGCTGACGTTTTTCGTGGCCTACATGTTAATCCTTTCGTGGGCTGATTTTAGTTACGTGCAACCGGCTTCCTCGATTGCGATGCTGGTCGTTGCGCTCTTGGGTTACTTCTACCTTGGCGAGCGAATTTCTCCCCTGCACTGGGCGGGGATCGTCGTGATTTGTCTAGGCGTCTTCGTCGTCGGAAATACTCCACCGCGCACGACAGAGGTACGCTGAGAATGCGCGAAGCACTGCTTTTGTTTTTGGTTGTGGCAAGCGGAACAGGCGGCGAGATTTGCGTCACAAGGGCCATGAAACACGTCGGCGAAGTAACGGATTTCATGCCGCTGGCCCTCGTCCGAGTCATCCTGCGCACCATGAGAGTTACCTGGATGTGGATCGGGATTGCCATGATGGCGCTTGCTTTCTTCTCCTTGCTGGCGGTGCTTTCCATTGAGAACGTTAGCTTTGTGGTGCCGGTGACGGCGCTAAACTACGCGGCTGGTGCGCTCGGAGGAAAGTTCTTTCTTGGAGAACGAGTCACTCGGCGCCGCTGGGCTGGAGTTTTGCTCGTTTGCATTGGCGTTACACTGGTCTGGCTCGGAAAACGCTAAAGCGAAGAAGCCCTCATCCGCATCCGCCGTTCGAGTTTGTAGCGTGTTCGCGCAGATTCAACTCTGACACGGAAAAATCCACACGGTTCCGCTTTGTGGCAAGCTAGTAGAGCGGCACTCCATCGACTGATCCAGGAAAGCTCAGAAAAAGGGAAGAGAAATCCAGCGTGACCATATTGCATTCAGGTTGGCGAGATGCGGTGCTCCTGCTAGCGGCTGCGCCGCTGGGGTACTACGTCGCGGCCACGTTTGCCGCATGGCGCTTTTTCCGGCGAGAGCGTAAACGCAAACTGCGAAGCTACGCTCCGCCGGTGAGCTTGCTCAAGCCTGTGCGTGGTGTGGATTTCGCCACCTACGAAAATTACTCCAGCTTTTGCCGCCAGGATTACCCCGACTACGAAATTCTTTTTGCCGTCAATGATGACGAGGATGCGGCGGTTCCGCTGATTCATCGCCTGATCTCCGAATTTCCTGGCCTTCGGATTCGCTTACTCGTTGGCGCGGAAAATCTGGGTGCCAATCGCAAGGTCAACAAGCTGGCGCGACTGTCCCGCGAAGCGCTGCACGAGATCCTTGTACTCACGGACGGCGACGTGCGGGTTGGTCCGAATTACTTGCGCGAAGTTGTCGCGCCGTTTATCGAAGAGAGCACGGGCGCCGTCACTTCTTTCTATCGCGGTATCGCCGAAAAAAATCTTGGCGCCGAGCTTGAAGCCATCGGAGCGTCCAGCGATTTCTTCGCCGGGGTCCTGATGGCTGAATTGACGGAGGGCATCAACTTTGCCCTGGGTGCTTCCATTGTCACCACAAAGCGCTGGCTTGCCAAAATCGGTGGCTTTGAGTCCATCGCCGGAATGCTCGCAGACGATTACGAACTAGGTGTCCGCATCGCCGAGGCTGGTGGACGAGTGCTGCTTTCGCGCGAGGCTGTTTGGACCATGTATCCGGCGCAAACTGCCAAAAAGTTTTGGGATCATCAACTTCGTTGGGCGCGGACTGTGCGGCTGTGCCGGCCGCTATCTTATTTTGGGCTGATTTTTACGCTGGGGCTCCCCTGGGTTGTGTTGGCTGCGCTAGTGGCGCCAACGAGGTGGATTGCCGCGGGATACTTGCTCGGCTATCTCGTCTTGCGGCACGTTATGGCCTGGACCGTTGGAGTTTGGGGAGTCGGCGATGAAGTGCTGCGGCGCAAACTTTGGCTGGTGCCGCTGCGCGACGCCCTCTATTCGGCGGTCTGGCTTGCGAGCTTTGCGTCCAACCGCATCCGGTGGGGTGGCCAGGAATTCACGGTGCGCAAGGGCAGGATGGTTCCTCTCATTGCTTCACAAGCTGCGGATTCCGCGCCGGTAACCTCTGCGCGCGGTTGACGCCTCAGCGAATCCCGATTAAATTAGATGAGGAGAATCGTGGCTACCTCGATCCTCGGGGAAGTGCTGCGGTTCGTTTTTCCCTCCCAACGGCTGGGAGATCGTCCAATTGGTAGGACTCCAGACTCTGAATCTGGCTATCCTGGTTCGAGTCCAGGTCTCCCAGCCAACTCTCTAAAATCAACGGGATACGTCTGGCTTTACCGATACTTAGCCTTTTGAGCCGTTCAATAAGCGACCACTTCCTCCAAACCGCTGTATTAACCAAGAGGAGGATGTATGGCACGCAAGGCAGAAGCAGCTCTTTATCAGCTGGTGGAAAAGGGCAATCGGTATAAGCAGGCCCCCGTTGTAAAGGCCGGGAACGGTCGCTGGGTCCCCAAGATCACGGAACCTTTTGTCCCCAAAGATTTCTACCTCCGCTATACGCTTGGCGGGAAACGGAAATGGGAGAATGTCGGCCCCGACATCACCGTGGCGCTATCGGAACAGCGGGCACGCCAAGCGATGCTGGATAACGTGAAGAGGGAGGAGCCTGAGACGCGGAAGAGTCTCGCCAAGGCCATCACCGCTTATCTCTTTGAAGTCCGTACGAAACGCGGCGAGAAGGCAGAGAAGAGGGCCAAGTGGCTGCTGGAGCTTTTCGCCACCGTCACGAAGAAACAGTTTGTAGACGAGATCACCCGCGACACCATGATTCATTTCATGGCGTACCTCAAGGACAACGGCAAATCCCCCAAGACGCAGCGCGACCGTATCAGCTCCATTGAGACCTTCCTAGGCAGAAAGCTCATGACGAAGGGTGATCTTCCGAAAGTGACAAAGAAGATCGTTGACTGCTACACGGAGGAAGAAGTCAACAAGATGTTAGCCGTCGCGACTCCCGACGAGCGATTCCTCATTCAGTTCCTGCTAGCGACGGGCGTCCGTGAGCAGGAAGCCGCTCACACGGTTTGGAGAGACATTAAGTGGAACGGGAAGGTTCTCCGCGTTTCAGCCAAGCCCGACTGCCGCTGCCCTTATTGCGGCGCGGACGGCTTCAATATCAAGGACCATGAGGAGCGGGAGATTCCCCTCCCGGATTGGTTCATGCCCGTGTTAAAGGCCCGGAAGCAAGCTGCTACTCGGGACTTGCTTTTCTACAACAGCAACGGCAACCCGGAAGGGCACTTCCTTTACAGCATCTATCGGCTTGCGGCCCGCGCCGGGGTGACAAAGGCCAACTGCCACAAATTCCGCCGCACGTTCGCAACTTGGAATCACGTCCTGGGAGGAGTTTCTATCGCCGTCCTTCAAAAGTGGCTCGGACACTCCGACGTTGAGACCACGATGCGCTATATCAGCACGACCGAGATTCGCAGCGGTCACGTCAGAGAGAGTGTTGAAAAGACCTGGGAGGGGTTCCAGACCAAACCCCGGCTGGCGGTTGTTGCATAGTCCACAGTGAAAGCGGTTCGCTTGGGGCGAAGGCGATTTGAGGTGTCAAACCGCCTTAGTCCGCCTCAAAGTTCACAGCTATCTGCGCGCCGCGAGAGAGCACTGGTTCAGGGCCAACAGATTGTCGTTCCAATACCCGTCGGCGTGCGTGCGCAGGTAGGGTGCTCGGCCTTCCGGATAAACGACACCGACCTCGGCTCGCTTTCCGGTTTTTGGGTCTTGGACGTAAAAGGTGTTGGTTCCGTTCTCAATGCTCGTAATCACTTGCTCGCGGGTCCACTCCCAAGTCGGAGGATTCCCGACATGGGTAATGTGTTCGTGCGGGCTTTGTGGGTGCGGCTTCCTGATGCATGTTACCTGTACGTCTGCCATTTCAGTTTCCCTTTCGGAGTTTTGCTCCTTGAATCTGTAGCCGTTGTAAACTATCTTATGACGGTAGCGTCTACTGCCCGTGAATGACGCTATCGTCATAAAAAATCTTACGATAACGTCTACAGGAAATCAAGGGGAGAAATGTCAGATAAGTTTTCTGAAAGACTGCGCATCGCCCGAGAACTCCGCAAAATGAACCAAACCGACTTAGCCACAGCAGCCAAACTCCAGCCTTCCGCTGTCTCACATTTTGAAACAGGACGCAGGTCTCCGTCGTTCGCCAACTTGAGAGCGTTGGCAGACGCATTGAAAGTCACTACGGATTATCTGATTGGCAGATCGGAACACCCCGATATGTCCAGCGAGGTTTCAAGCAAATTGCTCAGGAACGCGGAGAAGATGTCCGCCGAAGACCTAAAGACGTTGGAGACCATGTCCGACCTAATGGCAAAGAAACAGAACAAATAGGCAGGGCCACAAATGGGGAAACGCGATTTCTGGAAGGCAGAAGCCCAGGCGGACGAGGTGCTGGCGAAGCATAAGATTTCTGCGCTTCCAGTAGACCCGTTCTACATTGCGAAGGCCGAGGAAATTCTCTGTGAAAAAATCTGCTCGTCTACGCCGGGGGTATCTGGGTGCTTGGCAAGCAAGGACAACAAATTCGGGATCTTCTACGGCGATTATTTCTGTAGTGAGGGATTTTGCAGATTCACCGTAGCCCATGAACTTGCGCACTACTTTCTGGCAGGCCATTGGGAACACGTTTTTGCGGATGGTCAAACGCGACACACTTCGGAAAGCGGATTTTCTTCGGATGATCCGATTGAGAGGGAAGCAGACGCTTTCGCCGCCGCCCTGCTAATGCCCAGAGGACTGTTCCGGTCTAGTTGCACAGGCGTTCAGCCCGGTCTGACAACGGTTGAAGTGTTGGCTGAAAAGTGTAGAACATCTCTCACATCAACGGCAATTCGCTATGCCGACCTGAGTGAAGACCCCATAACGATAGTAGTCTCCAAAGACAACCGGGTGCAGTTCGCGTTCATGTCTGAGTCTCTTCGCCAGCGGCGCGACCTACCTCCCATAAAGAGAGACTCGGGCATTCCTGAGAACACCGAAACATCCCGCTTCAACAAGAACCCGATTAATGTGACCAAGGCCAAGAGAGCGACTTCATTCTCTACCATGGATGTGTGGTTCGACTGTGACGCCAAGTCCTCGATCATGGAAGAAGTGCGTGGTCTGGGAAGTTATGGCAGAACGCTAACCGTGCTGTGGAGCGAATCCAGTCCCGTGTCCGAAGAGGCCGAGGAAGTCAAAGAGGACGAAGAGTTCGAAAACATGCTGCCCTCCGACCGCTGGCGCCAGCCACGAAAATACCAAGACGAGTAAGTCTGTCGGAGAAGGTAATAGATTGGCCTTCGTAATTCGCAGCTAAGTACCCACCAAAATTAGCACTTGTGTACTATTTACTCTTATGTTAATATAAGTTATCTTTCGGGAATCGTTCCAAGGAGGGAACAAAACATGGCTAAGAAATCCAAGAAGACTTCCAAGGTTGTGGATGTTAAGAAGGCGGCAGCGAACGACAAACCCGAGGTTCAGGTCGAAGCTACAACGGCTCCGGCCACAGCGGCGGTTACGGCTCCCGTAGCGAAAGAGGTCGTGATTCGCAAGGGCGACTCTGCGGTTCAGAAAGGCGCGAAGTACGCGGTCATGGCGGGGCGACCCTCCAAGCAAGCGGTGACGGCTGTGTTTGGCAAGGCCGGATACGCGCTGTCTTGGATTCAACGCGCCGAGAAGATGGGAGTGGACCCTGCTAATCTTGCCGCCCGGTTCAAAGCCGAGCCGCAGGAAGTGAAGGTGGAGTGGGAACTCGCCCACCCAATCGTGGTGAAGGCGGCTGCGGCCCCGAAGGACGAAATCGCCAAGGGCGCGACCGTCACCAGCACGCGCAAGGTTGTGGACCCATTGGCGACCGTGACTCCGGTAGCCGGATGAAGAAGCTGATCCTCGGTCAGGTAGTGGCGACGCCCGGTGCCTTAGCAGGGATAGAGGCATCGGGCGATTCGCTTTTACACTACCTCAACCTGCACCAATTTGGATTTTGGGGCGACCTAAACCCGCAAGACCAGAAAGAGAATGAACTCGCCCTCCAGCAAGGCTTGCGAATCCTGTCGGCCTACACGCTAAGTTCCGGTGTGAGGATTTGGATTATTACCGAGGCGGACCGCTCCTCCACCTGCGTCCTCTTGCCGGAGGAATATTGATGACGAGGAACTCCGCAAAACAGTCGATTGATGGTAAAAATGTATCAATGACTCCACAAGCCAAGATGGTAACATTCACTCCTCGTCGCATAAGCTCTGCTGCCACAAGAGCTTCCCCGGCCTTTTCCGATAAGTGCAGACATGAGCCGGAGTCTAACTGGGTACTCCAGATTCTGTCCAATTTTTAAGTGACCAGGGACCGGGGCTAAACACGCCTCCGGCAAGAATTATTTTTAAGGCCATCTCAAACTTTAGTTCCTGGCACCTCAGTCCTATCGCTGAGCAATTCTTCTGGTACTTTTTCGTATAAATTCTGCTCGGTTTGTTAACATTGTGTTAAATCCTCGCCGCCCTCTAACCCTTCCAAAATTTTGCCAGTAACATTGTTTCCACAAATCTAACAAAACAAGCCACTTACACCGCTAGGTCTATTGGCCTCTACAGTCGCTTTTGGGATTATTTGCGTGTCGGAAGGATTCAAGCTCTTCGGGCAGCCGCAACTAAAGGAGGCGGCCAAGTATGGAAAGTCTCGAATCAAAACAGAAACTGACAGATTTGAAGCAACGGTTTCACGACGTCTGGCTGCGCGGCACGGGCTGGCAGCTTGAGGCTGGTGAACTCTGCTATCAAATCAAATCCCTCTGCGACCACGGTGAGTGGGGCGCGTTCCTCGACGAATACGACATCCCCCGCAGCACGGCGGATGATTGGATTCGTCGCTACAAGGACCACGCCGGAATTACCGAGACTCGGCAATTTGAAGAACCTAATCCCCCGCCCGCGCCGGATCAGGAATCGAAAGAACGGCAGCAGCAGATCAAAGAGGAGACGGACAAGCGCAAAGGGAAGAAACGGCAGCACAATCCAAGCGAAGTCACCGCCCGCATTCGTGGCCTGTTGCCCCACCAGACTGCGCTGTATTGGTCAGAGCGCGAGGGAGACAAGGAGCGCGTTGATGAAATCTGGCTTCAAGCCTTCTACACCATCATCCGTTCCGAATTGCTCTATCCGCCTCCGTCCGGGACCGAATTGGGCGAAGTTACTTCCGAGGAGGAACCGTGTATCGCCTCCTAATTATTCCTCAGACTTGCCGCACCGATGCCGAGGTAGAAGCGCTCCGCAATACGTTCGCCAACCTGGCACACTACGAATATCCGATTGAAGAGGATGCGATTGTGATTGGACCGGACGGGATCATCGCCCGTCTGGTCACCAATTGCCTTGAGCCAAAACTCGTAGCCAAAACTCGTGAGCACTTCGCCAAGGTCAAGGGCGACCTGAGCGGTCGTGGCTCCGTCGTGGGCGCGGGTTCAATGATGGCCTGCGAACGCAAAGACGGCACGCTATCGCACACCACAGCCGTCCCACTTTCCATCGTTAAGAAGATGCGTGCGCAAAACACCTACTCGGACTTTCTCGGCTGGATGGATGCCTCAAAATACGGCGACCGTTTTCCAGAATGTCGGCAGACCGCTTGGTCAGCAAAGAGTCCCGAAATTCACGGCGCGGCGGAACCCTTCATCCGGGCCGTGGACACGGTCTACGCTCAGGAATTGCCCGACCACTACGCTCGGCAGATGGAGTTCATGAAGTCGGTATCGGTGGATTTTAAGTTTTACGGAACGACGTTCTCCACTTGCACCGTCAACCGCAACTTGCGGACCACCTATCACACCGACCACGCCGACTTCGCAGGCGGGATGGGCAACTTGGTCGTTCTCACAGGCGAAGACGGGGCGCTCGTGATGCCTAAATTCCGCATCGCGTTGCTCCCCCGGCCTACGGATGTGCTCCTGATGAACGTCCACGAAATGCACGGCAACCTGCCGTTCACCGGGGAGCGCCTCACGGCGGTGCTTTACGCTCGCGAGCGCATTGACGAGTGCGGCAAATAGTTCGCACCCGGCGATTCCGGGTATTAACACAACATAGCAGGCGGGGCACGGCAGTAACGCCTTTCATCCCAACTTGCAAAGCACGCGGCGTGGCCGGGAAAATTCTCTGACCGGAACTACCCGACCCACGCGTTGCGAATAGGTTCCGGTCAAATCACAAAACATCGTTGGGCCGGACGTAATCAGGGGGAGACCATGACGATTACTAAATTTGGCCGTCGCGCCGTCCAGTCCGCTGGCTTCCAGCAGGACCTGCGAAAGATTGTAAATGCCGACGGGGGAACCGACGCGGCTTTGGTCTACACCGCGATCGTTCTTTGTGCCGACGCCAACGGGCGTGTTGCGATCGATGACGTAGATGACGAAGCCATCGCCGAATTTTGCCAACAATACGCAGGATTCCTGACGATGATCCTGCATGACGCGGTGTCGGTGAACTGAAATGGCGAAGCTCCCACCGTTCAAGCCGTTCTTCTTTGACTGGCGGCAGAGGTGTCTCTCTGAATTGAGCGGCGCGAATTTCAAAGTGTGGTCTGCCTTCTACTGGCGCAGCGACAAAGAGGACCAGCTCGAAATCTCCAACACTGAACTTGCCCGTATGTGCAACCTGCACGTGGATACCGTAAAGCTCGCCAAGGCTTGGTTAAAGAAACACGGCTGGCTGGTGGTAGAACGCGAAGCCTACCGTGACGAGAAGGGGCAATGGATCACTCCGGTCATCAGAGCGGTATTTCCCAGCCAGGTGGGAAAACCCACCCTGACCCCAGGTGGTAAAAACCCACTACCCCCCAGGGTGGAAAAACCCGCAGCGGGAAATTCCCACCCAATCGTAAATACCTGCTGTTCGGGGTCAGACGCTCCGCGTCTTCCTGTAGATGGTTCAATCGCGGAGGACGCTCTTGAACCAACAGTAGCAACAGCAGTAGCAGGCGCTGCTGCCGCTGCTATCCTTGTGAGTTCCAAAGAGCAAGAACTTTTAGACTACTGGTACGAACGGAAGCGCAAGACCGAGGATGACCTCACCGCGTTACGAGAGATAGCCGCCAGCGTAAGCGACACCCGTCTCTTCCTGGGATTTGTTTTTCAGAGTGAGCCTAACCCGAACGGTAAGTGGGACGGCTGGGATAAGAAATCCCCCAACCTTCCCGCTCTCGCCAAGCACGTCCGCAACGGTTTCATCCTTCAACAATTTGAGGAATACCTGGAGGAAGCCGCCGCGTTGGGCATTCCTTTGACGGGAGACTTTGGCATTCCACGCTCCAAGTGGGATGACCTCTGCCGTACTCCGGCTTGTCTCCGACCCTGGTATCAGGAGGTCGATGGCATCAAGTTGTGCGTAGAATGCGTCGAGGAAATAGCAGGCCCTCCTTTGCCAGAATCCTCCAGTTCCGCCGTCCCCCTTATTCAAAATATCGAGGGGGACGAACTATGAAACACGACCCTAAAGCGATAGCGGATTTCGCCGTCGCCAATCCTACCTGGAGCCAAGGACTGATAGCCCGTCACTTCGGTTGTTCCCAGTCCTATGCCAGCGCCGCTTGCCGTGCGCACGTCCTGCACCGAAAACGGGGATGCAATACTCCCCCGCCTACCGATCCTCTTGAGTTATACGACATTGCGATTGCCGCTGGAGAGATCAAACTTGCCGCTTATTGGCGGCGTGTGGCCTTGGACGTTGCGAACGCCAGAGAGCAACTCGCCGCTCGGCCAATAACATTCTGCGAGTACGTGTTCAAAGCAGATAGAGAGTACTGCTCCAATCCCGCACGCAACACGCCCATGGGTCCGCGCCGCGAGCATCACCTAGACGAGCGGGAAACTCGTTGGACAGGTGGACGCAGATAACCGGACCGGGAGGGAGCACGTTACTGTAACTTCTTCATCTCCAATTCAAGGCGGAGAGATTTGCCGAATCCATCTAGGCCGGGGAACAGTGATGCCCGGTCGA
>Ga0210403_10003226_pt1 | contig 14434 bp, 10 predicted proteins | sample IncBWC19MmetaG_FD_150863 | JGI IMG/M metagenome (GOLD analysis project Ga0210403, IMG submission 150863) | Forest soil microbial communities from Barre Woods Harvard Forest LTER site, Petersham, Massachusetts, United States - Inc-BW-C-19-M | ecosystem: Environmental > Terrestrial > Soil >... | reverse complement strand
CCGGCACGGAATCCGTTGCTCACGCCCTGATGCTTCTTGCGATTTGTCCATTGCTCCGGCGAACTGAAGCGCGTGTGCGCATCGTGCAGTTCCGCCGTCATGCGGTCCAATAGGGAATAGAAATCCTTGTCGTCTTTCGCCGCACGCACGAGCGGCAGGTAATGCTCGTGAACTTCTTTCCAGTTGACGCCGCCGAATTCCGGATCGTAGTAATGCTCGTCCACGTCTTTCCAGACTTTTTCAAAGACCTCTTCGCGATCCTTCGGGGAAAGGCTGCGGGGATTCCCGTTCGTCGCCAAGGAAGCGGCGAGCCCGAGCAGAAGGACCGCGAGAATCGAGCGACGTGCAAAGCTGGGTGAGTTGAGCTTCATAAATTCGTGCGTTCGATGCTTGTGCGAAACACCCGCGGAGAAGAAAAGTTGCTCCACCGGCGCGGCACTGCGACGGCGTCGGAAATCATAACAGCATGGTTGCTTGGACGGCGAGACCGGCCCAAAAAGTTGGCCAGCTCATGTTTGCCGGGGCCTGATGCGGTCAAGGCCGGTGACTACTGGTTCGGGCGGCCCGGCGCATCCCGGTTCAGTTGCTCCAGATTCTCGCGGGCCAGCTCATTTTTTGGATCGATCTGCAAGGCGTGCTCGAAATGCAGTCGCGCCTCCTTCAGGTTGCCGGTCTCCGCCAGGGCGCTTCCCAGATTGGCTTCGGCGTTCGCATCCTGCGGATTCAGCCGGACGGCAGCGCGGAAGTGTAAAAGCGCTCCTGGAAAGTCGCCTTGCGCCGCGAGCGCGTTGCCAAGATTGTAATGCGCATCGAAATAATCGGGCCGTGCCTTGAGCGCTGCGTTCAGATGCGGAATCGCTTCAGGGATGTGGCCACCCGCCAGCAGCACGGCGCCCAGTGCGTTGTTGGCGGTCGGATCGTCGGGCCGAAGCCGAACCGCTTGCGCGAACTGCAGCACCGCTCCCGGCAGGTCGCCTTTCATTTGAAAAAGAGCCGCGAGGTTGTAGTGCGCTTCAAAATCCGCAGGATCATTCTGAATGTGATGCAGAGCCAGCGCTTCCTGAATTTGCATCCGTGGATCCACCGCCGGGTCCGAGGATTCGCTGGGTAGCACTTGCAGCCACAAGTGCGCCATCTCATCGCTGGCGCGATTGCCGGCTACAACGCGCTTCGGCGGCTGGTTGGGATTACGAATGTTGTCCGTCGAGTTGTCGTACGTAAAGCGCATCGAGATGGTGGTTCCCGCCGGCAGGTCCACAGGCTGCGCGTAGCGGTAGACGGCTTGCCAGTTCAAGTTCCAGTCAACAATGTGAATCAGCGTCTTCCTGGTCCCATCAGGAAGTGTCGCGAACGCCAGCAAATCTTTTCCGAGATAGTGCGCGTGCGGATAAATGGCTAAAACGCTGGCGTCCACCGGCAGAATGAAATCGTCGGAAACCAGAAAATTCCTTGCGCCGGGGGGAATGTCCAGCAGGCGGTCGTTGTCGAGCTGCAGCAGGATGGGATGCATCGTTGCGGGCTTGTCGGTGAAATAAAGGCCCAGCGTGGGCTGAATCAACTCTCGCTTTCCTGAAGCTTGAAAATGCGTGTTTAAAACGAGGTCCGTGCTTTTGTCCAGGCGCAACGCCATTCCATCCGGCTCCACATAGGGCGCAGATCCCGGCTTCCAGAAGAGAAAATGGCTATCGGGATCAAATGCTTCCGATTCAATGATAAGTTCCATTCCCGCGAACCCCGCCCCTGGCTCTTTCTCAAGCCTGCGCCCGTTTTCCTCGCGGTCCACCAAAACATTCGCATGATGCACGAGCCGCTTGTCGCCGGGACGGATTTCGATCGCTTTCAGCCATCGCGATCGATGCACCGGCGTCCGGAACACAAAATTCCAGTAAGAGTCGCTCGCGCTCGCCGGGAGCAAATACGGTTTCTCGGCCCGCACGATTACGTCCGGCTTCCCCAGTTGCCAGCCGGCCGCAAAACTCGGCTGGGGGGGAAGGTCTACAGGGTTGCCTTCGATTTCACCTTGATCCACCCACGTTTGAACAGTCGCGATTTCCGTCTCCGACAAGCGCAGTTCGTCTGCAAACTTCAGATCGCCGGGCTCCGGCAGCCATGGCGGCATGATGTGTTTGCTGGTGACAAAGGCAATCTGCCGTCCATGGGTTTTCACATCGGCGTAGCTCAAAAGCGGGAAAGGCCCCGCCTCACCTGGATGATGGCATTGCGCGCAATTTCGAAACACAATCGGAGCAATATCGCGGTTGAACGTGACCTGCGTCTGCGACGCCGTGGATTTGGCGGCCGACTGCCGCGTCGCCGCTGCATGGCGCGCGGCAAACCCGGCGGACGTCACGGCGAGCACAAGCAAAACTCCAACAAGAGTTTGCGGCGCGCGAGTCATTCCAGGTCCGAGATGTAACATCCCACGGCATGCGTCGCTTCCACGGCGAGGCTCTTGCCGGCGAGTGCGCCGGAAATCGCGTCCGCAAGTTCATGCGTCGTCGCGACGCGGCGCGCGCGCCCAATATCCTCATAGAGATTGTCGATGCGCCCGTGATAGACGAGCCGCCGGTTGGCGTCGAACACCGCTGCCTCCGGGGTGATCTGCACCTGGCTCTCTTTCACCAGCGAGTGCTGCGGATCGCGAAGTGCCGGAATTTTGTAACCGTACTCCCGCCCATGTTTGCGGATGGATTCCGCCGACTCCGCTTTGCTCGGGTAAACCAGCCAAAACGCGGCTTTCCGCGCATGCGCTGCGCTTAGTTTTTGAATCGTCGGCGCGTAGCGGTTTGAGACGGGGCAATCCGTGCGCACAAACACCAGCACGACAATCTTACCGGCAGCCGTTTTGAGCGGATCGACCGGGTTTCCAGCTAAGTCGAAGCCGGAGTTCTGCGCACGACAAAAAGGGGGACAAACGGAAGCGAGCACAGCCGCAACAATCAAAGGAAAGAGCAGGCGTACAACTCGATAGGTGTGCCAGCGGCGGCCCATACGTGCCCGCACCGATCGGGCTTCCGAATTTTACAGCGCCCGCAAACCGTTGTCGAAGAGATTAGCGAAGCCGGTGTGAAACGATCGAAGGAAGTTGAAGGAGCTAACGAAGGTCCCCGGGCTGCACGCCCTTCTTCCGCGCTTCATCCAGCAACGCATCGATCTTGCCCTGCAACTGTTTCTGCTTGGCTTCCAGGTTGGTGATCTGCTGGTCCACTGGCACGCGGTTGTAGCCTTTGTTGAACTCGTAGCCGCTGGAAGTGGCGGGCGCTTTCCCTTCGCTGAAATCTTTGAGGTCCGCGAGCTGCTTGTGCGTGTCATCCAATTGCGATTGCAGCTTCGCGAGTTCCTTCCGCGCATTGGCAATATACTGCCCATCCGCTTTCGATTCTGGCCCGCCCTTACCCAAATTTTTTGAATTTCCTACAACAGAGACCGGCCCGCTCAATCCGTTCACGTCCTCGTTCGTCCAGACTTTCTTGGCTTTTTTTGCGTCGGGAGATGCGGCCGATGTGCTGTCCTGCGGCGGCGTCGGGGAAGCCGCTGGCGTTGGACTTGAACTTTGCGAACTGGAAGAACCAGAACTCTGTGCAGCGCAGACCGAGGTGGCCAATGCGCCGAAAAGGGCAAGAACACCTGTGTACGGGAAATACCGGGTCATACCGCCTCCCATTCCATCGAGGGCCGAGGCTAGTTCTAGTACCTTAAACCCAGTATACCCGACAAAGTTTCAGCGATCTGTGGCGGCGCCGCCCGGCTTGCCTAATTCGGCACGAATCGAAGCGAGGGCTTCTTTCGGAGATCCAATACGGCGGTACTGTCCATAGAAAGTTCGCTCGTGGATGGAAATCGAGCTGAAGAGCTTTCGACCATCGAAATCATATTGAGAGAAAGAGGGCATCCACAAACCGGGGAGCATCTCGTACCGTTCCTGCATAAAGTGGCTGCCCTTATATATTTTCGCAAGAAATAACCCGACAGTGAGGTCCCCCGTAACCTCGCCCTCCACGCGCGCGATCTGCGCCGCTTCCGGATCAATCCACACAAAACCGCGGACCTTCGCAAAGATAGAGGTGGCTCGCGTAGTGGATTTGTACGCAGGATTCGGTTCCATCTTGTACTTGTAAAGCACCCGCCCGGCCCGAGTTTCGGTGGACACGAAGCTATAGAGGAACGCAGTCCGCGTGGCGTCAATCAGCTCATCGCGCTCCTTCTGCTTTTTGGCGATTTTCTCGTACGCGTCATGCTGCGCGTGCCCGTCGTCGGCCGCCCAGGAAAGCGCGCGTTCCAGCTTCACCAGTTCCGCGTGATAAGCGTCGGGATCCGAGGGTTTCCCATCCGGCCCGATCGGAATGTGGTCAACGCCAGTGCCCGCCGGAACGACTCGCGAGACTTTGACGTCTCCCGACTGCGCATCGACGGCGTTCTTGCGCATTTCCACTCGCTCGACCCGCTCGTACAGGTTCATTGCCGCGTCGCACTTCTTCTGATTGGCCAAAACCAGGTCGAGCAAAGCCGCTTTCTCGGCTTCTGTCTGGAGCGGCGACGCGGGCGTAGCGGCTTCTTGGGCCAGGCAAACTCCTGCGAAAGCCGGCAATATCCCCGCTAGCAGGATCAGTGGTCGTACGCGCATACCATCCACTCTCAAGAACCTCGGCAAGCCTTATCTTAAATCTGATTCTCTGGCCAGAACAATTGTTGCTTTCCAAATGAGCAACAGCCCTCCCCTTGAACTCTAATCCATTGAAAGCAAAGACGAAATTGCCTCTCCGCTTCCTTCCCTTCTCTCTCTGGAGGAACTCGCGTTCTCCAATCACCGGCAAAGAACGCCTAAACCCTGTAGAATGAATGAAAGACGGTGATGGCCGAGATTTAATGAAAGCAAAGAGGCCCTCCCAACGTCTATATCTTGGGAACGATTCAACCCTCTTTCCCGTATTACATGATGCAGCGGAGGTCTGTTTGGGCGTAACACCAATCGAGGGATTTAGCGGTATCGGGCGGGACATCCCGCAAACGGCCAGAGTGCCGTTCACCTTGGAGCGATTCCGCCGCGGGCTCGTCACCATCATCGAGACGCTCAAGCTCTCTCTTGACGCCCTCCGCGCCCATAAACTCCGTAGTTTCTTGACGTTACTGGGTGTCATCCTGGCCGTAACCACCCTTGTCGCCGTCATGAGCGTCGTCAACGGCCTCACTACCTACGTGGCGGACAAGGCCGCCAACCTGGGCGCCGATGTCTTTGTGCTAACCCGTTTCGGCATCATCACCAGTAACGACGAATGGATCAAGGCGCAAAAACGCCCGCTGGTCACCACGGACGAATTCGCCAAGTTAAAAGAGGGCATGCACACCACCCGGCAGATCGCCGCCGTCCTGGGCACCTCCTCCGACGTTCGCTCCGGCAGCGCACTCCTGGAAGATGTAAACGTCCAGGGAGTTACGCCAAACTATTCCGACGTTCGCAACATCGTCGTAGGCTCGGGCAGATTCCTTACCGAAGCGGACGAAACGCATCACTCACCGGTAGCCTTCATCGGCGCGGACGTGGTAAGAAAATTCTTCTACAACGTCGACCCCATCGGCAAAACAATTCGCGCGGGTTCTCACAGTTACACGGTGGTTGGCGTAGCGGCCGTTATCGGAAGCGCCTTCGGTCAGTCCCAGGACCGCTTCCTGTATATCCCTCTGGGCACCTATTCCAAGGAATGGGGCAACCAGAGGGATTCGCTCACGCTTTTCATCCAAGCAGGCAGCGCCGAAATGATGGCCTCGTCCGAAGACGAAGCGCGCATGCTCCTCCGCGCCTGGCGTCATCAAGCTTGGGACTCCACGGACAGCTTCGGAATCATCGGCTCGGATTCGATCATGGGCCTCTTTAAACAACTGACCGGAAACATCTTCATGGTCGCCGTAGGGCTCACCGCCGTTTTCCTCGTCGTCGGCGGAATCGTCATCATGAACATCATGCTCGCCAGCGTCACCGAGCGCACGCGCGAGATTGGACTGCGCCGCTCTCTCGGTGCCCGCAAGAAGCACATCTTGCTGCAATTTGTTATCGAGTCTTCCGTGCTGGCGACGACGGGAGGCTTGATCGGAATTATTCTGGCCTACATCGTTGTTGCCGCTGCTCGTGCCGCCACTTCCATCCCCATGCGCACACCGATGAGCGCCGTGATTCTTTCGCTTTCCGTTTCCACTGCCGTCGGCCTCTTCTTCGGAATTTATCCCGCGATGCGCGCGGCAAAACTGGATCCCATCGAAGCACTGCGGTCGGAAGGCTGAGGAGCGTTGACTCCGGCCGAGCGAGGCCGCGTCACACAAAAAAATGGCACAGCAACACGGCGAGAATCTTAAGCAAGCGATGGACACGCTCCGCGCACACAAATTGCGCAGTACGCTAACCGTGTTTGGTGTCGTGCTTGGCGTCAGCGTCATCATGCTGGTAGCTGCTCTCATCACCGGCTTCGACGCGCAAGTCCAGGACAACATCAAACAGTACGGCGCCGACACCGCTTTCGTCTCCCGCTTCGAACAAGGCCCGCACAACGGCGGCCGCCGTCCCAAGGACGAACGCGAACGCAAACCGCTGACACTGGAAGACGCCATCGCCATTCAAGAGCGCTGCCCCGCGGTGAAGGACGTCACCGTCTTCTTGACGTGGTGGGAGCAAGATCACAAAGTCCGCACAAAATCCGGTGAAGTCACTTCCATTGATTTTCGCGGCGTGCAGCCGAATTTCGGCCAGGTCTATGCGAACGCTTCGACTCTCGATGGGCGCTTCATCAGCGAAGGCGACGACCTCCATCGCGAAAAAGTGGTTATGCTCGGTGAAAACGCCGCGCCAGTGCTCTTTCCGGAGGGCTCGCCTGTCGGTAAAGACGTCATGATCGACGGCTCGCCGTTCCGCGTGATCGGCGTCGTCGAAAAACCCAAAGGCATGTTCGGAATGGACGATGAAGACCGCCGCGTCCTGATTCCCTACAACACTTTCCATAAAATTTATCCCGGCGCCTACGAAAACCAGATCCGTTTTCAGGCGTATCCCAACCAACTGGATCAGGCCGTGGACCAGGCGACGGAAGTGCTGCGCCGCCGCCGCAGCGTTCCTTACGAAGGAAGAAACAATTTTTCGATCAACACCTCGCAGCAGGAGATCGAACAGTTCCATAGCATTCTCGGCATGGTCGCTCTCGCCACCGTCGTTCTCAGCGGCATCGGTCTGCTCATCGGCGGCGTTGGCGTGATGAACATCATGCTCGTCAGCGTGACGGAACGGACGCGCGAAATCGGCATTCGCAAGGCCATTGGCGCAAAGAGCAAAGACATCACCTGGCAGTTCTTGCTGGAAGCCATGACACTCACCGGAGCCGGCGGTGTCATTGCGCTCATACTCGTGAACGGTTTGGTGATCCTTGTGCGCCTTGGGCTGAAGTGGCCCGGCAGCGTGCCCATCTGGGCTGCAGCTACGGGCATCATCGTCAGTGTGAGTATCGGCCTGATCTTCGGCGTGTGGCCCGCCATGAAAGCCGCGAAGCTCGATCCCGTCGAAGCGCTTCGCTACGAGTAAACCGAAGTTTCCCTCTTAACAAACGAACGAACTTGCCATTTAAAATAGTCCAGACGATCGAGTTATTGGTAGGTCGGTCAGTTCCGGTAACTGCGTTAATTAGGATTAATTTGTGCAACTCCAAGGCGGTGATAGGATGCAGAAGTGAAGAAACCAGATGTCGTTCCATTCTCCAAGAATATACGTTGGCTTGCGGGCGGCACGGGAATTATTACGGGGTCAATCTTCCTCATGGATTTTGGCCTAGGATTTCTAAGCGCCTTTTTGACCGTGGGCGCGTTAATGGCAGGACGTTTCCCGCAAAGTGGAAAAGCGCTAACCTGGTTTGGCGCCGGTGTTGTGAGCTTATCCATATTGCCCCTATCCATATGGGTTCTGGTCCATGCGTTTGATGGCACAGATCCGTGGGTTACCGCAGGTTCGGCTGTGTCAGCCTTGTTTATAGTCCTGTGTGACGCGGCTCTTCTGATGGAGGCCATTAGCGGGAGACGTACCCGCATGCGGTGAAGTGGAATGAGGATGCCCTGCGTTTAGTTGAAACTCGAGAACAAGAAGCAGCGGCTCTCGCCCGAACTCGGATAGAGTTCGGGTTGCGAATCCCTTTTAAAGGAGAGAGCCGCCGTGAGAAACAAATAGCGGACCGCTCGACAACACGACGACTGCTTCGGAAGACCACACCGGTCAGTGCTTCCTCCATGAACACGGCTGGTTGTTTTGAATCTCCCGTAGCGCACGCCTGGCGTCAATCCTAACCGGATAAAACTGGTCTCCATCGACTCCGTCGTCTCCGCGTCCTTTCCAGTGCACAGGATCGGTCTTGGCAAGCTTTTCTAGGATCGGGACGAAATCCTGTCTATCGTCAAGGCAGGCGATCTCGCTGACCGCGTGGCTCCGAACAACCGCAGCCGGATCGGTGAGTGCGGACCGAAGCATTTCTCTTACGCGGGGCGGTGAAACGGATTTGTTCTTTGCCCCCATACTGATAGCCATACTCAGCGCCGATGTTCGCAGAAGTGCATTTCGGCTCTTGAGTTGATCGAGAATAGGTCCAATGGCCTTATCGCCGAATCCCAATAAGGCTCCCGTAGCATCACTCGCATAAGGCATGGCGCCTACCAGGGCCGGTATCGCACGTTCGTCGTTGAAGCCCGCCACAGTGGCAATGAGGCTGGGGTAATATTCCGATTCCGATTCGCCCTCTTCGCCGCCCTCGCAATTATCGGTGCCGTTGCCGCAGCCTGTTGTGGTTGCCGTTTGCTTCAACAGTTCCTCGTCTGGAAGATTAATTCTGGCGTTTTCTGCAATCAGCAATTCAATGATCCCAACCTTTAGGCGGTCGATGTTGTCCGGCGTCGATTTGCCCGACGCCAATAGTTGGTCCGCGTCGTCAAACGCTTTGACGCGCTCGGCAGGGTCTGGGCTTTTCATTCGTTCCAAAATACTGGTAACAGTGGGATGGGCGTCGCCCGTTTGTTGCGCAGCTAATTGAACGACAGAAGCCAATAACGCGAATGCCAGTGGGGTCGCTCGTATTGTCGTCCTTCGACTGCCTGCATTAGAAAGGCTCACCGTTGGCAATTATGAAGGAGGCCCCGGCTTACGCAGATACATCCTTGCCGTTCATTGCTTCGACAGTAACCATGGCATTCGGAAGCCCTTCAACACTGTCTTCTCGGTGCTATCCACTTGTAAGTACTAACGCCAGCTGTCTGGTGACCCATGACCGAGTTATTGAAGCGGTGCGCGATCGCTCACTGAGGTAATCGGTGAGACTTCGTGGCTCTCAGGCGCCAGAGTTGCGGGGCTGTCCTTGTGGGCTGAGGTTTTTGGAGCCGACTTCTGTGGAACGTTTTCGGACGAGGCCGGAGCTTGCGGAACCGTGCGAGGTTGCGGACGCATTGTACGCGCCAAATCTTCCGGACTTTTCGCAGGCACTGCAGCGACAGCCTGCGTGAACTGCGCTCGAATCCAATCGCGGAGAGAACCTGCCCCAATCACAGCGCTAACGAGCAGCAGGATCGCCGCGGCGATCGCCAGAAGGTCGCGTGGATGCGCCGGTCGCAGGAACCAGAAAGAACGCTTCGGTTGCGCCGAAAGCTTCGTCCCCGCGCGCGCCACCAGATAAAGCGCACGCGCCAAATCGTTGCCGGACTGGTAGCGCTCGTCGGGATTCTTCGCGAGGCACCGCGCGACAATGCGATCGAAAGCCGCTGGAAGCGCAGGATTGATCTTGGTTGGAGGAATCGGCTTGGCCGTAAGAATTTGAGCGCAGACATCTCCCAGCGAATCCCCCGCGAAGGGCCGCACTCCGGTGATCATTTCGTACAGCACGACGCCGAGCGAAAAGAGATCGGAACGTCCATCTTGCTTTCGCGCTTCAATCTGTTCCGGCGATAGATAAGCGGGAGTACCCAGAACGCGGTCCGAACCGGAAACCTGCGAAGCGAAACGCGCGACGCCGAAATCGATCAGCTTTACCTGGTCATTTTCCGTGACGCGGATGTTGCTGGGCTTGACGTCGCCGTGAATGATGCCGGCCCGGTGAGCGCAGTCTAGCGCGGAAGCGATGTCCGCAGCCCAGACTGCGGCGTTGGAAAAAGGAATCGTCGAGTGCGTCAGAAGCTGTTCGAGGTTTTTTCCCGAAACAAATTCCATCACCAGAAAAGGCGCGCCACCGGTATCCGTGCACACGTCATAAAGTTGGGCGATGGAGTTGTGCGAGATGCGGCCGATGGTTTGCGCTTCGCGGAGAAATCTTTCTTCGCCGTTCTTGCCGAAACCCTGCAGAAAGGACTTCAGTGCGACGGTCCGGCCAATGACGGTATCGCGCGCCTTGTCCACGCGGCTGGTTCCGCCGCATCCGAGAGTCTCGATGATTTCGTAGCGGCCAGTCTGGAGCGTGGGGCTCATGCGGAGCGCAGCAGTCGGGTAGCACGCTCGCGAAAGCTAGTGTGCTGCGGCGGGGCTGGCGCCGCAGCCTTGCGGCGGGCCAGCGGATACAATTCGGAAGCAAGAAGATCGATGGACTGATAGCGGTGCGCCGGATCTTTTTCCAGTGTCTTGGCAACGATCGCGTCAAACGGCGTCGGCACCGAAGGATTCACTTGCGAAACCGGAAGCGGCTTAGAGGAAAGAACCCGCGTGCAGATCCCTTGCAGCGAATCGGAATCGAACGGGCGCTTGCCCGTGACCATTTCGTAGAGAACCACGCCCATCGAGAAAATGTCGGAGCGCGCGTCCTGCGCGCGGCCCAGAATCTGTTCGGGGCACCAGTAGGCAGGAGTGCCGAGCAGCGGCGTGTCCTTTTTGTCATGGCTGGCGAGGCGGGCCATGCCGAAGTCCGTGAGCTTTACGCGGCCATCATCGAGAATCAGAATGTTGGCGGGCTTGATGTCGCCGTGAATCACGCCGCGGCGGTGAGCCACGTGAAGGGCCGAGGCAATTTCTCCGGTCCACGCGCAAGCACGCGGCAGAGGAACGCTGCCCTTGGCGAGAATCTTGTCGAGCGGCTGCCCTTCCAGGAATTCCATCACGAGATACGGCGTTTGCGACGCTTCGTCGATGCCCATGTCGTGCAGCGTAACGACGCAAGGATGCGAGAGTTGGCCGACGACGCGCGCTTCCTGCAGAAAGCGGTCGCGGCCCGCGCCCTGCGCCAGCGCAGGCGAAAAGAGCTTGATGGCGACGATACGTCCGATCATGGGATCGTGCGCGCGCACCACCTTGCTGTTGGCGCCGGCGCCGATCACGTCTATAACTTGATAGCGGCCTACTTGCATAGTGGCTCTTTCCCTCAGCGAAAGAAGCTGTCTGACTTGTATAGAGACTACCGAAGGGGGTTGTTTCATTAAATGAAGCATGCGTGCTACTGGGAAGGGTACGGAAGTACTAGAGCAGACGATTTAAATAAGCGTGTTCTAATGCGCGGATTGGCGCGGCTCGTTTGCAAGCCCGAAAAAAAGTCACTCGCTTTGGCGAAACGGCACGAGGGCGGGAGCCGTGTTCAGGCGCGCCGGAAAGTCGCGGATGAAAGCGCTCATCGAGGGATGCCAGAAACCGTTGAATCCGAAATAGAACATTTCCTTCACAGCTTGCTCCGCCGGAAATTTTTCAAAGGCGATTCGGTAGATGGCCACAAAAACTCCGGTGCGATCGTCGCCGTAGCGGCAATGTACGAATACTTTTTCCTGCGGATTGTCGCGAAACAGCGCGAGAAATTTCGCGGCTTGTTCGGTCGTGGGAGCAGACCAGCCGTTCACGGGGATGTGCACGAAGCGAATCCCCAGTGTTTGCGCGCGTTTTTCTTCCCAGATGATTTTTGGCTGGTCTTCGTCGCGTAGATTTACGATCGTGGTGACGCCGAGTTTTTTCAGTTCGAGCAAACCAGGATCTCTCGGCTGCGCGCCACGAAACAAATGATCGTTGATCTTGCCGGAATTAGGAACGCCGGCGATGCGAAGTTTTTCTCCGAAGACGGAGTGCGTTGCGGATGGCGCGGCGGGTGGTTCCGGCGTTTGCGCGCGGAGGTGCGCGGGAAGAAAAAAAGAAAAAAGAAGAGCGAGAAAGAGGGGCGCGCGCATCATCTCTAGGTTAGATGCAGGTAGTCTAACGCGCGCGCAAAGCGCGCGAAAGTTGTTGTAAGCGAGGTAGTTACCCGGAAAGGGTACCACTACAAATAGACGTGGTACGAAAACGTCAACCACATTTTGCGTTTTTCTCTTGACAGGAAATTCACACACCTTGATACTGCCATTCCAGATTCAGGGTGACGTGGAAGCGCCAGGCGGACCGAGTCGAGATTGAAATAGGTCCGTGATGATTCCGCGAAGCCAGCCCGGGGTCTAAACAAAAAATCGAGCGCGAGGTAATTGCTCCGCGCCCGCAATTCAGGCGCGGGATCTGTCGTGAGGCTGTGTGACACCCAGCCAGCGGCAGAGCATTGGCGTTTCGCAAGGGATTTTGCACGTGACCGCGCGGCGGTCGATGGAACGGTCGGCTGCTCAGCGGTCGCCTTTTTCTCTGGTCTTTGGGGACGAACGAAGATTGAGAAACAAGCTGCGGTGTTCTTCAGGGCTCTCCCAGCGCGCTGAAGGCTGCAGTGGAGTAAAATTAAGGGGTTCCCCGTGCGGCGGAGCCCGGCGTAGTGGAGGAACAGGATGGCGACGGTGAAACAAGCATTGACTGGGAATTCCCCGATCACGGAGAGGACTCCGGAGAATACGGGAGCAGTGGCGGCCAAGGGCCTGCCCTTTGAACGATATTTCACGGACGGAAAGATGTCACCGTTCGACGCGGTGGAGTGGGAGAAGCGCACCGCCCTGATCGGAAACGAAAAAGGCGTGACGATCTTCCGCCAGGAAGACGTCGAAGTGCCGAAGAGCTGGTCGCAGACGGCGACGAACATCGTCACCAGCAAATATTTTCACGGCAAGCCGGGCTCGCGGGAGCGCGAAGGCTCGGTGCGGCAGTTGATCAGCCGCGTGGTGAACACGATTGTGCGCTGGGGCCAGGAAGGCGGCTACTTCGCCAACGAAGCGTCGCGGGATGCGTTCCGCGACGAACTGACGCACTTGCTGGTCGAGCAGAAGATGGCCTTCAATTCGCCGGTGTGGTTCAACGTGGGCGTGCAGCCGAAGCCCCAGTGCTCAGCGTGCTTCATCAATTCCGTGCACGACAACATGGAATCGATCATGGGCCTGACGCGGACGGAGGGGATGCTCTTCAAGTGGGGTTCGGGGACGGGAACGAATTTTTCTTCGCTGCGCGGCAGCAAGGAAACGCTTTCGGGCGGGGGCATCGCGTCCGGGCCGGTGAGCTTCATGAAGGGCTTCGACGCGTTCGCGGGCGTGATCAAGAGCGGCGGCAAGACGCGGCGCGCGGCCAAGATGGTGATCCTGAATATCGATCACCCGGACATCGTGGAATTTATCGAGTGCAAGACGAAGGAAGAACGCAAGGCGCAGGTGCTGATCGAAAACGGCTATGACTCCGGGATCGACGGCGACGCGTACAGCTCGATTTTCTTTCAGAACGCCAACCACTCGGTGCGCGTGACGGACGAATTCATGCGCGCCGTCATTGAGGATAAGGATTGGTGGACGAAGAACGTCACGGACGGGCAGCCCGCGGAAAAAATGCGCGCACGGGATTTGATGTTGAAGATTTCGGATTCCACGTGGCGCTGCGGCGATCCGGGCATGCAGTACGACACGACGATCAACCGGTGGCACACCTCGAAAAATACGGCGCGCATCAATGCGTCAAATCCGTGCTCGGAATACATGTTCCTGGACGACACGGCGTGCAACCTGGCTTCGCTGAACCTGATGAAGTTCCTTGGGTCGAACGGGCAATTCGACGTGACGGCGTTCAAGCATGCCGTGGACGTGACGATTACGGCGCAGGAAATTCTGGTGGACAACGCCAGCTATCCGACGGAAAAGATTGCGAAGAATTCGCACGAGTTCCGGCCGCTCGGCTTGGGCTACGCCAATCTGGGTGCGCTGCTGATGTCGTTGGCGCTGCCGTATGACTCGGACGAAGGCCGCGACATGGCGGGCGCGATTACGGCGCTGATGTGCGGCGAAGCGTACGCGCAGTCTTCGCGCGTTGCGGAAAACATGGGCACGTTCCCCGGCTACGGAGTGAACCGCGAGCCGATGCTCGATGTAATCCGCATGCACCGCGATGCAATGCGCGGGATCAAGCCGGAACACGTGCAGACGGAATTGTTCATGGCGGCGCAGGAATCGTGGGACATTGCGCTGCAGCATGGAGAGAAGTTCGGCTACAAGAATTCGCAGGTAACCGTGCTGGCGCCGACGGGCACGATCGGCTTCATGATGGATTGCGATACGACGGGTATCGAGCCGG
>Ga0210403_10003225_pt1 | contig 14435 bp, 14 predicted proteins | sample IncBWC19MmetaG_FD_150863 | JGI IMG/M metagenome (GOLD analysis project Ga0210403, IMG submission 150863) | Forest soil microbial communities from Barre Woods Harvard Forest LTER site, Petersham, Massachusetts, United States - Inc-BW-C-19-M | ecosystem: Environmental > Terrestrial > Soil >... | reverse complement strand
CGATGAGAGCAACGCACCGTGTCCCGCTGGTCGTCATCACCTGACCTCCCAACTCAAAACGCGGTTGGTGCTCTCAAAGCGCACTCAAGCCGCCATCGACAACGAGATCGGCGCCCGCGACGTAGCTGTTCTCGTCGGAAGCCAAGAAAAGCGCAGCGGCAGCGATCTCCTCAGGGCGGCCAAGTCGGTCGAGCGGAGTCGCAGCCCTGAAGCTGGCCCGGATCGCGTCAGCACCTTCCTTCGTCGGTGCCTGCGCGTCGATGATGGGCGTGTCGAACGCTCCCGGGCTGATCGCGTTGACACGGATGCCGCGGCCCTTGAGTTCGGCCGTCCAAGTACGCACAAACGAACGAACGCTCGCCTTGGTGGCGCTGTAGGCGGTGTAGCGCGGAATGCCCTTGAACGCCGCGACGGACGAGATCAGCACGATGGCGCCGCCATCGCGGATGAGAGGCAGTGCCTTCTGGACCGTGAAGAGAAGCCCGCGCACGTTGATGCTGAAGGTTTTGTCGAAATTTTCTTCCGTCGCCTCAACGAGCGGTTGCGGATCGATGAAGCCCGCGTTTGCGACCAGAATGTCGATCCTTCCCTTCTCGCTCCGGATCCTCTCATAGAGCCGATCGAGATCCTGGAGGTTCTGGACGTCCCCTCGAACGGCCGCCGCACGCTCTCCAATCAGGGCAACCGCCATGTTGAGCTCGTCCTGGCGGCGGCCTGTGATGTAGACAAATGCCCCCTCCCTCGCAAACCGCTGGGCCGTCGCGAGTCCGAGACCACTGCTACCGCCTGTTATGAGCGCCACTTTGCCTTGCAGTCTTGGCATCATTCTCTTCCTTCCAATCAGGATGCGACTGAGAGCCGGGCAGCCACTTGCTTCGAGGCCGGCGGCAAGAGCTTATTGTCGATCAGAGACTGCAGGGCCTTGCGGAACGACACCTCCGTATCGACCACCGTTGCGAAGCCGGCCTGGCGCAGCTTAACGGTGCTCACGAAGGCCCTCGGTCCCGCCGGGGCGCCATAGGCGAAAGCGAAGTCGGCATGCTGGTCCCCTTGACCGACCAGATCCCGCAGGCTCCGCGAGCGAAGACCATACCTCGCGACGATCTTGTCCCAAACGTCGGCGCTTTCCGCGAGGTACGCCGTCACACTCATTGGCGTGTCCGGTCCGGCCTCGACGCCGAGGGTTTCGGCGATGCCCGGCCACACATTGCGCCACTCGAACACGTCGCCGTTGGTGATGTTGTAAGCCTCGTTCGCTGCCGGAGGCGACTGCGCAGCCCAGACCGCCACGTCCCCGACGAGATCTGCATCGGCCGCTTCCCAGACGAACGACGGGCCGCCCGGGAAGCCGAACGGCTCACCCTTCTCGCGACGGATCGCCGCGTAGGCTCCGATGGCGGGGAGCACGTTCAGCGCCCCTGGGGTGGGACCCGTGACGAGCTGCGGACGCAGAGCAGTGTAGCTGAAACCGTGCTTGGCCCCCATCTCACCCACATAGGCCTCCTGATCAAAGAAGAAGTTCGGGTGATCCTTGCGGGCGTCACGCTCGCGGGCGGGGATCGGGATCGGATGCAAGTGCACGCCGTAGACCTTGGTCCCCTGCAGGACGCTGATGTGCTGGAAATTCGTCGCGCTGCGGACGATGGGCTCCACCACGTTGCGCAGCATCGCGTTGTTAGTATCGATCTGGTCCTTGCTCGACCATCCGGCGACCAGCTCGGGCTTTTCGTGCAGAGCCGTATAGGCGATGTGCGTGACGTCGGTCAGCGGTTCGAATGCGACTCTGGTCTTTTCCTGGTCCCGCAAATCAACGGACCGGAAGTCGATGTTACGGCCGCTGGGGAGCTCGGGCTTGCGGCGCGAGACGCCTACCACGTCCCAGCCCGCGTCAAGAAATCTCTCGATGGCCGCGACGCCCAGCAGGCCGCTTGCGCCTGTGATCAGGACCTTCTGCGGAGCGATCTTGCTTTGATTGGTCGTATTCATGATTTCAATCCTGGTTGTGGTGGATGTTTGCCGCGCGTGAGGACGGTCACGCAGCCGATGCGCTGGCCTCGAGCCATTTCGCGATGTTGTCCGCGGCATCGCCGTAGAAGGTCCGGTAGAGATCTTCGGTCACGTAGCCGATGTGAGGGGTCGCCAGGAGGTTCTGCAGCCTCCGGAACGGATGATCCGGAGGCAGTGGCTCCACGTCGAATACGTCGACCGCCGCGCCGGCAATCCGGTGCGCCTGCAGCGCTTCGATCAGAGCCGCTTCGTCCACTATCGGACCACGCGACGTGTTGATGAGCCTTGCCGTCGGCTTCATCAAGGTGAACTCGGACCGCCCGATCAGGCCTTTGGTGCGTCCGCTCAGGACGAGGTGCACCGTAACGACGTCCGCCTCGCGAAATAGCGTCGGCTTGTCGACGAGGGTGGCGCCGGCGGCACTGGCCGTCTCCTCGGTCAAGTTCTGGCTCCAAGCGATCACCTTCATGCCAAAGGCAAGACCGATTCGCGCGATTTCTTTTCCTACGTTTCCCAACCCGACGACCGCGAGCGTCTTGCCTCGCAGGTTCGAGCCGAGCCCGATCTGCCAGCCGCCCGCCTTGAGCGACGCCGCCTCCCGGTCGATGCCCCGCATACTCGCCAGGATCAGCGACCAGGTGAACTCGATAGTCGGGGTAGAATCGTAGCCCGTCGCGGTGATCGCGATGCCGAGATCGGTCGCGGCCTGGCTGTCGATGGACGCGTTTCGCGGTCCCGTCGAAGCTATCAGCTTAAGGTTCGGTAGCTGCTGCAGGATCTCCCTTGGAAGCGGCGTGCGTTCGCGCATCACGCACACCACATCGAACGGTCGCAACCGTTCGATGACTGCCGAGGCCTCGGCCACGTGGTCATTGAACACGACGATCTCGGCGTGCCGACGGACGTCAGACCAGTCAGCGAGCCGCAGCGCCACGTTCTGGTAGTCGTCTAGGATAGCAATCTTCATTGCAGCCCTCCCTCAGCGTTCGGCGGCGAAGAACTCGGCCAGAGCTCCAGCTACCGCCTTGGGATCGTTCTCCATCGGAATGTGACCGGCCGACTTGATCCGCACGAGCCGCGTTTCTGGAATCTCCCGTGCGTAGCGTTCGGCATAGTCGATGGTCTGAAACGGGTCGTCCTCACCCCACACCAAAAGCTTCGGCTTCCTGGACTGCAGCAATGCCGGCAGCATCTCCGTGGTATAGCGATGGTCGGCAGCGCCCGCGAGCGCCAGCCAGGAACGGGCAACCCTCGGGTCTGTCCAGGGGTCGAGATATTCGGCGATCTCGGCTTCGCTTGCCGGACGCCCGAGCGCTTTCACGACGGATACGCGGCGCGCGGCCAGTACATCATCCCGCGTCGTCGCGGCGGCCACTGCCGGATCTCGAAAGCGGGCAACGCCGGGGACCGGCCAGGAGTCGTACATAATGCCGTTCACCACGGCCACGCGCGGCACCTCCACCTTGTTTGCGAGCATCAGATGCTGCGCCACGCCGCCGCCGATGTCATGGCCAGCGACCATGACTGGGCCCTTGTGCCCAAGCGCATCCAGGAATTGCACCAGCCAGGCGGAGAGGCGCGGGACCGAAGCCTCGCTCACGGTGAGCTCGCCTCCGGAGCGGCCGAAGCCGGGGAAATCGACCGCCACCGGGCGAAGGCCCGCCGCGGCGATACCGTCGAGGACGGGCTGCCAGACGCGGCTCCAATAGGTGCCATGAAGCAGCAGCACCAAGGGACCATCCTTCCCCGCAGTTAGATAGCTGATCGGAACCCCGCTGACATTGACGGTCTCGCGCTTCGTCATCGGACGATCCTCTTCACATGGTCCTTGCCGAGCCCGACGGCTTCGTAGTGCCTGGTCGCGTGCTCGAGCTTGGTGAAAACATCCTCGTATCCGAGTGCCTCGCCGTAGGGATCGACGTAGGTGTACCCGCCGGTCACGTGAAACAGCGTGGCCATTTCCTTCACATCGTCCGGAACGACCAGCGTGTGCGTCTCGCCGGGCGGCTCGAACGCGTAATCGCCTGGCGTCGCGACCCAGTCATGCTCGAGGTAGCGCCATTTTCCGCGGAGCGTGAACGCGTGCACCGGTCCGGAATGGCGGTGACGCGACAGCACGCCCGAGGACCTAACCCGAAGGATGTTGATATAGTACCCCTGAGTCACGTTCAGGACGAGAGGCCTGAACGCGACGGTCGGCGACTGCGGGACCCATTCGCGTTCGTCCCCGTCAAGGTCCAGCGCGGAGCCGACGAATACATCCGGCACCATGCCGGCGGGCTGAGGTTTCTGGTAAGCGATCTTGCTCTGGTCGATGGTCCGGCGTTCGGGCGCCTGCAGTTGTTCCGATGAAGACGTCGTTGTCATTTTAGCCTCCAACACGCGAATGGGACGTCGGGAGATTTCCGGGTCGTTGTCGTCAGACCGCCGGCACTCTTGCGGCGGTCTGTCCGAACAGGATCTTCTTCCCTTCCTGGGTGACGGCGGGACGGCTCGAGTATGGCTCGCCTCTGGCATAGGCACGCTGCGTCCCGGGACGCTGGCGCACCGTATCGAACCAGCGCCGCAGGTTGGGGAAGTCGTCCAGATTCTGCTGCTGACGCTTCCAGGGAACGACCCAGGGATAGGAAGCCATGTCAGCAATGCTGTAATCGTCGCCGGCCATGAACGTGCGGCTTTCGAGATGACGATCGAGCACGCCGTAGAGACGGTTTGTCTCCTTGACATAACGGTCGATCGCGTAAGGGATTTTGTTCGGCGCGTAGAGCCCGAAATGGTGGTTCTGTCCGGCCATCGGCCCCAGCCCGCCCACCTGCCAGAACAGCCACTCCGTCGCGGCCTTGCGGCCGCGTACATCCTTCGGCAGGAAGCGGCCGATCCTCTCGGCGAGGTACAACAGGATGGCACCCGACTCGAACACGCTGATCGATTCGCCGCCGTCGGCTGGCGCGGTATCGATGATCGCCGGCATGCGGTTGTTCGGCGAGATGGCGAGAAAGTCGGGCTTGAACTGATCACCCGCGCTGATGTCGACCGGGTGGATCGTGTAGTCCAGTCCGGCTTCCTCCAGGAACATCGTGACCTTGTGGCCGTTCGGCGTAGGCCAGTAATAGAGTTCAATCATCTCGGTCTCCTCGGCATGGCCAAGTGCAAGGTCGCGAACGCCGCCCTGCCCCGAGGCAAGGGCGGCCTCGGTCGCGGGTATGATGTGGCGGTGACAAACTTGCGCGTCCGCCGGCGCCGGGGCAGTCGCCTCGCAGCAATATCACTCATTCCTGTCCGGAATGAACGAGACCCATTGTTTTCGAGCGCTGCGCGGCAGGTACATGCCGCGCTACGCGCACCACGTCCTGCTTCAGGAGATAGAAGGAGACGGCGAGCAGCACGACGTCCTTCATCAGGAACGGGACGTTGCCGGTCATCGCCGGAAATCCGGCCGCAGGATCCCAGCCGTCAGGCATAAAAGGAATGATCGTGACGGTCGCGATGAAGGTCGCGGTCGAACCGGCGGCACCCAGAATTCCAAGCCGCTTGTCCCAGAACCCAGCAAGCAGCAGGGCGCCGAACGTCCATTCGGAGACACCGAGAAACCAGCTTGCACCCTGATGGCCGAACACGGGGTACAGCCACCAGATCAGCGGACCGTTGCTGATGAAGGGCACGAGCCGCTCCGCCTCATACGGCCACCACTTCTGGTAACCGAAGAAGAAAAACATGATCACCATCGATGCGCGGACCAGATGGTAGTCGAGGTCCTCGGTGAGCAGGCCGGACCGGCGCAGGATCAGGACGAACGGACTGATTGCTGTATTGAGAATCGCGTTCATTGTTGAAACTCCTTGTGTCAAGCGTCGACATGCAGTCGCTGCACGCGACCGCGGAGAAGTCGGTTTCATTGTCGGACCATGCCGCCCCCGCGAGGCGAGGGCGGCTCTCTGACGCTGCTTAGGCAGCGGGCTTAAGCTTGCCGGGCGGAGTCCACTCGGCGCCCTTCATGAACGAATCGTTCGGCGTATCGGCGAGGTGGTTGGTATAGTTGGAGATCAGCTTGGTTGCGGCGAGAACGAGGACGTCGAGCACGGCCCGATTGTCATAGCCCGCAGCCTTGAAGGCAGCGACGTCGGTTTGGCTCACCACGCCGCGCTGGCGGGTGACTTTTGCGGCGAACTGGCGCAGCGCCTCGAGCTTCGCGTCGGCGATGGGGCGGCCTTCGCGGACGGCCGCGATCGCCGCATTGTCGACCTTCGCCATGCGCGAGAGGTTGGTGTGACCCGCCATGCAATAGGTGCACTCGTTCTCGTAGATGATGGCGAGATAGACGATGTTGCGCTCCTGCGGCGTGAAACCCGTCTTCTCGGCAATGCCCCAGAGCGTGCTGTAGGCCTCGAGCGCCGCCGGACTCTCGGCGAGGATGCGGTGCAGGTTGGGCACGAAGCCCCAGCCTTTCTGGATGCTGTTTAGTATCTCGGCAGAGGCTGCCGGCGCGGTGGTAGTCTCGTGAAGCGTGAATCCGTTGATCATTTCTCTCTCCTTTCTTGAGCAACAAACGATGTGGCCGCACCATCACCCATTCCCCGGCGCGGCGGCAGACGCGATCCGGCGATATGATTCATTCCGATGAGGAATGGGAACTTCTTTGCGCAAATGAGCTGCCAATCCCGTTGACCGGAACTGATTGTGTCGGGGCTGCCCATGATAATTTCCTCGTAATTGCGCGCCGTTTTCTCTTCTTGCGCGGTGCTTGTCCTCGTTCGGTCTCTGCTTCGTCCCGCGCGCGCGACGAAAATGGAAAAGCGAGAGCCGCGGCAGGGAGTAGAGGCGACGTCGATGCGGTGGCCCAGAATTCCGATCGCTTGGCGCACGATGAAGAGCCCGATGCCCAAACCGTCACATCGTGCGGCATCAAGCCGGGTGAAAGCCTCGAATATCTTAGGCATTTGTTCGCCAGGGATTCCAATGCCCGTGTCATACACATCGATCCGGATACTCGAACCGAAGTGCCTGCAACCGAGAAGGACGCGACCTCCGGGCTGTGTGTACTTGATTGCATTGCTGACTAGATTGCGCAGGGCGGCGCCGAGGAGCAGGCTGTCACTCAGTATCGAGGCGTCGCTCGAAACCATGTGGATGCCTATGCCCTTGCTCAGCGCAGCCTGTTCGTTCTCCCGGTAAGCCTGCCGCAAGACCTGATGGACGCGTACAGGCCTTAGCTCGAGACGCCTCGAGCATTCTCGGACGCGCAGCGCAGTCAGGATCTGCTCCAGTTGCTCCTTAAGCCGGTTGATCGCGTTTTGACCGGATCGCAAATATCGCAGCTCGGAGCTCGTTCGGGTTCCAAGCCCGAGGAGTTCGTGAGCGCTTTGAATGACCTGCAGTGGCTGCCGGAGATCGTGCCCGGCTATGGCGAGCAGCACTGCCTCGAAGTTCGAGACTCTGTGCGGCCTAGCAGAGGCCGTCATGTTCCACGATACCGGTCGCGTCGCGCCAGCTGTTGCTCGGAAACTCTCGCTGCGTTCTTCCGTTCCGATATGGTCGTCACCTGACTGGAAAGCGCCGCTTTGATCTCCAAAATCCGCAAAAACTTGCTCGGTCATAACCGTCCTCCACCCACGATTGAAGTCCGTGCTGGTGAGGATGATTATCCAGCCGGTGGCTTTTGGCCTATCGCCCAAGCGAATGTCGGGGTAACACCTTGGTATCAAAGATCTAGCCGATCGGCTGAGCCAGCGATTTAAAGTGGTGACGGCAGTTAAGTTTGAGCAGCGTCCGTAGCGGGAAGCTCGAACCAGAACCGGGCGCCGCCGTGGATCGTGTTGTTGTCCGCGCCGATCCGGCCACCATGCGCTTCAACGATCGACCGGCAGATCGACAAGCCCATGCCCATGCCCCCCTCCTTTGTCGTGAAGAAACTGTCGAACAGGCGGGAAAGATGCTCCGGCTTGACACCAGGGCCGCTGTCCTCGACGGTACAGCGTATGGTTGCGGCATCAACCGCTTCCGTGGACATAGCTATTTTACGGTCGATGGCAGACGCCTGTGCTATCGTCTGCAATGCATTGACCACCAGATTGACGACAACCTGTTGCAGTTGGGTGCGGTCGGCGAGCACTTTCGGACCCGCAGCCGCACTATGGTACGACACCGTCACGCGACGGGATTGCGCTTCGTGCCGCAGAAACTGCAACACCTCGCTGATCAGATCGTCAATTGACACCAACACGCGCTCTGGTGGCCGCCGGGCGGCCATCGAGCGGATCCTGGCGATGATTTCCGATGCGCGCCGCGCGTCGGCATTCATCCGCTCAAGCGACGAGCGCACTTCGTCGAGATCGGGCGCTGGCCGATTAAGCCAGCGTAGTCCCGCATCAGCACTGGCGCCAATGGCGCCAAGGGGTTGATTGATTTCGTGGGCGATCGAAGCAGTTAGCTCTCCCAACGTTGAAACTCGTGCAGCATGCGCAAACTTCGCCTGGATCTGTTGGAGTTCCTCCTGAGCCCGGGCAAGATCGGTCAGATCAACGAGCGCAATGAGATTGACGCCGACGTCAGTCCGCGTGGCCGTGAAGAGCACGTCGATCACGCGCCCGTCTAGCGTATTGACCTGAGTTTTTTCCTCGTATGTCGTCTCGCCGCGGAAACGGCTTTCCAGCGTCCGGCGGATCGTGTCCGGTCGCGCTTGCCAGAAGTGCGTCGCAGGCCCGAGCAGCTCGCGCCGATCCTTGGCGCCGAACATCTTTACGGTAATGCCATTAACTTCCTCGACCACCATGACTTCGATCGCGTTCGGCACGAACTCGGGATGAGCATCGAGATAGGCAGGAAAGTCGACCACGCCCGCGCCTGCTACGTCCTTGAACATTTCGAGCCATCCGCGGACATTGACCTGCCAAAGCGAAATAGGCATGTGATCAAACAGTCTGCGGTATTGTTGCTCGCGCTGCTCCAACGCCGCATAGGCAGCCTTGCGCTCGGTTACATCCATGACTGCGCCCATGAACTGAAACCCGCGGCGCTCATCTTTAACAAGGTGCGCAACGACATGAAGATGCTTGACCAAGCCGTCAGGCATCAACAGCCGGTGCTCAAAATCGTAGTCCTGTTTCTCCTCCACAGCATGCTCGACGGCCCGTCCGACGGCCGCAATATCATCGGGGTGGACGCGATCGAGCACCATCTGGATGGAGGGCTTGCTCGCGGGGTCGTACCCAAGAATCTTGTAGCATTGGTCGGACCAAACAATCTCGCCGCTCGACACGTTCCAGCCGAAGCTGCCGGTGTGGCTCAGGTTTTGTGCTTCGGCGAGGAAGGTTTCCTGCATTCGCCGCAGCGCGGTTTCGGCCCGCTTGCGCTCGGTGATATCGGTATTGCTCTCCAGCGTACCGATCGGTTTTCCCTCCGCGTCCCTCTGCAGGGACCACCGGCTTTCAACAGTAACTCGTTCGCCCGTACGCGTCGTGTGGACAAGTTCGCCTTCCCAGCGGCCGGTGCGTGACAAGATTTGATCGATGTCAGTGAGCGGAGCCGGAAAGACCGTTTTTAGCAGATCATGGGTGATCTTGCCGGCCGCCTCGCCTCGTTTCCAACCATAAAGCTCTTCGGCGCCCCGATTCCAGTATCGAACCACATTGTTCACGTCTTTGACGAATACGGCGTCGTGGGTGAGATCGAGAAGCCGCGCCTGTTGGCTTTGCACTTCGCCGAACTGGCGGACCCGCCTTACCAACCCCGTGATTGCGAGCGAAGTGAAAAAAAATGCGATCAGAGTGAGCCAATCTTGCACGTCCCAGATCTGAAACGTGAAAATCGGCTCGAAGAAGAAATAGTCGAGACAGCCGGCGACCATCAACGAGAAGATGACTGACGAAATGAAGCTGTCCAGCAGAGAGAGCAGAACGATTACAATCAAGTAGATCGGGACAACGACCCTTGGCTTGAGGTCGAGTTCAAAGCCGACCCAGGTCACCAGCGCGATCATGGCACCGCCAACGAGCCAAAGCGCAATCAGGTAGCGGTAGTTCGTGATCCGCTTTTCCGTCGATAGCGTCTCCGGTACCAACAGCGTACTTGCCTGCAAGGTGCGAAGATCGCCAACGGTCCGCTGCAACAGCCCGCCCGAATTCGTCACTATTTTCCCGAGTTGCTCAAAGCCGCTCATGGGACGATTCTCGATGCGAGCGCTCAAGCTTCCTGCCGGCTCCGCATGGCGCTCAAACGGACCGGTATGCAATCGACAGCCTAACAATCGCGCTATTTCATTCCGAATGCAACGGCCACCAGCTTGCTACTGCGACCTTGAACCTTGGGCTAACCCTGCTGGGCCCGCATTTCGGATAAAACCGAGCGCACAACTCGTGGAAAAAGCAAGGTAAAACGGCCGAGCACCCCGCCAGTTATCCGTTTTGCTCCTGGCGGATCATCCGCAGAAGTCGCATTGAAGGGCTAACTCTAACTTTTCAGCGCCCTCTCCAGACAACCTACAAGTATTTCCGATTCAATTGGCTTCTTGAGAAAACACATTGCACCGCTCGCGAAAGCCTTCTCTTCAAGACCGGGCTCAAGGCGGGCGGTGATCATGATCACCGGCAGAGAGCATTGTTGTGCAGTCAGGTGCTCTTTAAGGTCGATCCCGCTCATTCCAGGCATCTGAATGTCGGTGATCATGCACGCGAAACTTTCGGCATCCCCATGCGCCAGAAAATCTTCAGCCGAAGCAAAGCCGCGAGCATCATAACCGAGCGCACGGACCAAATCCATGAGTGAGGTGCGCATCGAATCGTCGTCATCAACGATGGAAATTTTTCGTGTCACAGGCATCCGGCCGTCCTTGAAATATTCCGAGCATCGCCGCTGAGTCGCGGGGCGAATGCGACATTAGTCACATGCGCGACCGCGTCTTGTAATCAGACTCAGGTATGAGGAACCGCCAGTCAGGGTTCCATGGTTTTCAACGCATCGGCCATCCGGACCAGATCGGCAAGAGTGCGTGCACCCATTTTTCGCATTGCTGCGCCGCGATGAATCTTGACGGTCACCTCGCTCAGGCCGAGGTCTCCTGCCACCTGCTTGTTCATCTTCCCTGTGGTCACAAGCATCATCACTTGCTGCTCGCGCGGCGTTAGCGTCGCGAAGCTTTCGGCGAGACGTGCGGTGTCGCCTGATTCGGCGCGGCGCTTTCGGTCTCGCTCAATTGCCGCGGCCGCCGCGTCGAGCATATCCTGATCGCGAAAGGGCTTGGGCAGGAAGTCCACCGCGCCTTTCTTCATGGCGCGAACCGACATTGGTATATCGCCATGACCGGTGATTAGTATGACAGGAAATCGAATACCGAGGCCAATGAGCTGGTCCTGGAAATCAAGTCCGCTTGTCCCCGGCAGCCGCACGTCAAGTACGATACATCCCGGGGCATCGGTCCTGGCAGCGTCGACGAACTCGCTCGCCGATCCGTAGGTCCGAGTCTGTATTCCGACCGAGCGAAACAGACTCTCAAGGGAAGCCCGCAACGATTCATCGTCATCGACAATATGAACAACCGGCCTGTCGTTCGATTCTTGTACCATTAGCCTGCGCCCAGCGGACAGCTTCTCAATATCAGGTCGCGTCGCTGCGCCTGATCACACCAAGGCATGATCGTATCAGACCTTTATCACTGCCAAAAGTCGTCTGTCGATTGCGCAAAAGGCAGAAACATTCCATCGGCGGCAGAGCGGTCCAAGAATCGCGACGAACCTCGGCACTCGAACGGAATTGCGAAAGGCGTCGCGAAGAATCTCGCAGCTTTACCGCTCGCGCCAACGGGCCAAAGCAAAGTACGCCCTTGGCCTGCAAATCTCGGTGACCATTCATGCGCTCTTGCGTCGGCATCCCGGACATCCGTGCGAGGCGGAACTGCTAGATGGGAAAGCCGAGGTTTCTTCGCGCGGAACCGGCGGCGAACGAAGGTCTCCACCCATCAGCGGGCGAAAACCGGAGGTCCGATCAGGCCCGAAGTCACATTCGCAACAGCGGCAGGCACCATATGATCTTGCGCCACAGTCGGCAAGTTCGCGCCAGCCGCGGGCCCGGTTCCACTTGCAGAAAGCCGCCGGCAAGCCGTTGCTTGCCGACGGCTATTTGATTTGCGCAGGATCATTGCTGGGTAACGCGCACCACGTCCTGCTTCAACAGATAGAGCGACACGGCCAGCAGCACGACGTCCTTCATCAGGAAGGGGACGTTGCCCGTCATCGCCGGAAATCCGGCCGCAGGGTCCCAGCCATCCGGCATGAATGGGATGATCGTGACGGTGGCGATGAAGGTCGCGGTCGAACCGGCGGCGCCGAGGATACCGAGCCGCTTGTCCCAGAACCCGGCGAACAAGAGCGAGCCGAATGTCCACTCAGCGCCCCCTAAGAACCAGCTCGCGCCCTGATGGCCGAACACAGGATAGAGCCACCAGATCAGCGGACCATTGCTGATGAAGGGAACGAGCCGCTCGGCCTCATAGGCCCACCACTTCTGGTAACCGAAGAAGAGAAACATGATCACCATCGAAGCGCGAACGATGTGGTAGTCGAGATCGTCTGCGAGCAGGCCGGACCTGCGTAAGGCGCCGACAAGCGGATTGACTGCAGTATTGATAAGTCATTGTCGTAACTCCTAGTTTTGAGCGCCGACCCGTGCAGTCGCTTACGCGACTGCGGGGAAGTCGATGTCGGTGTCGTTGATGTTGTTGAAGACGTTGGTGAAGACGGTCGTCGCAAAGGCGAGGCTGATGTCGACGAGCTGCGCGTCGCTGTAGCCGGCATCCTTGATCGCAGCGAAATCGGCATCGCTCACAGTGCCGCCGGTTGTCGCGAGCCTGCGAACGAAACGGACCAACGCATCGCGCTTGACGTCGCCTGTCGGCTTGCCATCGCGGATGTTCTTCAGCTCTTCGGGTTTCAACCCGGCGAGCTTGCCGAGCAGGCTGTGCGCGGCGACGCAATAGTCGCAGCCAGCGACGCCGGAGATGACGAGTTTGATCGTCTCTTGATCGCGCTTGCTCAGGCTGCCCGAAGCAAGCACGGCATCGGCAGCAAGCACTGCCTTCAGTGCCGCAGGTCCGTGCGCGCCTATCGCGGCAAAGGTGTTCGGCACGTTGCCGATTGCCTTTTTGATCTGGCCATAGATCTCGGCGGTCGCGCCGGTTGCGGATTCAAAGCTGGGAACGGAAAGACGGGACATGGTGACACTCCTTGGTTGGGGTTGAACAAAGATTGCGGAGTGATTGTATGAACCCAAATTGAGATTTTTAATGTCGTTTTATCTCGTATATATGCTTATTCGTCTCATCAAGGCAGGAGGTCGCTTTTCACGAAGAGAGACGCCCGCGGCTCTGGTGCGAGAACCGCGGGCGGAGCTAGTCCCGGCTCAGCGTTGGATGCCGACATCAATTGTGGTCGGCTACGTGATGCGCTATCGGCCTCGCGTGAGCGCATGCGGCGCATAGGCGAGTTGGTCGGCGGCCGGCAGCCACGGATCGCGGAAGCAATCGCCGCCGCGGCCCGACGAGGTCCACTGACATTACTCGAGAGTATCGAAACTGCAGGACACCACCTGCGACGTCACATCCTTGCGGCAGTATTCGCCAGCGGATGCAGGTGTCGCGGACGAGACAAAGGCCATCGCGGCAAGCGCCGCAAAGTGGCACGAGGCTCCATTTCAAGGACTTCTGGATCTGATCAAAGATCTTGGCGGTCGAGACCGTCGAGGATTTCAAACTGCGAATGGAAAGACGGGACATGTGACACTTCGTGGTTGGGGGTTTTGCAGCACGGAGCGACGCTATGAACCCGCGATGAGACGTTGAATGTCTTCGCGGATCGTCTATATGCCCAAGCGTCTCAAATGGAGGTCGATGCATGGCCGCTGCGGATTGGCTCAGCCGCTTGTTCGAGATGGTGACGGTGCGCGGTCGGCTCGATCTGCGCTGCGCCTATGGCGCTCCCTGGAGGATCGACCAGGGGCCGGGCGAAGCCAACGAAATCCCCTATCACGCGGTCGTCGGCGGCTCTGCGGTGCTGGAGAATCCGGCTGGCGGCCGGCCGGTGCAGCTGAAGGCCGGCGACATCCTGCTGCTGCCCGGCAACCCGCGGCACGTGATGCATGACGGAGGCGGCGCGCGGCCAAAACCCGCGCGCGATCACCAACACCTTAATCTTGTGATCAGCGAAAACGCCGGCACCGGCGAGCGGCTTGACCTGCTGTGCGGTCACTTTGTGATTGCTCCGCCTCACGATCGTCTGCTGCGCAGCTATCTGCCACCCCTTCTTGTCGTGCACACCGGTGATACCAGCGCCGCGACCGCGCATACGGTAACGGCCGCCCAACTGTCCGGTTTGGTCGGGCTGATGCGCAGCGAGTCGGAGGCCGATCATCTCGGTGGCCGCGCAATGCTGAATGCGCTTTCG
>Ga0210403_10003224_pt1 | contig 14443 bp, 10 predicted proteins | sample IncBWC19MmetaG_FD_150863 | JGI IMG/M metagenome (GOLD analysis project Ga0210403, IMG submission 150863) | Forest soil microbial communities from Barre Woods Harvard Forest LTER site, Petersham, Massachusetts, United States - Inc-BW-C-19-M | ecosystem: Environmental > Terrestrial > Soil >... | reverse complement strand
CGTGGCCGCCGGCTGCTTCTTCGGCATGATCTTCGATGCATCCGACAACCGGTCGCGAACGTCGGTAAAAATCAGCCGGTAGTCCCGCCGGAAACATTCTCCGCAGCGCACCGGCTGCAGAAGAAACAGCGGGAGGATAAAGCGTTCCGTCAACGTGCGTCGGCGCGAACGGAAGCCAACTTCGCTGCCACAATCGGCACAGCGGTAGGTCGAAGTCTTAGGCCGGGAAGAAACGGGTTGTTCGGGGGAGTCGTTCATCAAGCACCTCGGAATGACGGACTACGAAGGGGCAGAAGAACTGCTTAACTCTATTTTACACCAGGATTAACCACCCCAGTCGAAGTCGGATGGACGTATACCTCAAAGCGGATTCGGATCGTTCGATTCTCGAGCCCGCATGATCCCGCAAGTGGCTGATTTATTGTAATTTAGACGACGCCAATTCCTGAAGCGGGAGCGCGACCGTGTCCCTGGGCCGACGAACTCGATGAGGGCGCTACTTGCCGCGCGGGGTATACTATTCCCGGCGTACAGGACGCCGCCCGTCCGCGGACAGGACTGAGTCCACCTGAGCGAATTCTGAATACTAAGGTTCTCACGAACCTCCTTTTCGCCCGCTGCAGCGGACCCCGGGCATGACTCAGAAGGAGGTCCGTCGATGTCTAGCAAGCCTGGTAAGTCTGCCAAGCAGTTTCATGATCGTCACTTTCCCGTTCGTCCCAACCTCGACCAACTAAAGCATCAGGCCAAGGATTTGCTGCGCGCCATTCGGCAGGGTGATCCGGCCGCAATCGCGGAACTGCGCCAGCATCATCCCAAGCAGGGTACGAAAGCCATGGATCCTGCATCCGTGAAACTCGCCGACGTCAAACTAGCCGATGCCCAGGCTGCGCTGGCGCGAAGCTATGGGCTCGCAAGTTGGCCGCGGCTGGTCACTGCATGCCGCATGACCGACGCGATCTGGCGCGGCGATGTGGAGGCGGTTCGCGCCTTGGTCCTGAAAGCTCCGCGACTGCTGCACGAAAGCGCCCGTGGCGTGGCCGATAGCAACTGGGGTCCGCCGATGTCGTATGCCGCCAACCTCGGACAGGATGCCATCATCGCGATGCTGCGCGAGATGGGCGCGGAGGACTTGCAGCACGCCTTCGACCGCGCCTGCCTGCAAGGCCAGCTCGAAACCGCCCGGCGCCTGCACGCCATGGGAGCGCAGGTCGTCCCGGGGCTGGTCATGGGTCCGTGCGAAACGCTGAACGACGAGGGCCTGGCGTTCCTGCTCGGACTGGGCGCGGAACTCGCCGACGAGAAAGGCGACCGCCTCGCGCCGGTCGCCTTGCTTCTGCAAACTTATTGCCGCGGCCCTGAGAGCAAGCATCGCTGTCTCGAACTGATAGCCGAACGCGGGGTTACTCTTCCCGACACGCCGCCGATTGCGGTGCATCGCGGGCGCATCGATCTTCTTGAGGCGCACTTGCGCCGTGATCCGCATCTGCTGAGCCGCACGTTCTCGCATGAAGAAATCTATCCGCCTGTATTGGGATGCAGTGCTGACCACTCTCTGGCGCTGCACGGCACCCCGCTGGCCGGCACGACGCTTCTGCACATCTGCGTCGATTTCGACGAGATTGAGATCGCCCGCTGGCTGATTGAACATGGCGCCGACGTGAACGCCAAAGCCGAGATCGACGCAGACGGATTCGGCGGACACACGCCGCTGTTTGGCTGCGTGGTCTCGCAATCTTACCTGTGCGGCCGGCAGCAGGACGCCTCCTTCGCCCGCCTTCTGCTCGACCACGGCGCCGATCCCAACGCCCGCGCGTCGCTCAGGAAGCGACTGCGCTTCGTCGCCGACGAGTCCATGCACGAGTACCGCGACGTCACCCCTCTCGCCTGGGGCCAGCGCTTTCACGGCCCGGGATCGCCCGGCCACCCGTGGGTGAGCGAGCCGGCGATGCGGCTGATCGCGGAACGCGGCGGGCGGACATAACGACACTTGACTGCCCGGGTGCCCCACCCTTGTCGCGTAGTTTGTGCGACAGAGCCTGCCCTGAGCGAAGTCGCTGTCGCAAACTACGCGACAAGGGTAGGGCACCCGGCCCCGCCGCTCTTGTCACGCGGGCTTGCCGCGTGCTAAGGTGCGCCGTTCCTTTGTTTTGGATAAGTTCGTTTTGCGTAAGTTTGTTTTGTATCAGTCGAACCAGACAACAGACGAAGTTGCTTCCATCCCAAGTCCTAAAAGGATTTTGTCTATGAGCGGTTCAGCGCCCGACCTCCCCGGCAAGAAAAAGCATGTCCCTTATGTGCCCGAAACCATGGAGATGAAGGAGTTCACGCTGCGGGCCGTCCTGCTCGGACTTCTCCTGACGATCGTGCTCGGCGCGGCCAACGCTTACCTCGGCCTGCGGGCCGGCATTACGATCGCGGCCACGTATCCCGCGGCAGTGATCGCCATGGCGGCCATGCGCGCCTGGAAGGGATCTCTGCTGGAAGAGAACATTGCCCGAACCGCGGGCTCCATCGGAGAGTCGGTTGCGGCGGGAGCAATTTTCACGCTGCCTGCATTCGTGCTGGCCAAAGCGTGGCCATCATTCCGTCCCGGCGACGCCTACTGGAAGTCCACCGCATTGATCATGGTGGGAAGCATTCTGGGCGTCCTCTTCATTTCTCTGGTGCGGCGGGGCATGGTGGAAGATCCCGAGCTGCCCTTCCCCGAATCGCTGGCGGCCTCGGAGATTCACAAAGCCGGACAGCGCGGAGCGCAAGCCGCGAAATATCTCTTCTGGAACATTGGCCTCGGGGGAATCGTTTACATTCTCGGAAAATTCGGCCTGTTCGCCGCCGATACCGACCTGCATGTGGGTGTCGGCAGTCTGGGCCACAGTCAGGTTCGTCTCGGCACCGCCGGAAGCACGCAAGTAATCGCCACTGGAGGAACCACGGTGTTTGCCGCGCCCAGCGTGAGTCCGGCCTATCTCGGCGTGGGGTACATCATTGGCGTCAGGCTGGCTTCGATTCAGTTTGCGGGAAGCGTGCTGGCCTGGGGACTGCTCGTCCCGCTGTTCATTTATTTCCTTGGCCCGCAACTCAAGGCTTACATTCCTGCCGGCACCCCCAACAATTGGGCGGACATGGCAGATGCGGTCTGGCGCTACATCGTACGTCCGATTGCCGTCGGTGGAATGCTCGTCGGGGCTGCCTTCACGCTATTCAAGATGCGTGCCAGCCTGACCGCTGGCCTGGGCAAGGCCGTCGCCGACTTGCGCCAGACCGCCGACCAGCAGGCCAAGCTGGCTCGCACCGAACGCTATATGAGTTCGAAAATAGTTTTCGGTTTGATCGCCGGAATGTTTGTTCTGATGTGCCTGCTCTATATCAAAATCTCAGGTTTATTCTTGCCCGCGATTCTCGCTGCAGTGGTGATGATCCTGGTGGGATTTTTCTTTGCCACCGTCTCGGGCAATCTAGTGGGATTCATTGGCTCGTCTAACAATCCAATCTCGGGGTTGACGTTGTCGACCCTGCTGATTGCGGCGCTGCTGATGGTCGCGCTGGGCGTCTCGGGCACGTCCGGAGTGGCTGCGGTTCTGGGAGTAGCTGCGGTGGTCTGCGTTTCGTCAGCGGTGGCGGGCGAACTTTTGCAGGATTTCAAGGTTGGGTACATCTTGGGCGGCACACCCAAACTGATCCAGACCGCGGAACTGATCGCCGTGGTGGTGGCCAGCCTGGTGATGTATTTGCCGCTGATGCTGCTGCATGAGGGCAGCATTCGAGCCGGTGGCGTGGGGTTCGGCGGCGCGGAACTACCAGCGCCGCAAGCCGGTCTGATGGCGACCTTGGCGTTGGGAATTGTAGGTCACGACATGGCATGGCCTCTGGTGGTGGTGGGAATCCTGTTCGGGATCGCGATGATCATGATGCAGGTGAAGAGCCCGATGCTGGTTGCGGTCGGAATGTATTTGCCGTTCGGCACAACGTTCGCGATTTTTGTGGGCGGAGTTTTCCGTTCAATCGGCGACAGGGTGGCTGAACGCCGCGGCTTCAACAGCGCCCAGAAAGCTCGCGTGGAGAATGCCGGCGTGTTGGTCGCCTCCGGTCTGATCGCCGGCGAAGCCTTACTGGGCCTGGCTTGGGCGGGATTGCAGTTTGCCCCACAGTGGATGACCGCGTGGGTCGGCCCTGACGGTCAGAAGTACCCAATCATTTTTCACCACCCGTCATACCTCGTCGGAGGCATGATTGTGCTGGCCGGCCTGGCAGCGTTAATGATGTTCGTGCCGGTCTCCGCCGCCGGAGATCCCAACGAGCCGGCGCCGCCGACGGCGATTATGTAAGCGCGTGAACCACCACCACTAAGGACACTAAGGAGCACGAAGGAAATGCAGGCAACCCCTTCGTGATACTTCGTGTCCTTCCTGGTTTGAGGTTCTTATGTCCATTGCTGAAAATATAGCGGCGATCCGCGAACGCATCGTAGCGGCCGCGCGACGCGCGGGGCGGCGTCCCGAAGAAATTGGGCTGATGGCGGTGACAAAGACGCATCCGCCCGAGCGTATTCGCGAAGCTCATGCTGCCGGTATGCGCCTGTTCGGAGAAAATCGCGTGCAGGAATTTGCCGGGAAGGCGTCCGCGCTCGCCAGCCTGGCCGATGCCGAGTGGCACATGATCGGACACCTGCAGACCAACAAGGCTGGCAAGGCGGCAGAGTTGTTCCACGCGGTGGATTCAGTCGATTCCGTAAAGCTGGCCGAGAAACTGGACGCGGCTGCGCGCGCGCTCGACAAGAAGTTGAGCGTGCTGATCGAGGTCAACGTCGGAGGAGAATCCGCAAAGAGCGGCGTTGCGCCGGATTCGCGCGAACTGGAAGAGCTGCTGCGTACTGCTCCGCGTCTCGAGGCGCTGCAGTTTCGCGGGCTGATGACGGTGCCTCCATTCACCGACGATCCCAAAGGCGCGCGCCCTTACTTCCGCAAGGTGCGGGAACTGCGCGACGCGATCGCTCGGCGGAGGCTGCCTGCGGTTGGGATGGATGTGCTTTCCATGGGCATGTCGCACGACTTCGAAGTGGCGATTGAAGAAGGCTCGACCTGCGTGCGTGTGGGTACGGCGATTTTTGGGGAGCGAGCAAAAATACCGTTTTCCCCGTAATTCTTGTCATCCTGAAGTGCCGCTCTTTGGCGCTGAAGGATCTATAATCCTTCGCGGCGAAAAACGCCGCTCAGAAGGACGACGTTGTAAGGGAACGTTGTAGGAGATGTGCAGGCGATCACGCCTTCGCGTACTTCAGCCACTTCAGAATTTCCGGCAGGTTGGGCCGCTTCCCGTAGATGAGTATGCCGATGCGGTAAATCCTGGCGCACAGCACCAGCAGCCCGGCGATGGTCGCCACCAACAACGACAGGGACAGCGCGATCTGCCACAGGGGCGGGGTCTGCACCACGATGCGGGCATACATCAGCACCGGCGCGAAGAACGGGACCATCGACAGCCAGACGACCAGCGGGGCGTCTGGACTGCGCACCACCGGAGCCAGCATAAAGACGGAGAGAACCAGCGGAATGACAATAAAGAATTGCAGCTGCTGACCTTCCTGCTCCGTCGTGGTGATCGCGCCAATGGTGGCGTACATGGTGCTGTACAACAAGTATCCCAGCAGGAAAAAGATCGCGAAGGCCAACAGTACGCCGATCGGAATCTGCAACTCGCTGAAGCTGGGTTGCATGGCCATCGCGGGAAGGGCGAATACGCCCGCGATCACCACCCAGACCAGGATTTGCGTCAGACCCACCGCGCCCACACCAAGAAGTTTCCCGGTCATCAACTGGGTCGAAGTCGCGGAAGACAGCAGCACTTCGAGAATGCGCGAAGTTTTCTCTTCCAGCACCGAGCGCATCACGGAAATGCCGTACAACAGCACGGCCATGTACAGCAGCATGACCATAACCACAACTTCGAGAAACTTCCCACCACCGCCGCCTTTCGATTCCTTCCCGTGCTCCAGACGAACCGCCTCAACTTTGACGGGCTTGAGCAGTTGCTCCGCTTTATCCGTCGTCAAGCCGTTCGCAGAAAGCCGCTGATATTGCAGAATGCGGTTCAGGATCGCGCTCAGGTGCGATCGTTCTCCGAAGCCGGCCATGTTGCGGCTCGTCCACATGACTTTTCCGGACGCGATCGCATCGTCACTCAGCCAGAGATAGCCATCGATTGCCTCGGATGACACCTTGTCGCGCAACACGGCGCGTTCCGCGTCGGTGGGATTGGCGTCGACGTCAATGCTGTATTCCTCCTCCGGCTTCTTCTTTGCCGGATTGTCAGGAGTCTCTTCGTCATCCTGGTCGGTGTCTGTGGTGGCGGACAAGAAACGCTGCCGGACCATCTCGCCGAATTGCGGAGTAGACGTCACCACCACCAGACGCTGGGTCTTCTCTCCCATCGTGGCCAGCTTGGCCGGCAACATCATGACCACGGTCATAATGCCGGGCACCAGCAGGGTGAGTATCAAGAAGGAACGCGTGCGGACCCGCTCCAGATACTCTCGCCGGATGATCAGCCACATGTTACGCATTTGATTTCACCGCCGGTTGACTCACCGCGGGTTTACTTACAGCATCAATGAAGATTTCCTCTAGCGAAGGTTCCATCACCTCGAACTTGCTCAACCGCGCGCCCGCGGACGCCAGCTTCAACAGTTCCTGCGTGTCGGCGCCGGGCGCGAGCCGCACTTCCACGTAGTTGCCGTAATCGTTGAACGACTGCACCAGCCGGGATTCCTGCAGGAAGCGTGCGTCCCCGTCGTACTTGATCTGGACATTACACTGGCCAAAGCCCGCCTTAATCTGGGCCAGGTCGCCTTCCAGAACTGCGCGCCCATGATTGACCAGGCAGATCGAGTGGCACAGCTTTTCCGCCTGGTCCATGCCGTGCGTCGATAGCAGAATGGTCTTGCCGCTCTTGGCCAATTCGAGCAGAACATCCTTGAGGATTACCGTGCTGGCCGGGTCCAGGCCCGAAAACGGTTCGTCCATGACAATCAATTCCGGATCATGCAGGACGGCGCCGATAAACTGCACCTTCTGCTGCATGCCCTTGGAAAGCTCTTCGACTTTTTTCCCCGTCCATGCGGTCAGCTCGAAACGCTCGCACCAGCTATGCGCCCGCTTGAGAGCCTCGTTGGCGCTGAGTCCCTTGAGCTGGGCGAGCAATAGCAGGTGCTCCAGTACTTTCATTTTCTTATACAGTCCGCGCTCTTCGGGCAGGTAGCCGAAGCGATCCTTATGGGCGAGCTTCAGAGTCTCGCCAAAAACAGAAATCTGGCCAGAGTCGGGCACGATGATGCCGATGATCATGCGCAGCGTGCTGGTCTTGCCGGCGCCGTTGGGACCGAGCAGGCCGTAGATTCGGCCGGGCTTAATGCTGAGAGAAAGGTTTTCGACGGCGACAAAGTCGCCGTAGCACTTGCGGACGTTGGTCAGTTGAACCGTGCCCCCAGCACCGGAGTGCTGGGTGGAACTCGACGGGAGCGCGGGCGGCTGGGTCGACGCCATGGCCAATACAATAACCTACGCCGAGCTACCGCCACAAATGGGAATGCAACGGCACAGATCGTCAATGCGCGCTATTGCCGGTTTCTGTAGTTTAGCTTCCGATGGCCGCTGGCGTTTACCGCCGCAGCGTTCCAATTGACGGCTCGGTGTGAGTCACCGGCAATCCGGGAAGGAGGAAAACCTGTTGGACTTAAAGGAAAGGCGGTACTATGTGCATGGGCACTGCTGCACTGGAGAGAGCTTATGAAGCAAACATCGTCCCTGATGTCGCTCGGTCGCCCAGCCCTGAAGCTATTTTGCTGCGGATTAATTCTAAGCGTAATGCCTGCGCTTGCTCAGCATCACCCGAGCCCGCCCCCAGCTCCTACCCCACCTCCTGCTCCAAGTCCAGCCGCGCCTCCGCCTCCAACCAACCCCTGGGATCAAAACGAACTGAACCAGCGAAACGCCAACAAACCACTGCCCTCCAAGATCGCGAAAAGCGACAACTGTTTTCTTCCTCCGCTCGATAGCGTGCTCACTGCCAGGGTGGGGATTGCGGATTTGAAGATTCCGGCAAAGGCTCAAAGAGAGTACGAGAATGGTTGTGCGGCCCTGAGAAGTAACAAAAGAACGGAGGCAGAGAGTTATTTGCGCAAGGCGGTTAAGCAGTGGCCGGAATATTCGGCTGCCTGGGTCGTGCTGGGCCAGTTGCTGGAAGCGCAGCAGAAACTTGTAGAGGGTCGCGAGGCGTGTTCTCAGCCATTAACCACTGACTCCCAGTACTTGCCGGCCTACCTTTGCCTGGCGGATATTTCCGCGCACTCGCACGATTGGGATCAGGTGCTGCAGCTGAGTGTTCGCGCTCTGGCAATTGACCCAACTACCGTTGCGGTGGCTTACGACTACAATGGCGTTGCTAACCTCAAGCTGCACAATTTGCCCGAAGCTGAAAAGAGCGCGCTGCAGGCTGTGGCAATCGACAAGAACAACACCGACCCTCGCGTGCACTTCCTGCTAGCTCAAATCTATGAAGCGAAGGGTGACCGTGCGGGTGAAGCCGCTCAATTACGGGAGTATCTGAAGTACGCCAGCGATCCCAATGATGTTGCCATGGTAAAGCATTATCTATCGGAGCTCGATAATCCCAAGTAATCAGAGTTGATGGACGCCTCGAAGGACGCGCGCGGGTAGTCACCTTTCAAAAGGAGTCGCGTCGCTCAGGAGGTCTAGGTGACCGTGGGGTCATAGTTCCTGAGGGACAGCCGGCAGTCCTCGCATAAGTCATTCTCGAGCTGCAAGCCGGCTTCTGGAACGGCCCCACAGATTCGACAGCTCGGGCCATTCTCGCGAGAGAGATTCGCCCATGCAATATCTTTTCGGCGCTCTGGATCTGCTGTGCTCATCCCCGTTCCGCAATGCGGAGATTATTGTCTGGTTTCGTACCTGACGCAGCACTCGAAAGGGCCCCTTACGATGGTGGATACGTTACCCTCACATCGGAGTAGTGTCTAGTAGTTGACCAGGTACTTCCGCTCGAACCAACCGTCACTGCCGCTGCAACGACGGTCCAGCCCCGTAAGTACAGGCGAAAAGCGGTCCAAGGTAACCTGAAACCGCGGACGAACCGGGATAGGCTCTGACTCAGGCCGGTACATCGCAAGCTCTATCGTCACGATAGGCTTCGTACTTGGGGCTTTTGTCGCCGGCAGATGCGGTCATGTGGAGTCCGAACAGCCACCGGAGTCGAGAATCATGCGAAGAGTCTTTTTCTGCGTTTTCCTGTTCGTTGCGCCCCTCCTGGCGCAATCTCACCTGGTGTCCCCGCCGGCCGGGGCGACCGGTCCCTCGTTTGAGGCGAGCGTCGGCTATGTCTACCTCGACATGGCTATGCCCGCACAACAACGGGTCGGGCTCACGGGGATCGACGCGAGCGGCCTGGTCCGGTTCGCCACGCGCTGGGCAGCGACGGTCGACGGCACCTATGCCGGTACGAGCAATGTATTCGCCACGGGACACGGCGCAAATATTCTGAGCCTGCTGGCCGGCCCGGTGTTCTATCCGGTGAACGGCAGGACCGGGATTTTCGTCCACGCCCTGGTGGGCGCCGGCCGGGTCGGAGGCGCAGTGCCGCAAAGTGGGTCCTACTACCTGCAAGGCTGGGTCGCTCGTCCTTCCTACGCGGTGGGCGGAGGCATCGAACGGTACCTTTTCGGATCGCTTGGCGTCCGCCTCCAGGCGGACTATCAGCGCACCACCTTCGGAGATTCCACGGGAGCGATCCAGGGCCAAAACAACCTGCGTTTGATCACCAGCATGGTCTACCGCTTCGGAAACCGCGAATAGCAATTTCCCGAGAAAGCTGGCAGCGGCAGGGCCTGCGAAACGCTGATCGAAGCTACTTCGGCGTGTTCGGGTTCTTGTCGTCCGGTTTTTTCTGGTCCGGCGGCTTCTCGCCCTTGGGAACTTCCTTGCCTTCGTAGAGAACCTTGGAACTCGCACCAAAGCGCTTGTAGTCTTCGTACTTGATGATCTCGCGCAGATGGACGTCTTGCAGCTTGAAGTGCAGTTCGTCGTCGGCCCGGGTATAGACAGGGAACCAGTACAGGCCGTCGATCTGCTGCCGCCAGGTGGTGAACTTGGGGTAGAGATGCTCATCGTCGCCGTGCTTGGGGTGGATCTCGGGCACGCTCTTGCCGTAAGTCTTTACGATCTGAAAATCTTTGTTATCGACCCAGATCCGCCCCTGAAAATAGCGCTTTTTGCCCTGGATTTGCTTGGGAGCGATGTCGAACACATAACAATGCAACTCGTCTTCCTGCTGCTGGCCCACGTAGAGGATGTTGTATTCCGGCAGGTCGCCCTCGGTCAGCACAAACGGCATGCGGTGCCGGATGTCTTCGAAGTCGCCCTGGTCCATAGAGAGCCCGCCCTGTTCCAGCGAGGACTGCGGCGCGAATACAACGTTTTCGGTCCGCTTGCCCTGGTCGTTAAAAATCACGTCGAATACTTCCTTGTATTCGCCGGTGACGGTCTCGCCGTCCAGTGTCATAACTCTTACGTCCTGGCGGTAGGTGTACTGGTCGCGCGCTTTGGAAAATTCGGTTTCCTTGGCGGAGAAGCGCTTGATGATTTCCTCAGGGGTGGTGCCTTCCGGGGGAGTGTTCTCGAGCGAACCCTCCTGGGCGCGCGCGGGCCAAGCCGCCAAGCTGCAGGCCAGCAGGGTCAGACAGAAAAAACGACCGGATACCGATTTCATAATCTTCTATTTTATCGGATTGCGAGGCATCGTAGCGACGTTGCTTGCAACGTCTGCTGCTGCTCGCTGCAGTCACCCAGGCGCCATGACCTGGGAAGAGACGCAGCAACCCGCGTCTCCATGAAAGCACGCACCGCGGCAGCCCAACCCTCCAACCCCTCTCCGCTCAGTGAGGCCAGAGGGAAGGGTGCTGCAGTTCTGCCATTTACTTGGATGCCGAACCGGGAAAGAGGTTGCCGGATGTTGTAGCGTGATCCGTCATCTGTCACGCCCCAACCAGTCACATTTCAATCTCTCACATCTCAATAAGACCCTGTCATCCTGAGGCCCGTTTTTTGGGCCGAAGGATCTATGCACTCGCCGGCGGCGCCAAGAGTGGAGGGGTTCCTTCACTGCCCAAACCCTACGGCTCAGGAAGACAATTTAGCGGGATTCAGAGTTCTTGACAGAGCCCTGCCCGGTTGAAACGCATGCCGCTCATACCACTCCAGACTCAAGTCCCTCCAAACCGCATTGACGGAGACGATCAACGCAATCTTCTTGACCCGCAACCACCCCTTGATCCGCTTTTCGCGCTCAATCGCATTGCGGATGTCCTCGAACCGTTCGAAATACACGAGGCGATCAAGTTTGTATTTCGTGGCAAAGAGAGACCCTGTTCCCATTTTGTGCTCGCGCACGCGGCGGATGAGACTGTTAGTGACGCCTGTATACAGGGTCTTCGACCGATTCGACATGATGTAGACGAAATAAGTTTTCGGCGAACGCATCACACCTCATAAAGAGCTTGGCACGGCACGCGACAACGTGTCAGTGACGCATGAACACCTCTGCTGTGCAAAACCCACCCCTTTGTCATCCAACTCCTTGTCATCCTGAGGAGGGCGCTTTTTGCCCGACGAAGGATCTCTGCAACCCGCCGCGAGTGCATAGATCCTTCGGCCTGCAAAAACCGCAGGCCTCAGGATGACAAGGCTTTGGGGGCGGAGGGAGGGAGCAGCTAGAACCCACCCGCTCCCCCCTGCTACACTCATCCGTTTGCCGCAGGAGGCTTCTCATGCGTCGTATTCTTCTCTCTCTTCTTGTTCTTGCTGTCGCCCTTCCCGCTCTGGCCCAGGCCAAGCATCCCTTCACCTTCGACGACATGATGAAGCTGAAACGCGTCGGCGATCCGCAGGTCTCGCCCGACGGCAAGTGGGTGATCTTCAGCGTGGTCAACGTCGATCTCGAAGCCAACACCAAGACCCCGCACATCTGGATCGTGCCGACGGCTGGAGGAGACGCGCGGCAGCTTATGGATGGTCAGGATGCAGACCGCCCGCGCTGGTCGCCGGACGGGAAGCGATTTGCATTTCTCTCAAAGAAAGAAGAAGGCTCGCAGATTTGGACCGCTGGCTTCGACAGCGCGTCGGGCAAAGTGATCGATTGGGGCCGGCTGACTTCGATTACGACTGAAGCTGGCGGCGAGATATGGTCGCCAGACGGCAAGAGCATTCTATTCACTTCCGATGTTTATCCCGAGTGCGACGGAGCCCCCGCTGCGGAAGCGGCGTGCAATGCAAAGAAACTCAAAGACGCCGAAAGCTCGAAAGTTAAAGCGCTGATCTTCGATCATCTCCTCTATCGTCATTGGAATGCCTATAAGGAAGGCAAGCGCACCCATCTGTTTGTGCTCAGTTTGCCGGTTGCAGAGAAGTCCGATGATATGTATGTCTTGGCCAAGCCTGCATCGGACCCGCTAGACCTTACTCCAGGCGACTACGATGCGCCCGTGTTCTCGCTCGGCGGGCAGGACGACTATACCTTCTCGCCCGACGGGCAGGAGATTTGTTACGCCTCGAATCACGACAAGAATCCTGCGGCTTCGACCAACAACGATCTGTGGACCGTCCCCGCGAATTTCAACCCCGCAGAGTTTCATAGCGACGTAATGCCTGAACAAATATTGGCGAAGACCAAGAACATCACCGCCGACAATCCCGCCAGCGACTCGTCGCCGCTCTATTCGCCCGATGGCCGCTACATCGCCTACCGCGCCCAGCAGCGTCCGGGATACGAGAGCGACCGCTTCCGGTTGATGTTGTACGACCGCAAGACGGGGGAAAAGAAGAATTTGACGGAACCTCTCGACCGCTGGGTTAACTCGTTCAGCTGGCTCCCAAATTCTAGAGGGCTGTTGTTCACGATGGAGGAAGAAGGGCAATCGCCGATAGCTTGGATTTTGCCCTTCGATTTCAATCAAGGGATTTCTGGCCCAGGTACTTTGAGAGATCCGAAGAAGGAAACGATCCTCTATCTGGCCAAGGGATTCTTCGATTCGCCGACCGCTGTGAATACGGACTTAGTTGTTGCGAACGGGATGTCACTTGGCGCACCAACTGAGATCTACACGATGCACCTGGGCAGGCTCAGCGACCGCAACGGACCGCCGCCGGAGAAGGCTGCGACTCAACTTACTCACTTCAACGACGAGGCGCTTTCCCAAGTCGCCATGTCCCCTCTCGAAACTTTCTGGTTCACCGGCGCTCACGGCGACAAGGTCCAAGGCTTCCTTGTCAAACCCCCGAACTTCGATGCCTCGAGGAAATATCCGGTGAAGTTCCTCATCCACGGTGGGCCGCAGGGGGCGTGGGGAGACGACTGGAGCTATCGCTGGAATCCCGAACTGTTCGCGTCACCAACTTCTTCGGCGAGCAGCGGCTACGTCGTCATCATGATTAACTTCCATGGCTCGACCGGATACGGGCAGAAGTTCATTGACGCCATCAACGGCGACTGGGGCGGCGCTCCGTTTGAAGACCTGATGAAGGGGCTCGACTACGCGGAGCAGACGTATCCGTTCATCGACAAAAACCGGGAGTGCGCGCTGGGCGCCAGCTACGGCGGATACATGGCCAACTGGATTCTTGGCCACACCGACCGCTTCAAGTGCATCGTGTCGCACGATGGCATGTTCAATGCCGAGTCCGCCTGGGGCACGACCGAAGAACTCTGGTTCAACGACTGGGAGTTCAAAGGCACTCCCTACGACAATCGAGCGGCTTATGAGAAATGGTCGCCGCATCAGTACGCCAAGAATTTCAAGACGCCGACTCTCGTGATTCATGGCCAGCGCGACTACCGCCTCGACGTGAGCGAGGGCTTCCAGCTTTTTACCACGCTGCAGATGGAAGGCGTCCCGTCGAAGATGCTGTACTTCCCCGACGAAGGCCACTGGGTGCTCAAGCCGCAGAATTCGAAGCTGTGGTACGAAACCGTAAATGCCTGGGTAGACCAGTGGACGAAGTAGAGCCGGCTTCCGGCTTTCGCGCGCCGGCTTCCGGAAAAGCAGAGCTTATGTGGGGACAGCCGCCCTCGGCTGTCCGCCGAGCGAAGCTCGGCAGGGTTCAGTGTGGGGCGGACACTCCCTTCGACTTCGCTCAGGGCAGGCTCTGTCCGCCAACTGCCGACCGCTGATAAGTGCCACTAGTGCAGGCTCGGATGGTTACTTTCGGGTGCTGGGATGCCTCTGTTTGCGATGCTAGACTTTTCCGGTGTCGAGACTGATGCGATCCGCGCTGGTGTTCCTCGCAGCGGGAGGGGTTTGCCTGGTGGCGTTGTTTGCCGGCGGCTCCTGGGGACCGTGCGGGCCGAGCAGCATTGTGGGATTGATTGGCCTGCTGGG
>Ga0210403_10003219_pt1 | contig 14453 bp, 8 predicted proteins | sample IncBWC19MmetaG_FD_150863 | JGI IMG/M metagenome (GOLD analysis project Ga0210403, IMG submission 150863) | Forest soil microbial communities from Barre Woods Harvard Forest LTER site, Petersham, Massachusetts, United States - Inc-BW-C-19-M | ecosystem: Environmental > Terrestrial > Soil >... | reverse complement strand
CCGTGGCCCCGCTCACCTGGTTTGGAGGCCGCTACATCGACGACCGGCCGGAGCACTTCTTCGCGCAACTGGCTACCGATCCGGACGAATATCTAAAAGTGGCGTCGGACAAGATCGTCCCCCCGGATCAGTTGCAAGCCTGGCAGCAAGACCGAGCGGGGGCATTGGTCGATGTGACGCTGGCGAAGAAGTACGGCTGGAAGCTTGGCGACCGCATCACATTGCAGGGGACGATTTTCGAAGTCAACCCGGAATTGACGATACGCGCGATCTATCAACGTGATCCGCCACAGAACGCGCTATATTTCAACGCCAAGTATCTGGAAGAAGCGGTGCCCTGGTTCAAGGGGCAGGCGGGATGGTATTCCACCCAGATCGGTTCCTCGGGCGATGTAGCGCGGGTTTCAGGGGAAATTGACGATATGTTCCGCAACTCGCCGCTGCAGACAAAAACCGAAAGCGAAAAAGCGTTCCAGCTTGGGTTCGTGGCGTCCCTGGGAAACGTAAAGGCATTCGTCTTGGGCATTTGCGGCGCGGTGGTGTTTACCATCATGCTGGTTTCCGCCAACACGATGGCGATGTCGGTGCGAAGCCGAACTCGCGAGGTGGCCTTGCTGAAAACTCTCGGTTTTACTCGCCAGCGTGTGCTGTCGATTTTCGTCAGCGAATCTGTGGCTTTGGCCCTTGCAGGCGGACTACTCGGGATTCTGGTGGCGATTCCGGTAATTTGGTGGCTGACGCGCAGTTTCATCGCGCTGGGAGTTCCGCTCGCCATGAAAGTCAATTTGCAAACAGCAGGGTTGTCATTGCTGGTGGCCCTGACCCTGGGACTAGCGAGCGGCTACCTACCGGCTTTCAATGCTTCGCGCATGAACATTGTGGATGGGCTGCGGCATATTGGGTGAGTGGCACAGAGTTCGATTCCGAGATCATTTATGGCGATACCGATCAGCTACAACATCCGCAACCTCAAGCTGCGCAAAGGGCTTACCATCATGACCGCGCTGGGCATCGCCCTCACGGTCACGACCGCGATCTTTCTGATGGCTCTGCTCGCCGGGCTGCAGCGCGCGTTTGTGAGCAGTGGCAATCCGAATAACGTGTTGGTGCTGCGCAAGGGATCGGAAGCGGAACTCTCTGGCGGTTTCGATGCTTCGCTGTTTCCGACTCTTACGACGCTCCCTGGAATCGCGAAAGACAGCCACGGCCAGCCCATGGCTTCCGGTGAGCTAGTGGTGGTGATCATCCTTCCCCGCAAAGACGGCACGGGCGAAGTCAACGTCACGGTGCGGGGCATGATGCCCGACGGCCTGGAAATGCGGCCCAGCGCGAAACTGGCGGACGGGCGCTGGTTCCAGAGCGGGCAGCGTGAAGTGGTGGTGAGCAAATCCATCCGTGACCGCTTTTCTCACGCCAACATCGGCGACACCATGGAGTTCGGCAAAGGTTCGTGGAAAGTGGTGGGCGTTTTTGACGCGGGAGGGTCGGCCTACGAATCGGAAGTTTGGGGCGACGTGAATCAGATGGCGTCGGACTTCGATCGCCAGGGAGGGTACTCGTCGGCCTACGTGCGCGCCACCGATCCCGTCGCGGCCGATGCGCTTAAGAACCGCGTCAGTGATGATCAGCGACTCAAGCTCGAAGGCTCTCTCGAAACCGAGTATTACGCCAAGCAGACGAGTTCCGGGGCGCCGATAAAATACATCGGGATTGTGGTCGCCATTATCATGGCAATAGGATCGAGCTTCGCGGCCATGAATACGATGTACGCAGCAGTGGCGTATCGCGGGCGCGAGATTGCAACCCTGCGCGTGATTGGCTTTTCGCGGCCGGCGATCTTGACCTCGTTCGTGCTGGAATCTTTGCTTCTGGCATTGCTGGGGGCGGCCGCGGGAATTCTGCTGATGCTGCCGTTCAACGGAATGGAAACTGGCACGTCCAACGCAGTGACGTTCAGCGAAGTTGTCTTTGCCCTGCGCATCACGCCAGAGGTTGCAGGCGCTGCGATTGTGTTCGCCTTGATTATGGGACTGGTGGGCGGGTTCGCTCCCGCCTGGCACGCGGCGCGACAGAATATTCTTAACGCGCTGCGCGGCTGACGAGGTTTCGGGAAGGGCGCGGCTGAGAGCCGCGCCGTCCAAGCGTCGCGGGATTCGGGCTTCAGCCGCTGAGGTTTCGCTTTGTGTCGGTCACTGAACAGCGTTATGAGGCGGCACCGCTTGTCGCGGTGGTTATGAAATAAACCGCGTGAACTAGACTGACTCAACGTTCGTACTTGTCGTTATGCCAATTGACGCCAAACACGAAGACCTGCAGAGCCTGCGCATCGACCGCACGCAGCGCGGCGACTCTGGCGGGGAGCCGCCTGCGTGGGCGCGCCGTTACATTCTGGGCGGGATCTCGGTTGTGGTGCTGCTCAGTCTGACCGCGCTTGCGTACCGCGCATTTTCGGCCAGCGTGCCGGAGGTTGAGGTGGTCCGCGCTTCGGCGCAAAACAGCGACAGCGGTTCAACCGTGCTCTCAGCCACCGGTTACATCGTGGCGCATCACACCATCAACGTGAATTCCAAGGTGACCGGCCGCCTGGCCTGGATTGGCGTGGAGAAAGGCGACAAAGTGAAAGAAGGCCAGGTTCTCGTGCGGCTTGAAGACCAGGAATTTCGCGCGTCCTATGGGCAGGCCAAAGGCGCGTTAGACAATGCTCGCGCTTACTTTGACGAGCTGCGGCACGGATCACGACCTGAAGAGGTTCAGCAGGCGCAACATAATCTTGATGAAGCCCGCGCCACGCTGGTCAATGACAAGCTGACGCTCGACCGCACCAAAGAGCTGGCCGGCGCAGGTGTAGTTTCCCGCCAGGCCCTGGATGATGCCACCGCCAAGTTTGAAGCCGATCAGCAGCGCACGAATTCGCTGGAAAAAGCTTTTCAACTGATGAGAATCGGACCGCGGCAAGAGGAAATTGCGCGTGCCCAAGGCGCATTGGCGCAAGCCCAGGGCCAGCTCGATTACGCCAAGTCTCAACTGGATGCTACCGTGATCCGCGCCCCGGTTACGGGCACAATTCTCGATCGCACCGCCGAAAAAGGAGAGCTGATCACCGCGCAATTCGCCAGCGCCGCGGCGGGCGGTCCGCAGGGATCGGTGGTTTCGCTCGCGGACTTGAACGATCTGCAGGTCGAACTCGACATTGCGCAGGCAGACTTCGCGCGGCTTGGCCCCACTCAAAAAGGAATCGTCACCACCGACGCTTATCCCGACAAACAATACGATGGCGTCATCGCGCAGATTTCCCCGGAAGCCAACCGGCAGAAAGCCACAGTGCAGGTGAAGGTTCAGGTATTGAACCCGAGCAAGTACCCGGACGTTCAGCTACGTCCCGAGATGAACGCCACGGTAAAGTTCATAGCAAACGAGCCCGCCAAGGGAGCAACTCAGCCCACGGGAGTGTTCGTGCCCTCCGCTGGACTGCGCGACGTCGACGGCAAGAAGATTGTGCTGATCGCGTTCGACGGCAAAGCACTGGCGAGGCCCGTCCGCATTCTGGGTCAGCGCAGCGACGGGGCGTTGGTCGATGGGCTGGTCGGCGGAGAGAGCGTAATCACCAACGCACCGTCGAATTTAAAAGACGGCGACAAAATCAAAATCAAGGGGCAAGCATGAGCACAGTTGTCGCACCCAACGTTGCCACCGGAACTAAAGTTGTTCAGGCGCGTCATGTCAGCAAGATTTTCAAACGCGAGACATTCGAGGTGAGGGCCCTCGACGACGTCTCGATTGACATTGCGACTGGCGAATTTCTGGCGCTCATGGGACCTTCGGGTTCCGGCAAGACCACGCTGCTGAATATGATCGCGGCCATCGATCACCCCACTTCCGGCGAATTACTGGTGCGCGGCCAGGACATTTTCCGGTTCGGCGACTCGCAAATTGCGCGCTGGCGCAACGAGCACATCGGCTACGTGTTTCAAACTTTCAATCTCATTCCGGTTCTCACCGCGTTCGAAAACGTAGAGCTGCCGCTATTGCTCACCAAGCTCAACCCCCAGCAGCGCCGCGAACATGTGATGACATCTCTGAAACTGGTAGGACTCGAAGACCGCGTAAACCATCTGCCCAAGCAGCTCTCTGGTGGGCAGGAGCAGCGCGTTGCCATTGCACGCGCCATCGTTAGCGATCCAACTCTGCTCCTCGCTGACGAGCCCACCGGTGACCTCGACAGCCACTCTGCAACGGAAGTGCTCGAGATACTAAAGCGCCTGAACGAAGACTTCCATAAGACCATCGTGATGGTGACGCACGATCCGCATGCCGCCTCCTACGCCCACACAACAAGACATCTCGAAAAGGGGATGTTGCTGCCTACTAGTTAGCATCTCACTCGCGACAATGCACTCGACAGTCGAAGAAATCGGAAAGATCGAGAAGTGAAGAGCGGCCGTCGCAGAAATTTGAGCCGACATGCATAACGGCGATGCGACGCAGGCATGGTAAAATGAACCTCGGCACGCCGGAGAGGTGGCAGAGTGGCCGAATGCGGCGGTTTGCTAAACCGTTGTACGGGCTAACACCTGTACCGAGGGTTCGAATCCCTCCCTCTCCGCCAGATTGATTCTAAAAGACTTAAAGACTGAAATCGGGATGCTACAACGGACAGTCGCGCGGCAGCGCGCATCCGTAGATTCGTAAACTATTCACTGACGGCACCCGCGAACGAAAAACAGCAAGCGCACCAGCTCCTCGATCAGCTCGATGCTGGTCAGCTCGCCGCCGTCGTTCACCTGCTCCAGGTGATGACCGGCCCGCTGTCGCGTGCGCTGGCTTCCGCGCCCGTGGAAGAGGAAGAGGTCACGCCTGAAACAGCGGCGGCACTCGATCGCGCTCGCGCTTCGCTGGCTCGCGGAGAAGGTATTCCTCACGAAGACATCCTGCGCGAGTTCGGCCTGGGTAAATGACCGAACCCCTAGCGCCGGAACGGATCGCCATCATCTGGTCGCCCGAGGCCGCGCCGATCTCCGCGCTGATCCCATGCACGTTAACCGACGTTAACCGGAAGTTGCTCTGCAGCTCCCATTTGGGGGTGACGTGTCACGATCCAGTTCATAACACCCATTCCGGACGTGGATCTTTTCGGGAAATCGGCATCAGCACGAAACGACAACACAGCTCGCGATGCTGGCTCTCGTGTTACGGGGGTGACCTTTGTTCAACCAAAACAACCATAAGCGTATCCGGGGCTTTTCCTGCGCAGTTGTCGCGCTTACAGTGGCTGTGCTGACATCGGTGAGCGTGGCCCAGAAGACGCCAGACGACCAGGTGGCCACTGAGAAAACGCGCCCACTGGTGGGCCGGGTTCTGGCCGAGGTTTCAACATTGACCTTTGGTGCGGGTCTCGGGCCGAAGTACACATCGTTTATTTTCGGAGTTGAGGAAGACGGAAGCACGCATGTTGTGCCGGTCAAAATCTCCTGTGCTTTCTTCAAGTCCGATGGGCCGCCGCCCGATAGCTTCTTCGATTATTCCAAACGGTACGAGTTGCCGAGTTGCAAGCCGTCCGAGAGCCAAAGTGCGATGAAAGTGTGAATAGTCTCTCCTATGTCAAGAATGTGGACGAGTCGGGGAAACCGTTACCGCCAACCTACGTTCTTCGATTCCTAGAGGGTGCTCCCAAGGTGGTGCTGAAGCCCGACGCGGTTTTGCCCTGCTACGTGTTGCGACCAGACAACTACAAACTTCTACACCAGCCGTAGCTACTGTTACGATGCACACCACGTACCCCTACGACCAGCCGCCGCCTTGAGCCTATAAGTTCACCGGCTAAGAACGCGACTCGGAATCTGGCTTAGACAATTTTGGTGCTCGCTATAACGCTTCTAGCATGGGAAGGTTTATGACGCCTGACCTACTGTTAAAAGCGGACGTCCCGGCAATCCTCAAAGCTGGAATCGATACGCATACGTCCTTAACAATCCGCTGAAGTTTACAGACCCAACCGGGCTATGGGACTGGTCCCCTAACACCTGCGCGTCCGGCGACAAGAGGTGAAAAAGTTCCGGCAGGACGGGCAAAGTCAAAACCTGCGCCGCCGTCGGCATCGAGAGTAAGGGTGACACGCCACCCCTGAAAGGGTGCTGCACGGTAACTTTCGGTTACCGTAGCGCGAACCTGGCGTCTAAGTCTAAATGTCGAAAGCTTTCTGTCGCGCATCGCTTTCTGTCGGCCAGGTGCGTTCCGGTGAACTTTCAAGGTTGGGGCTGCGCACTGCCCTAGTGCGTACCTGACGTTGAAGACGGAGCCAGGGCGTTAATCAAATTCTGCCCGTTTGGACTTCCCCATCCTGTCACCAGGTCATAGCCAATGACTGCGTTGTACGACTGCCCGTTGCCGTTGTTGTTGTTTCCGCTGGTGATGTCATGGAAGACATTGTTGTAATTGGGACCATTGCCGAGGGAGTAGATTTCAGGGTTGATGAATCCCAAGGTTCCATTGCCGTTGGCGACACGCTGCTGATTGACGAGCGCAAGAAATCCTGCCCAGCGAGGTGCCGCGAAGCTGGTGCCACCATAGTCGCCGCTGCAGGTGCCTTGGTCGCAGGCATAGTTGTCGGTATTCGCTTCCATGACAACATCGGGTACGTTGCGCACGGTGTTCGAAGCTTGATTCGAGGAATTGGCGATGCCAGCCTGCCAGTTCGGAATGGGCAGACCATCATCGGCTGGGCCGCCGCTGCTGTCGGACCACGCCGTTTCCGATTGCCAGGCGCCGCCCGCACCGTTGGTCATTAAATCCGTTCCGCCAACGGCAACCACATTCACGTCCTCGGCGGGATAGCTGTTGTCGGTAGCATTCGATCCGGTGTACGCTCCCGCATCTCCGGAAGCCACGAACAGGGTCTGCCCCTGCGCCGCAAACTCCTGGAATATGGGATCCAGCTGCGCGGTATCGTCGGGATTCCATCCCCACGAACAACTCAGCTGCTTGGCAATGTTGTCGGTGGCCATCTGGTTCAAAACGTCGACGTCGCCGACACCAATTTGCGAATTGCCAGGAGCGATGTAGATGCGAATTTGAGAGAGGCCCGGAGCCATCGACGCCGCTTGCACAATATCCAGGACCTGTTCCCCATCATCACCATCCGAGCCGGCCGTTGCGCCGTCGACCAGGACGTTCTGGATCGGAACACTGTTGGACTGGCCCGCAAAGCTGGCTGTGACATCGCTCACGTTGTATCCGTCGAACTCGAGCAATCCTACCGACTGGCCGCTGCCGGTGAGAGCGGTCCCGCCGTAATAGGCGATGCGCATATCGCTGCCAAGGTACGCGCCGTTGGGGCCGGAACCAATCGCATTACGCCGGAAATTGGGAGGCGCTCTCTTATATTTCGCCCGGGGAATGGAGAAATTGTTCATCCCGGCGATATGCACCACGGGCACACGCAACTCGAGCGACGGCTCGCGGTCGGGCGAATAAAAGGTTCGTTTCTCCGTCGGATGCCGGTAGTTGGTCATGGTCACATGAAACGCCTTGTTGACCTGTGCGGCAGTGCCATTGATATGCACCAGCAGACGATTGTCCGGAGTATTGGCCACGGTGAAGCCTTTGGACCGTGCGAACTTCTCCACCGACGCGTAATCCTGCCCGGTGGGGCCAAACTGCGCAGTGAACTGAGCTACCGTCAGGAAATGGCGATACTCAGGGCTCGTTGGGTCATAAAGGCGCTTCAGCAAGCTGGCGAGTTCACTCTGATTCCGCAATGGAAGAATGATCGCCAGTGCCATCCGTTGACTGTGTGACATCGCGCCAATACGCGCCGCCCGGCCGCTCGTCACCGCGCTACGGACATGGTCGTGCAGTGTCTGAGATGACTTACCGGCCGCGGGAATCGGGAGCAGGCAAAGTGCGAGGAGGCAGAGAGACGAAGCCGACGCCTGAAAGCTTTGGTGCATTCCCGTTTCCATGACCTTTTCGGTTTTCCCGATCAGACGAGGCGGCACTCTCAAAAATCAGATTGGATACGTCAGAACATGTTAGCGCATGCCAACGGGAACTTCCAACCGTGGCAGTCGAACTAGTCGAACTTCGAGTCTCGAACGGGCGAGGTTTTGAAAGCGCCCGCTGTCGAAGTTGCCTCTTCGCCGAAATCCCAATCCGAATGATGGCAGACCGGGCCCTCTAATTCACGGGAGAGAGCGGACAGACAAGTGCGCGCTTGGCAGCGCGCGACCGGGCTACCGCGCGGGAAGCTCCAGATCACAAGGCAGGGTTCCCCGTCCCTGGTCCTCAGGAGAATAGTGCCCTCGCATCCATCGGCTGATAACAAATGACTTGAATGCTGCAGCCGGTATCAGCTCCCGGTATCACTCATCCCAATGTTTACTAGGTAAATATATTGACGGGGACCGCTACCTCGCCGGTGTCCTTGAAAACTGCAATCTGAGCGTGGGCCAGCTCTGTTCCAGATCGAAAACGGCGTCAGCGACAAAACTGCTTTCATTCTTCGCGGCGAAGCTGCGGGTCCCGAACTTCTATCCGCGATCCGCTCACAGATGTGGTCCGTGGACAGCGAACTGCCACTCTACGAACCGGCAACTCTGCAATCGCTGATTTCAGAATCGCCTGCCCAGCGCAGTATTACGCTGGCTCTGCTCGGCGCTTTTGCTGTGACTACCCTGCTGGCTTGCGTCGGTTGGAATCTTTGCGCGTGATCTCGTATCTGGTCGCTCAGCGCAGTTCCGAATTCGGGGTTCGCATGGCGTTGGGGGCCAACCGCTTCCAAATCGCTAATCTGGTTCTCTCGCCATCGCCGTCACCGGTTGCTTGGGCGGCCTCGTTCTTTCCACCTTTGCGTCTCGGCTTCTGCTTACCAGCCTCTACCGAACTGACGGGCACGATCCCCTGATGCTTTGTCTCGTACCGCTTCTCCTCTTTGCTGTCGTCTTGCTCGCCTCCTGGCTGCCAGCTCGGCGGGCAGCCGCCATCGACCCTATAACGAATAGCGTGGTCAACGTGAGCGATATTTTCGTTTCCTTCCGAGCGCCCTACATCCTACGCAGCCAATTCGCAACTGATTGCGGATCAAATCGCACATCAGGTTCCGACCCTGAACGAAGGAATCCGTCGGGCGGCGACATGCTTGTAGATTGTACTTCGGAGAAACAGAGGAAGCCCGCGAGTTCCTTGGCCGTAGGCGCTCGACCGACCTTCTCGATTTCGTCTGCGAGGGACATTAGTTGAGTAGCGGTTGTTGTACTTCCGGCCGGACCCACCCGAGACTCGGGTGGTTGCAGCCGTTTTTTCCAGTCCTAAATCTTTCACTAACTGCATCAAGCGTTTGTGCTTCGCATTGTTTGGTGTTTTGAATCGAATTGTGCGCATTGCACTCGAAGTCTTACTGTTTTCTCACTTAAACCCACCAGAGCAGCAATCTCGCGGTTGCTCTTACCCTGAGACTTGAAATCCAAAATCCGCTGATTTATTTCCGAGATTCTCATTGAGCGGATTAAGGGGCGCGGTTTTCAAGTTCATCGTTCACGGTGATTGTGAACTGCAAACCCTTCGCCCGCGTGCCAAATCCCAGCTTCGGGTCTCCTTTGCCCCACTCCCGCTGGTAGTTAGCCCGCGACAAATAGTAGCAAAATTTGCGCGCATTAAAATTTCGGTTCTCACCGACAAGTTCTTCCTTTCGCGCCTGCTCACCGTAATCCGCAATTTGCTGTTTGCCGGCTTGCGACTGCGTGCATAGAATCGGAAATTGTGGGGAGTCTCATCGCCCAGCCGCCAGGAATCCACAATTCCTTCCGGCATGAAGTCACTAGACCAAACGGAAGATGGCAACTCCCTCTACCTCTGACATGGCACATGGATCACTCGGGGCATCGCGGCTTCCAAGGGACGAGTGGATGTTTGCGCTTTGGGCTCCACACTGGCGGCAAGCGAGCGTTCACATTCTCGGGGCGGAGGAACAGATCGTTGACATGGAAAGAGGAGATTGCGGCTATCACTTCGCGGTCGTCGAGGGCGTGGAAGCCGGAACGCAGTATCTTTATCGCCTTGACGGTATCCGCGAGTTGCCTGATCCAGCCTCCCGTTTCCAACCTGAAGGTGTGCATGGTCCATCGCAACTGGTCGATATCGGGGCGTTTTCGTGGTCAGACGGAAACTGGAAAGGCATAGAACTCGAAGGCAGCATATTTTATGAACTGCACGTTGGAACTTACACGCCGACAGGAACGTTCGATGCCCTAATTGGCGAATTGAACGATTTGCGATCACTCGGTGTGACTACCATCGAAGTAATGCCAGTAGCGCAATTTCCCGGGGCACGAAATTGGGGCTACGACGGAGTGTTTCCGTTCGCGCCACAGAACACGTATGGCGGTCCAGAAGCTTTGCAACGGCTGGTAGGAGCGGCTCATGCCCACGGACTGGCAGTGGCTTTGGACGTCGTATACAACCATCTCGGCCCCGAAGGAAACTACCTCGGCGCTTACGGTCCCTACTTCACCGATCGCTATCGCACGCCGTGGGGAGAGGCCATCAACTACGACGGAAGGGGCAGCGATGAGGTGCGGCGCTTCTTCCGCGAAAACGCGCTCTACTGGCTTGAGCAGTATCACTTTGATGCGCTTCGGCTGGACGCAGTACATGGGATTTTCGATTTCAGCGCGCTTCCATTCCTGGCGGAGTTGAAGACGAGCGTGGCAGAGTTGTCGCAGCGGCTCGGGCGGAAGATCCATTTGATCGCGGAGAGCGATCTGAATGATTCGCGGGTCATCGCGCACCGGCAGCAGGGGGGATACGAAATCGATGCGCAGTGGACCGATGACTTTCATCACTCGCTGCACACACTGTTAACCAAGGAAAAGACTGGGTATTATCAGGATTTTGGCCGCGCATGGCACCTGGCGGAGACGGTGAAAAATGGTTGGTGCTATAGCGGCCAATTCTCGCAGTACCGTCAGCGGCGACACGGGAACTCACCGCAGGGGCTATCGCCAACGCATTTCATAGTGTGCAACCAGAATCATGATCAAGTCGGCAACCGGGCTGCTGGGGAGCGATTGAGCGCGTTGGTGGATTTGGAGGCATTAAAGTTAGCGGCGGGAGTGACTCTGCTATCGCCCTATGTGCCGATGTTGTTCATGGGAGAAGAGTATGCCGAGACCGCGCCTTTCCAATATTTCATCAGTCATTTAGACCCGGTGCTGGTAGAGGCGGTGCGTCGCGGGCGGAGAGAAGAGTTCGCGGCGTTTGGCTGGCAGGACCTGATTCCTGATCCGCAAGATGAGGGAACCTTTCGGCGATCGCAGTTGCGGCATCATCTGAAAGAAAAAGAACCGCACGCCGTAATGTTGCGCTTCTACAAAGAACTCATCCGGCTGCGGAAGGAGTGGAGCCTGGGCAAGGCCGGGAAGTGGGATGTACGGGAGGGCAAGCAAGATAGTTTGGTGCTCCTCCGGGAAGATTCTTCGCGCCGCCTTGCCATGATTTTCAACTTCGGGGATTCGGCGATGACACCGGAAGTGCCGGAGTTAGAGGGGCTGTGGCGGACAAGGATTTGGTCCGCAGATCGAACCTGGAACGGTCCGGCAGATCCGCTTCTCAGCGAAGTAGGATTCTCGAAACCCTTGGCGCTGAAGTTGCATCCACATTCTTTTGCCCTATTCGAGAGCCAATTGTCCGATCTGGAGCGCGCATGAGATATGTCTGTATCCATGGACATTTCTACCAGCCGCCGCGTGAGAATCCATCGCTAGAGGCTATCGAGTTGCAGGACTCGGCCTATCCTTACCACGACTGGAACCAGCGCGTTTGTGCCGAGTGTTACGCGCCGAATGCCGTGTCGCGAGTGCTCGACCGAGAGAACCGCATTTTGAAGCTGGTCAATAATTACTCCCAGATGAGCTTCAATTTTGGGCCGACTCTTCTTTCGTGGCTCAAAACCGAAGCGCCCAACGTTTACCAATCGATTCTTGAGGCGGATCGCATCAGTCAGGAACGATTTTCCGGGCACGGATCCGCGATGGCGCAGGGCTACAACCACATGATTCTGCCCCTGGCCAACCGGCGGGACAAAGAGACGCAGGTGAAATGGGGAATTCGCGACTTCGAATCGCGTTTCGGGCGCAAGCCGGAAGGAATGTGGCTGCCAGAAACGGCGGTGGACAGCGAGACGCTCGAGGTTCTGGCAGAGCATGGAATCAGGTTTACGATTCTGGCACCGCGCCAAGCCAAGCGAGTTCGCTTGTTGAGGAAAACGGAGTGGCAAGACGTGAGCGGAGCGCAGATTGATCCCAGTCACGCCTATGTCGCGATCTTGCCGTCGAAGAAGAAGGTCAACCTGTTTTTTTATGATGGGCCGATCTCGCAGGGAGTGGCCTTTGAGGGGCTGCTGAATGACGGCAAGCGCTTCGCCGAGAGACTGCTCAGCGGATTTTCGGAGACGCGAAAGGGACCGCAATTGGTTCACATCGCGACGGACGGCGAGAGCTATGGGCATCATCACCATTTTGGGGAGATGGCACTCAGCTACGCGCTGCACCACATCGAGGAAACCAAGCTGGCGAAACTAACCAATTATGGCGAGTTTCTCGAGAAGCATCCTGCGAGATATGCGATCGAGATTGTCGAGAACAGTTCGTGGAGCTGTGTGCACGGAGTGGAGCGCTGGCGTTCCAACTGCGGATGCAATTCCGGTGGTCATCCCTGGAATCAGGAGTGGCGCGCGCCGCTGCGAGCTGCTCTGGACTGGCTGCGGGACCAGCTCGCACCGATCTTCGAGAACCACCTCGGTGAACTATTGAAAGATCCGTGGGAGGCGCGGAACGATTACGTCCGCCTGGTTCTGGACCGTTCGGAAGCGTCGCTAGCGTCGTTTTTCGTGGATCACGCTCTGCACGAGCTCGGCGAGCACGAGCAAGTCCTGGCCTTGCGGCTTCTCGAAATGCAGCGACACGCGATGCTCATGTACACAAGTTGCGGGTGGTTCTTCGACGAACTTTCCGGCCTCGAGACCGTGCAGGTGATTCACTATGCGGCTCGCGCTATTCAATTGGCCCAGCAGTGTTGTGGCAAGGTTCTGGAGCAGGAATTTCTGCAGCGCCTGTCGGTGGCCAAGAGCAATCTGCCAGAACATGGAAACGGAGCACGGATCTATGAGAAGGGAGTGAAGCCTGGATTCGTCGACATTGAGCGCGTAGCAGGCCATTACGCGATCAGTTCGCTTTTTGAAAATTATGTCGAAAGGACCCGCGTCTATTGCTACGAGGTAGAGCGTAACAACTATTCGCTGGAGGCCGAGGGAAAGATGCGGCTGGCGACGGGTTCGGCGCGGCTTCGTTCGGAGATCACTCGGGAGTCGTCAGCGGTCGATTTCGCGGTGCTGCATCTCGGCGATCACAATATTACCGCTGGAGTGAAGCCGATGAATGGTACCGCGAATGCCGAGGCTCATCAAAAATTGAAGGAGGCGTTTTCGGGGGCGGACACGGCGAAGGCAATCCTGGTTCTCAACGAGACCTTTGACCAAAAAACATTCTCTTTAAGACAACTGTTCCGCGACGAGCAGCGCAAAATTGCAAATACGATTCTGCGCGAGTCCCTGACTTCGGCCGCGGCCGTGTACCGCACAATTTTCGAGACCCAGGCACCGTTGATTCGCTTTCTGAATGGATTGTCGATTCCCGTACCGAAGGCGTTGATGTCGGCAGCCGAGATTGCGCTGAACAGCCAGTTGGAGCAAGCCCTGGGGCGTCCGGAGTTTGATACGGAAGGCATCCATGGGCTGTTAAAGGAAGCCGAGGCCAGCAAGGTTACCCTCGATGCCACGACTTTGGAATACGCGCAGCGGCGACAGCTGGAGAAGGAAGCAACGGAGTTTGCGGCGAACCCGAAGGATGCGGTTCTCGCAGCTCGGTTACGGAAATCTTTAGACTTGATTCCCATGCTTCCGTTTTCGGTGACGCTGTGGGAGGTACAGAACATCTGCTATCCCGCGCTGGTCAACGCTTTCGAAGAAAACGGATGGGGCATGGGCGGAGATCCTGCGATGCAACAGCATTTCGACAACCTGGTTCATTTGGCTGAGCAGTTGCGCATCCGCGCACCGCAGCTGGAATTACGGCCTTAGTATGCCGCCTACAAGAATTCCGAGTGCGACATATCGTCTTCAACTAAATAAGGATTTTCGTTTCACTGATGCGTGCAAGATTCTGGATTATCTGAATGACCTGGGGATCTCCGATGTGTACGTGTCTCCGATCCTGGTCAGCCGGAAAGGGAGCGGGCACGGCTACGATGTCACCGACCCGACGCGCATTAATCCCGAGCTGGGATCGGAAGAGGACTTTGAGAATTTTCAGAACGAGTTGCAGAAGCGCGGCATGGGACTCTTGCTCGACATTGTGCCCAACCACATGGCGGCGAGCATGGAAAATGGCTGGTGGATGGACGTA
>Ga0210403_10003218_pt1 | contig 14453 bp, 11 predicted proteins | sample IncBWC19MmetaG_FD_150863 | JGI IMG/M metagenome (GOLD analysis project Ga0210403, IMG submission 150863) | Forest soil microbial communities from Barre Woods Harvard Forest LTER site, Petersham, Massachusetts, United States - Inc-BW-C-19-M | ecosystem: Environmental > Terrestrial > Soil >... | reverse complement strand
CAGTTAAAAGCACTATCTTGCGGCATGACGTGAGGAGCATAGCACGCGAAGCGTCCGTCGCGCCAGCGACTACGTTCAAACGGGGTTCTGGGAAATGTCGTTTTGAACACTGAAATCGGCGCGTCCGGTTGTCACTCGTGCCACAGGAACGAAACAAAGAACCGGATCATCAGCCTAATCTGCCCCTTTTTGCCCCCGCGTGTCTTTGTTAAGTGTCCATCCATCAGGAAGATGGATGGTAGGGGCGGTGGGGATCGAATTGTTAATCTAATTCACTAAGTCCCACGTTGTCACGGTGCTACCTACTGCGGACCAAATGAATTGGAGTCAAATGGAGCTAGGTTGGTTCGGGACCTTGTAACCCTTCGGCTAACCGCTGGGAACTGCAAACTCTAAATGCCTTATTCGGGCTCGCCTACGACCGGAACACCTTGAATCTTGATCAAGGATTGAACCATGCGAAGGGTCGCCAACGATCAGTGACTCATGGCGGCATAAGCAAGGCGTTTTGTTCCCTGGGAGGATGGTCGCTGCTTCGTGCGCAAGGCGGCGCGTGTGGATCGGACCTCGAATCGCACTCCTTCCGCTTGCTGCAAATAGGCAACGATCTCAAACAGATTCCTGGCGGTCGGATTACCGTTCGGGCCAAACATCTGGTGAAGAGTCTTTACGTGAGTCTTCGTATGTGCGGCCAGCTTGGGAAAACCGACTGTAGCATTGATGTAATCACGCAGTAGCTCTTTGCCGAGTGTCACCTCGCCAGAGAGAAGGCTTTCGATAGCTTTGCTAAGAAGCCCTTTTCGGAAGGCGCCGTCACGTTTCACACGTGCTTGGACTGTTTTTCTAAAATCTCGTGTCAAAGCCATGTTCATTCCCCTTCCTTTTCTTTCTGCTGTTTCTTTCTCTGCTTGTACTCTTCCCATCGTTCGAGTGCAAGCTTGATGTCGTTCTGCTGGCGCTGTTTCGTTCCACCGCCAAGAAGGATGACTACCTACTCGCCTTCTTTTCCAAAATACACTCGATAACCTGGGCCAAAATTGAGCTTGCACTCATAAACACCAGCCCCAACACTTTTGGCATTGGAGAAATTCCCCAGTCCTACGCGATATAGAGCCGTCGTCACCTTCCGTGCGGCCTCAGCGTTCAACCTGTCGTACCACTCGCGAAAGACAAACCATCGGAAGCAGCTAGCCCAGCGGGTCATGCTTTCACGGAACCGTTGGAAGCATCAAACACTGGTCATCGAAGACCGATACACTAATTTGCATTTCGCGCAGAGGCGCGCTCCTTAGCATGCGCGACCAACGCGGCAAAACGTGGGTCGCCATGGAGCGATTCGAAATAGGGCTCTTTTTCGATACCCAAATCAGCCCGCGCCTGCAACCCGTGGTCAACAGCCTGGCGCAGAAGCGAGAGCCCCGCTTCAATTTGTCCGCGCCGTACCAGCACGCAAGCCAGGCTATAGGCCGTCTCGGCGGTCTCCGGTTGGTCTGGACCAAGCACACGTCCTTCCACCTCGAGGGCCTGGCGATATAGTTTTTCGGCCTCCTCATCGTGACCCAAGTCCCTTTCGATGTCACCCAGGTTGATCATGGAACTGATGGTTCCGAGCTTCTCGAGGCCGGAGACGCGAAGCTGAATGTCCAACGTCTCGCGCTCGAGCTTTTCGGCCTCGGCTAATTTACCCTCGTGATCCAGGACAACCGACAAATTATCCATCGTTACGAGCGTGTAGTGGGCCTCCGGCCCGAGAAGGCTCTTCTGCTGCTGGAGCACCTCGCGGTTTAATTGCTCTGCCTCGGCGCATTTGTTTTCTTCGCAGAGTGTACTGGCTAGGTTTCCCATGGTCCCCAGTGTGTACTGGTCTCCAGGGCCGAAGACGCGCCGTTGCGTGTCGAGTACCCTACGTTCCAGATTCTCCGCCTCAACGAGACGACCTTGTTGGAAAAGAGTCCAACCGAGGTCCTGCTCGGTAAGCACTGTTTCGCGATTCTCCTCCCCCACCGCGGCGATGCCAACTTTGATGCTCTTTTCAAACAGTGATTGCGCGCGTGCGTACAGACCCAGATTCAGGTAGGCCTTCCCCATCTCGTGCATCATGCGGGCCTGAAGTTCGGGGTCCTCTGCGAGACCCGTCTCGATCTCTTGTGCCGCCTTGTCGAGAATTTCGCGCGCAGTAACGCTGTTCCCAACTCTTTCGTTGGGATCGGACACCTTGAAGATTCCTGTCATGAACTGCGCAATGCGGTCCGCGCGGTTGCGCTCGCGCGTAGTCCTTCGCAACTGCACGCTCTGGGCCACGGAGAAGGCCACCAAAACCGCAGCAAGCATACCCACTACGGCCACTCCAATTCGGTGTCGCCGGACGTACTTCTGCATGCGATAGAAAACACTCGCCTGCCGCGCTTGTACCGGTTCGTGACGAAGATAGCGGCGGCAATCAGCAGCGAGTTCCGAGGGCGTCGCATACCTTTGCACTCGATCCCTCTCAAGTGCTTTCATGGTGATCCAGTCAAGATCGCCGCGAAGCAGGCTAACCAGCTGCTTTGGCTCCGTTCCGCGCGCCTCGGCCGTTGTCTTCGTGGATTCGCCTTGCGTTCCAGTCTTTGTGCTTGGCGGCGGAGGATCCTCCTCACGTAATTGCCTCAGGTTTTCGTGGAGCGGCTGCTTCCGCCATTTCTCGGTCTCAAAAGGGAGAGACCCGCTGAGCAAAACGTAGAGAATGGCGCCCAGCGCATAAACATCGGTCCGAGTGTCCACATCTTGCGCGCCAGAGTCGGCCTGTTCCGGACTCATGTAGCCGGGCGTGCCCAGAAAACTTCCCGCGAGAGTGCATTGAGCCTCTCCCAATACATAAGGGGTGACGCCTTTAGCCAGGCCAAAATCGATGATGCGAGGCACCGGCTTCCCATCTACTTCGACCACGAGAATATTCGCGGGCTTCAGGTCGCGGTGAATGATGGCCTTCTGATGGGCGTGTTGAACGCCGTCGCACACCTTGATGAACAGCTCCAGCCTTTCAGGAATCTTGAGTTTTTTCTGGTCGCAGTACTCGGTGATCGACGCACCGGGCACATACTCCATCACGAAGTACGGTTGTCCGTCGGGCGTTGCCCCGGCGTCAAAAACTTTCGCGATCGACGGATGATCCATAATCGCGAGGGATTGGCGCTCAGACTGGAATCTTTCCAGTGCCGAACTATCGAACATTCCGCCCTTAACAAGCTTCAACGCCACGTCCCGTCTCACGGGTTCCATTTGTTCTGCGAGCCAAACCTGACCCATGCCACCTCGGCCGAGTTCCTCTACCAGCCGGTAGTGGCCGATGACGTGGTTCAGTGGGGCCATATCCGAATCACCCGAGCAGGCTAGCAAAAGGTCTGGGGCGGCGACAGCCAGGAACTGGCTGCCAGCGGCTTCATGCGAAGCGATCAGCGATTCCACCTCGGCGCGAAGTTCGCGATCCGCGTCGCAAGCTGAGTCCAGGTAAGCCGATCGCTGCCCGGAGGCGAGCCTCAGCGCCTCTTCCAGAATCTGCTTTGTCCGGTCCCATCGCTCGCTATTCATGGCGCGGATTCCTCGAAATCTCTCGATGCAGCCAGGCACGGGCGGCCGTCCAATCGCGCTGCACCGTGGCGGGAGCAATTTCCAGTACCTCAGAAATCTCCTGCAGTGACAGCCCAGCAAAGAATCGCAATTCCACAATTCTGCTCTGTCGGGGATCGATTTTGGCGAGAGCTGTTAGAGCGTCATCAACCGAAACGACGTCGACATCATTTTGCCTGCCCAGTGCCGTCGCGTCCTCGAGGCATAGCTTGTGTGCTCCGCCGCCACGTTTTGCTGCGCCATGGCGGCGAGCATAGTCGACGAGGATCTGGCGCATGAGCTGTGCGGCAATCGCGAAGAAATGAGTGCGGCTCTCCCACTGCGGAGGGTTCAGTCCGATCAGGCGCAGGTAAGCCTCGTGCACCAGTGCGGCGCTTTGCAAGGTGTGGTCTGGGCGTTCCCTCTGTAGTTGAAAGTGCGCCAAGCGACGCAATTCCTTGTAGACGAGTGGCAAAAGGGTATCGAGAGCCTTGCGGTCTCCGTTCCGCCACCCTTGCAAGAGCAGCGTTACTTCGTTGGGAGGATCGCGCTCCAATGGGTTCCTCCGAATTGGGGGAAACTTGGGGTAGTGATTCCGTCTCTAGTTGTCATATCACGAACTCCCATGAAGAACTAGCAGGTTTCCGCATTTCAATTTACCCCTATTTTTTTGAGCCAAATGATTAGATCCGACGCGCCTTTGCGCTGTTAAGTGTAGAGCCAAGAATGTTCCGCAAATGGCTGTCGGTGGGTATTTAGGATCAACAGCTCCCATTCGTGGCAGTCAAGGAGGCAACTGTGTGGCCAATGAGCAACAAGTTTAAAAATCCATTCTCGGATCAGACTTATTTCTGGAACCAACTGGCTCGAAAGAACCGTGCCTGGGCAGTTCTCCCGGCCGTTCTTGCCCTAGGATCGGGGGTGTTGTTGGCCGTCGCGGAAAATTCCGACCGATTTGTACCTCGGTTTCAGCAGTTTTCGGATCCTGACGGAGCCTTTGCCAATCTGAACCTTGGCGGGCCAACGGACACTACCACCAATCCCTTTTTCCAGGACTTAGGCACCAATGGCCGCCGCTGTGTGACCTGTCACCAGGCAAGCGATGCCTGGTCCGTCACACCGCCGCACATCCGACAGCGATTCGAAGCCACGCACGGCACCGACCCCATCTTCCGCCCCGTGGACGGTGCGAACTGTCCAACGGCGGATGTCGCCACTGTGGAACAGCGGCGCGAGGCCTACAGCCTGCTGCTGACCAAGGGCTTGATCCGTATCGGAATCGCTGTTCCCGCAAATGCCGACTACCAGGTCACCAGTGTCTACAATCGATATGGATGCAATGCAACGGATGTGATCTCCATGTATCGTCGGCCGCTCCCGACCACCAACCTTCCTTTCTTGAGCGCGGTGATGTTCGACGGCCGGGAGTCCTCACCGGCTACCGGCACAACAAAAATTCTTTACAGCAACTATCCGACTTCGCTTCTAAGTGACCTGGCCCACCAGTCTGTTGACGCCACCAACATCCACGCTCAAGGCGACGGAACCAGGCCAACCCCCGAGGAGCAGCAGCAGATCGTGGATTTCGAAACGAAAATCTTCACTGCGCAGACCCACGATCGCCACGCCGGTGATCTCGATGATGACGGCGCGAAGGGCGGGCCTAAGCATCTTGCCTCACAACCCTTTTTCATCACCATCAACTCCAGTGTTCACGCGGTGGTCGCGGCCTTCGAGCAGCCGGGCGGACTAGTGAACGCAGGCGACGGTGTGTTTACGTCCAACATCTTTAACATCTACAACAAATGGGCCAAGATCACGGACAGCGAAGACGATAAGCATGAGCATGACGCTGCGCGCAGAGCTGTCGCCCGCGGCGAGCTCCTGTTCAATACCTTGGTCATTCCCATCTCCGGCGTTGCCGGCATCAACGATGACGTGGCAGCTGGAGGCCTGGTCGCCGGCGGTGTTCCGATGTTTCAGGGAACGTGCGGCACCTGCCATGACACCCCGAACGTCGGCAATCACTCCTTCCCCACTCCGTTGAACATTGGGACCGGCGATCCCTCTCCCACCAACCCTCTGGTCAACTTGGGGGGGCTGGACGTGAGCTACTTGCCGGAGATCACCGTGTGCAAGACCGACCCGGCGTCAGGTACGCCGACGAACAATTGTAAGACCACGACCGATCTCGGCCAGGGCTTGATCGATGGCAAGTTTGACCATATTGGCAAAATTAAGGGGCCGATCCTGCGTGGGCTAGCAGGTCGTGCACCGTATTTCCATAACGGCTCCGCGGCCTCTCTGATGGACGCCGTCAACTTCTATGAGACCCGTTTCACTCTGCAGCTGTCCGATCAGGACAAAAACGACCTGGTCGCTTTCCTCAGAACGCTTTAGGGAATTCGGAAGCGCGAACTGGAGCAGCCCGAAAAGTCGGGAACCGAACGGTAGCGTATTTCAGGCACTGGGGACTGTTGAGCAAAAAGCGAGCGGCCACAAGAAACAAAAAAAGAAGGACGATCTCATCGAAGCCTCCGACAAACCAAAGCTTGTGCATCAGTACGCCACGGACGGCAGATTTGCACCAAGCTGGGTAAAGCTCGAAGTATGGAAGCGCGATCGGGCTCGTTGCGTGAAGTGTGAAACGACTTCCGGACTTCATTTCGATCACATCATCCCTTACTCGAAGGGTGGTTCCTCGAAAGACCCGAAGAACGTTCAAATATTGTGTGGACACCATAGTCTTTCCAAGCGCGACAACATTGAATAGTGGAAGCAGATCAGGCAGATCATTGACTTATAGGTTGCGATGAAGCCTGCCCAAAAACCCTGTGTTTCCTGACTCCGCAAGTAGCTGATTCCACGCCTTCAATTTTCGTCAGTTTCGCTTGCCCAAAAACAGATGTTTGTGGGCCTACTTGGAACAAAAGAGTCTGTCCAACCGCTCAACCAGTGGTGTCTAAATTTATCTGCGACCTTTCCGCTTTCGCTTTCTCTTGCCTCTGGCGTTCGGAGGACTTGCGCTTATCCTGACTGCTTGGGAGTTTCACAACGAAGCTGTGATTGAGGCGATGGGGGTGGCGTGGGATACAGGGCCACCCATTTGGCCATATCAGACTTCATGGATTCTGCTTGAGTTAATTAACGCTCCAGCGTATGTGCTGGGCTTGCCGTTGTACGTGTTCTTTGGTGCGCGAAGCATTCAGGAGAAATGGCCTCTGACGTTCCCCGCAACCCTCCTTTGGTGGTGGTTCATAGGTTGGCGAATCGATTTCGGCCTGCTTCCGAAGCGAAATGTGCGCCGCAGATTGTGGGGAGGTGCCCCTGGACTCCGGTTTGACTGCGTCCAGAGACGCCATCCTTGCTTGCGTTTGGCCACGAAGAACTCGTCGACATCGTTTAGAGAAAGTCGGGAAAGGTTGCCGCCGCGCTCCGCCAGCCACGTGAGGAAATATTTCGCTCGCGAGCTGTACCCCAAGACTGTGACCGACGACAGTCCGTGCGTTGAACGGAGAAATTCGGTGAAGTCTCTGATTTCCTTGTCAAAGGGATGCACGGGGACAGGAGGAACGGACAATCGACCATGGAAGCGAAACCAATTCTTCGCCACATATGCCAATGTAAATACCGAGGATTTGCCCGACCTGCGCCTTCGATCCGGTCTTCTACAGGCAGCCCAACGCAATGATGGTGCCTGTGCCCTCGAGTCCCACAAGCGAACTCGGAAAGGGCACGCTGGAAGGCATTCTTCGAGTCTCCTCTGCCGACTCAGAATGATCTTCCTCAAAATCATTTGGCAGAAACGCAATCTGAGGTTCCCACTGGAACTAGAGAAATCAAAAAAACTTCTTCCAGATCAAATTCGTGGAGAGGTTCACGAAAAATCCAAAACTGAACGCCCACACAACGTGCTCCCACGACGGTTTCTTGCGTTTGTGGTTAAACCAGCTCGTGAAAGGGGGAAACAGAGCGAAAGCGACGACCGCTGAGGCCAATAGCATTGGCCACGTTAAATTGTGCCAAGACGGGTTCAAAGGCTTCTTGCCCAAGTCGATGATCTGCTGGGCCAGAATTCCCAGCAGAAGCAGGACATAGGCGGTGAGCGACCAAGCTAGCCGTTTCTGCGGGAGTCCCGGGCCGAACTCAATTTGGCCTGGGTAAAAACCAAGATCGGTAAAGTAACCTGCAACACGGACAGCGAAGTTGTTCATGATTGAGGCTCCGTTCCGTCCAGAAAATTGAGCGCCCACGTCACCCAACTCTTGAAAATGGAATTGGTTGTCGCTCCATCCAACGCTCGCTTTAAAACCGTGATGCTCTCGTTCGGCTGAATCCTATGATCCGGGGCAAGTACCTTATCCACCCAGCCATGCTCAACCAACACCTGTGCCAGCGGAATGATATCCGACCTGAAGAATCTAGACCACGACCCAGAATTCGAGGAACCAGCCCGGGCCGTACCGCGGCCGGCATCGCAGGTGATCAATACAGCTACTCGAGGACGAACCGACGGTTTCTTCCTTTTTGGCAACTGTTGAAGTTCTTTGAAGGACAACTTTTGGCCATTCAAATACAAATACGTTCCTGAAGAATGTGCAACCAATATCAAAATGTCGCTATCTCCTTCGGAAAGTTCTCTGAGGAAGCCGTCTCGATCCGTCACGAGCTTAGTAGCACGCCCGTCCAAATCCTTTTCGACTTCCTTGTTGAAACGGAGCCACATTTCAGGATCCCCGACAAACATCCCCATTTTGGCCACGGCATCCGCCGTTTGGGGAATCCCGTTTACGACCGTTAGCTGGCTTTGGTCAAAGGCGCGATTATCGATTTGCTCTAAGCGTCTCTCCGTTTGAAGCAGATTTTGGGATGCTTTCGTAGTCCGGCGAATGAACTCATAGCCGAGACGCTGAGCTGTGGCTTCCAGATCGATGTTCTCAAGTGTGTCTCCGTAATAGTAAATTCTTTTCTTCTGACCACGCGCAAGCCTCGCGAGGATCAAATCCGATATTTTAACTCGCCCAATGGTAACTGGTGGCGTGGGTAGCGGTGCTACCTCCCGCTCGAAAGATTTGCTCGGAGAGGTGACGGGTCGAACGGGCGAGGATACAAAATCTTGCTCCCTTGCTCGATCACCGGCAGTTTTGGCCGGCAAATCCCGTAACGCGAAAGGGTCCGTTTGGACTTCGAACGGGTTGGACGGTCTCTCTATCTTCGGGGCTGCGAGCGGAGCTGGCTTCTCTATTATGGCCGGGAACGTTCGATCGGCAGTTGAGATCGGATACATATCGCCGACCAGAGCACCTGTCTCAGCCGAATCGGAGAGATCAAATACGGTGATGACCTCCTCGTCGCGGCCGAGGTGCGACCCGGTAATAACGATGGCATGCGAGTGAAGCAATCCCGGATAGGCTGGTGGTCTTTCCGGCGATGTTTTGCCGTGAGGCAGTGGGTGGTCTTCGAGCAAGGGAGAGCTCCGAGCCTGCAGCGGAATATCCTTGAGGATTTCGTTGTTGACTTCAAAGAATCTGGTCAGATTAGTGGCAGGCAGAGCAGCCCGCCAATGCATGCGGATCGTATTTGTATATACGGGGGACTCTGTCCGTTCTAAGGAACGGTTTTGCGTTATCAGAAACCCGTTCGAAGACCTGGCGGCCGGACTGTGGGCTCCGCCTGTTACCGGCATTGGCAGAGGGGGATAACCAGGATAGGGGATGTCAATGGTTTCTTGGTATCCCCAACCGGCTGCGGCTGGCGAACTCAGAAATCGTTCTCCTCTTTTTTTGATCGCTTCCTGTGCGTCCGCACTCTTTTTGTAGTACTCCTGCTCGTTCCAATAGTCGGACTCTTTTTTCCCCGGATTGCTGGCCAGCCATTCATCAATCTCGATCCGTTTCATCTTTGTGACGCCCCGAAGGATGTCTTGTACTTCACGCTTCCCTTCGGGAGTCTCGCTTTTACGTATGGCCTCGTCCTCTTCTGGGCGCTCCTGGGAATGCGCAAAACAGGGCAGCAACAAGAGAACAATTAAAATCATGCATTTCGAAACTAGGCGCGGAAGTAATTTACGATCGGCGAAATCCATGGTCATGAGGGGACCTCGTCTGGTTGACGCCAGTGGCGGGCCCAGTTGACCCAACCCTGGAAAAACGCCCTGTCCACATCGCCCCTAAGCGCCCGGTTTAGGAAGCGGAGCCCCTCTGCGGGCTCGACGTTGTGATCTGGCGCGATTACTTCGTCAAAAAAGTTTTTGTCGATCAGGATTTGAGCCAGCGGCTGGACCTTCGTGGAAAGATATTTGGACCAGAGATTTTTGTCGGACGAGTATCGGCCTGCTGCACAGACGATGAGGTAGGCTATACGAGGACTTAGGGAGCGGTCTTTCCGGCGGGGGAGTCTCTCCAAATCCTTTACGGAAAGCTTCTCTCCATTCAGAAAAAAAGAAACTCCCGTGCTGTGCGCTACAAGAAAAAAGACATCGCTGGTTCCTGCCGACAGCTCCGAAAAAAGAGACTCTTTCGAATCGATTCGCGTTGCCGGGCGTCGTTCGAGGGCCTCGTCATATTGTCTTCTCGTCTTCAACCAACGGTCGGCCGGACCGACAAACGGGCCCATGGCACGTACCTCGTCAGGATCTCCAGGAAGACCATTCAGCACCGTAATGTTCAAAGAGGAGATGTGACGCTGCTCGATCTGTCGCAGGCGTGAATCCACTCGTCCGAGGTTCCTCGATGCCGTTGGGCTCAGATGAATGAGCGTATGCCCTAGAAGATCGGCCATCTCCGGCAGGTTCACGAGGTGCAGATCGTCACCATAATAGTAGACTAGAGCCGGGGTTCTGCTTTTCAGGGTCGCCTCAACTCGGCGCTCATTCGTTGCGAAACGAACCGAGGCTAACCATTCATTCTGCCCGGAAGCTGGGTGGTCTTTGAGATAACGTTCCAAGCCTCGCTCGGTCAATTCGGCAAGTTGATTCTCATTTCGTGCGACTGCATTTTCGGGCGCGGATGAAGCGGGGTCACGAAACAGATACATGTCGCCTCGCAGGACACCGGTTCTTGCGGACTCTTTTAAGTCAAATATGGTGAGTATTTCCCTGCCGTCATCCAGGCGCGTCCCTGTCAGTGCAAATGCGTCGGTACCTCTGAGACGTTCGGTCGACCTCGATTTCTGCTCGATGGCCTTTCGGCGGGAGCTTTCGTCGCGGCTGTTATATATCTGAGTGAGTCCGAATTGCGGCAAATCGTGGAGCATGCGGGCGTTGACTTGAAAGAAGCGGGTAAGATCAGCATCGCCAGGGTCGTCACGCGGATTCATTCGGATGACATTGACTAGTCTTCCCCCCTCAAAGGGTTTTCGGCGCGATTGGAACGTTTCTACAATTGTGAAATGTGCACCAAAATCCGATCGTTGGCTTTCCTGTATGCCATCCAAATTGCGGGTGACGGCGCTCATCGGCACGTCAAAGTTGACCAGTTGAGGTGCAAGTGGGGCAGCCGCGCCTTCCGCCAGGTAGGTCCAGCCGGTTGCAGCCGGAGGTTCTAGGAGCCGCGAGGCAGTATTTGTCGTCTGCGTTCGATTTTTCTCCGCAAAGTTCACCCATGAAACGAATTGTTCGTAGGTGTCCCCAGGGTGCGCACTCTCCCAGGCATTTCGTCTCGCCCGCTCTTCCCGTGGCAGCAGACTCCTCGCCACGTCATCCAACGTTAGCGGTTTGCCGTCTGGTCGTTTTAGTTCCTCTTCCAAGTGAGGTCGTTCCATTTCCTGCGCACGCGTGAGCAAGAATCCAGGCAAGGTGGAGAACTCAAGCGCAAGGAGAAGCAGGGCCGCGGTGGCCATTGACTTCTGGTGAGCTATTGGGGCCGTGGCTGTCATATCTGCCGGTCGGTTCCCGAAGAGAGTCGCGGGAGAACAGGGACGCTTACGGAATCTCTAATATCCCAGCTGTACTCAGAAAGTCAATTAACAGGACGTAAAAGGGGAATGGCGAGAGGGCTCACAAACAGTCCTAGGCCGAAGCGCACCCTTCGGACCGACCCTTGGTCGGGGCAAACCCGTCGCGTTGGCTTCAGCGATCCAGGAAACGAAGATTGGCTTATCGAAGAAAAGAGTCTGAGAAGTCGAAACAGTTCCTTGCTTCGGCTTCAGACGTACCGCCGTCCAACTAGAGGCGCCGTCCCTCCGATTCAAAGTGCAAACCTCCCGAGGAAAAAGAAAAAACAGAAACCTTGGCGAAGATTCCGATCGTGGTGGGCATACGTTCTTGAAGCAGTGATTAGTGTCCAGAGCTCGGCCCAAGGGAATCGGGGATCTTAGAGGCAGTCGCTGGTGTTTGGTGGTCATGGAAACCAAGCAAGAATCTGGGACAAGTCCATTAAGACAGTGGTTAGCGACCAGTGCGTTCTCCGGCAGTGGATGTCCCGCCGGAGGTTGGGAAGACGGCAATTCTGCTGTTCAGCAGAAATGTAGGGTTTGGCGATGTTCTGGCCAAGGCGTCTGAAGCTGTGCCGAAACATCCCTGTTACAAACGTGACCTGGGCAAGACAGATGAGACCTCTTTTCGGTACATTTTCCATCAACCCACTGACAAAAACCGAGAGCTCACCCTGTCGGTGCTCGTTTTCGACGTTCCTAGGACGATGAGGACTGCGCAAGGACCGCAATCTTAACTCTCGATGGATTCCCGTACCGCAGCCGTCGCACCCAGCGTCGAAGTTGAGCATTCCAGCGTGGGTAGAGGTCAACGGCAATCTTGTGGTTGAGACCTCTGGGCTTTAAACGTGTGATAGCATGCGGTACCGGCCAGTCTTTTCGGGCTAACCGAAGTTTCATATAGGAGTTTTTCTCCAGTCTGGGAGTCTGAAGTCAGATCTGTCTGCGACTAGGGAGGAGTAATGGGATTCCATGTTCGCATTGACGAGGAGTCTGAACGCCTCATCCGACTGGTGAAGTCTGATCCGAGCAAGGTAATTGGCAAGCTCTACTCAGCATATCTCCTTTTCTTGATAGGAGAGCGAGACGAAGCGGAACTGAAGTGGCTCCTTGAAAACGCCAAAGCGCTCGACTCGCTCACGGGAAAGCATCTTGCATACGCCGTGTTCGCGAAACAGTTCAAGGTAAAGCTACGAACACACGTATCCGAGTCCGATAGACGCCCTCGGAATGTTGGGGAAATAAATGCTGATGTCTTAGGAACGAAGGCGGATGTAACGCGCCTGGTGCAGGATGGCGGTTTTGGAATGATCGTAGATGGCGACGAAATTACTGCCATCACCTATGGAACCGATCTTGTTGCTCGGGAGCTTGGCCTGCTTGATAAGTTGCCCTGCGTCGTCATTGTCGATGCCGTCCCGAAGAAGGAGCTGTGTGTAGTAACCCTGGATAGTCAACTTACGGCGTCACTGATGCCATTACTGCGCAAATCGATCGCGGAGTTCTCCGAAGTGGGTGGCGATGCAACGATTAAGCACGATGCGGAACGTCTTATTGAAGTGCAAGAATCGATTGCTCGAGAACATCTTAAAGATGCCACGCTTCGTACTGAGATCGCGCGCGCAACAGCAACAATCGACAAACTCAACGCCACAATTAGTTCCGGAAAGGCGACGGCGGACGCTTCGTATCTTCAGCGCATTGTTCAAAAGCGCGAGCACGACCGAGACAGTTTTGTGGCGGAACTTGAGCGTCTTCCCCGGGAGCAGCCTGGCGAGTTTAGTCGACTTCAACTCGAGCTAGAAAGTATTCTGAAAGAGCATCGGCGCCACAACAATCTACTCTTCTCGGAAATTGTTCAACGCCACGTGCGATCGCTTGGTTTGCAATCCAAACTCCGTTCGGCAAAGGCGAGCACGCTCGGTTACATTGGCAGCCTACTTAAACCAGAAGTTCTCTTAAAAGTATGGGCCCTAATAAGTCCATAGTGTCAGCCAGCCTCCCTGGTTTCCAAACGTCGTTTAGGAGCGCGGATCGATATCAGAGGATCTGGGGCGTAGCTAAAGTCCGAAAGTCTGAAGAAAATCGCCGGTCGCTCACGAGTCGAACCATGCGCTAGTAGCGCGCCACAATGAGGGAGAGAACTCCAACGGCAATGGCAACTGCAACGTACGGCGTGATGCGGGTATGGCGGATGCGTTGGCTACAACCGCTGGTCTGGCGGTCCAAAAAGGCAACGGAGGTAGCGTGTTGTCCCTAGCTTACCGGTAAATTGGCTACTAGTGGCCCGTGGGCGCCGCTTTTAGCCGATGTCAGGATCTGCTGGCCAGCGCCGCCAAGACGCCTGGGTCCATCGGTTATGCCGAGCTCCGTTGTGGGGGAGGGCTCCGGATTATCGATTGCGCGAATTCGCAACTCTGCGGGAGAGTTTGTGAAGCCATCGACGAAGCGCATCGTTGATGTGGCTTTGGCGATGGAGTCCAAGGTGACAGCCGACTTTCGCGCTTCGCTGACGAACGCGCCAGGCAAGGGAAGCTATCCAATTGTAAGCTTCACCTGGTTTTATGTGCCGGTGCATCGGCAGGACTTGCAGCGGAGCCATGCGGTCAGAGAATATCTAAGCTGGGTGTACGCGTCCGGACGAGAAATCGCGCAAGCGCAAGGCTACGTTGCGCTGCCGCCGTCGGTTCTGCAAAAGGTGCGGGCGACAGTGGCCTCGCTGCAGTAAACTGCGGTCATTACCCACACATTGAGGTCAGGGCTAGGATCGTCCCGTATCCCGTAGGCAACAAGAGTTTGCCTACGTTGCAGACAACTCCTGCAGAGTCGGGTCTGAAGTTGGCCTGAAACGGCAGCGTATCACTGGTGAAACACAATTGCGGCGCCCACAATCAAGTATTTGTGGGCAGTCGAAAGTTTAGACTTTTGCCATCGCA
>Ga0210403_10003217_pt1 | contig 14459 bp, 12 predicted proteins | sample IncBWC19MmetaG_FD_150863 | JGI IMG/M metagenome (GOLD analysis project Ga0210403, IMG submission 150863) | Forest soil microbial communities from Barre Woods Harvard Forest LTER site, Petersham, Massachusetts, United States - Inc-BW-C-19-M | ecosystem: Environmental > Terrestrial > Soil >... | reverse complement strand
TCCTGACGCTCCTCCCAGCAAGATTGAGGCCGGAACTTTCATTTATGAGAATGTTGCCGGGATGGACGCCGCTGTCAGCTATCTTGAAACGCTCGGGGCCAGCCTCGCCCGCGAAGAGGAAAATACAACGCTCGTATCCCGACGGGACTTCCTTGTCCGCGCCATGACAGCCATACGCGAGTATGAAGCGACACTCTCTCGGGAAATGCTCGAAGTTCTACAGGCCGCCGCGGCCACAGTGTATGGCGTCGACGACTCCACCCGCCTCGCTGAGCGCGTTCCCACACTTTGCTTCAACCTTCCGAACGTTGCGCCGTCGCTTGTCACCGAGACTATGTCGGACCGTGGAATCGGCATTCGCGACGGCCACATGTATACTCCGCGATTGATGAAGCACCTTGGAATCAGCCTTGACAGCGGCGTGGTCCGTGCCTCGCTTCTCCATTACAATACTGTCGAAGAAATTCACGAGTTCGGGAACGTACTCGGTGACATTCGTAGGAGTCAGTAACTCCCCCAGTCCCAGCGTCAATGTTTTCTCCATCCGCCACATCTAACCCGATCCGCCCGGCTTGCGCGATGCACCATTCAACCGGGCGCAACCAGACCGATTCACTTGGGTAGTCCAAAGCATTCGAGGACTCCCAGGCCTATGGCCTCGGATCGAAGCGGACCGCGACATCCACTGTTCTTTCTTTTTCGTCGACAGACTCGTGGACGCTGGTGTTCCAGTCCCCGATTTCCTTGTAGGCTTGCTCCACAAACCGCCCAGGATAACTGGAGTCGTAGACATCTCCCGGTCGCAGGGTCCAGTCGTTCTCAAGTCGGGCGGTTGCCCTGGAATCCAGCCCATGAATCTTCAAATCTCCCATGCGATAAACGTCACCCTCAGAAATGCGAACCAGGTACTGCACAGTAGGCGGCGAGTCGTCTGGCCTTGACTCCACGGTCACAATAGCTGCCACATATCCGCGTGTACCATAAACTTGTTTGACGGCTTGCAGGTCTTTTTCAAGCTGAATGGTATTGGCTGTCTCCCCGGCTTTCACATGGATCAGGCTTCGCAAGGTGTCCGCGGGTAGAGCCTTGCAGCCGGCGATTTCAAGTCCGCTCACCTTGTACTGCTCTCCAGGATGCATGGGGAAGGTTACGTCCACCAATACGTGCTCATCTTCGGTCGAAACCACGTGAGCTTGTGGATCGCCAATCGCAGCTTTCAGATAGCTTCGCTCACGATAAACCGGCAGGAAAGTTTTGTCGGCCATAGTACGAAGAGTGGGTAGCACATATTCCACCCCTTGCAGTCGCCTTGCGCTAGCCGCGAGCAAGGGTAATTCCACTGCACCAGCGCTTGAGAATTCGATGTTCCGAATCGTAATATGGAGTCCGGTCACGGTAAATGTGAAGGCCTCCGTAGCACCGTCGTCAGGTACTCGCCGAGTGTCAACCTGTCCCACGACTTTTTCCTCATCCAGCAGCACTTGCAGGGCGTCCGAGATCTGATTCACCATTTGGCCCGTGACCGGGACTTCCCCATCGAACAGAGGGACGCTGCCATGTAGTTTGTTGAAGAGTCCCTGATTGCTGAACCAGACCAAATTATCGAAGTTGACAGGAACAAACTTTTTGGAGTCCCGGACCGTCAACTCCACCTTGGTGCCGGCAGGATCGAAGGCTAAACTGTAAGAAATGTCAGTAAAGGCCCCGCTTTCTCCCAGAAGCCGGACCACATCTTCGAGATCTTCTTTGTGGACTGCCTGGCCGAGTTGCAGGCCGGTGGCCCGGATTACATCCTCCGGCTTGTAACGCTTCGTGCCGGTGACTTTGATCGAAACGAGCTTGTATGCCGAGGGAGGGTGGTCTTTCGAAGAGTGCTGATGCATCTGCGCGGGAACAGCGATCGAGAGCAGCAAGACCAGAACGAAACAAAGCGAAACGATGGGTAGCTTCCGGGCGATCATCTACAAAAATCTTACCTGAATCGCAGCTTTTCGAATGCCTCGATGGTTATTCACATCGACTCGCCACTGACAAATCCCACGGTCACGGTCTTTGGAGATGGCGCCCCGAATTGACCTCTACGGCCATTCTGTTAGATATTGTGACAGATGGACGCTGAACAGACCATTGCCGAAATCGAGTTGATAGAGCGCATCTTCGCCTTGCCGGACACCAGACCGCTGACCGCGAGTAACCTCTGGGCTGTCAATAGAAGGCACGACGAGATGCTCGCGCACAGCCCGTGGTTTCGGCTTTGGCAGCAGTACGGCGTTTCCTGCCGCTCGTGAGCGCGTCACTGCACATACCAATCCGAATGCGGCGACCATAGTGCGTACGACACCTGACCGCGACCGGCCTTCTCATGGAAGGCCATACGATCCGCAGGAGGACGTCCGGGCGCCTGTGAACCCTCCTCCGGGATGGACCGTCATTGGTGATGCGCAAAGTGTTGTACTGCCAGATGGAACCTTCATGGTGGCAAATTGCTGTGCTTTTCCATTCACGGCCGCGCTGCTGTATACGCTTCGGGCCAAGTCCATTGCCTCGTTACGATTCTCCTTAGATCTTTTTGGGGACACTATGCCAAGACTAGTGAAAGCCCGCCTGACCCAACCGCTGGTTCGCGAGAATGGTTCGCATCGTCCCGTTATGTGGGATGAAGCCATGGATCGCGTCGTTGCGGCGTTCCGCAAATCCATTGAGAAAAACGATTCGCGGAGCTTTGGCATGTTCAGTTGCTCCAAGACTACTAACGAACTGAATTACGCGGCGCAAAAATTCGTTCGCAGTGTCATGGGCACCAACAACATTGATAGCTGCAACCGGACTTGACATGCCCCTAGCGTCGCCGGTCTGGCGGCGGTATTCGGAGCAGGCGGGGGGACAAGCTCCTATCGCGAAATTGAAGACACCAACGTTATCTTGCTGTGGGGCTCGAACGCCCGGGAAACGCATCCGATTTTCTTTCATCATTTGTTAAAAGGCGTACGCAACGGCGCTGAACTTTACGTGGTGGACCCTCGACGTACCAGTTCCGCTCGCTGGGCGAATCTCTGGCTGGGGTTGGACGTCGGTTCTGACATTTCGCTGGCCAACGCGATGGGGCGCGAAATCATCGCTGCCGGCCTGCTCAACGAGGAGTTCATACACCACGCCACCAGCGGATTTGAAGCCTACCAAGCGCACGTCGAGAAATACACACTCGATCGGGCTGAGCGTGAGACTGGCGTGCCCGCTGAAGCCATCCGCAAAATGGCACATGCCTACGCTAATGCTCCGCGCGCCCAGATCTGCTGGACTCTGGGTATCACTGAGCATCACAACGCAGTGGACAACGTGGTGGCGCTCATTAACCTTGCGCTGCTGACCGGACACGTTGGCCGCTACGGCAGTGGCGTGAATCCGCTGCGCGGGCAGAACAACGTCCAGGGTGGTGGCGACATGGGCGCCATTCCTGACCGCCTTACCGGCTTCCAGCATGTTGAGAACGACCAATTGCGCGCCAAGTTTGAGAGAGCCTGGGGTGTGAAGATCCAACCCAAACGCGGCTGGCATCTGAGCGATATGTTTGAGGCCATGGAGCACGGACACCTCACTACGCTCTACGTCCTCGGCGAGAATCCGGCGGACTCCGAAGCAGACCGGCACCGCGCCCTCAAGCGGCTGCGTGGGCTTGAATTCCTTTTGGTCCAGGATCTTTTCTATACTAAGACGGCTGAACTCGCTGACGTTGTGCTGCCCGCCGCCGCTGGCTCTTTTGAAAGCGAAGGTACTGTGACTTCCAGCGAGCGCCGCGTGCAGCGCGTCCATCGCACCGTGCCGCCTCCCGCCGGCGTTCGCGACGATGTTGAGATCATTTTTGATCTGGCTTGCCGCCTTGGCCACGACTGGGGCACGCCTGATCCCGAAGCTATTTGGAATGAGTTGCGCACGTTGAGCCCCATGCACGGCGGCATGAGTTACCGTCGCCTGGAAGAAATGGGCGGCATTCAGTGGCCGTGCTATGACCAGTCGCACCCCGGAGAAATGTTCCTCCACGGACGGCTGTGGAGTGACCCGCTGATTGGCCCACGCGCGCCGTTTAGCGTCGTGGAGTTCGAGTCGCCCGTGGACCAGCTTGACGAGCAATATCCCATCCGCCTCACTACCGGCCGCCGGATTGATGATTACAATACCGGCGTGCAAACCAGAGAATACGCATCGCCGCTGCGGCGCAAAGAAGCGCTGGATGTTTCTCCGGAAGACGGTCAGCACTACAAGTTGCGAGAAGGTGAGAAAGTCCGCGTGGCGTCGCGGCGTGGCTCACTCGTCGCGCCGGTGCACTTTGATTCGGCGTTGCGTCCGGGCCTTGCGTTTCTATCAGTCCATGATCACAATCAGGTAGCGACCAACGAGCTGACGATTGACGCAGTGGACCCCAAGTCAGGCACCTCAGAGTTCAAGGCAACGGCTATCCGTATTGAAAAAGCATAAGAGGATTTGATTGGATCTTCATCTGACCGACGCGCAAGCAACTGCAGGGGAACGCGCTGCGGTTGACTCTGATCTGGGCGCGCCCGAATCGGGCTGGCAAGGCGGCCACCGGCAATCCGGCGAGACGCGCGCGGCTTTCAACGGCGAAAGCTTTGGAAAGCGACATCGTCTTCTGCCCGTGCTCCATGCGATCCAGAACCGCATCGGCTGGATTAGCCCCGGCGCTATCAACTATGTCTCGTTGCGGTTGGACATTGCCCCCGCTGAAGTTCATGGAGTGGCGTCTTTCTATGGAATGTTTTCGCTTCAGCCCCGTCCTCAGGTCGTAGCCCACGTCTGTGATGACATTGCGTGTGTCACACGCGCCTCGGAAACGCTTTGTGCCGAACTGGAAGGCATGCTTGGTCCCGCAGGTTCGCCCTGCTCCGGCGGACGCGCCACCTGGCTTCGCAGCCAGTGTCTGGGTCTGTGCGAGCGCGCTCCCGCGGCACTGGTCAGCTCGGCTGGCGAGCAATCCCGTGAACGAGTGTTGGCACCCGCTTCGGCGGAAGCCGTGCAGTCTTTGGTAATCGACGCCGTCCAAGGTCGCCTGCCCGCCGAGCCAGACGTGCTCAACGTTCAGACCAGCGTTCCCCAGGCAGGACAGAAAAGTGAACCCTCGCCTTTGCTCCTTCTTCATCACATTGGCCAAGGCGGCGCTTCAACCTTGGAAGCCTATCAAAGGCTCGGCGGCTATGAAGGTCTGCGCAAAGCCTTGGAGGTTGGCCCTGACCGCACGTTGCGCGAGCTGGCCACTTCAAAACTGCTGGGTCGCGGCGGTGCGGCGTTTCCCACGGCCAAAAAATGGGAAGCGCTCTTCCTGCAGCGTGATGTGCTGCGACAAGACTCGGCTCGCGCGCACTACGTCGTCTGCAACGCCGACGAATCCGAGCCTGGCACCTTCAAAGACCGCATCCTCATGGAAGGCGATACCTTCGCCGTTCTCGAGGGCATGACGATTGCTGGTTTCGTCACCGGCGCGCGGCAGGGTTATATCTACCTGCGCGGAGAATACCCGCTGGCCGCCAAGCGGATGCAACTCGCCATCGAGTCGGCCAAGGAAAACCGATTCCTCGGCGACAACATTCTCGACAACGGTCTGCATTTCAACATCGAAATTCGCCGGGGCGCCGGCGCATATATCTGCGGTGAAGAGACCGCACTATTCAACTCGATTGAAGGCTATCGCGGCGAACCACGCAACAAGCCGCCGTTCCCCACACAATCTGGGCTCTTCCGCCAGCCGACCGCCGTCAACAACGTGGAAACGCTGGTCAACGTTCCCCATATCATCCGCGAGGGCGGCGCTGCTTTCGCCAAGCTCGGCACGGACAAGTCCGCCGGCACCAGGCTGTTTTGCCTTTGCGGACACGTGGCGCGGCCCGGTGTGTACGAAATCGCCATGGGAACCACGCTGCGCAGACTCATTGATCTTGCTGGCGGCGTGGTTGGCAGCGGCAAACTTCAGGCGGTTTTGCTGGGAGGCGCGGCCGGAACCTTTGTTGGGCCTCAGGAGTTGGAGACGCCGCTAACTTTTGAAGCTACGCGCGCCATCGGAGCCACTCTCGGTTCCGGCGTGGTCATGCTGTTTGATGACACGGTTGATCTTCGCCACATCCTGCTGCGCATTGCCAGTTTCTTCCGCCATGAAACTTGCGGCCAATGCGTTCCCTGCCGCGTCGGCGTGGTGCGTCAGCAAGAAGCGCTGCAGCGACTGGTGAACGCCAAGCCGCTTGGCTCGGCAGCTCAGGAAATCACTATGTTGCGCGACCTGGGCCAGGCCATGCGCGAGGCCTCAATATGCGGTCTGGGCCAGACCGCCGCCAACGCACTGGAATCTGCGCTGCAACGATGGAGTCTCTTTTCATGAGCGAAGGCTCAACAGAAATCGATCGCGTGCTGGACGCGCCCCGGCCTACACTTCCGCTGCCGCGCGGCCCCGTCCCGCAGGCCCCACCTAAGCCCGAGCCCCGCTCCATCGAAATCAAAATCGACGGCACGCTCGTTTCAGTGGCCGAGGGTTCCACCATCCTCGACGCCGCAAAGAAACTCGGCATTGACACTCCCACGCTCTGCTTCCTGGAGAGCCTCACGCCTGTGAATGTCTGCCGCATGTGCGTCGTGGAGTTGGAAGGTTCGCGGACGCTGGTTCCTGCTTGCTCTCGCGAGGTCGAACCCAACATGTCTGTCAAGACCGATTCTGACCGCGTCCGCCTGAGCCGGCGACTGGTGCTGGAGCTTCTGGCTTCGTCCGTGGACCTTTCCACGGCGCCCGCGATGCAGGAGTATATGGAGCGCTATGGCGCCCATCCCGAGCGCTTTGGCGCGGCGGCCGCAACAGTCGCCCAGCCGGTTAAAATTGACAACGACCTTTACGTCCGCGACTACTCCAAATGCGTTCTCTGCTACAAGTGCGTGGAAGCATGCGGCGTAGACGCACAAAATACTTTCGCCATCGCCGTGGCGGGCCGCGGTTTCTCCGCCCACATTGCCACGGAGTTCGACGTTCCCTTACCCGACTCAGCTTGCGTCTATTGCGGTAACTGCATCGGCGTTTGCCCTACCGGCGCGCTGATGTTCAAGAGCGAATATGACATGCGCCAAGCCGCCACATGGAACGAGAGACGTCAGACTCAGATTGATACCATCTGCCCTTATTGCGGCGTGGGCTGCGAGCTCACGGTGTATCAGCAGGAAGGCCAGATCGTTCGCGTGACCTCGCCGCTTGACCATAGCGTCACTCACGGCAATCTTTGCATCAAGGGGCGTTTCGGGTGGCAGTTTGTGCAGATTCAGCGTTCCAGCAAACAAGAAAAATAATTCGGCTGCCGGTGTACCGCAGCAATGATTTCGCCATGGCTTTGGCCAATGAAATGTCTGAACCCTGTGTGCCGAGGAGCGTAGAGTTGGCCTCAGTTCCCGCAATCGCGGATTGGGAACTTGAACGGGGGCTGACACTTTGGTGATTACTCCCGAGTTACGGGCTACCCTTACCTAACCCGATAAGGTAAGGCTAGCGACTACTCGGGAGTTGGCCTGATATTCACAAGCACAAGCGCGTTTATCGATACCAATTCGACGACAGGTGCAACCGTTATTTCTCTCCTAGCCATTTAGTCATGCGACCAGGATTTCCTCGCCGGGCTGGTCGCATGAGTCGATCTCGACTGGCCGCGGAAACGGGCAGGAGGCGTTTCAAACTCGCGTTTGAAAGCGCGATTAAAAGCGGCTTCGGACTCATAGCCAACTTCGGATGCGATCTGCGCCACCGAATAACTGGTCGAGGCGAGCATCTGCGCTCCCAATTGCAGTCGCCAGCGAGTGAGGTACGCCATTGGAGGCTGGTTGAGGTAATGGCGGAAGCGCTCTGCCAGCACCGAGCGGGACACTCCCGCTTCTCTTGCCAAGGAAGCAATGGTCCACGGATGCGCAGGATTCCGGTGCATTAGCGCCAGAGTCTTTCCGACCTCGGAATCGCGGGCGCCGGCCAGCCAGCCAGTTTGCTCCGCCGGAAGCTCGGCAATGTAGGCCCGCAGTGTTTCCACGAACAAAACCTCCGACAGTTTGGCCAAGACCGCTTCTCCGCCGGCGCGAGAAGCGTCGGCCTCGTTCACCGAAAAGCGGATCGAGTTTTCCAGCCATCTACCCGAAGCATCGTTGCGAATGCTGACTTTGAACACCGGCGGCAGGCCGCTAAGAAAAACTTGACTGAGTCGTGGCTCGCAGGCCATGAAGCCACAGACGAATTTCGTGATTTCCCCTCCACCACCCAGAGTCGATCGCTTCAAACCTTGGGAAAAGATTCGAGCTAGTTCCTTCTCCATGTCCACGGACTTCACCGGAAGCCCGTTTTCCAGGAAATGTGCGTCGCCATGGGGAAAGATCACGATATCGCCAGCTTCAAGAATGATGCCCTCGCCATCCACCAACCGGGCAGAGGCGCGCCCTTCCGTCAGTAAGTGATAAACGATAACGTGTCTCGCGCCCGGCGCTACATACGGCGCAACCGTGCGGGAAGGTGGCGAGTAAAAACTCCACGGCGACGAGAATTCTCCGTTGTAGAACAAGGCGCCCTGGAGCTTCACGACCTTCAGCACTTCGGAAAGCACATCCATATGCCCTCCCGCAGACTTCCTGCAAACCTTTCCGGACTCTTGAGCAAATCATCATACGGGAAGTCTGCCGCGAGCAAGAAAGCCGGACGCGCGGGTAAGTATGGGACGCGATCGCGGCGCATAGTAAGCCTCGCCGAAGCATTTGCAGATGCAAAAGTGCTTCACGTCAATTCAAAGTCAAGGGAGATGACAAATGCCAACCACAGGCGATGTTCTTGATCAACATCTGAAGTGCTTTGGCGAGAACGACCTCGATGGCGTTGTCGCTGACTACTCACGGGATGCCGTGTTGTTTGTATCCGACAGGCCGCTAAAGGGACCGGACGCAATCAAGCCTTTTCCCCAGGCTTTCTTTGCGGAGTTTGCAAAGCCTGACGCGTCGTTTTCGATGCGGCAGCGATACGTCGAAGGTGACTGCGCCTACATATTGTGGAGCGCGGAAACAGCAGACAATTCGCACGAAGCTGCCACCGACACGTTCGTTGTGCGGGACGGGAAGATCGTGGCGCAGTCTTTTGCCGCCAAGTTTACCCCGAAGCGCTGAGCGGGCAGTCCAGCACGCTGTTTGAGCGCGCGGACAAAACCGGTGTGGACGTTGCTGGGCAAGAGGGACAGTCAACGGCCACCGAAATCGAACCGTTAATTAATGTCCAAAAGGGAGGGAAGACCAATGTCTTTTCAAGTGAAGTTGATCGAAGAAGCCTTTACGCCGACAGACAAGACGGATATCGGCACTACTCCCTCTTGGACCTGGACAGATATCGAAGACGTTCTTAGCGCTGAATGGGAGATTGGCGGGTCGGTCATGCCGACCCACGCGATCCGTGGACTCGTTGCAGACGAATAAAAAACATCGGAGGGAACATGAGCACCATCACAATTACACCAGAAGTCAACGGTCTGAAGGCACGGCTAAAAGATACCTGGATGGCCGGAGACTACGATCGCTTTTCGCGCTATATGGAACAGGGCGCGCGTATTTTCTACGAGCAACTCGATGTTCCGGCTGGATGCCAGTTGCTCGACGTGGCTTGCGGCTCGGGCCAAGTTGCGCTATGGGCGGCGCGGGATGGTGTGCAGGTCGCCGGCGTGGACATTGCGCCGAACCTGGTGCAGCGTGCGCAGGCGCGCGCCGATGCGGAAAGCCTCAAGGCTCGTTTTATTGAAGGTGATGCCGAGGCTCTTCCGTTTGAAGACGCGAGCTTCGACGTCGTAACCAGCTTGGTGGGAGCGATGTTTGCTCCGCGGCCGGAACTAGTGGCTCGCGAACTGCTACGAGTTTGCAGTCCCGGAGGCACGATCGCCATGGGAAATTGGACGCGCGAAGGGTTCATCGGACAAATGTTTAAGACCTTCGCAAAGTTCATCGCTCCGTCCGGCATGCCGGCTCCCGTACTGTGGGGCGATGAGGCTGTCGTACGCGAGAGACTGGGCCATGGAGTTTCGGACCTTACAATGACGCGTCGTCAATATAGCTTCAACTATCCTTTCCCGCCGGCGGACGTGGTTGAGTTTTTCCGCCAGTATTACGGGCCTACCAATCGCGCGTTTGCTTCGTTGGATGAAACGGGCGCGAGAAAACTGCGCGATGAACTGGAAGCATTGTGGTTCGCGCACAATCGGGGAGGGGTTGAACTCACAGTGGTTTCATCGGAGTATCTGGAAGTGATCGCGGTGAAAGCCTGAGATTCCGGGTCCTCGCCGGCGAATCTTGCACTAGAAGGAGACACAGATATGGCTTTAATGCGTCCGGATCCAACTTTTTACCCGTCACCGGGCATGGCGATGCAAGCTCCGCCAGAACGCCTCGCATATGTCGCTCTGCTCAACGCCGGCAAGAATGGACAGCGCGATGCTATGGGAGTCATCGATCTCGATCCGAGTTCGTCCGAGTATGGGCGGGTCGTGGGGCAAACAGATTTTCCACGTGGCGATAATGAGCTGCACCACTTCGGCTGGAATGCCTGCAGCGCGTGTCTTTGCCCGCAAGCGCCTCATCCGCACATGGAGCGCCGCTACCTGATCGTACCAGGCATCGGGTCTTCGCGGATTTACATCCTCGATACCAAGCCGAATCCCAAGCAGCCGAAGATCGTGAAGGTGATCGAGCCCGAAGAGTTCATCAAGAAGACCGGCTACACCTCACCCCATACGATTCATTGCGGGCCAGACTGCATCTACGGAAGTGCGCTCGGATCGGCTAGCGGAGACGGCCCCGGTGGCATTTTCCTGATGGACGCGAACACGTTCGAGCTGAAGGGTCAGTGGGAACAAGATCGTGGCCCGCAGCAACTGGCATACGACTTCTGGTGGCATCTCGGACACGACACGATGATTACCTCCGAATGGGGCACGCCAAACATGGTGAAAGACGGTGTCAACCCGGAGCTGCTGCTGGCCGGCAAGTACGGCCACAAGATTCATATCTGGGACTTGGACAAGCGACGCCATCTGCAGGAAGTGGACCTCGGTGCCGAGCAGCAGTGGGTGCTTGAACTACGGCCCTCTCACGATCCTCAGAAGACCTACGGTTTCGTCAGCGTGGGCGTCTCGCTTAAGGACCTGTCATCATCGATCTGGATGTGGTACCGAGAGGACGCTGGTAAGAACGGCAAGTGGGCCGTCCGCAAGGTGATTGAAATTTCCGCCGAGCCCGCTGACCCGGAGAAGCTACCGCCGCTGCTGAAGGGCTTCAAGGCCGTGCCGCCGCTAGTAACTGACATCAACCTGTCGCTCGACGACCGCTTCCTTTATGTTTCTTGTTGGGGGACCGGGGAGTTCATCCAGTACGATGTTTCGGACCCGGCCAACCCGAAGAAGGCGGGCTCGGTCCATCTCGGCGGCATCGTGCGCCGAGCGGCTCACCCCAACAAGCCGAAGCAGGCGCTCAACGGCGGGCCGCAGATGGTTGAGATCAGCCGCGATGGCAAACGTGTCTATTTCACCAACTCGCTTTATTCGCCGTGGGACGACCAGATCTATCCAGACGGGTTAAAGAGTTGGATGGTAAAACTTGATGCGGACCCGAAGGGCGGAATGAAACTCGATGAAAAATTCTTTGTCGAGTTCGACGGACTGCGCGCGCATCAGGTGAGGCTGGAGGGTGGAGACGCATCATCTGATTCTTACTGTTACTCAGAAGCAAAATGAGGCACGAGATGGACTCAACTGCGTTGTGGTTGATGCTGCTCCTCGGGGCCTATCACGGAATCAACCCAGGGATGGGTTGGCTTTTCGCGGTGGCGCTGGGGATGCAAGAGCAGAAGGGGAGTGCGGTGGCGAGGGCGCTGGTCCCGATTGCGCTTGGCCACGCTTTGTCCATTGGAATCGTCGTGGTGACTGCGGCGTTTCTCGGGATGGCGCTGCCGCACGAGGCGATCCGCTATTGTGTCGCCACGCTTCTGTTCGGTCTTGGAATCTTCTCGCTAGTGCGACACTACCATCCGCGCTGGGTTCGCATGCGGGTGGGCTTTCGCGACCTGACGGTCTGGTCGTTTCTGATGGCCACGGCGCACGGTGCTGGTTTGATGTTGCTGCCGGTATTGCTGGGCAGCCGCACAGTTGAAGCGGCTGACCACATGACAGGCCACCATCACACAACGGCCGCCAGCCCTCTTGCAGCACTGCTCGCCACAGCGGTCCATACGATCGCCTATCTTGCGGTAACAGGGCTCATCGCTTGGGTGGTGTACAGCAAGTTCGGCCTCGCGATTCTACGCAAGGCCTGGCTCAATCTCGATGGGGTATGGGCCGCAGCGCTCGTGGTCACCAGCATGGTCACTCTGCTGATGTAGCGCCTTAAGTTTTTTGTTGACCGACGGCCGGATTTGTCCTGTTAAGTCAGCTGATAGGATCCCGATTGACGGGCAACTCTCACCTTACAGTCGCGGCACTGCTCTGATCATTGATCGGTGGCACTGAGGCAGATTTTAGGAAAGGCAAATCAAAATCTACTTGACGTGGACCGGCATTCTCATGGAAGGCCTTAGCACAAGATTGCGCCGTCTGTTCGCCCCCAAAGCGCAGCGGTGTGCTCGGCGAGGGGTTTTGAGCGTAATCGGGATGTTTCAACAGCTACCCTTCCAGCCGAACATCGAACTCAATTCTGACTTCGTCTTTGGCTCGGACGCCAGCTTTTCCGGGAGGCGTGATCCCGAAGTCGGTCTGCTTCACAGTGGTCTCGCCGACGTACTGGCCATCCTTCAGCGTCACGTGGACCATGACCGATCGTGTCTGGCCGTGCAGCGTCAGGGTGCCGCGCAGCGTCCACCGCCCTTGGCCGGCAGCCTCCGCGCCTGTGGACTTGAACACGATCTCCTGATAGTGTTCGCTGTCGAGCACTTCCGGGCCTAGCATCGTCTTTTGCACCTCAGCACGATCCTTCTCGGACGTGTCCTTGTCGATCACGCGCAGCGCCCGCGCATCTACGTGTATTTCAACCGCAGGATGCGAGCCCGTGTCCGCCATACCGCTCTGAATCGGCGCACTCACTTCGTGCTCGTGTCCCAGTCCGGAGAATACGCCCGTCTTGCCGACGTGGATCATTAACGTGGACTTCTGCGTGTCGATCTTATGTTGTTGGGCGCTCATGCCCAGCACGCACATCAAGCTCATTGCCGCCAAGAACGCGACTCGCCTCATCAGTCACCTCTCAACCGGAGTTTCCGTTTTACCTGAAGAGATCTTACTGCCCCGGCAATCATGGGAGCGTTCAAGAGTGCTCACTTCCAAACTGTTGTAACAGGCGTGGCTGTTGAAAAAGTCCGTCATCGGAATGAGTAAAGTGCGGCGCTTCGCTACTTGCGCTTAATGATGAATACCGTCTTGTCGTCAATGACATCAGCTTCACCGATTTGCTGTAAGAGTTCATCGCGCTTGACGGCATAGTCAAGCAACGCGTTACAAATTTCGCGGGCCGGCTGGTCTTTGTGATTGCGCATCACGCGCTCGAGCTGGAATCGTTCCTCGTCATCATTGCCGTCGTAGACTCCGTCGGTATAGAGGAAGAGTATGTCGCCGGGACTCATCAGCGTGATCTCCGCCACATCAGAGGGGTTCACTTGCCGTTTTCGCAGGCTGATCGAGAAATATTTGTTCCGGTCTGGATGATCTTCGGGAATTTCAAGGCCTAGTGGAGGAAACTGTACCATTCGAGCCTGGCCGATATCCATAAACTTGCCGAACTCATTTGAGAAAACCAGCGGCGGCGGATGGCCAAAATTAACGAAACGAAAAAGTCCTTCAGGACGCATTTCGCCATAGAGCATCGTGGCGATTTCGCGCGCACTGTCATTAGGATTGCGTCCGAGCGCGTTGCGCGCGGTGACGGACTGCGCCAGCCGCAGATTGATTTTTTCAAAAAACCCCGGCGTAGTTTTTCCATAGCGATCAAGCTCTACCAACATTAAAGCATGAAATGTATCGTGGACGGTCGATGCAATTTTGGCCGAGATGAGTCCGTGCCCCTGCGCATCCACCAGCAGCACGCCTGCCGTGGTCCTCAATTCCGGAAGATCTTCCGCAATACGCAACTGCTCGGAGCTTTTCGCTTTTCTGTATTCGAGAGGAGTTGATGGGTCGTGGTTCAGCCGATTTTCCAGCCAGTACACATGGTCATCCACCATATTGCGCGTCGGTTGCCCAGCCGGCAAAGGATCAAGATAAAGCTTCGCAAGTTTGAGCGCCCGGGCGATGCGGCCGTCGATGTTGTAGCGCTGCTGAAAGTTGATGTACTCGAAGAGGTCGCCGCCAACCGTCCCCGCGGGAATGGAGTTGCCATACATATCGATGCCCGCCAGTTGCGGGATCGCGCCTTCGACCGGCATCAGTCGC
>Ga0210403_10003216_pt1 | contig 14460 bp, 13 predicted proteins | sample IncBWC19MmetaG_FD_150863 | JGI IMG/M metagenome (GOLD analysis project Ga0210403, IMG submission 150863) | Forest soil microbial communities from Barre Woods Harvard Forest LTER site, Petersham, Massachusetts, United States - Inc-BW-C-19-M | ecosystem: Environmental > Terrestrial > Soil >... | reverse complement strand
TCCACCACGGTTCGTCGCGCCATTTCTCGCCGACCAACGCGAATGGAATGAGCTGGATATCGGGCATCGCATGCGACAATTCGACGATCGCCCGCGGCATATGATAATTCGACGTCACCACGATCAGCGACCTGAAACCGCGTTCGTGCGCCCAGCGTCGCGTCTCGGCCGCATTGCTGCGGGTGTTGACGGCGGAGCGGTCGAGATCGACGCAGCAGGTCAAAAGCTGCTGGCTGTCGGGCAGCGAACGGGAAATATCGCTCGCCGCACTGGTGCGATGCACGCCCGAGATCAACAGGCGCTTGCCGTAACCGCCGGCCAGCAATTCCATGGCGTCCGAGACCCGTGACGAGCCGCCGGTCAGCACCACGATGCCGTCGGCGCGGCTGGCGGGCGCCACCTCGACGTTGCGCAATTGCGAAAGAAACCTGACGAAGCCGATCGCCACGCCGATGAATACCATCGCCAGCGCCACGACGAGGATGGCGCGCAGCCGTCCCCGCGGCGCGGCAGGCGGCGCATTCGTCGCTCGATCGTCGGACCGCAGGCTCATGCGACGTCAGTGATCCCTTCCCCGCTTAAGTCTAGAGCGTTTTGTGACGAAGTGGAGTCCGGTTTGCCGCGGTATTCGTAACCGCTCGCATCAGTCGATCTCGTCCAGCGTGGCGAAAAGCGTTCGGCGCGATGCCCAGGCGGTGATTGCCGCGATCAGCACCGCCTGCGCCGCCAGCACCAGATAACCCGACGGGCGCAGCGAAAACGTTCCCAGGAGAGCCGCGAACTGATCCCCGACCGGCGTTCCTGAAAACCAGCTGGCGATCGATTCGGAGAAGCCGAAACCGAGCATCGCGACACCGCCGCCGATTACGCCGCCCTCAAGGCCCAGCCGCAGGAAATGCCGCAGGAACCGGTTGGCGATATAGCGGTCCCCGGCACCGACGAAGTGCAGGACTTCGACGATCGGACGATTGGCCGCCATTGCGCCGCGGGTGGCGAACGAGACCGAGATGATGGTCGCAACGATCACCAGCGCGAGGATGCCGATGCCGGCGAACAGGGTCGCGCCGGTCATCGACCGCATCCGTTCGATCCAGGCGCGGTGATCGTCGACGCTTGCCGTCGGCGCCACCAGCGTCACCGCCCTGCGCAGCGCCGCCAGATCGAGCGTGGATCCGGGTTGGACCCGCGCGACGATGACGCGCGGCACCGGCAGATCGTCGAGCGACAATCCGGTCCCGAGCCACGGCTCCAGCAGCTTGGAGGATTCCTCCCTGGTGAACGGCCGGACCTCGACGATGCCGGATTGCGCGCGCATCGCCTGCGATGCCGCCGCCGCGTCGCGGTCGAGATCGCGCCCCGCGACGGGGCGGACCTGGATGGTGATTTCGCTCGCTACTTCCGATTGCCACTCGGACGCCGAGGCGCTCACCAGGAGCACCGTGCCGGTGGTGATCGACGCCAGAAACGTCATGATGGCGACGACCGCGACCAGCGCCCGGCCGGCGATCGAGGCGCGCGGCACGATCGGCGACAGATTGCGCGCCTTCGCCGGCACCTGCGGACGCTCGGTTCCGAGGTCCATCAAGGGACCATGCTGATCGGCTCTACTCATAGATATGCAACCGTCCCTGATGCAGCACCAGCCGCCGCGCATCATACTGGTCCATCAAGGTGATATCATGGGTCGCGATGATCACCGCGGTGCCTGACTTGTTCAGCTCGATGAACAGCCGCAGCAATCGCCGCCCCAGCGTCGGGTCGACACTGCCGGTTGGCTCGTCCGCCAGCAACAGCTGCGGCCGCGAAATGACCGCCCGCGCGATCGCCGCGCGCTGCTTCTCGCCGCCGGACAGGATCGGGGGCAGCGCATCCATCCGCTCGCCGAGGCCGACCCATTTCAGGAGATCGATGACTTCCTTGCGATAGCTCGATTCCTCCCGGCCCATCACCCGGAACGGGAGCGCGACGTTCTCGTAAGTAGTCATGTGGTCGAGCAGGCGAAAGTCCTGCAAGACGATGCCGATGCGCTTGCGCAAATCGGCGATATCGTCCTTGCCGAGCAGCGAGACGTCATGACCGAACAGGTTGACCAGTCCGCGGGTCGGACGCAGCGACAGGAACAACAGTTTCAGGAGTGAGGTCTTGCCGGCGCCGGAGGGGCCGGTGAGGAACTGGAACGAATGGGCGGGAATCTGGAAACTGAGGTCGCGCAAAATCTCCGGGCCGAGCCCGTAACGCAATCCGACATTTTCGAACCGAACCAAGCTCAGCTCCGTTCGATGGGGGGCGCGACCGGAACCCTGAAACCGCGGGCCCCCGGCTCATTGGCTGTCACTTGGCGGCGAACCAAACAAAGTGGTTGTGCTTCGGTTATGGTTTCCGATTCGTTAACGGTCGGCTTGTAGCATCTCGCCAAAATCATTGTGGAGATGGGCTCCATGCACATCATTTGCCCCCATTGTACAACCTCCTATGCCATTGATCCGGCTACATTAGGCGCGGCGGGCCGCAATGTGCGCTGTTCCCGGTGCAAGGAGGTCTGGCTGGCCCGGCCGGAGGATGCGGTCGAGATGACGCCGGCACGGGCGATGGCGTCGGCCAGCCAAACCTCCGGGGAGGCCGACGCCGCCGCGGAATGGGAAGCGATGGCCCGGGAGGATGACGGCCAGGAAACCCCGGTCGTCGACAGCCCCTCGATATCAGCCGACTGGCCGGATGGCGATGGCTCACCGCCGGATGCCGATTCCGACTGGCCGTCGATGGCGCAGGAAGATGCGGAGGACGGCGGAGCCGGGCGGCGCGGGTTCTGGTTCGGCAAGCTCTGGAAGCCGCCGGCCCTGCTCCGCGCGTCGGGCAAGCCCTTGGTCGGCCTGCCAACGTTCTGTGCCGCTATGGGCGCGCTGGTGCTGGCACTGGTCATCTGGCGGGTCGATGTGGTGCGGCTGCTGCCGCAGACCGCCACGTTCTACAAAATGGTCGGGCTCGAGGTAAATCTGCGCGGGCTGATGTTCAAGGACGTGAAGATCTCGACCGAGACTGTGGAAGGCAAACCGGTGCTGGTAATCGAGGGCATGATCACGGGCGAGGCCAGGAAGCCGGTCGAACTGCCAAGGCTGCGATTCAGCGTCCGCGACGCGCAGGGTGCGGAGATCTATGCCTGGAATGCCGTGCTGGAGCAGACCGTGCTGAGGCCGGGCGAATACACCCGGTTCAAGTCGCGGCTGGCTTCGCCGCCCGCGGAAGGGCGTAATATCGACATACGCTTCTTCAACAAGCGGGATCTCGCCCGCGGCAGCGCGTGACCGAGCCGCGTTTTCACTTTCGGAAAGAGGGGTACGCCATGCCGCGCGTGCTGATCGCCGACGACGAAGACTCCATGCGCACGCTGGTGGCGCGCGCCATCGCCATGGACGGACACGAGACCGTCACCGCGGAAGACGGCGCCGAAGCGCTGGAAATCCTCACCCGCGAGGACGGCGCCTTCGACCTGCTGCTGACCGATATCCAGATGCCTGTCATGGACGGCATCGCGCTGGCGCTGACGGCGGCGCGCGATTTTCCCGATCTGACCATCCTGTTGATGACCGGCTTTGCCGATCAGCGCGAACGTGCTCACGGCCTCAACGCGATCGTCCACGACGTGGTGACGAAACCGTTTTCGGTGGCCGATATCCGCACCGCCGTGGCGGATGCGCTTGGGGCGCGGAAGGGTTAGCGGGGCATCTTGTCATGCCCCGCGAAGGCGGGGCATCCAGTACGCCGCGGCCTTTCGGCTCCATCATTGACGTCTCTGGAATACTGGGTCACCCGCCTTCGCGAGTGATGACACCGCTTATGCTGATCCCGAGCGCTCAGTAATCCTTCAGCAGCCGCTCGAGGTAGTCGAGCTCGATCTGCGGGCGCTGCGGATCGGCGAGGCGGCGGCGCAGTTCTTCCAGAATCCGGCGCGCCCGCTGGACGTCGATCTCGCCCGGAATCTTCACCGTGAAATCGTCGCCGAATTCGCGTCCATGCAGCGGCCGTCCCAGCGGGTCGGTCTGATTGCCGCCGCTCTGCTGCCGGCCGGCGCGGTTGCCCGGACCCTCGCTTTGCCCCTCGCCTTCGCCCTGCTGCATCGCTTCCGCCATGCTCTGGGCGCCCTTGCGCAGCGCTTCCAGCGCCTTGCCCTGCGCGTCCACGGCGGCATCGGCATTGCCTTCGCCTAATCTCGTGCCGGCGTCGCCCATCGCGCTGTCGGCCTGGCCGAGCCCGTCCTCACCGTCGCCGTCCTCGCCTTGCTGGTCGCCCTGCTGGCCCTGGCCTTGCTGGCCTTGCTTACCCTGCTGGCCCTGTTCGCCGCGCTGGCCCTTCTGGCCCTGCCCCATGCCGCGCTTGGCAAGCTCCTGCTGCAGTTTCCTCAGCCGGTCGCGCAGGCCCTCCTGGTCCTGCTGCAGGTCGCCCATGCCCTGGTCGTTCTGCTTGCCATGCGCGCGGTCGCGCCGTGAATCCTGGCCCTGCTTGAAGGTCTTGTCGCGCAACTGCTGCTGCTTGCGGATCATGTCGCCAAGCTCGTTCAGCGCCTGCTCCATGTCGCCGTCGCCGGACTGGCCGGGCTGCGCCATCTGCAGATTCTCCAGCATCTCCTGCAGCTGTTCGAGCAATTGCTTGGCGGCTTCCTTGTCGCCGGAGCGCGACAGCCGCTCCATCCGCTCGATCATGTTGTTGAGGTCCTGCTGGCGCATCACCCGCGTGTTGGGGTCGAGCGGCCGCGCCAAAGCTTGCGGATTGTTGCGCAGCTGTTCGGCGAGCTGGCGCATGAAATTGTCCAGCGCCGCGCGCAGATTCTCGGTCAGCTTCTTGATCTCTTCATCGCTGGCGCCGCGCTCCAGCGCCTGCTTGAGCGCGTCCTGCGCGGCGCGCAGCGCCTTGTCCACGTCGGTGATGTCGCCGTCCTCGATGGTGACGGCGAGCGCCCAGAGGCTCGCCACGACCTCGCGCAAGGCATCGTCGGTGTGGGCGGCCTCGAGCTGCCGCGCGACGCTGTACAGCCCGAGATATTGCCCGGCCTCGGGCGTGAACAGTTCCGGCGCGATCATCAGCGCATCCAGCGCCGTATAGACCTGCGCGTTTTGATTGGCGTCGAGCGCCAGGATGCGGCGCTGCTCGATCAGCGCGCGCGCCAGCGGCTTGGTGAACAGCCGCTCCGGCAGCCGCATGTTGAAGGGCTCGCTCTTGCCCTCATTGCCGGCCTCGTCCCTCGCCGTCAGCGTCAGCGTGACGTCGGCGCCGGCATAGGGATCCTCGCTGAGGTCCTTGACCGTCTGGCCGACGCCGTTGCGCGTCCGCGCGTTCGGAAGCACCAGCGGAAATTGCGGCGGGCTGAACAGGGGCCGCGGCGCGGCCGAAGCATTCTCCGTCGCGCCCTTTGCCGTCGTGCCCTTCGCCGCCTCACCCGGGCGGGCGACAAAATGCGCCTGCGCTTCGGTGACGCCGTAATCGTCCTCGATCTTGTAGGACATCTGCAGCGAGCCATGGGCCTGACGCTCCGGATCCTTGGCAAGCGTGATGGTCGGGGCGCGATCCGGAATGGCGGTGAACCTCCATTGCGGTTGACCGGAGGGTGCGCGGACATGGACCGTGCCGTCGCCGGCGATGGTGAAATGCCGTTCGTTGGTGCCTTTGGGCGCCTCTGCGGTCGGCTGGATCTCGGTCACGCCGCCGCCGGCAAGCACATCGAGCGTGCCGCCGCTGGAGCGGACGATCAACGTGGAGCCGGCCGGCACCGGCAAGGGTCCCGCGGCGGGAACAGCGCCTTCCTTGTTGGCCGCCGACAGGATGATCGGCGGCTTGGCGGTATAAAGCGGCGGCGTCACCCAGGCATCGACCCGGATATTGGCCGGCGACAATACGCCGTTCCAGTCGAACGCCGCCCCGGTACGCAACGCGCGCTCGTCGCCGGCGGCGACGTAGGTCGCGAGCATCATCACCGCGACCAGCGCGCGCAGCGCCCAGGGATCGTGGATCGCCAGCCGCGGCGACGGCAGGCCGGCGCGAATGCGCTTGATGGATGCCAAAGTGCGCTCGCGCTGCGCCTGCCACAGCGCCTGTGCTACCGGGTCCTGGGTCGCGAGCGTATCGGTCAGCGCGGTCGCCGGGCGGTGGCGGATGCCCGAGCCGCGGTCGAGCCGGCTCAGGCCGTCTTCACGGCTCGGCCAGCGGAACCTGACAAGCGGTAGCAGGGCGCCCAGTGCCGCCAGCACGAACAGGCCCAGGCCCACCGCACGCGCGATGAACGGCAGCGCCAGCCACAATCCGGCCCAGGACACCACCAGAAAGAGCCCGATGACGGTCAGGAGCCGCGCCAGATGCGGCCAACTCCGCTCCCAGGCGATCGCATACCGAGCCCGCTGCAATGCCTGCGCGAGCTTGAGCCGCGAAACGGCATCAGGGGTGAGGCCTGGCTCTGAGGGGTCGGGGGTAGCGCCGCTCAATCAACTCTCCGGGTTTCCGACACAGCACCTTAGCACAAGGGCGGCAGTGAGGCACCCGTACTTGAACGGTAACCACACCCGGAAATACGCATAACACGAAGGCGTGACTGCGTTGCCTCGACCCCGTAACGTCGGCCGCGAACCGTCAGGGGAAACACCGAGGACCATCATGGACAAGAAAACGCACGACAAGGGACTGGAAATTCGCAAGGCCGTGCTGGGCGAGGCCTATGTCGCCAATGCGCTGAAGAACGCCGACGATTTCAACAAGCCGTTTCAGGAGCTGGTGACCGAATACTGCTGGGGCGCGGTGTGGGGCCGCGAGGAGCTGCCGCGCAAGACCCGCAGCATGCTCAATCTGGCCATGATCTCGATCCTCAACCGGCCGCACGAATTGCGGGTGCACATCAAGGGCGCGTTGACCAACGGCGTGACCAAAGACGAGATCCGCGAGATCTTCATGCAGGTGGCGATCTATGCCGGCGTGCCCGCGGGCGTCGACAGTTTTCGGATCGCCCGCGAAGTGTTCGCCGAATTGGACAAGGGCTAGAGGCGCAGCATCATGAACATCGGATTCATCGGCCTGGGGAAGATGGGCTTTCCCATGGCCCGCCGCCTGATCGAGGCAAAGCATCACCTCGTCGTATTCGACCAGCGCAAGGAGGCGGTGGACGAACTGGTCGCGCTGGGCGCAGAGGCCGCTTCCTCGCCCAAGGACGTCGCCGACCGCGCCGAGACCGTGATGGCGAGCCTGCCCTCGCTGCAGGCCTCGCTCGAGGTCGCGACCGGCAAGGACGGCGTGATCGAAGGCAGGCTGGCTAAACGCTTTGTCGATCTCTCCACCGTCGGATCGCATATGGCGGTGCGGATCCACGATCTCCTGGCGAAGCGCAATATCGTGCAGATCGACAGCCCCGTCAGCGGCGGCGTCGGCGGCGCCGAGAAGGGAACGCTCGCGGTGATGGTGTCGGGGCCGAAAGCCGATTTCGAGGCGGTGAAGGCCGCGCTCGGCGTGATCGGCAAGGTGTTCTTCATCGGCGAAAAACCCGGCTCGGCGCAGACCATGAAGCTTGCCAACAACTTCCTGTCCGCGACCGCGATGGTCGCGACCTCGGAGGCCGTGGTGATGGGGGTCAAGTCGGGGCTCGATCCGGGCGTCATGATCGACGTGATCAATTCCGGATCCGGCCTCAACACCGCGAGCCGCGACAAGTTTCCCCGCTCGGTGCTGCCGCGCAGCTTCGATTTCGGCTTTGCCACCGGCCTGATGGTGAAAGACGTGCGGCTGTGCCTCGAGGAAATGAAGGCGCTGGGGCTGTCGATGGAAGTCGCCGAAGCCGTCGGCCGCCTCTGGGAAGTCGTGATCCGCGAAATGGGCCCGGAATCCGACTTCACCTCCGCGATCAAGCCGATCGAAAAAGCCGCCGGCGTGGTGGTGGGCGGCGCAAAAGGCAGCCACGCCGCGAAGTGAACACTGCGACGTCCCGGCCTTGAGCCGGGACGTCGACTACCGTTGGGGCTTCACAGCCAGGGCGCGGTCTTGTCCATCGCGATCAGTGCCTCGACCTCGATGCGCGGGCGGACCACCGCGTACTGGTCGTCCTTGACCAAGACTTCCGGCACCAGGGGCCGCGTGTTGTAGGTGCCGGACTGCACCGCGCCGTAGGCGCCCGCCGTCATGATCGCCAGCAGATCGCCGGCCTTGGGCTCGGGCAGCTTGCGGTCGAGCGCGAGGTAATCGCCGGTTTCGCAGACCGGACCGACGACGTCGGCGGTGATGATTCGCGCGCCCCTGGCGGCCTCGCGGACCGGCAGGATGTCATGATGCGCCTCGTACAAGGTGGGGCGAATCAGATCGTTCATCGCCGCATCGATAATAACGAAATTCCTGGCTTCTCCCGGCTTCACATAGATCACGCGGGTGACGAGGATGCCGGCGTTGCCGACAATCATGCGCCCCGGCTCGAACATCAGCGTGCAGCCGAGATTATGCGTCACGCGCTTGACCATGGCGGCATAGGCATCGGGTGCCGGCGGCGCTTCGCGGTCCATGTAATAGGGAATGCCGAGGCCGCCGCCGAAATCGATATGCGAGATATTGTGGCCGTCCGCGCGCAGCGTCTGCACGAAATCCGACAGGATGCGGAACGCGGTTTCCATCCGGCTCAAGTCCGTGATCTGGCTGCCGATATGCATGTCGGTACCGGTCACCTCGATCCCCGGCAGTTTGGCCGCGCGAGAATAGACCGCGCGCGCCCGCGCAATCGGAATGCCGAACTTGTTCTCGGATTTGCCGGTGGCGATCTTGGCATGGGTGCCGGCATCGACGTCGGGGTTGACGCGCACCGAGATCCGCGCCGTCTTCCCCGTTTCCACGGCGAGCCGCGACAGCAATTCGAGTTCCGGCTCGGATTCGATGTTGATGCAGAGAATGCCGGCGGCAAGCGCGGCGCGCAGCTCGGTTTCGGTCTTGCCGACGCCCGAAAACAGGATCTTCTCCGGCGGGATACCGGCGGCGAGCGCGCGCTGCAACTCGCCGCCCGAAACCACATCCGCGCCGGCGCCGAGTTTCGCCAGCGTCCGCAGCACCGACTGGTTGGAGTTCGCCTTCATGGCGTAACACACCACCGCCTTCTCGCCGGCAAAGGCCTCGGTGAAGACGCGGTAGTGCCGCTCAAGCGTCGCGGTCGAATAGCAATAAAACGGCGTGCCGACGGCTTCCGCCAAATCGATAAGATTCACCGCCTCGGCGTGCAGCACGCCGTTGCGATAGTCGAAGTGATTCATGGCGGGCGGCTCAGTGACTATCCAGCAGCGGATCGAGAATGAATGGTCGTTTGGGGCCTTTGGCCGCAGCGGGCGGTGCATCGCTTCCGTAAGTGGAATTGAAAACGCTGGGCGCGCTCGCGGCCGGCTCGTGGTCGGCGTCCCGCTGTGCCGCCGCGGCCGCCTGCGGCGGGGTGTTCGGTGGCAGGTCGAGCCCGCTCTTGCGCCCGCAGCCCCCAAGCGCGAGCACGGCCGCGCTCAGAAGGATGACGGCCCATCCCCGATGTGTCGGGCGGTAATTTCGATTCACGACAAAATCCCCAATGCGGCCGCACCATACAAAGATTGCCCCGGTCTGGCGAGAGCAGGACAATCATGAAATTGCAGCGAAATTCTTGTTGCTCGCAGCGAAATTGTTGTCCTCAGCCCAATTTTCGCTCTTTTTCGAGCCGCCTGAGCCACGCCTTCGCCTGCGCCGATACGTTCTTCGGCGCGGTTCCGCCGTAACTGGTCCGGCTTTTGACCGACGCTTCCACCGAAAGCACGTCCAGGGCTTGCCTAGTGATCCCAGGCTCGACCGCCTGCATGTCCTTCAGGGGAAGTTGATGCAGCGGCACGCCGGCTTTCGACGCCATCGCCACGATGCGTCCGGTGACGTGGTGAGCATCGCGGAACGGCATTTTCAGCGTCCGCACCAGCCAATCGGCGAGGTCGGTGGCGGTGGCATACCCCTCGCCGGCAGCCGCCTTCATCCGCGCCTCATCGGGCACGATGTCCATGACCATCCCGGTCATCGCCCGGATCGCCAGCGACAGCGCGCCAAACGCCTGCATCGCGCCTTCCTTGTCCTCCTGCATGTCCTTTTGATAGGCGAGCGGCAGCCCCTTCATCACGATCAGCAACGCGGTCAGCGCGCCGATCACCCGGCCGGTCTTGGCGCGCACCAGTTCGGCAGCGTCCGGGTTGCGCTTCTGCGGCATGATCGAGGAGCCGGTGGTGAATTTGTCGGATAACCGCACCAGTCCGACCAGCGGCGAGGTCCAGATCACGATTTCCTCGGCAAAGCGCGACAGATGCACCGCCGCGATCGCCGCCGCCGACAGGCTTTCCAGCACGAAGTCGCGATCCGACACCGCATCGAGCGAGTTGGCCATCGGCCGGTCGAAGCCGAGCGCTTTGGCGGTCGCCGCGCGATCGATCGGAAACGAGGTGCCGGCGAGCGCCGCCGCGCCGAGCGGCGATTCGTTGAGCCGCTTGCGGGCGTCGGCAAAGCGGCCGCGGTCGCGCGCCGCCATCTCGACATAGGCCAGAAGATGATGCCCGAACGTCACCGGCTGCGCGGTCTGCAAATGGGTGAAGCCCGGCATCACGGTCCCGGCATGCTCCAGCGCCCGCTCCACCAGGGCGAGCTGGAACGCCGCCAGCGCCGCGTCCGTCTCGTCGATCGTGTCGCGGACGTAGAGCCGGAAATCGGTCGCCACCTGATCGTTGCGCGAGCGCGCGGTGTGCAGCCGTCCCGCGGCGGGGCCGATCAGCTCGCCGAGCCTGCTCTCGACATTCATGTGAATGTCCTCGAGCGCGCGCTTGAAATCGAACGATCCCTTGCCGATCTCTGACAAAATCGTGTCTAGACCGGATTTGATATTTTTCGCATCGTTTGCCGTGATAATGCCTTGCGCGGCGAGCATCGCGGCGTGCGCCTTGGACGCGGCGATGTCCTGGGCATACAGGTGACGATCGACGTCGATGGAGACGTTGATTTCCTCCATGATCGCATCGGGGCGCTCCGTGAACCGGCCGCCCCACATCTTGTTGCTCATGATCTGTTACTCATGACTTCCATTGATCGCCGCGCCGGACGCCTAAAAACCGGCCGTTGCACAGGCCCTGCATAGCCGTATCTGATACAGGATGACAAACGATATGCCCGAACTGCCCTCGCCTCGCCCCGCCGTCACGCGCCGGATCCCCATCGCCATCGGGGCGGTCGTGATCGGGGCGCTGATCGGATTCGCCGGGGTATACGGGATCGGCGGGCTCAGGCGCAACGCAGCGGGCGATGCCGCCTGCCGCGGGGCGGTCGACCTGGCCCGCAAGATCGCGCCGCTGGCGCATGGCGAGGTGGCGGCGCTGACCATGGCGACGGAGCCGTTGCGGCTGCCGGACCTCGCCTTCGAGGACGCCGACGGCAAGCCCAGGAAGCTCTCCGACTGGCGCGGGCGCACCCTGCTGGTGAACCTGTGGGCCACCTGGTGCGTGCCGTGCCGCAAGGAAATGCCGGCGCTGGAAGGCCTGCAAGCGCGGCTGGGAGGTCCCAATTTCGAGGTGGTCGCCATCAACATCGACACCCGCGACCCCGAAAAGCCGAAGAATTTCCTGAAGGACGCCCATCTGACCCGGCTCGGCTACTTTAGCGACGAAAAAGCCAAAGTTTTTCAAGATCTTAAGGCCATAGGACGGGCGCTGGGAATGCCGACCTCGGTGCTGGTCGACGGTCAGGGCTGCGAGATCGCCACCATTGCCGGCCCGGCCGAGTGGGACAGCGACGACGCCGTCAAGCTGATCAAGGCGGCGATGAACCCGGTGGCCGCCGGCCTCTAGACCATTACGCCGAGATGTTGAGGTTGCCGCCGATACCGGCGCCGACATTGGCCAGCGACGACATGCCTTGCTGGCCCGCGCCGAGCAGCGTCAGGACCGTGGACTTCTCGGCATCGGCGTTGGATTTCATGATGGTGGCGGCGACCTGCATCTGAGTGTTGCCCGCCTGAGCGGCAAGGATGCCGCTGACCATGCTCATCATATCCATAACGCACCACCCTCCGTCGCGAGCCACGCTAGCCGGCAAGGGTTAACGAAAGCTGGAGATTGGCCAAGGCCTCAGCGTGTCGGGACCGGCTTTTCGCCGCGGTAATCGTAAAAGCCGCGGTGGGTCTTGCGGCCGAGCCAGCCGGCCTCGACGTATTTTACCAATAGCGGGCACGGCCGGTACTTGGAGTCCGCCAGTCCCTCGTGCAGCACCTGCATGATCGACAGACAGGTGTCGAGCCCGATGAAATCTGCGAGTTCCAGCGGCCCCATCGGGTGGTGTGCCCCGAGCTTCATGGCGGCGTCGATCGCCTCGACATTGCCGACGCCCTCATACAGCGTATAGATCGCCTCGTTGATCATCGGCAGCAGGATGCGGTTGACGATGAAGGCCGGGAAATCTTCCGACACCGCGACGTGCTTGCCGAGCTTGGTGACGAATTCCTTGGCCGCGTCGAACGTCGCGTCATCGGTGGCGATGCCGCGGATCAGTTCGACCAGTTCCATAAGCGGCACCGGATTCATGAAGTGAATGCCGATGAAGCGCTCGGGCCGGTCGGTCGAGGCGGCCAGCCGAGTGATCGAGATCGAAGAGGTGTTGGAGGCGACGATGGCCTCCGGCTTCAGCACCGCGCACAGATCGTGAAAAATCTTGCGCTTGACCTCTTCCTTCTCCACCGCGCTCTCGATTACCAGATCGCAATCGGTGAGCCCATCCATCGTCTCGGTGGAGACGATCCGGTCCAGCGCCTTCTTGCGCGCGTCCTCGGTGATTATCTTCTTGGCGACCTGGCGCGACAGGTTGCCGTTGATAGTCGCCATTCCCGACTTCAGCCGGTCGGCGGACACGTCGTTCAGTACCACGTCCAGTCCGGCCAGCGCCGCCACATGCGCGATCCCGTTGCCCATCTGGCCCGAGCCGATCACGCCGACCTTCTTGATCATAGCTGCCATATTACCATCTCACAGGGGCGCGGCGCGCATCCCGCGCCTGCCCATCCTCTTTGCATGAACACCGGCCGGAGTCCGCTTCATCCGGTTGGCGCCGTCAAACACCCGTTACTTGCCAAGCTTGCCGAGTTCCTCGGTCAGTTCCGGAACCGCCTGATAGAGATCTGCGACCAGACCGTAATCGGCGACCTGGAAGATCGGCGCGTCCTCGTCCTTGTTGATCGCGACGATCACCTTGGAATCCTTCATGCCGGCGAGATGCTGGATCGCGCCGGAAATACCGATCGCGATGTATAGCTCCGGCGCCACCACCTTGCCGGTCTGGCCGACCTGCCAATCGTTCGGCGCATAGCCGGCATCGACCGCGGCGCGCGACGCACCGACGCCCGCGCCGAGCTTGTCGGCGAGCGGCTCGATATATTTGGCAAAGTTCTCGCGGCTCTGCATCGCGCGGCCACCCGAGACGATGATTTTTGCCGATGTCAGTTCGGGACGGTCGCTTTTTGCGACTTCCTCGCCGACGAAGCTGGAAAGGCCCGGATCAGCCGCCGCGGCCGCATTTTCCACCGGCGCGCTGCCGTCGTTGCCGGCCGCGGCGAAGGTCGAGGTCCGCACCGTGATGACCTTCTTGGCGTCCTTCGATTTCACCGTCTGGATCGCGTTACCGGCGTAGATCGGGCGCTCGAAAGTGTCGGGCGAAACCACCTTGATGATTTCCGACACCTGCATGACGTCGAGCAGCGCAGCAACCCGCGGCATCACGTTCTTGAAGCGCGAGGTCGCGGGCGCGACGAAGGCATCGTAGGAAGGCGCCAGCGCCACGATCAGCGCGGCCAGCGGCTCGGCGAGATCGTGGGCATAGGCGGAACCGTCCGCGAGCAGCACCTTCTTGACTCCGGAAAGCCTGGCCGCGGCGTCGGCTGCGGCCTTGGCGTTTTCGCCGGCGACCAGCACGTGCACTTCACCGCCGAGCGCCGCAGCCGCCGTCAGCGCCTTGTTGGTGGCGTCCTTGATCGACGCATTGTCGTGTTCGGCAATCAACAGCGTGGTCATCAGAGAACCCCCGCTTCATTCTTGAGTTTCGACACCAGCTCGGCGACGTCCTTGACCTTGACGCCTCCCTTGCGGCCCGGTGGTTCGGATGTCTTGAGGATCTCGAGATGGGCGGTGAGATCGACGCTGTAGTCGGCCGCGCTCTTCTCGGCGATCGGCTTCTTCTTCGCCTTCATGATGTTGGGCAGGCTGGCATAGCGCGGTTCATTGAGCCGCAGATCGGTAGTTACGATCGCCGGGCCCTTGAGTTTCACCGTCTGCAGGCCGCCATCGACCTCGCGCGTCACCTTGAAATCCGTTCCATCGACTTCGAGCTTGGAGGCAAAGGTTGCCTGCGACCATCCGAGCAGCGCCGCCAGCATCTGGCCGGTCTGGTTCGAATCGTCGTCGATCGCCTGCTTGCCGAGAATGA
>Ga0210403_10003215_pt1 | contig 14461 bp, 14 predicted proteins | sample IncBWC19MmetaG_FD_150863 | JGI IMG/M metagenome (GOLD analysis project Ga0210403, IMG submission 150863) | Forest soil microbial communities from Barre Woods Harvard Forest LTER site, Petersham, Massachusetts, United States - Inc-BW-C-19-M | ecosystem: Environmental > Terrestrial > Soil >... | reverse complement strand
AGCCGATGCCGAAATGGCCGTCGAAGCTGAAGGCCTTGATGACGTCATGCCATAGAAACAGGATGAACACGACGGCTAGGTAGAAAAAATAGCGGTGAATATTTTGCAGGATGAAAGGAAACTTCGTTTCCCCCTGATATTTGCGATTCGCAGGTTCACCCACGGCGCAAGCTGGCGGATCGAAAAAAAATGCCCGGTAATAAGCCTTGCGGTAGTAGTAGCAAGTAGCGCGAAATCCGAGAGGTCCTGCGAGGATGAGCAGCGCCGGAGAAAATTTCCACCAATGATGCAAGGGATCGATGAGCGGCGAATAAAAAGGTGAAAGGTACGGTCCCCATTCGTAAAACTTGTTTTCGAAAGCGCGGAACGTGGCATAGAAACCAAAGCCGCCGAGAAGGAAAATCACGGGCAGGATTTCGACCCACCAAGCGTCGCGGCGTAGCGTGCTTCCAAGCCGCGATTCGGGCAAGAGGGTTGGCGAGCCAGCCATCTAGGGACCTCCAGGGTGGCAGTGAGTAACTCAGAGTCTAAATTGTGGCAAACGGATTATATCCAAGACGCGGCGGAACGGCCAATTCCGAGAGCAGGCTGGGCAGCCAAAAGGAGCGGGTGTCCAAATCTCCCATGTTCGAGCGTCTATCTAGTAGCAGAACAAGATGCCTCTGAAGCGGATAACGGAGGCTTGGGAGATTGGCAATGAGCATCGGGAAAGCGCTTTTGGTTACCGGAATCGTGCTGACGGTCGCTGCGGCATGGCTGGGGCTCCACAGCTGGTTCTTCGCTGTCGAAGCGTTCATAAAATTTGCGGCGGCCGCATTGCTCTTGGCTGGCACGGTATAGGTAATGTGGCAGACTGGCACTGAAAAGAAATCTTGGCGTGCCTGTCCAAATCGCCGTGTCTCGAACGTCATTCTAGTAGCGGTACAAAAGGCGCGCCAAAAAAGCATAACGGAGGCTGCAAATGAAATACATGCTGTTGGACTATGTGGGCGAAGCGGGCTGGCCACAATTGACAAGAGACGAGCAAATCCACTGGTTGGGCGCTTATAAAGCGTATATGGAGGCGATGTCGAAGGCGGGAGTGCTGAAAGACAGCAGAGGCTTGCGGCCTACCTCGGCAGCGACGACCGTACGGATCAGGAGTGACAAGACCCAAGTGTTGGACGGTCCTTATGCCGACTCGAAAGAGCAGCTGGGGGGCTTTCATATCATCGAGGTGGCCGATCTCGATGCAGCAATAACGTGGGCAGCGCGTTCCCCGACCGCACTTCACGGTGTCGTCGAGGTGCGTCCTGTCATTGAGGGCACCTGGCTAACCAGGAACATCCTCGATTTCGTAAAGCCAGAATGAACCGCGGTGCGGTGGAGTTTTCAGAAGGATCAAACTACAAGTCAACAAAACCAAAGGAGAAGAGTCATGCGCAAATTAATCGTTTTCAATATGGTGTCGCTGGATGGTTTCTTTGTGGATAGCAAGGGTGACATGAGCTGGGCCCACAAACATGATGCGGAGTGGAACGCATTCGTCAGCGGGAATGCAAGTGGCAGCGGCGTGCTAGTGTTCGGAAGAATTACCTACGAACTTATGGCAAGCTACTGGCCGACGCCGATGGCGCTCCAGAATTCTCCGGCTGTCGCAAAAGGGATGAACGACATGCCGAAGATCGTTTTTTCGCGGACGCTGGACAAGGCCTCGTGGAGCAACACCAAGCTCGTCAAGGGCGACCTAGCAACAGAAATGCGAAAGTTGAAGGAACAACCTGGGCCGGACATGGTAATCCTGGGAAGCGGCAGCATCGTCTCCCAGTTGGCGCAGCAAAATCTGATCGATGAATACCAGCTTGCGGTCAGTCCCATTGTCCTTGGCAAAGGCCGGACACTGTTCGAAGGCGTCAAGGAGAAACTGAATTTGAAGCTGACGAATTCGCGCGCGTTCGGCAATGGCACCGTCTTCACGTGCTACCAACCAATCGCCTGAAGCAACGATATGGAAGACTCGTAGGAATAAAACGATGATTCCAAAAACAGCGCGGCCTCAAACCGTCACCGAATACATTAATGACGCGCCTAAAGAGACTCGGAAGAAACTGCGTGAAATGCGGGCGTGTATTCGCAAAGCCGCCCCTGGCGCCAAAGAAGGCCTCAAGTGGGGCATGCCCGCTTTTTCCTATCACAGGATTCTCGTTACGTTCGCCGCGTTCGAACATCACATCGGGTTCTATCCCACGCCGTCGGCAGTGAAAGCCTTTGCGAAAGAACTTTCGAAATTCGCCACGGCCAGCTCGTCGATCCAGTTTCCGTTGGATAAGCCGTTGCCTCGTTCTCTAATCCGAAAGATCACCGAGTTCCGCGTTCGGGAGAGTATGGAGGAAGACGCGAAATGGAGAACGGGACGGAAATCCATGTCTGCAAGCTTTTCCTAGGTCCCGGTAAACGTATGAACTCCAGCGAAGGCGAGGCGCAAGCGCGCGGCACGGCAGAAGCCGTCGCGCGCCGCAGTTACGGCAAGCTCGTCGCCTTTCTCGCAGCACGCACGCGGGATGTGGCGGCGGCCGAGGACGCGCTCTCCGAGGCTTTCGCTTCGGCGCTGGCGGATTGGCCGCGGAATGGCTGTCCGTCAAATCCGGAAGCGTGGCTCCTAACCGTGGCCCGCCGGAAGGCGATCGATATGCATCGAGGAAAACTCCGGCATGAGATTGCTGGCGAACAAATACGCATTATGGCGGAAGGCCTGGACGTTGCCGCAGCCGAATCGGAAATCCCGGATCAACGTCTCGCTCTGATGTTTGCGTGCGCACATCCTGCGCTCGATTCCGCAGTCCGCGCGCCGTTGATTTTGCAAGTCGTGCTCGGACTCGATGCGGCGATGATCGCCTCTGCGTTCCTCGTGTCTCCCGTGGCCATGGGCAAGCGCCTGGTCCGTGCCAAGGACAAAATCCGGCAAGCTGGCATCCCCTTCAACATCCCCGACCGCGAGGAGCTTCCTGTCCGCCTCGACACCGTGTTGGACGCTATTTATGCCGCGTTCACGGAAGGTTGGACCGACCCGGGCAGAACCGATGTCGTCCGCCGCGATCTCACCGAAGAAGTTTTCTTTCTCGCCAGGCTTGTTACGGAACTCTTGCCGGACGAGCCCGAGGCGGTTGGCCTGCTTGCTCTCATTCTTCACGCGGAAGCCCGGCGACGTGCACGCCGAAACGCGGACGGCGAATACGTTCCGCTTGCCGAGCAGGATCCTGCGCTCTGGGACTGGCAGTTGATTGAGGAGGCCGAGGCGCTGCTCCTTCGCGCCAGCACCTTTGGTTCGCTTGGTCGCTATCAACTTGAGGCAGCGCTTCAATCGGCGCATGTTTCTCGTGGCCGCACAGGCCTCGCCAACTGGGCCGACGTGGTGCATCTGTACGACGCACTTTTCGCGCTTGTGGGCTCGCCGGTGGTCGCCATCAATCGCGCCCTTGCCATTGCAGAGCTGCACGGTGCCAGCGCCGCACTCAATGCCATGCCAGACGTGACCACCGATACGCGGCTCGCCGAATACCAGCCCTACTGGGCGGCGCGGGCGGAGCTGCTTGGCAAGTCCGGAGTACACGCCGAGGCCCGCCAGGCCTACGAAATCGCTATTGGTCTCGAACGCGACCCCGCCGTCCGCCGCTTCCTGCAACAGCGACAGTCTGCATTGTCGCTTTAGATTCCTAGCCGATACGTCGCCAGCTTGGCGTCGCTTTCTAAAGGATGGAATCGATTTCGGGATCGATGGAGACGTGCGTGGCGGGAATCCCGTTGATGCTGAATTTAACGCCGTCGCTCTCGGAAAAATGGAAGAACCGGCTGATGTGGTAATCCTCGTCGTACGATGAGAAAAGGCTAGCAGTTTCGGCTGGCGAGAGTTGAAACGCGGACAGGGCGACTGAGCTGCCGAACTCGCCGGCTAACGCGAGGTAGAGCTCAACTAGTTGGCGGAGGGTCATACCAATCGTTCGGCGAGCGGGTTCGGCACTCATGGATAGCTCTGCACGCAGTGTACTGCGAGCAGCTCGCCAACAAAAGAGATCAGTGGATGTAGGTGCCGGGATTCAGCCCGGCACTTTTCTTTCCATGCTCTGTAAACTCTGCGCCATCCGCGCCGTCTGTGTAAAATATTCTTCCTGTACCCATCTAGTTTGTGGCCGGACTAGGGGATTGGTAAGATGTGGGACGGGATTTAGCGAAACGAGGAGGAAAGTTTATGAGTATCGCGGTCGGACAAACGGCGCCGGATTTTACACTGATGAATCAGGAAAAAAAGGAAGTGAAGCTTTCGGATTTTGCGGGGAAAAAGAATGTAGTGCTGATGTTCTATCCCCTGGACTGGAGCCCGACCTGCACGTCGGAACATGCCTGCATGGTGAATGACATGAGATCGTTCGACTCGCTGGACGCAGAAGTGCTTGGTGTAAGCGTGGACAGCATTTGGTCGCACAAAGCGTATGCCGAGAAAATGGGCATTAAGTACTCGTTGCTCGCGGATTTTCAGCCACGCGGGGCGATGAGCGAAAAGTATGGCGTATACCTGGCAGACAAAGGGATCACTGGTCGGTCGATCGTGATCATCAATAAGGCGGGGAAGGTCGCGTGGTCGAAGGACTACGACATTCCGGTTGTGCCCGATTTAAAGGAAGTGGCGGCGGCGTTATCGTCGGTGAAGGCGGCAACCGCGTAGGAATTAACGGAGAGACCCAGAGTCTATAGAGAAGAAACGAAAGAGGGCCGGCGATTGCCGGCCCGTTTCATTTGGCACGCATGAGTTGGGGTTACTTGGAGGCGATGTCGTTGCGAACGACTGCGCCGCCTTTCATAACGAATTTTACCGATTCCAGGACGCGCACGTCGGTCAGCGGGTCGCCGTTAACGGCGATGATATCCGCGTAGTGGCCAGTCTCGATGACGCCGACTTTGCCGGACCAGCCTAGGAGATCGGCGGCGCTGATGGTGGCGGCCTGGATGGCGTCGATGGGCTTCATTCCCCACTCCACCATTTTCGCGAACTGCTTGGCGTTATCGCCGTGCGGATAGACACCGGCATCGGTGGCAAAAGCCATTTTTGTGCCGGACTGCCACGCGTGGCGAAAATTCTCGCGCTGCAGGCGGCCGATTTTCTTTTCCTTTTCGATGGATTCGGGGAGCATGCCGGCCTTTGCGCCCTCCTGAAGAATGTAATCGTCGTTATAGATATCGAAATCGAGATATGTGCCGTGCTGCTTGGCAAGAGCGATGCCTTCGTCGTCGATCAAGCTCGAATGCTCGATGGAATCGATTCCGGCGTTAATGGCGTCCTTGATGGACTGCGTGCCGTGAGCGTGGGCGGCCACCTTGCGGCCGAGTTTGTGAGCTTCTGTGGCGATGGCTTGGAGTTCTTCGAAGGAATATTGTGGCGTGCCGGGCTGGTCGCCTTTGCTGAGGACGCCGCCGGAAGCGCAAACCTTGATGACATCGGCGCCGTACTTGATGACTTCGCGGACTTTTTCGCGTGCGGCCCACGGGCCATCGGCCACTCCTTCCGCCTTGTTGTGGTACTCAAACGGTAAAAGATTGTTGTCGCAATGCCCTCCGGTGATGCTGAGGGGAGGTCCGGAAACCAGCATCCGCGGCCCTTCGATTTCTCCGTCGTTAATTCCGTCGCGGACGGCGACGTCGGCGTAATTGGTTGCACCGACGTTGCGAATCGTGGTGAATCCGGCGTGGACCGTTAGGCGGGCGTTCTTGACGCCGGTAACTGCTTCTCGCGGCACGGAAATGCCGAGGCCGGCATACCCGTTGGCGGACGGATCGAACGTGATGTGCGTGTGCACATCAATCAAGCCGGGAAGACAAGTGGCGCTCGAGAGATCGATTGGCGTGACGCCGTTCGGCAATTTAGCGGAAGCAGCGGCACCGACGGAAACGATTGTGCCGGTATCGTCGAAGAGGACGACTTGGTCGGAGAGCATGCGGCCTCCGCGGACGTCGAGGAGCTTCCCGCAACGCACGGCGCCGGGCGCGGCGCTCCCGATCGACACAAAAGAGAGGCAAACCATGAGGGCTAGCAGCGTTTTGCGCATGTGATCTCCGTGAAAGGCAAATTCGAACAAGAGAGGATATATCGCTGAGCGAGATTTTGGAAATGCGGGAGCCTGCTCTCGAAAACAAAGAGGAGTTTAGTGTGGCTAGTGGCTGGCGGGCGCGACGGGAGCAAAGGAACGAACGTAAAGGACGAGCTGCCAGCGTTGGTCTTCGGAGAGCTTTCTCTTGAACGCAGGCATGGGTTTTCTGCCTTGGCTGATTTGGTAGAAAATCTCGCCGTCTGTAACGCTGTTCATGTGCTTGGCATCGACCAGGCTCGTGGGAGACGGATAGTAGCTGGCGGCGTCGGGTCCATCGCCTTTTCCGGTTTGGCCGTGGCACTGCGTACATTTGTCCTGATAGATGGAGCGGCCAGCGGCCAAGGCTGATGCGGAAGGCTGGATGGGATTCGGCCGGAGTTTGGCTTCTTCGGGGACTTTCCACGGTTTGTTTTCATAGTAAGCAAAGACGGCGACGACGCAGAGCGTAACGAATATTAGAGTCAGAAAGAGTTTGCGTACAAGAGCCGCGTTCCCTGAGTTAGCTGGCATAGCAAAATTTTCGCACACCGCGTTTGAAGACGGAAACAAAGAAAGACGAAACATTACCCAGAGAACGCGAGGGCGCGGAGAGCACGAATAGAATGCGAAGACGTAACAGCCAAGGAGTAGCGAATGCGGCTGGGCTTACTGGCCGCGGAAGATGAGCCAGAGGAGTTCGGCGTTGAAGAAGAGGATGGCGGCCGCGACGATCCAGGCGATGACAACGGTGATGCGGGAGTTGGTGAACTCGCCCATTTTGTTGCGGTCGCCGGTGAATTGCGTCAGCGGGATTACGGCAAAGGGCAGCTGAAAGCACAGAACGACTTGGCTCAGGATGAGCAGCGAGGTGACTCTGCCTTCACCGTAAAAGCCGATGACGAGGACGGCGGGAAGAATGGCGATCGAGCGAGTGATCAGGCGGCGCAGCCACGGCTTGAGACGAATCTGCAGAAAACCTTCCATGACAATCTGGCCGGCAAGAGTGCCGGTGAGCGTGGAATTCTGGCCGGAAGCCAGGAGCGCGCACGCGAAGATGGTGCTGGCGAGACTGACGCCGAGGACGGGACTGAGAAGTTTGTAGGCGTCGGCGATTTCGGCAACATCATGCAGGCCGCGTGTGTGGAAGGCCGCGGCGCCGAGGATGAGGATGGCGGCGTTGATGAAGAAAGCGAATCCGAGGGCCAGCGTGGAGTCGAAAATGGCGTAGCGCACAGCCTCGCGGCGGTCGCGGACGGAAGAGCCGAAGGCGCGAGTCTGCACTATGCTGGAATGAAGATAGAGATTGTGCGGCATGACCGTGGCGCCGAGGATGCTGACGCCGATGTACAGCATGTCACGGTTGCGGAGAATTTCCGCGCGAGGGATGAGGCCGACGACAGCTTCACGCCAGATCGGATGAGCGAAGAAGATTTCGTAGGCGAAGCAGCCAGCGATGGTGGCGATCAGAGTAACGACGAAGGCCTCGATGATGCGGAATCCTCGACCCTGCAGGGCGAGGACGATCAAAACGTCGAGTCCCGTGATAATCACACCAGGAAGAAGCGGCAGGCCGAAAAGCAGCTTGAGGGCAACAGCGGAGCCAAGAACTTCCGCGAGGTCGCACGCAGCGATAGCAATTTCGCAGACGATCCAAAGCGCGATCGAAGTGCGGCGAGAGTAATGCTCGCGGCAAGCCTGAGCCAAATCGCGGCCGGTGGCGATACCCAGCTTTGCGGAAAGGCCCTGCAGAAACATCGCCATGAGGTTGCTGATAAGAATGACGCTGAGAAGGGTGTAACCGAATTTCGAGCCGCCGCCGATGTCGGTGGCCCAGTTGCCAGGGTCCATGTAGCCGACAGCTACGAGGTAGCCGGGCCCGGCAAACGCGAGAACTTTGCGAATCCACGACGCGGTATGGGAAATGGGTATTGAGCGATGGGATTCGGGCAGCGAGGGCAAGCTCGCTGCGCGGGGATTGGGGGAAGAGGACGAAGCAGCGGCGGAGGAGTCGGCGCTGGTTGCGGTTTCTGCTTCGAGTTGGGGCGGGAACGTGGGTGACATGATGCTTTTTTACTGATACTCAGTAACTGAATTTTTGTTAACTACGGTAAATGTCCATACTAAACTAGACTTAACAAAGAAATTTGTCAATAGGACTGAGCCAGATTGTTCCTTCCTTGGGGCTGAGCAAACCCAGCACGGCCTCCGCGGGCGAGCGCAAGGCGAAGCGCTGTGATACCTTCAAACAAGCCACGAAACGGAAAGACAATTAAGGGAGAAGACGATGGAAGAGCAGCGGCCGGTGCCAGGGCAAGTGCAGATCAAAGCGGACGAAAAGGAATTGCAAGGGCAGTACAGCAATTTGGTCATGCTGCATCACAATTTGGAAGAGTTCACGCTAAATTTTATTTACATTTTCCCGAATGGGCCGCAGGGCAAGCTGCTGAGCAGCGTGATCGTAAGTCCGGGGCACGCGAAGCGGATTCTGCGAGCGCTGGCGGAAAATATCTCGCGCTATGAGGCACAGTTCGGACCGATTAAGGAAGCTCCGGAGGGAAGCGGGCCGACGCCGAATGTGGGTTTCGTGCAGTAAGGGCAGTGTGAGAATGACGGAGAGCCTGACCTTGGATATTCGGAAACGGCGATAAGTAACGATAATGGGCCGCATCTTGTGCAGGCGCTGAGGCGTGTTAAACTACTTCCCTGCGTTGTAAGAAGGGCCTGTAGCTCAGGTGGCTAGAGCGCGCCCCTGATAAGGGCGAGGTCGGTGGTTCAAGTCCACCCAGGCCCACCATTTGTTTCCAGTAGGTTACCGGGTGTTGTCCCAAAAACCTCAACCCACAATCCAGCCCACATCTCACTGAATCCCCTGATGGACAAACACTCTATTTTACCGAGAACAGCGGAACTAGCTTCACGCTGCACACGGCGTCGCTCAATCCCACGGGCACGGAATCACGCGTGGACGGTGTGCCCCCGCTATCCTTCTTGATGGACTGGGACATTGTTCAAGGCGGTGTTTATTTCTTCCCGAGGAACGATATCCTGACACTCAACTACTTCGACTTCTCCACTAGGAAAGCACGCCCGATATTCAAGATTAGCGGTGGCGGCGCCTTCCCTGGGCTGTCCGTCTCCCCAGACGGCGTTATATTCTCTATCCTGAGCTCGACGATTATCGCAGCGACATCATGCTCGTCGAGAACTTCCACTAAGAGAATTCGACGATCAACTGTAAACCATGGTCCCTTGATCCCGGGGGAGAGGGCGCTTGCGTGCTGTAACTCCCGGATGGTCGGCAATCCTTCCCTAATCCCATTACGGAAGAGTTGCCCGTCATTCGGCAAATGGGAGCGGATGTCGGAAGCGCCAAAAGCCGTTCCATATGCTGCTTTCGACTGGGGTTACTGAATCTGGCTGCATTGCTGAGCGGAGTGCTTTCAGGTTGCAAACGGTCCAGTTGGAACTACCTTGACGTCTCGGAACTCTCCATCTGGACTGCAAGCACATGCTGCCTCTCTGGAGCTTCGAGCGTGCGCTGAGGCGAAGCTGGCGAGTGCCGCCGAAGCACTGAGGGTGAGCGCCCCAGTTTTTGCCACTGAAGCACAAGGTCCGCCGAAAGGATCGAGAACGCCAGGCAGACCCACACAATGGTCTCGCTCGCACGGTCGCCGAGGTTCTCCCAGCCGGTCACACCGCCGATCGCTCGCCCCTCAAGAAAGACCAGTGCGACGGCAAAGCTGCGAGTCATCCATTGCTGATGCTCTTGGACTTTGCCTTTAAGAATGAAGGCCATCGCGATGCCGGTGGTGGCCATCCACAATACAGCGTCCACCGCAGCGGCAATTGTGAAAGATCGGGCCCCTCCCATGCGTTCCTGGAAGTACTCGATATAGAAGCCGAGGGGAGCTGCCAGGAACACACCGGCAACGTAGATGCGCCCGACGACCCGGTGGAACCGGCTGAAACGCTGACGAAGCCGGTCGGAGAACTGCATTGGGCCCAGCAGAAGCGCGCATGCTCCTGCTATTCCATGCGGCAGTAGCCACCACTTAAAGGGCTGATAGTGTTGCCAGATTGGGTCCTTCGGATGTACCAAGAAACGTTCATCGTGAGGGATAACGTAGGCCAACATCAGGCCGATGGCAGCAAAGAGCAAATATTTTGCGCGGAACCACTGCCTTTGCTCGAGGGGCGTGGGCATTGTTGACATCCAGAGCCTCCAGGACGGTTGATTCTCGATTTGTCGTTGCAATGACGAGGGTACGAGAGCGAAAGGAAACCGCTGGCGGTGAGCGGCGGTTTTCTCTCGCTCGTAAGGTCTTTACTGCTTCCGAGTTCTATGGAACGCCGCTGCGGTATGGTGTTGGCCAACGGACGGAACATCGGCACCGCAATCATTGCGTAGTTCGTTCGGGGCGCCGGCCGGCGGTGGGCTGGACGCATTGTCGATGCAAGGAATTGTGCTTAGATACTCATAGATGGCTTCGATCTGATGGTTGGTCATGTTGTGAAAAATCGGCCATGGCATGACTTGGAGCTTGCTTCCGTCCACGGGAGGCGGGACGCAGATGCCCAGCGCTATGTTGGGGTCCGTGTCTGATTGACAAGTTGGATGGATATTATCGAAATCCTTGCCCGTCCTAAGAATCTCCTTAAATTCCGCAAGCGTGTGTCCCTCCGGACGCCCGTTCTTATCCGGCGTCAGGTTGCGGGAGATGATGACTGGACCGACATACGGGAATCCGGTTGCGGGATCAATGGGATATCCGTCTGGCGGATACGATGGTGGAATGGAGCCATTCGGAAACCCTCCCACGGCAGCACTTGGAGGCACAGCCGGACCGAAGGGTGAGCCTCCGGCCAGGTAAGTAGTGGGGTCTGTTTTCGTTCCCAGGGGCTGGTTCAAAAAGTAGGGGTTCCCGTTGTTCGCGTAGTTGAAGTTTGGAGGCCCACCCGCAGTGTGGCAGCCATTGCAGTCAGCCTGAGCGTTGACAATGAAGCTGCCCAATCCCACCAAATCCCGGTTTTTGCCTTCCAGATTCAGCGGGACCGGCGCAATCGCGAAACCGATGCGGATCAGTGACTCCTCATCTTTATTTTCATTGTCCTGCGCCTGCACGCGAGGCGGGGTGTTCATCATTCCCGCCAGAACAATCGCCCCCAGGGCTGCAACGGCTCCCGCCACCACTTTAGAAAGTTGCCATATCTTCACTGTGGTTCTCCTTTATCAAGAACTGTGCCCGGATAGTGCTCGGCTGTCCTCACACCGGAGCTCATAATGTTTCAAGCTCGACCGGGCAGGCAATGGAGAAGGTCTGGAGAATCGTGTATGCATCTGCATTTTTATGTAGCTATAACGTGCTGAATAACCTTGGGTTATTGACCTCCCAGAAAGGGATGTAGAATCACAGCGAGTTGGTGGAGTGATCAACCTTGACTCGAGACCTCGTCAGATTTGAGGATTTTGAACTAGATCTTCGCGCCTACCAGGTGCGACGTTCAGGCCGCACGCTGAAGCTGGAACGAATCCCTATGGAGGTCCTGCTACTGCTGGCGGAGCGGCGGGGCCAGTTGGTGACGCGGGAAGAGATCATTGAAAAGCTTTGGGGCAAGGACGTCTTTCTTGATACCGACAATGCAATCAATACTGCGATTCGGAAAATCCGCCAAGTCCTCAAGGACGATCCCGAACAACCGCGGTTCGTTCAAACGATAACTGGGAAGGGATATCGCTTCATCGCGCCAGTCCTCGGGACTAAGGAGGAAGCTCAAGAACGGAAGGGCGATTCATCGCGCGCCGCAAGGGCAGAGGAGGCAGCAACCGGAACGGACCTTCGAAAGCGCTGGATGTTGCTCCTTGGTGGTGCCCTGGCTGTGGCCGCTCTGGCAGTGGCTGGTTACCTCTATTTTCACCGCCCGCCAAAGCTCACTGACAAGGACACAATCGTCCTTGCCGATTTCGCGAACTCCACGGGCGATCCGGTCTTCGACGACACGTTGCGGCAAGGCTTGGCGGTGCAACTTGAGCAGTCGCCTTTCCTGAGCCTCATCTCGGACGAGCGCATCCAACAGATGCTGAAGCTGATGGCCAAGCCAGCCGACACACGACTTACCCCAGAGGTCTCCCGGGAAATCTGTGAACGGACTGCGAGCGCCGCCGTTCTCGACGGCGCGATTGCCGGCCTTGGGAACCAGTACGTATTGACGCTGCGTGCAAAGGACTGCCGCAGTGGAGATGTTTTGGACGAGGAGCAAGTGCAGGCCGCAAGAAAAGAAGACGTCCTCAATGCCCTAAGCCAAATTGCGAGTAAATTCAGGACTCGCGTCGGGGAATCACTGACCACCGTGGAAAAGCACGATACGCCTCTTGCGGAAGCTACGACCCCGTCGCTTGAAGCCTTGAAATCCTACAGCACCGCCTTGAAAGTGCTCTTCTCAACCGGTTCTTCTGCCGCTTTGCCTCTCTTTCAGCGCGCCATTGAGATCGATCCCAAATTCGCCGCGGCACATGCGTACGTGGGACGCATGTACGGTGATCTAGGCGAGACTGCGCTTTCCGCAGAGAGCACCAGCAAAGCCTATCAATTGCGCGACCGCGCCAGTGAGCCGGAGAAATTCTTTATCACTGCTTCCTACGATATGCAGGTCACGGGAAATATGGAAAAGGCGGAGCAGACCTGCGAATTGTGGGTGCAAACGTATCCTCGCGAGATGATGCCCCACTCCTTCCTATCCGGAATCGTTGTTCCTGTCCTGGGTAAATACGAGCGGGCGGAGGAGGAAGGCCAGAAAACGATTCGACTCAACCCGGACTTTGCTATTGGCTACAGCGTTCTTGCCTTTAGTTATGCCTATCTTGACCGCTTTGGCGACGCCGGGAACGTCCTGCAAAAGGCTTCGGGACGCAAACTGGAAATTCCTGACTTTCTTATCCAGCGATACGACATTGCTTTTTTGAAGGGCGACGCCGCCGGAATGCAACGGGAAGTTGCTCTGGCCTGGGGAAAAACCAGAGTGCTGGACTGGATCTCTGACCACGAAGCTTTTGCATTGGCCTATTCCGGCCGCCTGCGGGAAGCGAGGGCCATGTCTCGCGCTGCCGTGGATTTGGCGCAGCAGGACGGACAACGTGAGCGCGCCTCGCTCTACGAGGCTGCAGCGGCGCTACGAGAATCCCTTTTTGGAAATACGCTGGCAGCAAGGCAACACGCTGACGCGGCTCTGGAGCTCTCAAGGGCTCGTGACACCGAGTACGGGGCCGCCGTTGCTTTGGCTCTCGCCGGAGATGTGCCCAATGCTCAGAAACTCGCCAATGATTTGGAGAAACGTTTTCCAGAAGACACATCCGCGCGATTCAGTTATTTGCCCACGCTCCGCGCGCTTTTCGAACTGAATCGTGGTGAGGCTTCGCAAGCCATCGAATCTCTGGATATCTCCGCCACAAACGAATTGCGAGCTCCTACTAGCAGCTTCTTTGGCTTTTTTGGCGCCCTATATCCTATCTATGTGCGCGGCCAGGCTTATCTGGCCGTGCATCAAGGGGCCAATGCCGCTGCCGAGTTCCAGAAAATTGTGGACCACCGCGGCATCGTGGTCAGCGATCCCATCGGCGCATTGGCGCACCTCGAATTGGGTAGGGCTTACACACTGTCGGGTGATAAGACCAAAGCAAAATCTGCCTATCAGGATTTCCTTATGCTTTGGAAAGATGCGGACCCGGACATTCCCATTCTGAAGCAGGCCCAGGCCGAACACGCGAATCTCAACTAAGGCATTGCCTCGCTCTTAAGAGCCCTTCTCCCGTCACGACAAGAAATCTCGACGTGGCCTGCAGTCGATTTCCGCCAGTGGCACCCGCAGCCTATTGTATGCCCCCGCGTAATACGGAATTGCACTAGGAATGAGAAACGCCCTTGCGGCCATTAGCTCCCGAATGGTTGGCTTCTCGTCAGGAAATCAAGCCCTGAAGAAATGTGCGTTTCACGGGACTAATGCTGAGTTCGGTAAACATTGATCGCTGAGCGCATTGGCCTGAGGGCAACAGTTGAGCCAAGGGTTACTTAGCCTGAAATGCTACTATTCGGCCGAGCGACGAGAAGCCCGTTCTAACTAAGCCCCCGCCGCCAGCCTTATCTGTATCTCGCGCATGACGATCATCAAAACTTCAACTTCTTATTTCGCCTGCGCTAGCCCAGCAACAACTTCGGCAACTTTATCGAGTATCTGAATCCAACCCTCTAGTTGCCCGCTGTTTTTTGCGCTCTCCATGGGTTCACTTCCAATGAGGGTGAGTTTCGTCTGGCCGTTTCCAAAATCCTCAAAAATAACCACGTCGTGCGCATCGTCTATGGCCTCATGTT